>Ga0070658_10000054_pt1 | contig 115356 bp, 127 predicted proteins | sample KBSC13metaG_FD_64664 | JGI IMG/M metagenome (GOLD analysis project Ga0070658, IMG submission 64664) | Corn rhizosphere microbial communities from Kellogg Biological Station, Michigan, USA - KBS C1-3 metaG | ecosystem: Host-associated > Plants > Roots > Rhizosphere > Soil ...
AGGTCGTCGTCGGAATTAACATGTATCAGGTAGGCAACCATGCCCTTCTGATTTGGTTCATTCTGCAACCATGTGTCATGCACTCGGGAATACGTCCAACCTCGCTGGTTATAATTAAGCCTGTTTGCACCATCTTCACTCCATCCTGAGACAAGTGGATACTGCCCCGAGAAACCAGTAACAACATCGAGGTGGTCAATTGAACCATCGGCAGTCCAGTCATATGCAATAATGTCACCAAGCCTTGCGTCAGGGATATTATTATTCGAAGAACTCATAGGCCCTAACGGCTCCACTTTCACAAAAGGCACTGTCTGCATATATTCTAAAAAGTTTTCGGCAGCCCAAGCGGCATTAGTCCCATTACGCCACCCACCCTGGATCAAATTAAGGCCGTTGTTCCACTCAGTTGTCTGCGGAACACCACCCGCCCACAAGGCCTCGCTTGCAAAAATGGTACATGAGCCATCATTTGGTGGGGCATCTTCAGCATGCGTTAATGCCCAACTTGCTACAGCATTTCTATCGAAACTTAAGAAAGGAGGAAGTGATGCAGCTGGTTGTAAACCTTCAAAGGAACCAGTGTCAGCGCTGGCGTTATTACCGATCGCCACACCACACTCTGGTACGCCAAGTGCGGTAAGCTGCGGCCCTTCATTATCTGTCGTCACTGGTGTGTTGATGTAGGCATCGGAAAGATAGCCAGTGTTTCCCGTCGATTCATTCGTACCATACAGCCAAATACTGTCACCCAATACAACATCACTAGGCGTCCAGCAATTGACATCAAAATTTGCGCCATCCGGCAGTAGGTCAGAGACAGGGCTGTTAAGACTTGGCGAGTCAGGGTGGAGATAAAGCCCCTCGCCATTTGTGCCATAAACTTGCTGCGTTATAGCCGCGTCAGCGGCAGCTGGTGTAGTCAATAGCGCATCTGCACTCACGACTCCGCCCGTCAGTAGTCCTCCCGCCAAACCTATGCGACCAATGCCACATCGTATCCTTGTCATCCAAGGTAGACTAGAACTAACTTCTACGGAAGACGATCTGGAAGAAACTGGAACAAAACCGGACTCAAGAGGTTCAAAGGGAACGGGAGTCAATAAGATAGTGTCGGGCTCAATTGGATAAGGGAGTGGTGGGGTAAGTTTTTCCATATTTGACATATGTAAAGATTATCATATGGATATATATAACCACAAGAATAATGCAGTTTGAGCATGAGGCGCGACACAACAATTAACAGGATGGCAGCTTAGCATTTGCTAGAAGCGTTTTTCGATTCAAACAAAAAAATGAGACCACAATATGTAGCCTCACCTTTGTTAAAATCTCCTACGGTGACCTCACGGGGTGATTTCTGGAACACCTTATTTGACGATCTGGATAAGCTGAATGGGCAACTCAATCATTTGGAATACTAAGCTTGCTTCAAAATATTAATGTAGCGAGGTGTAATATAGATGTACCTGTTCTTACCTGTTTGTTTCTGCTTTACGACTACTTTCTGAGCCTCAAGCTCTTGCAAGTATCGACGGGCGGTCATTGGACTAACGCCAATCTCTTTCTCGAACCCTTTTTGGGTAAAGTAGGCATTCGAAAACAGGAAATCAATAAGCTCCGAGCTATATACAGAAGGTATTTTTTCTTTAACGGTCTTCTTAACCAAGTTAATCGCTCGCCTAATTTTCTCTAGAATCTGGCACGTATACTTCGCCTGCTCGGCCGTAGCGTTTGTTATGTATAGTATCCATTCCGTCCAAGCACCATTATTAGTGACGTCACGAAGCTTTTTGTAGTACTCGTCACGATTTTCGAGAATGTAGTGGCTTATAAACAATACAGGTAATGGAAGACGGCCCTGCCTCATGAGATAAAGCGGCATGAGCATTCGTCCTGTACGGCCGTTACCGTCCAAGAAGGGATGGATGGACTCAAACTGATAGTGGAGTATAGCCATCCGAGAAAAGACTTCGTGTACTGGCGCATCTTCGTTAAAGTAGTCCTCAAAATTTTTAAGCAGGTCTCTAATGCGCGACTCACCTTCAGGTGGCGTGTAATAAACAACTCCCGTAATAGGATTGGCAAGTTGTGTGCCAGTGATGCTACGTATGCCTTTCTTATTGGGCTCAAGAGTACCTTGCATTCTGACGTAATCATTAGTTGCCAAAAAGCCTTTTGTTAAGAGGGTGCGGATGCCGCCTGCAAGCGCATCGGTATAGTTAAGAGCTTCTTTTTCGGCCGGGCTTAGTTCTCTTTCTTCGAGAATCTTTGCTACATAAACGCTATTGTTTGTCGTAATAATATTCTCAACGCCCGAACTGGAAACGGCTTCCGGCACAAAAAGTGGCGACAACAAGTCAACGGTATTACTAATGCTACGGCTACTCATCGTTAGCATTGTTTTTAGCTCTGCTATGGCTTCACCGGCTTCTAATGCCGCAAGTAAAAGACGTTGATCTTTTAGGTCAACTTGTGGTGGAAGTTTAGGCAAATTATTGTTTGGCTTAGTTGGATCTGTTTTCATAGTACTTTATAATCCTCTACCTAAATTATAAAGTACTGTGCATCATGTGTCTAGCTTCTATAAAGTACTTTTTTGGTCTTCAAGGGTCGAAAATATTCTGAGCAAAGACAGTAATAGTAAGAACGTTACAAGGAGCTGCAAGACCACCCAAACCCAAGGGTAAACAGGATGCTCATTAAACCTTGCAAGAAACACTAGCTCAAGCGCGCAAATCCCAAACTGCAAGGCCGCTGAGAAGCCAAGTATAACGTCACGCAATTTTCGGGCAAGCCATGCAAGCCCCGTAGCGGCAAATATAACGAAAAGAAGTGCCGCAAGATTATGTAATGCTATCTGCGTATTGCTTCCTCTGTATGGTATAAGGACAACAAGCCCTACACAGATGGCACTCATGTACATCGTTATACCAGCTTTATGTAACTCCTGTGCTTTCAGCCGTCTGCCCGTGTGTGTCAGTAAAAATATGGTAGCTCCCATTGCGAGCAAAAAGAACGGTAACGTGTAAGTCTGAAGTGCTAGATGACTAAATGTCTCCCAATGTGGGTACAGCACATAGGCTACACCAATATTGAGCGCAAAGAAAACAATGCTTGCTCTGATAAGAAATTCGTCGTTAGCTAGTTTGGCCTTCACTACGTCAGTATACCAAAAGCCATAAGGGAATCGAACACCAGAACAACAGAGGTGATTGGCAAAATAAAAAGTCCCGGGCGATATTTCCTGGAACTTTTTACGTCTGTCGTAGAGTGAATTTCAACTTGGTGACCTCACGGGGCCAAAACTGGAACACCTTGCAGGGTAGTCTAGAGCGAATTGCCGTGCAGTTGCGGGTGCTACAATAGGGAGTATGTTACCGACAGACCAACAAATCGAAGCGCTCCACCGTAAATATGCAAAAACAGACGAAGATTTTAACCTTGTCTACGCACACTGTCAGATTATCGAAGCTACTGCTATGCAGTTACTCGATGCAAAACCTATCGCCGGAATAGATCGACAGTTAGTGCATATCGGTTGCCTCTTGCACGACATCGGTGCATACGACGTGCTTGAGGCGAGCAAGTTTGTCGCCGGAGTAAAACATGGCGTTATTGGTGAGGAGATACTAAAAAAAGAGGGCTTCCCTGAAGCTATTTGGCGATTCGCATCTCACCACACGGGCGTTGGCCTGACTGAGGAAGATGTAAAAGAACAAGGGCTGCCAATTCCGGTAGCTGATTACACGGCCAACACGGACGAAGAGCGGCTTATTATGTACGCCGACAAGTTTCATTCAAAAAGTAATCCACCGGTAGAACCTCCATATTTCTGTACATTCGAGTGGTTTCATGACTCAGTTCAGAAATTTGGTGCCGATAAAGCTGCAAAGCTGGATGCACTAGCCGAGTTATTCGGCAAGCCCGATCTAGAAACTCTCAGCGAACAGTTTGGTCACGAAATTAAAGGCATCTAACGTAGAGTTATCGTGCTCGCGGTAGGGCGCCCGGACTTCGGTACCCATATAAACTTTTCGCCTGGTTGCTTGGGCCACTTGAGGTAATGGGTGTTGCCGTAGCTTGCAATATCATCGTCACCTCTTACGACGAGCTTTGCGGTCTGGCCAGGGTCAAGAAAGCAACCCCAAGTTACATTCTCTTCACTTGTTACAAATTGAGATACTTGATCTGGTGTAACTCCTGGGAAGATAGAGCTGCCGGGACGACCATCAAACAGTCGCAAATGCACCATACCGTCATCCGTTTCGTATAGGACGGTTCGGGCTAGCGGCACATCGAGGAATGGCGGCCTGCCACCGAGCGATGCGTCTCTATTTACAGGGTGACTTGTGAAGTTCTCGGTGTCAAGCATAGGGCCGACTGATAAGGCGCCCTGCAGAGAGCCGTCTATCGCCTTACCCCCGAGCGTCCGTACATGCATTTCCGGTAGCTCGCCATGAGCGTGGCGCTCATGCATCCGTGCAACAACATCATGATTGAAAATATCAAGGCCGCCGCTATTACTACTCGTCACTCCGACGAAAATGCCATCTTCACGCCGAATAAAACCTGGAACACCAAAAACACCCCTTTTTACAGGGGTGTCTCCGGTCTTCCAATTACTGAAAGCAAAAAATTCTCTTATGGTGAGCCTAGCGGCGAGGCAGGTCGAAACCTTAATGAAAGCCCTGGATGAGATCAGCTTAAAATTACAAGCTTTGGCCTAAGTAGTACTAGCCGATAAGCTGTATGGGTAAGAATTTATCATATTTTTTGGCAAGCTGCTTATCTATCGTAACAAAGCTGCCACAAGCTTCACGACACGCCGAGGCAACTTGTAGTGCATCTTCAAAATCTTTACCTTTATAATGAGCAAACGCCCAATTCGCATCCTCGGCAGTAACGCTAACTATTTTATAGGACCGCAGCAACGGCTCTACTACCGATACATCTGTCTTATGACTCTCCAGCAAATAGAACACATTACTTAGCGTTAATGTTGAGATCGCAATTATCTCGTGTTGATTTTGTTTGAGATATTCGAGCACAGCCGACAACCTACTCCGCTTCTCCAGTATCTCAACAACTATATTAGTATCTAAAATGATCATTGCTATGCGTACTTCTTCTGCAAGTGCTCACGCTTGGCCTTTTTGATAGCCTCCACGGTATCTAATTCTTTATCTACAAGTTCTAGTGGGGGCATGCTTTCTATTGTATGCAGAAGATCGGATGCCTCACCTACTTTATCTCTCTTAATGCCGGGGGACTGAACCGCTCGAACAATAGTTTTGCGGTGCTCGGTAATCTCAACTTCATAGCCATTCTTTAAGAGACGAATATATTCACGAGGATCATTGCGTAGTTGCTTGAGTGTGATAATTGCGTTCATACTTACTAGTATACTAGGTCAATCTAAAAAGTCAACTAATTGTATAACTTATCTCCTGTTGGCATCCAATAGTCATATACAAAAATAGCTCTCTTGGCGAGAGCTATTAGATGTAATTACTACAATGGTGACCTCACGGAGAATCGAACTCCGGTTGCCGGGATGAAAACCCGGTGTCCTAGCCGCTAGACGATGAGGCCGCGAGCGAAGGAAGATAGATTTTATGCTTGCATAAAATTATCTTCTGAGCGAGCGGGTTCATATCGAAGATATGAGGCCGAAAAGCGTACGTATATAGCTTTCGGGGCGTTCTTTTTCATGACCTTTGTCACTAAGAAAACGTCTCGAAAAGTATACCACAACAGATACAAAAATAAAATCCCCCTAAATAACCGGGGGATTCTGAGCGGTCAGTCACGATTGCTCTCTTAACGCTAGCACCTAGAGTAGCATAGTTTTACATATGACGCTAGTATTTATCCACAGTTCTTGCCACTTCAGCAACAATACCGCTCCAAATATACTAAGGTCGACGCCGGCGGCGAGATGAGCTGGGTTTGCGACTCGCAAGCGGAGTATTAGCAAGCGGCGCATCTTGACTAAGCGGATCACCTAACGGCAACGGCGACGTACCACGCTCTGCAGCTACGAAAGAAGCGCGGTGTTTGCGGAACAGTAGCTGACGGTACACCATAAACCCAGCAATAATGACAGCAGCAAACACAGCCACTGTATTGCCCGCTCCGGTTACCGATAGCCGGGGAGGACTGGGCGACACTGGCGGTAGACAATCTGGACTACCCACTGGCACATCTGGCTTACATTCTGGAGTAGGTGGCAAAGTCGGCGTAACCAGAGCTGCGCATGCTGTAGTTGCTACCGATGCGTTGTTGGCCATAAAATGCAGGACGGCACGAGTGTTATAAGTACCCTTCGTACCATATGTGTGCGACACCACTACCGCCATGCCGCTCGGCTGCACATTTTCCTGGCTAGTACCATCACCGAAGTCAAAATCTGCACCAGTCAATACCGCACCCCCGCTAGCACGCGCTCTGGCCGTCAGGCTCACCTTCATCTTGCCCTCGTCTACAAAAGCTCCCGAGAGCTGCAAGCAAGCAAACGACGCCACGGCAATCACCGTCTGACAGGTTGCCGAAGTGACCGTTACCTGTTGGTTGCCGGGCAGCACTACATACACCGTAACCTTGGCCGTGAATGTGCCAAGTTTAGTGTAGGTATGCGTTACCGGCACACTTGGACTACCCACACCACTTACGGTCTTACTCGTACCGTCACCAAAGTCGTACACCACTTTAGCGACCGTCGCATTATTTGCAGCACTGGCTGCGGTTGTGAAACTATAGGTATTAAGCTTACCCGCAACCGGAGTCTTGTGCAATGCATCGCAGCTGTACGATGGCGTTGCCGCATTGCCAAACTCAGGGTTACCACACGTATTCAGCACCGCGAATTGCATTACGCCTTTGTTATTAAAGAGAACCGTCACCGGTAAGCTTGCCATAGCGGATGGGAATGTCTTGGCATTGGTATTACCATAATATTTCACACCATTAATAACTTGGGTGGAGTAGCCGCTGCCCTGATTTGCCGCCAAACGCCCTATACTTTTAGCGCCAGTGGCAACCGTTTGGCCATCTACTACAATTCGGCCGTCTGCGTAGGCCGTGCCCTGCCGGCTATAGCTAACGAACTTATCATATTCCGCCGGCTCTAAACCGTAATATGCGTAGACGGCCTGTAAGTCGTTATGGCCATTGCCGCTATTGTTCGACTGTGTTGCCTTAATGAAATCGCTCGCCGTCGCAACGCCGCAGTAAATAAGCGCATTATCATCGCACTCCTGGCTACTCGTATCAGCCGGATTAGCATAGCTCACCCCATAAACGGCACCACTGAACGCACAGATAGCCGCTAGAGATAGCCCTGCAATAAAGGCTAACCTTCTGCCACGTGCTCTGAACGTGCGACTTAAACCCACCATAAGCCCTCCAGCATTAGATGGTCTGATTGTCGCATATCTACCGCTTCGCCGCAACTATACAGTGTCTGGCAAAGGCCGCCTTACATGTTGATTCTACTCAGAGGTTGGCTTGCTACGAAGGCGACGCGTCAGAATAAAGCGATAGCCCAAGAAGCCGCCAAAAGTCACCAGCGAAAACATTGTAACCACACTGCCAGCGCCAGTGTTCGGCAGCACCTGCACCGGCGGCGCCGGCGGAGGAGTCGGCGGCGTTACAGGCGGTACAACAGGGGTCACAGGTGTTGGAGGCACCGGCTTAGGCTGAACGGTTATCTGCTTAGTGCACTCAACTATAGCTGGTAGCGCGCGGGGCGTGCCGCCCGTCCCCGGGAAGGTCGCAAATACCGTAACTTTGGCCGTAAAGGTACCCTCTGCCGTATAGGTATGCGTTACCGGCGTCGCACCGCTCATCTGCTGCACCGTGGCAGAACCATCCCCAAAGTCATACACAAAATAGTCTATAGTCGCGTTCCCCATATGGGTAGCGTCAGCTGTAAACGCGTAGGTATTTTCGGCGTCGGTCTGGCTGGCGTTTAATATTTTGCAGGCCGCAGCCGTTTTTACTACCACCTTCGGAAACTGCGGATTGCCGCAGGTTGTCATAACTGCAAATTTGAGTGTCCCTGTGCTATCAAACAGTGCATATATAGGCAGCTGACTCACCGTAGTTGCAAATACTCGGTCATTTGTATTGGCATAATAGTCATGCGCCCCTATGGCAACCACAGACGCACCACTGCCCTGCGTTGACTTGAGCCGGCCAAGGTTCATGCCGCCCGTGCCAACCACCTGGCCATCAACAACAATATCACCATTGCGTTTCGCAACCCCTGGCACGGCATTTTTTTCAAAATCACCATAATCGGACGAGGACAAGCCATAGTGCGCATATATCGCTTGCAGATCCGCCTGGCCGTTCACCCCGTTATCGTTTGCCTCAACTCTCTGTATAAACTCGCTCTTCGATGAGAACCCACATTTCATAATAGCGTCATCGGTACAGCTTGCCGCCCCCGACCAGCCAAAACCAAATACAACCGCACCAAGCACCGCCAAAAGGGCCCCCACGCTAACTATAAAGACCCTTTTCTTGCTAACTACTCCGCCAAATCTGCGCATTACAGCCATACTGCCTTCCTCCGTGTTACCGCCGTACTCCCTCACCTTACGCTGAAGCACGCTGCGTCGGATGTAATTTTGCTTACACAAGCCACGCCCACACACATTCCTCAAAACAAAAATCCCGCATCGTCATATGACGATGCGGGATTTTTAGGGAGTTTTGAGCGGTCAGTCTTGCTCTTGTTCCATACCAGTTCAAACGAACTAGCGGCGAGAAAGCTTACGGCTCAGGAACAACCGATAGCCAAGTGTGCTAACTGCCATAACAGCAGCAAACATACCAATAGTGTCGCCTGCGCCCGTATTAGGCAGCTGCTGTGTTGGTGCAGGAGTTGCCGGTGGAGTAACGGGAGGCGTTACTGGTGGAGTGGGCGTGCTAAATGTGACCGTCTGTGCGCACGTTGCGGTCTTAGCCACACCATCTACGCTAAAGTTAGCCGTGGCCACAATCTTGTAAGTACCGTCGGCAGCGTATGGGTGCGTCTGGCCAACAAGCGTGGTCAAAGGGTTAGTCTTAGCTTTGTCGCCCCAATCAATCACCGCATTTTGGAAGGTAGCACCACCGGTTTGGGCAGTAGTGAACCGGTCAACCGTCACCTTACGAGTAGCGTTGTCGGCCACTGCATGCAGATCACAGCTGTAAGTTGGCGTTACTGGCGGGGTTGGAGCACAGGTTACTTTTGCCGTAAAGTTCACAAACTCAGTTGTGGTACCGAGCAAATCACCTACATTAACGCCGTTTTTGGTGGTAATGCCATCAGGCAACGTCTTAATGAGCTTTGCACTGCCATCGTACAAGCGAGTTGAGCCTGTTTCGTAGGTAAGTGTTTGGTTAGCGCCGATGGTTACCGTTACGCTACCGCTAGTACCAGTGGCACTGCCACTAGCCGGCGTAGCAACCAAAGCAGACTTGCTGGTTGTACCGGCAGGGAGCGTAGCGCTTACCACAATGCTCGAGAGCTTGGCAGAATTTGCGTTGTGCAGCTGAACACTATACTCAACTTCATCGTTACATGCAGTTGCGCTAGCGGTAGCGGCGTAGGCAGTTTTTTTGGTTAGGTTTTTTACAAGGTACGTGTCGGGACCACCTTGGAGCTGGCCTGGGACATCCGCCGAAACGGATGCTGCAAAAGCAAGCACGGGAACAGCTGCAAGTACCGCAGCTAATTTGGAAAATCTAGACATAAGTTTGTCTCCTCTTCTTGAAACATATTGGTTGGTGAATGGATTAGTAATAGATGCAAACATCTCATTACATGGGGTTAGCGTAAAATAAGTTGTTAACTTGCAATGCCATCCCTAGCGTACGTCCACCAACCGCGCTCATGGTTAGGTAAATATTAGCATAATCGGCGATATATGTCAAGCAATCTGCTTGAGCTAACAGATGCACACTTACAAATCAGATCATTACAAAACATGGATGAGTGCGGCGAGTTTTTGATACTAAAAAGTAAAATGCGAGCTTTCGCTCGCCCTCCCCGCACATACCTGTAACACTGTGTTCTCAAACCATATGCTTCACCCAGAGCTCTCGACCCCAAGGGGAGAGCTCACGAATGAGGCCGGTGTGCTCATGGGAAATCCCATAGCAGTCATGCTCAGCGCGTCAGCACCGAACGGACCACTACTGCCGTAGGGCAGTGAGCGCACCGGCGTCTCACCTCAGGGACGAACTGGGGGCGGGGCCGTGATTATCACGTCCTGCGGCTTTGACTTAACGTCGTAGCCAGGAGCGCTGATCTCGACATACACACTAACCTTGCCCGGACTTGGTGGCGCCGCGAAAATGCTGCACTGCAGTTGCCGAGCACCTTGCCCCACAGAGAACTGAGGCGGATCGAACCAGTTCCCGCCTTTCGCGTGGAAGGAGAGTGTTGCGGTGCGCCCGGGAGCAACAGTGACGACGGCGCAGAACCTCACGGTCTGACCCGTCTCGACACTCACATTCTGAGCGGTACTGTCGATACTGACCACACTGGAGCCCGACGGCGACGTGGTTTGCGTCGTCGTGCTGCAGGCGCTCCCGCATGACGGGTGCGTGGTGGTGTGCGTCGTCGACGGGTCGGTCGGCGGCGCGGTGGTGGTGTCCGAGGACGACGGCGCCGGTGCAGACGTCGACTCGGGAGTCGGCGCCGATGTAGTCGGGTCCGCGGACGCTGGTGGCGTTGCATTCCCATCGCCCACGGTTGACGTAGCCGTGACCTTGTCCGAAGTCGGGTCGTCCGAGGACGGCGCCGAAACGGAGTTCCACGCCCCAATCGCCTTGCTGGCGCCATGACCGATGCTCGACGCGCTCGGCAGTGCCAACACCACGATCAAAGTAGCGATCGCCCCAATGGCAGCCACCAGCCCTACGGTTCTTCTGTTCATTCTCTCTCCTCGATGTGGCTGTCGATGTCAGTCCAGGACGACCGCTTTCAGTCCGCCTTCCTCCCCGTCGGTGGCCGTACCGTCGTGGTCACCCGTGCCGTCTTCGTCCTCGTATTCGTCATACGCGTACGGGTCGACCCGGTACTGGCTGGCGAGGCCAAGGCTCTCCGCGTCGATGATTGAACACAGGACCAATCCCACGAGGAACACCAACAAGGCGAGCAGCCCACTCCGAGAGAAGTCGGTCCCGCTGACCAGCAGGCCGACGAGCGTGGCGACACCCGCCAAAACGGAGCCGATCAGCTGCCAGGGAGAGACCTTGTCCGTGGCACCCGCGGGCTTTCTCCGCGCTTGAGCACTGTCCCACTCCAAGGCGCGCACACGGTCCTCCAGCCTACCCAGGCGGACCGAGGTGGTCGGCCGCGGACTACGACGGCGTGCCGGCCCCCTGACTCCCTCGTCATCAAACTCGACGGGCATGAGGGTGAGGTCGACATGACCGCCACCGGCGGTGTGGGACACCACGGGCTTCCGCTCGAGGTCGCGGTCGTAGGCGTCAGTGTACTCCTCCGCAGGAGGGATGCTCGGCGGTGGCACGGCAACTGCCAGGCCAGGTTCGGCGAGCACGAAGTCGGGGTCGACACGACCGACGCCGGGCTCAAGGAGCACCACGGGCGCGGAGCCGAGGTCATCGACATACTTCACGGGCTCAGCGGAGCCATGGCCGTCGATGTACTCGGCGTAGTCCTCGTCCGGAAAAGGGCCGTCTGCGGGCGCGGAGACAGGCTCCAGGTAGTCCTCGTCCGAAGAGTCGGTGCTCGGCGGCACAACAGACCCCGTGTGGGGGTCGGCGGGCGCGGGGGCGGCCAGGACTGCGGAGGTAGATGCGGGTTCCCCAGAGGGTGCGGCGGGCGCGGGGGCAGACGACGCACGTGACGCGGCGAACGTAGGAACGAGCGTCATGGCTGACACTCCGGGCTTGCGCTTGCTGCTTCCGAACATTGCGATCACTCCTTGTGGGACGATGGACTGATTGTCCAGTTGGACGGGTGGATTCTACGCAGGACACTGAATCGTCCTCTTACGCGTAGGCGTGGCACGACAAGTGCACGGTGCTGGTTGCTTTTCCCCTAAGGTATTCCTATGTGCCAATAGGAAAGGCAACCATGCTGGGCTGTTTACACACAGCTAAGCATAGTTGCCTCACCTAGAGTTACTCAGGTACCTTAGTTGCATTGCAGCAGATTAGCACTCCATCAAAGGCAAAATGCCATTTAAAGCTCTTAAGCAAATAGGTTAACAAAAGTGTTACAGTTTTCTGCTATGGGAGCTACCATCGCATGGCCAGCTAGGCCCTGCAAAGCGCTCAACCAGAGCAGACCAGAAACAGAGGTGCCAGCTAAACACTAGCGCCACGCGCTAGCCATCTAATACTAGCAATCTCTACCTCTGTTCTGCCCTGGAACTATAGCAGATGTTCTGCAGCCGTGGGCTCGGATGCAATGCAAGGCGTCACCGAGGAGCGCACCGCGCCGTACTGAGGTACGGCAAGGGAGCACCGGAGGTGGCAACGAAGCAGTGCGCCGAGAGCATTTGGCAAGCTCAGGCTTTGCCTGGGCGTGTCAGATGCGGCCCAGGGCTGCAAAATGTACTGTAATGATCTGACTTGTCAAAGTACCCCTGCTCCAAAGCTCCTGGCTCAGTGTGGCAAAACACCAAAACAACAGATGTTTCCATCTGTTGTTTGCGTTATTTCCACCAATAAAGCATTGCTGCTGCACCAGTTACAGAGTTATCTCGTCCACTCCGTTACAAGGATGCTATAAATATATCAGAAAAGTGCCAAAAAGTCAATGTCATACCGTAAGCGCCTTAAACGCGCGCGGGCTTCTTTTTTGTGCCCTTGAATGTACGCGCATCGTCCACAATAACAGGGGCAGCATAGTCGGTTTTGTTAAATCTGAAGCCGAATGTACTGCCCCTGCCTTCTTCACTCTCGAATATAATCGCCCCACCTTGAGCCGCCACCACCTTTTTAGCCATAAAGAGCCCCAAACCAGTACCATCCGGCCGCGCCTGCTGGGCATTGCCCGCTCGGTAAAATTTAGTGAAGAGCTTGTGCTGCACCGCTTTTGGCACACCTATGCCCGTGTCGGTCACCGTGTACTCTACCGTGCTGGGCGTCTCGCGTAGCGCCACCGTAACCGTGCCACCGCTAGGCGTGTAGTAGATGGCATTATCTATAAAGTTCATGACCACCTGGTGAATCTTGGTTTCGTCCAGCATAAGCTTCGGGAACGATGCCGGACGGTTATACACCAAGTTCAGCTCACGTGCCTTGGCGGTTTCAGCCAATTGATCTACCTCTATCTGAGCCACCTCGCTCAGGTCTACTAGGCTCGGTTCAATCACAAACTTGCCCGTATTGAGTCGCGACAGGTTGAGCAGGTCAGATATCAAGTACACCATGCGCTGCGAGCTAAGGTATGACTGCTCCAGCAGCTTTTCCTGGTTGGCATTGAGCTTGCCCGCATCACCCTCCAGCACCATACTCAAGTACCCCTTCACACTAGTAAGTGGCGTCCGCAGCTGATGGCTCGCCATGGTAATGAACTCGTCCTTGGTCTCATCCAATTGCCGTAACCGAATGTTAGTTCTCTGTAGCTCCTTTGTCGCCTGCTCTACCTTTTCTTGGAGCGTTTTATTGAACATTTGGATTTCCTCAAACCGCAGAGCGTTCTGAATAGCAACGACCAGCTCGTTGGCTACCGATCTAAGCACATTAATATCTTGCTCACCGTAGGGGTTGCCGCTCTTTTTTGCTCCCAGTGCGATCATCCCAAGGCTTTCTTTGGCACCGTCCGATCGAGAGCTCAGAAGTAGAACGAGAGCGACCCCATCTTCATCCATAAGCTTCTTAGCTACGCTACTTAGGGGTAAATCGCTTGACAGAATGATGTGCTTGCCGGTATTGGATACGGCCGCCCTGAGCTCAGTAATATTACGACCAGACAACCCTTTGTGACTGCTTACAACTCTGCGTTCAGCATGCCGTGTCCCGCTTAGATCAAATATGCAAAACTGCAATTTCAATTGTTGTACTAAAATATCTGAGACAACCCGAAGTAAAATATCAAGGTCTAATGTTGATATAAGTTGTTTATTCAATTGGTCGAATAGTTCTTGAGTATCATATGAATCCTGAAAGAATATACGACTCGTCAGACGATCAAATCGCCTTTTGAAGCTAGCAAAGGAGATGCTAATGACGGCTAGCGTCGCACTAAGCACGAGCTGAACATCACCTTTAATCGAGGTGTGTAATACAGCACCTACGATTCCAACAAAGATGACACCGTATAGCGCCCCCAAGAGCAAGACGGACGCCAGGTAGGCCAAAACTTTTGCCACTACTGTACGTATATCAAACAGTCTGTGGCGGATTATTGCGAAAGAGACTATGACAACCATCAATAAAATGGCTATGGGGATAATATTCTGGCCCTGTGGTAATGCCGCAAAGAATAGAGTACCAACGGTTATGAGTGTTACGGCCTGGCCTATGCCAAAAATCAAAAGATAGTTTTTGCCCCGAGCGTACTTCGGGGTACGAAGCGTAGCTCTGACGAGTTCAAAAATTCCGCGTACAAAGTATAAGAAGACTACTACAATCTGGAGTAGATATAGCAGCCCAGCCTCCTTAATACTGATGCCATTTGCCGATACCCCAACCTGTTGAATCATAAAATTGGTGAAATTCAGTGGTATAAAAATTGAGATCGGCAAGAAGTAATACTTCTGCACCATCTTCAATCTACGGTTCCCCACATAGCTCACCACAAAGAGGAGGAAGAAATAAGCAATTAGTGTCGAGAGCGCACTACTAGTGCGAATAGTCCATAACGCCCATTTGTCCATGGTTGAAAATTCAGAGATATACTGACATAATAACCATAGAGCCGTGATAAAGATGAGCACTGAAAAATATGCTAAATATTTCTGCTTACGATATATGAACGTCGTGGTTGCTATGATAGTGATAGCAATTATCACAGGTATGTATATTAGTGATGTAAGGATGTGCATATTTTCTACAGCCAAATTGGTTGAGCTTAATTATACTATTGCTTAGACTCATTAACCACCAATGAATACTCTACCTCCGTTTCCAATGTTTCGCCCGATTGACCTCTCGGATCGGTATTGGTATGAGAAATTCTATACAAACTTTCCGCCATATGCAGATTTTAGTTTTGGCAATTTAATGATCTGGCTTAACCAATATAACGATCTCCAACTATCGCAGCTCAATGGTAATGTGATATTACGCTGCACAAACTCATACATGGACGATCGAATGATGTTCAATATTTTAGGCGTCAATCTAATTGATGAAACTATACATGCAATCTTCGCCTATCAAAACGCTAACGGCCTAAAGAAAGAACTCCTAGGTGTTCCACACTTTATTATCGAACAGGTAAAAAATCCTGAACTCTATCATGCCATTGAAGACCCTGATAATGCGGAGTACATATTAGACACCCATCTACTCGGTTATTTACAGGGTTCTTCTGTAAAGAAAATGCGCCAGTACGTGAACGGCTTTGAGCAGCATGCAGGAAAACCAATAGCTATAGAGCGTTTCGATCTAAGTGATCCCACATGCGTAAACTATCTCCGTCACAATCTGACCCAGTGGGAGAAGGCATTTTCAACCAATGAAACAGCAGCACAAGAAATACCTGCCTTTAATACTGCCTTAAGGCTATCGGATCAGCTTTCTTATACCGGCATAGGGCTCAAGGTGGGAGAGGATCTTGCCGGCTTCTTACTTTACCAATCGATTCCTCGTCAGGATACAGTTATTGTGAACCACCTTAAAACCAGCTACCGCTACTGGCACACCTCGCTCTATTTAACTCATCACCTTGCAAGATTATTAAGTGATGAAGGTATAGATTTTATGAACTTTGAACAAGACTTGGGGATTCAAGGATTACGCGCCTTTAAGCTAAAACTGCGCCCACATCATATGCTGAAGAAATACAACATCACACCTGCAACTTGAGTTAAATAGTAAAGCTGAAGAGAGTTGCAAGAGTAGCCAGCGCCTTGCGTACACGGCCTTCTTTTGGACGTCTGTGCCTGCCCCCTACAGTCTCGCTTGTTGCGACAGGGACATCAACTGGAGAAGCTTCAGGTGTTTGAGTATTACGAAGGAATTGCGTACACGTGTAGTAGGTCTTATCAATAACTTCGGGCATACGTATCGAAGCACGTCCTGTACGATTAATGATCGTTTGGACTAAACGCGGAATATAACCCTCGGACCGGTTAGTATTTTCAAAAAGTAGTTTAGCGGTACCACCCGTATCCAGGAAAGCGTTCGCTAGCAACCCAATCACCTCCATGGAGCTACCCGTACCCTCTTGGCTGGCGACTATGCCCGGGAAAAAGATTGTTAGCTGGTTAGCTGCCTTATGAATTGATTCCGCATCTTGTAAGAAGGTTTGGTTTAGCCAATATAGATCGTCAGTCCCGTTGACAAGATCCGCAAAACAGAACGGCTTACCGTCCTTAAAGCGTATAGAGCACAGCGTATTCGCTCCACACAGTAAGTGCATAAACCCCTCTTTTGCATCTTCCATATTGATTGGATGATTTTCGCCAAGCCATTGGAAACGATTGGCGTATACTTCCCACATTTCATCCGTCAGTTCATCCGTCAGTTCATCGCCACGGATAAGTACTGTGCCATTTTCTAAATCGTATGGATACTGACCGGCCTCAACATTACGCTTGTAAGTCGTGTAGATATCATCCCATTCGATCAACGGACGACCTTCTACGGCTTCGGGCCCGGGCATATCAACGGCATACACGCTGAGGCTTACGAGCTCATTACCAGGCTTCGCTTCGGCATCTCGCATCGGCATATCGGCAACTAGCTTACCTGAGTCACGCAGGAGCATGTCCAGATCATCCTGCGCCCGAAAAGTATCACGCCCGTTAAAACTAGAGAAAACATAGCCATCTCCAAGTTCCGAAAAACGCTCAACAAGCGTTCCATAAGCTCGACCCGTCATACGATCGAAAAGACCACCACTAGGTAAGTACAAGAACGTTTCCGACTCGTGCCCAGGGGGCAGAATCTCATCCGTGCAACGATGGACGTCATAACCAGCGTCTGCAGCATACTCAATTGGCACCATTACAACTACTTCATTGCCGTCGTCTAAAGTTGCCCTAATGGTACGAGGATCTTGGGAGGCTAATTCAAGGGTATCAGGAGTCAAGAGACCCACTCGGCGCGCCCCTGTTGCACTTTCGGCATAAAACCGCATCGAAGATGCAACAATGTCTTCTTGCGGAGTCGTATACTGCTCTTGTCTCATTTCGCGTAATAAACCTTGGGGATTTCAAACCCATTGAAGTTGCTAGCGTACACTAATGAGTACGCACCAGTCGCACAGATACGCAGCTTATCGCCAACTTTTAGGTCGGCAGGCAGGACATAATCAGCACCTAGCGTATCGTGTGCATCGCAGGTTGGACCAGAGAGTACGAATGTGCTCTTACGACAGCGGGGGTTTTTGTCAGTTAAGATCGGGTAGCGTAGGGTGGGTATTTCGAGCGGCTCAATCAGCCCTTGGAACGTGCCCATATCCAGGTATAGCCAGTCAACACCGCTGCGATTCTCGCGGCCAATTACAGTAGTCACGATGCTCCCTGAGTTTGCCACTATATACCGCCCTGGCTCTGCTATGACGCTGACACCTTTTGGAACATGCATTTTTAGGGCAGCCTTGATAACCCGTGCAGCTTGGTTTAAGCCAGGCACTGGGTCACCATAATCCGCCGGAAAGCCACCGCCCATATTGAGCATTTCTACATTAATACCCTTTTCTCGCAGTTGCACAATAACATTACCGGCAACCTTTATAGCCTCACTCCACACTTGAGGATTCTCAGATTGTGATCCAACATGAAATGTTACGCCGACAACTTCCAGACCATGATCAACAGCCACAGAGCAGTAGTCCACGGCATACATAGCATCAACACCAAATTTGCGTGACAACGGAAATTTACTACCATAGTCTGACACCTTCAGTCGCAAGTATACTTTTGAACCGGGCGCATACTTAGCAAGTTTTTCGATTTCCGTGATGCTGTCAAACGCAAAGTACCGCACACCCTTTTTATATGCCGCTGCAATGTGTTCAGGAATTTTAACAGGATTACTGTAAACGATTTTGTTTGCAGGAATCCCTAGGCGGATTAAATACTGCACTTCTCCAAAAGAGGCAACGTCATACCCCTCTACATAGCTCTCCAGTGTCTTGATAATCTTGGAATCATTGTTGGCCTTGATGGCGTAGTATATGCCCACCCGTGGTAGCAGCCTTTTAAATGCAGCAGCCTTGGCTTCCACGACACCTATATCCGTCACCACATAGGGCGTGGGCAGATCGGACATACTTAAAATGTTATCAAGATAGCTTTGGCTTAACCGCTTAGGTCGTTCTACAAATGATGGTACTACTGACATTGATAACCTCTACTTGTGCGTAATCCTATTCAGACTCACTGTAAGGCTATGCTAGTGCATAGTTTGCTTACTATATCACCTTTTATATATTTTATCAACCCTTAATTACAGATTGGGTAACAAAAAAAGCACGTAGCGACTTCCTTGACAGGAGTGCTATGTGCTTAGTCTTCTAATGTGCAACCTGACCGCAGTATACCATTCTTTAGTCTATAAAGCAACTATTATACCATAATTGTGATGAATATCACGGTCATCTTCTCAAAGTGCGGAAAGCACAACAGATATTATTTGAAGTTTTGGCCAAGACTATGGTACAACCCTAGTAAATGGCACAAGACACACGCAAGCAATTAAGAGTTGCGGTTGTCGAGGACGAGCCATCTATCCGGAACCTATACCAAACAAAGCTCGAACTCTGCGGCTTCGCCGTACAAACCGCAACCAATGGCCACGAAGGCCTCAGTCTTGTGCGGTCTTTTGCACCCGATCTGCTACTTCTGGACCTGCTCATGCCGGAGATGAATGGCGACGAGATGCTTGCCAAACTACGCGCCGAAGACTGGGGCGCAAACGTGCGCGTTATTATCCTCACCAATATCAGCCGCGCCGAAGCACCCATGATGCTACGCTTTTTAAACGTAGACCGTTACGTGGTCAAGGCACACCATACCCCGAGCCAACTCGTGGAAGTCGTCTACGAAGTATTGCACATTAAGCCAGTCAATTGATTAAAACGGAAAGGTCTCGTATTATACGCTTATGGCAAAGATCGCAATTATCGAAGATGATCAGGCCATCTCACAGATGTACCGGATTAAGTTCGAGACCGAGGGATACGAGGTCGAGACGGCAAACAACGGTAAACTTGGTCTGGAGCTGGCCGGCAGCATGCGGCCTGATATTATACTTCTAGACTTAATGATGCCCGAAATGAACGGCGACGAGATGTTGAAAAAGCTGCGCGCCACTCCTTGGGGGAAACACATCAAGGTTATCATCCTAACCAATGTAGGCGAACAAGAAGCCCCCGACATCCTCGAAAAACTCGGCGTCCGCCGCTTTATTGTGAAGGCAGAAATGACTCCACGGCAGGTTGCCGAGATGGTCAAGGCTGAGCTGGCCGCATAACTGCATAACTAGGTACGCCAGTCATAGCGAAGCAAAGCAAAAAATCCTTGCACCCACTGGTAACACGAGCGTACTATGGCTACGAGTTGATTAATAAGGAGACCCTGGATGAATGTTGCGTTAGTTGGCTATGCCGTTGAGGGTAAATCAGCGTTTGATTATTGGCACAAGCTCGGTGCAGATATCACCATTTGTGACCGTAACGCAACAACGGTTGTCCCCGAAGGCGTCTCAACCCAACTGGGCAATGGCTACGCAGATAACCTTGATCGATTCGACATTGTAGTTCGCTCCGCCGGCATCCCCCCCAAGGAAATCCTCAGTCACACTGCCGGTATTGAGTCAAAGATGACCACCGTAGTTGATGAGTTCTTGCGCGTGTGCCCCACTAAAAATACCGTCGGCGTTACTGGCACTAAGGGCAAAGGTACAACCAGCGCACTTATTACCAGCATGCTTGAGGCTGCCGGCAAAAAAGTGTACCTAGCGGGCAACATTGGACGCTCACCACTTGATTTCCTAGAAGAACTGACGCCCGAGGATTGGGTTGTTCTAGAATTTTCGAGCTTCCAGCTTTCTGACATCCACCATTCACCACATATTGCGCTGAGCTTGATGATCGTCCCCGAGCACCTAAACTGGCACGATGATTTTGACGACTACGTTGCCGCAAAATCACACATTTTTACCCACCAAAACGCCGACGATATTGCAGTCTACTACCCCGAAAACGAAGCCTCCAATAAAAATGGACACCTCAGCAAAGGAACGCAAATCCCCTACTTCGCAGCCCCTGGGGCGCTGATTGAGGGCGACGAGATCGTAATTGGCGACCAGGTTATTTGCAAAACCAGTGAGCTAAAACTGCTGGGCAAGCACAACTGGCAGAATGTTTGTGCGGCATTAACGGTTGCCTGGCAAGCTACTCAGGACGTGACAGCACTCCGCAGTGTGGTGACTACTTTTGCGGGTCTACCATATCGCTTAGAGTTCATCCGTGAAGTAGATGGCGCAAAATACTACAACGACTCTCTGGGCACCACCCCAGAAACGACGATTGGCGCAATTGAAGCGTTTAAGCAACCCAAGGTAATGATCGTGGGTGGCGCCAGCAAAGGTGTTCAGTTTGATGAGCTAGCTAAAGCAACAGTCGCGCCTGACGCCAATATTCGCCAGATTGTACTAATCGGCGATACGGCACCAACTATTGAAGCTGCGCTGAAAAAGGTCGGCTTTACCGCTTATGTGCACGGTGGCGAAACCATGGCATCAGCCGTTGCGGCAGCACACAAAGCCGCTCAACCCGGCGACGCTGTTTTAATGGCCCCCGGCTGCAGCAGCTTTGACATGTTCAAAGACTACAAAGATCGCGGCGACCAGTTTAACGAGGCAGTCAACAAGCTCTAGAGCTCATCATAAACGCGAGTACTCTGCGGCAGAAGCTGCCGCAGTTGCTCCACAACCATCGACTCGGGCTGCACCACGTCTGCCCTATTTCCAACTATTGTGCGTACCTGGTTTTCGATCCAATGGTAATGAGTACAGCCCAGCACAATGACGTCAGCACCCTGTACGAGTGCTGGCTCAATTTCCTGACGAATACGAGCTTCGTTCATCTGATTGTGTTCTATCAGCGCCGACCAGTCAGAACAATCCGGTTCTATAATTATGCACTCGCTGCCATAGGTTGTTTTTAGCCAGCCGTACCGTTCGCTCGCTAGCGTTGTCGGCGTTGCGCATACTGCGATCACCCCTGTTTTGGTCAGCGTAGCCGCGGCTTCAATCATCGGCTCAACGGTAATCATTGGCGTAGCAAACGTTTGGCGCAGTTGTCCGGCGAGCGTCGTGCTCACCGTGTTGCAGGCGATTACAATCACATCACAGGCAGCATCAACTAGCTTCTGGAAGATTGGGATAACGAACTGATAGATCTGCTCAGGAGATTTGGTGGCATAAGGAAAGTGGTCCTGCGTGTCGTGCATAAATAGCACGTCCGCTTCTGGCAATGCTCGTTCGATGGCTTTTGCGACACTGAGGCCCCCGATGCCCGAATCGAAGACCCCGATTTTCATTTTTCCCCGGCAGATGCGCGGGCAGCCCGAATCACGTTATCGAACAGCGCACAGATAGTTAAGGGGCCAACGCCGCCCTTCCGCGGAGTGATCGTCAGATCATCCCGCTCGTAAACATCATTAGCCAGGTCACCAACAGTCTTACCCTGCTCGCCCGCCACACCAGCGTCCACCACAACACAGTTTTCTTTGATCATGTCACTAACGATCAGCCCTGGCTGACCAGTAGCAGTTATGATAATGTCAGCACTACGCACCACCGTTTTGACGTCGGGCGTTTTACGGTCCACCACCTCTACATCGTAGTCAGATGCGGCGAGCATCCGCTCTAGTGGTGCGCCCACCAACTTACCGCGCCCAACCAGCACAATCTTTTTACCGTTGAGGTCGACATTGTAGCCAGCTAGCAGCCATAAAATGGCTAGCGGCGTTGCTGGATCAAGCACAGCGCCTTTGCCAAGTGCATCCACATCCTTTTCAGGCGCCACCAAATCAACAATCGCATCGGTTTGCGAAGGATCATCGAGCGGCAGCTGCACGATAATGCCGTGCACTGTTGGGTCGGCATTAAGCTTTTGGATGGTGGCCGGAGCATCCGCCTGTGTTATACGATGCGTTTCAACCTCAATAAGAATGTCAGCGCCATAGCGCGTTTTCATCCGCATATAGACATCTATGGCTGGATGCTCCACCGTGACGACAATTGCCAGCTTCGGCGCAATTCCCCATGCCTGGCGCAAGCCACGCACTTCATGCGCTTGTCGCTCCTTTATGAAGCCGGCCAGCTCTAGACCATTCAGCGATTTCATGGCCCTATTGTAGCAAAGGTGGCTCGAATGCCCTAGCTTACCGTTGGCGTATTGCTCGTTGGCGCAACTGGAGGTGTGGGATCTGTAGGCGCAACCGAAACCACTGGCTCAACAGGACTAACGGGCGCTTCGGGAGTTGGCATAGCAACCGGATCCGTTGCAACAACGGGCTCAGCAGCCACAGGTTCATCAAGATAGTGCGTGTGGTCAACCACATAGCGATACATTTTAGGCATAAACCAGAAGAGATAAATGCCCAATGTAACTATCAGAAGCAGCGCATTAACCAGCATGAACAGTAATGACTCACTGTAGGTAGCTTTATAAGCAACCTTTTTGCCATTTACCAGCGTATTGTCGGCGAACCATCCCGCGACGTAGTTCAGCAAAAATGCCCAGCCCAAGATTGGTATATAGGTTAGCACAATGCTCAGGATAGTAACCAAAAAATAACCGACCGCCGTACCTTTAAACTCTATAGGTTTTGCAGTTTCCATGTATGAGTGTTTCCTTTTATGTTTATAGTTGTCATCATAGCAACATTACCGACCAATGCAAAGTAGCATCGCATGCAAGGCTTGCAAAAACAGAGGTTTTTTGCTAAAATGTACCCCGTTGCGCTATGTTCTTCGTATGCAACATGTGTACTATGTGGGCCAGTAGCTCAGCTGGTTAGAGCGTCTGCCTCTTAAGCAGAATGTCGTGGGTTCAAGTCCCACCTGGCCCTCCAAAAGTAGATTTCAATTGAGCAGTCAATTTGAAGAGTCCGTTTAACTCTGTTAGCGGGCTTTTTTGTTGGGTTTCAAAATCTAAATCTGCGTAGCTTGGCATCTGATTAAATATGACACCCAAGAAGGCAGCTTTGCGAAGCGGATTACTGAGGTCAAGGATCAGTTCTGACAGGTGTTTCAAGAGATATCTGGCGTATTGCAAGATTAGTGCGATATCGACTTCTTCCTCAGCCTTGTTTGCTAACTTACCGTCTAATTCCTTGATCTGCTTTTCTGCATCTTCAATATCATTACCCATGTACTTTAGGGCGGTTTCGCTTGTTACGACCTTCATACGGTCTACTGTAACGCGAATCTGCGCTTCAAGCGCCTGCCGTTGTTCTATGAGTTGCTGATCGTTCTGAGCGCGCTGCTGTTGCTGCGTCCTCCAAGATGTCTCGATCATTTCTAGCAACTTGTCGATGTGTTGCGGCTCTAGTTCGATACTCCTTACAAAGCGCTCGATAGTCGCATCAAACTCGGCTTGCGGCATGCGGAAGTAATGTCCGTCCCGGCTACAGTGATAGGCGGGATAGTATTTGCCCAGCTTGCCTCGGGCGGCACTAGCGCTGAGCGGCTTTCTACAATGCGGGCAACCAATGACTTTTTTGAATGGGAACTTAGGATTAACCATCTTTTTGACTTGCTGCCATTTAGGTGGTTGCTTATGATACACAAAAACTTCTCGGTCCGTCATTTCAATAATCAGCTTACCGTGATTTGCCTTGTTGAATAATTCTGTCGACACGATACCCTCGAACTGAGCCTTAACGGGCTTATCGTGCGTCCACTTGCCTTTAATAATCCCGGCGTAAATGAGGTTATGGGCAATTCGATCAACCATTTTGACGTCCATTTTCTTGCCGCCCGTGATCTTTTTTATCTTGGATGGGTCGTATTTATCACGCACATAGCTAACGCGCGTCTGAAAGCCTAGGCGATTTACCTCGTCAGCTATTTCTTGTGAGCTGTATATACCTTGAGCACGCATTTCAAAAACCCGTCGTATAAATACGGACTCCTCAGGGTGTGGTTTTAAGATAACGCGCTTGCCGTGATTTGTATCGACCGTCTCACTCGTAAATCCATACGGCGGTTGTCGCATCCAATAACCAAGCTGCGTGTAGCGAATCTCGGCCCCAATCATACGCGTCATAATATCGCGCAACTCGTCTTTGGCGTGTTCTGCCTCAAGTATTTCGCTCTTAAAAGAAGGGCTGTAATCACTCCAATAATACTTAAAGCCTGTATATTCGAGCGTATTAACCCGTCTACTATCAATAATGCCGAATGTATCCATGAGCGCCACGTTCAACTGGTCTAACTGCTCTTTGAGTTTTATGTAGGCAGCCGAACCACCACGCGTAAATCGGTCAATCGCCTTTATAAGCACGACTTCGATGTCGGGGTTAGCTCGGCAACGCTCAACTATCTCTTGCATTGGCTGGTCTTCGTGTGATGCCGACTCGACTAGAATAACTGTATCAACAAGCTGTATGTTTTGGCCACGAGCCAAGCTTTCCCCGCGTTGGCGCTGCTCTTCCGGCGAATCGCCGTCACGCTTCTGTTTGCCGGACGACACCCGGATCGCCAGCAGACCAGAGCGCACCTTATTGTTGCTTGGCAGCATCTTTCGCCCCAATACCCAGAATATCTACAATCTTGCGGCCATAGCTTTGGTCTTCGAGGATCTTTTCAACAACCAAATCGGCTATCATTTGCATACGCATCTCTGGGCTTAGCTCAAATACCCCCTTATCAGTTAGTTTTGGTTTGTTCTTTGAGCCTTTTGGTCTGGACATTTTACCCTCTATTTCGACATATTTACTATGCTTTACATGGATAGTATACCACCCAAATGTGAATAGTTTCAATAGATAAATGAGGTAAATCTTTGCCCCCATGGGCGAGGGCAAAACTTGCGTATCTTGTATCTGTTATCGTACAATCTTCCGTATCCTCTACCCTTACAAGTAGTGGTGTAGGTGGGGTTGGCTGGGATTGTAATTGCCAGTACCTAAAACAAAACAGAAATATCTAAAGACCTAAGAAAATATACAAAGAAAAAAGTATAAAAGAAGAACTAAATAAACGAGACTAAAAACAACTAACTCTAAAACTATCTATCTACAAATACCTAGAACTGAATATCTGACTATCTGACTGAATTAAGAACAGATTTATATATGACTGAATTGCCTAGATTGACTAAGAAGCAGCAAGAAATCCTGAGATTACTGTACAGTTTCAGGTTCCTCAATCGCATCCAAATCCAAGCGTTCCTCGGTCACAAAGACCCGAAGACCATTAACCTCTGGCTCCGTGATCTGCGAGCTAAAGGCTATGTTGAGTGGATTTACTCAACTCATTTTGCCGAGAAGACCAAACCGGCCATTTACTACCTCAGCCTAAACGGTGTGCGGCATCTGCGTACCCTAACCAGAAAAACCAAGGATGGTGACGGCCAGGTCGTAGAGCTTCCAGCTTATCCACCGGAAGAACTCCGCAAGCGCTATAAAGAGCCGACGCGCAGCCAAACATTCATTGATCGCTGTGCGCTTATTGCGGATTGTGCGCTTGCGCTTGAACGACAAGATGCTGAAGATCAGGCGAAAGGCAAGAAGCTCCGGTATTATTACCAGACTGAGGCAGGCTACTTGCTTGGACGCAGCTACTACCATTTCATTACCGATTTAGACGATGAGCCAATCCGCCCACATCTCGTCTTCTGCCAAGATAAGCTCAACGACGACAAGGAAGAAAAAACACTCGAAAGCTATATTCTTGAAATCTTTGATGCGACATTACCACGCTACCGCATGAAGAAGCACCTAGGTGATTATGTGACGTTTCTCGACGATGAGGGTGATGCATGGAAAGAACAAACCGACACTGACAAGCTACCAGTCATTCTTATTGTTTGTCCGAGAATGAGTGATCTGATCTACGCAAAGCGACGAACAAGAAAGCTCATTGCTGATGCGTGGTATTGGGAAGATGACGATGTAGAGAAGCCACGAATGCGGTTTACGACGGTGGAGAAGATACGGGAGTGTGGGATGCTGGCGAAGGAGATTTGGGAGCACGCGTAGGGCACTATTAGCTTCAATCGTAACTTCTGTTTGCTTCAGCAAATAGAAGTTGGCCTGTTCCCCTTTTGGGAACAGGCTTTATTCCGGCGCCACCTAACGCAATGCTGGTTACCAAGCTTTGACCGCAGCCCCTTGCTAGATTTAGCCAATCCTTAGCTTTTATTGCTGTTCGTTGAGGTTTTGCCACCTACCTTCGCTACCACCCCAAACATCACCCCAAGCCCTACAATCGCCATCGCCACAACATGCAATCCCAAACCATAGCCTCGCCCGCTCGTAAGCGCAAAGATGCCATAAACGCCCAACGAAAGAAACTCAGCTACAAAGCTCATGAGCGATGTGGCCGTTGCGCGGGTCGTTCCATCCGTAATCTTGTGTTGCAAGTACGCGTTCACGAGCACGCTCATGGCGTAATACATTGCAGCGTATACCCCAATGGAGATCGGCGCGAGCGAGGCCGGTACGACCGTAGCGAGCCACAACGACGCTGCCCATATGGCCAACGCCAGGGTTACGGACACCTGTTTGCGTTCGAGCTTTTCAGCTGCCATGCTTCCAAGTACGCCGAAGCCGTAAATTCCCGTGCTCCACAGCGCAACCGTTTGGTTGCTAAAATGCAGCTCGTGGAAAAACAGGCCGTAGTACTCGTCGACCACTCGAAAGCCATTCACTACAGCCCCGACGCTCACTATGAAGAGCAGGACGGGATCGTGAAGGGTTACCCGTATGCCAGCTTTGAGTGTTTGTAAGTAGGGAACGCGTTGCGCATCCTTCGCTCGCGGCACTTGCGGCAGTGAGTAAATGACAACCGCTGACGCACAAACGGCCGCTATACTGGCTACTAAAATGATCGGATAGCCAAAGTGCGCCAGTAACCCCGCGCCCAGCCCGCCCAGAATGAAGCCCACTAATCCATACGTCTGCATGTAGCCGGTGACACGCGTATATTCGTTGCTTCTTTTAAGCCGATTGAGTTCGTCAAAGACGAATGATTCAAGGGTGCCTGAAACAAACGCCCGCTTTACACCCCACAGTAAGAAGCCAACTAGAAAGCCAACGTAGTTTGGAAACAGTAGCCAGCACACAAACGCCAACGCCCGTGCCATAACCGCAACCGTCAACACAAGGCGTCGCGAAACAATGTCCGCAACCGACCCGGCCGGAACTTGCAGTACAAAGATCGTAGCTGAAAGCACGATAAGCAAACTGGATATTTGCGCGCCCGTTAAGCCGTGCGCCTGAAACATTAAGGCATATAGCGGGTAGATGAGGATAAGTTCATCAAAGAACGAAAACCAGTACAGCTTGCGTCGAAGCTGCGCAAAGTCATCTTTTGATTCGTGAGATTGTTTATTCAGAAAAGCCATAGTTTTACTCCACATAGAAAAAGCCGAGCAGCTTGGTGACGCATCACACAAGGGCTCGGCTTCTTCTAGTAGGTTGATTTACAAGTAATTAAAAAGTAACCACGGGTGTCCCTGGTGCGACGTGATTACGCTTTAACTACCTGTACCATTATGATGGCTCTTCCTATCTTAAACTTAATACTTGGAGTAGAGTAACATAGCAAAGTGCTAATGTCAAATACCAATTTCATTGTTCATACACAACCACCACCCCACCCTCCCTCATCCAACTCGTAACTAAATGCAACTGCTCGTTCGTTATTTGGCATGTCACATAAAGCGTCCTGCACTCTGGCGGCCAAGCCATCCAGTCCTCGACGGTCGCAAACTGCACATCACCCATTGGGTCATCACGTGGTGCTTTCGCCGTAAACCGTATTGTCTGCATCCGTGCAATCTGGTGTGTAAGTTCGAGTATCTTATTAGCATTAAGCGTACTCGACCGTTCTCGTCGCAAGTGTCTCTCAATCTTGAGCCATTGTTTGCGGACGGCTGAGAGCATAGCAACAGGGCTGTCGGTTACGATTGCAACGTTGCCTTGTAATGCTCGTGTATATAAATGCTTCGCTAGGTCTTCTGAGATTGTTGAGCTGCCTTTTAGCCGGTGTTCAATATACAAACCCTGCATTGTTGTTACCCCCATCGATATGTGTTTAATCAACAATCATCCCACTCGCTCTAAAGCTGTAATGCCTCCGGCCCGCCACAATAATGTGGTCATACAGCCTCACGCCTAAAATCTGCCCAGCCGCTATAAGTTGCTGGGTCGTGGTGATGTCTTGCTTGCTCGGCGTCGGATCACCGGAAGGGTGATTGTGAGCCACGACAATGCCCGCTGCCATATCAGCTATTGCTCCGGCATACACTTCGCGCGGATGGGCGATGACGGCATCTATGGTGCCGATAAAGACTACCCGCTTTGTTATGAGCCTTTGGCCGCTATCCATCGACAGTACGATGAAGCGCTCTTGCCGGTTGTTAGCAATATCACGCAGAAGCGGCAAAATGTCGGCCGTCCTAATTAGTTGCTTGTTTTGTTCTCGTCCCATATAGTTATAGACTTTTAGTCTATGTAGTAACTTAGCATAGACTTAAGGTCTATTCAACCAAAAGTCTAATACCTCTATCTTGTGAGTATGGCTGATACACAAGAAAAGGTTCTGATGCGCGCATTTGGTAAGCGAGTTGCTGAGTTGCGCCGCAAACGTGGCTTAACTCAAGAACAACTAGCGGCAAAGATTGATTCGCACGTTACGACTATTGCATTTATTGAGGGTGGCACGAAGTTTGTACGTCTGTCCACCTTAAGAAAACTAGCGCAAGCTCTTGGCGTTGAGATTAAGGAGCTGTTTGAGGGCGTACGGTAGGGCGCTAGTGTGGACGCGAACCTGAATATAGCAGAGGGTACCGCGCTTCGTATGATTGGCGAGGCAAATCTGGGGACTGACAAGACCGGCCTTTTCAGGAAGCATGACGATATTGCGGCGGAGCTAGGCGAAACCAATGAGTCGCTCCAACCAATCATCGACAAGCTACTGGCCCAAAAATTTATCCGTATCGTAAATGATAAGTTCGAGCAAGTGCATAGACACCCTCTTGATTATGTTGCGTACCAAATTACGGAGATAGGTAAAAGCCACATGTACCAAGACAACCACCCCGCACCAACCATTTATAGCAACATTAACGGTTCAAACATCGCTCACAATTCGTCAAATGTTACGCAGACGATCTCTGTAAGCAACATGCCGCCTGATATACAAGAAAAGATCAAAGAGTTCGACGCAGCCGTGAAGCAAAAGGACGGCTCAGCTATGAAACGGATATTTGGCTACATTGCAGATAAAACCGTTGACGTGGCAATCGCATTAGTAACGGGGGCGTTGGTACGCTAGTATGGACGATTTAACCAAGAAGACGGATGACGAGCTGCGAGATATTATGCGTGCAGGCATAGCGAATTCGTATGTGCCAGGCTCTAGATACAATAGGGCAAAGCAAGAGCTAGAGTTCAGGATGCAGCAAAACCCCACTTACCACCTCACTAACTCTAATCTTTCCATCAATTCTACAAACGTCACACAATCAACGCAAGTGCAGACGACAACCCAAGATGGGCAAAATGACGTTGCGACCAGCTAAGCCAGACTTACTGGGCGCCTGTGTACGCTGCCTTCGTTTGATGCCCGAAAGACAGGCCGAATGCTACGTTAAGCACTTAGCCGCAAAGCAGTAGCAGCTGGGTGGAACTATCTAATGTTGCGAAAAAGTTGGTGAAGGTTACCAGGGTAACGAAATTCTCTACCATACGCCATAGCCCTTTCCGCCGCGGACGGCTTCCATTAACCACATGGGTACTTGCGACTGTTTGAAACAACACTGCTACTGCACAGCTAAATACTTAAAGAACTTGGTGTGGCCAGGCTCAAGAGCCCGGCCACTAAACCGCTACTCGCCAGTATCGTCTTTAATGCTGGTGGTTTTGGCATTTGCCTGAGTCCAACCAATTGACTGCTTGGCGCCTTGCTTCGAGTCGTAAGACTCGCTGCTCATGGCGACTGTTTTATAGTTCTCGTCGGAACGCAGAACCCAGTAGTACTCACCTTTGTTATCTTTGCGGATAATGTAGGTTGCCATTTTTGTTTTCCTTTGATGTCGTATTCCCTCATTTGACGCTTTGTATCTGTATTGTGGTAAAATCAGAAAGTAAAACCAACCAAATTTTACAAGGGAGCGCCTTTCGGGCGCTTTTCTCTTTTTACCCCCATTCCAACATTAGTCAGAATAGTACTCATTACTATAGGCATTGGGCAGTAAATTGTCAAGCTTTCCGGCTGTATTTTTCTACGAGAAGGCTTTCCAAGAGTAAATCTAAGATATTTCTGGTTTTTTCCCGTTGTATTTTTCCACGGCACGTGCTAATGTTAACCTATGGAAACAAATGCTTACCAGCTACGCTATTTTGCGGTGGAGAATTTTAGATCTATTAAAAGTGAACAAAAAATCATTTTTAATAATAACCGAGTAGTAGCAATTTACGGAGCGAATGCATCCGGTAAGACAAACCTGGCTCGATCACTTAAATTCGTACGTTGGTTTGTTGCCAATTCTGCGAATGCAGACATCAGCGCAATACCTTACGAGCCTTTTAAACTTAACGTTGATACGAGAACCAAGCCGTCTTTGTTCACGATTGAGTTTGGTAACGGTAGTGAAGCATTTAAGTATACTTTTTCAGTCGATGCATCATCTATTGTTTTTGAGGAATTAGTGGATCTGTCTAGTAATAGACCGAAGATAATTTTTACACGTCAAAATGATGACTTAAATACAAGTGCTTCAAAGTATGGTTTTGGAAAGCAGTTATTCGGATTAACCCGAAAGAGTACGCTCTTAATAACAAAAGCTTACGAGAACAATAACGAGTATGCGCGTAAGGTCTTTGCTATGATCCAGTCGTTCCGCGTCCTAACTGTAGGTGACGGAGGGTTAAAGGGCTGGGGCTCTAAAGTTATTCGTGATAATCCGCAATCTAAACAACGTGTCCTTGAGTATTTAAAAAGGGCAGACCTTTGGATTAGGGACTTCGACATAGAGGACCGCGACTTTCCAGATGATCTGATAAATGCGCTGCCTTTTAAGGAGGAGGAGAAAAATAAGCTACGCGCGGAACGCTTCACCTCTATTAAGACTAAGCATGCAGTCCGCGATGATGACGGCAATATCATTGGTTATGAGATGTTCGACATGGGCGATGAAGAGTCAGCTGGCACCAATAATTTCTTTGATATGATCATGCCAATCATAGAGGCTCTTGATAACAATTTAGTGCTGTATATTGATGAGTTCGGGTCAAGCTTGCATCAAGACTTGTCGCGGCTAACTATAGAGATTTTTAAGTCGAAACATGATTCTACTGCACAGCTTATAGTAAATACCCATGATGCCGAGTTAATGGATAGCGATGTCCTGTCCGCAGAAGAAATATACATAGTTGAAAAAACTCAAACTGAGAACTCAATACTCTATCCGTTAACATCTAGCAAGGGATATCGTTCGAATGATACCGGAAAACGGGGAAAACGTTATCGCTCTGGTTTGTACGGTGGCGTGCCAAAAATCAAAAAGTTAGAAAGCCATGAGAGAGAATGATCCTCGATTAATACTAATCTGCTGCGAAGGTACCACCGAAGAGCTGTATTTTAATGCAGTGATCGACGCTCGTAGAATCCCTGGGGCTCTAGTGCCTCCAGCCGAATCGTTTAATGGGTCAAAGCACAAAGCGCTTATAGATATTTGCGCGCAAAAAAGAGCTAACACTAGTTCTGATCCGAAGTATGACATTCCAGAAGATGAAATAGAAGTATGGGCAGTGTTTGATAAAGACGACTGGTCGCACGGGTTTACCAGTTTAGAACGATATGCTGCCAATAAAAATATTAGACTAGCATACTCCGACCCGCAATTTGAAACCTATCTGCTACAGCATTTAAGCCAAGACGGATCGAGAAAATGCGGTGATGAGCTAGAGCATTACTTAGCGCAGAAAATGGACGATGCTGGACATGGTTCCGCGTACGATAAGAGTAATCTAGACTGGTTGAAGAAGCTAATAGACGATCGGCCGAGAACGCTTGAAATGGCGATAGCGAATGCAAACCTACGTAGCAATAGGACGAGATCTCCATTTCTAACGACCCACAAGCTAACAGAACGATTGCTAGAATTTGAGCCGAAATAACACATAGATTAGGTGTTGTATAATATTCATATATGTCAGATAAAACAGCTGCACACATTGGTCAGCAACTCGCTCAAGCACGCCACAGGAAAGACCTTACACAAGCTGAGGTGGCCAAGCGCGCCAGTACAACAGTGAACCACTACGCAAAGATTGAACGTGGCGAAGTTGTGCCTTCGTTAAAGACTCTTGAAAAAATCGTCAAAGCGCTTGGCGTAAATTCTTCCGACGTTTTGCCGTTTTAATCTTGCTTTGGCTCGTTGTTATTCTCGACGAACTGCTCAAACTCTAATGTGACCTTGCCCGCAATATTATCCGCCGCGGTCTGCATCCGCTTAAGTAGCCCAACCGCATACTCACGGTTTGCATTTGCGGGATCGTGATACCGCAAATATTCCAACGCTTTCTCAATGGCCTCTTCGCTATTGGCGAGGTTCCGATCGTCAAAATCCTTATTTGTATCCAACATATTTCATAATTCCTATAAATTGTAGTAGTTTTCTGGCTTCTGCCGAAGATACCACTCGCCTCATTATCTCACAGCTGTCCCGATATGATAATATGTTCAAACTTCCCTCATAAAACACTTTGCGGTCAATAATAGCCAACTTCCGGTGATGCCCGCCAGTATAAAGCACGATAGCACCCATGTCTTGCAAAGTCACAACCGCTTCTGCTGCCTGGTGACAATAGTCGCCCTCATGATCTTCGGGGTGACGCGTGTTGATGACTATCCGAACGCCTCGCCTGCTCAACTTGCAGAGAATTGGCAAAAGCAGTTGCATGCGGCTCGCAGTGATAAATGGGCTTTCAATAATTACTTCCTGCCTAGCGCGAAGCAAATCCCGCTCAAACGCCCGATAAAACGTGTTTTGATCAAATAGGCTAGACTGCGAAAAACGCCTAAACATTCCGTACCTCAAGGTCGGCGAGGTACACTTCGCCGTTGCGGCATTCCATCCCCAACTCAACTAATCGGCTATGCAACAAGACCAAATCGGCAATCAGCTCATCAACTTCGGAGGGTTTCAAAAATGTATATCCTGGCCCTCCAATAAAAAAGTCTCGTACCAAAAGGTACGGGGCTTTTTTATTTGTGCCAAGCTAGGACTTGAACGGGTTTGCCAGTGGCAAACCCCGGGCCCGAAGCCCCGAAGCGTGAGTGAAGGGGTTGCTATAGGCCAGCGCATTTCGCGCTCGGCAGCAAGGCAAGTCCCACCTGGCCTCCGGCAATCATTAACAAAATAACGGCTTTTTAAGGCCGTTATTTTGTTACCATTTTTATCGATGTTTACTTCAAGACCTTGTATCGAATGTGGGTCGCAAGCCGCGTACCACTAGTCTCCACCGGCTCAAGTCTGAGATCTGGTACGCCCTCAAACAAACGAGCACCACTACCAATCGTAACAGGCGCAATGTGCAACCAGAGCTCGTCGATAAGGCCGGCGGCAAGATACTGGTTAACCGTGTTAGCACCTCCGGCAATAGCAATCGTGTCTTCTCCTGCTACCTTTTGAGCTTGCTTAAAAGCCGACTCAATTCCATCAGTTACAAAGTAAAATGTGGTACCACCTTCCATTACAATCGACTTCCGCGGTTTCTTGCTAAGCACAAAGACCGGACCGTGGTAGGGAGGATTATCACCCCACCAGCCCTTCCATTCTGGGTCATCGCGCATCTCAGGCGGCATAAACATGTTGCTACCCATGATGTATGCTTTGGCATTAACCAAATAATCGCGCATTTTAGCTGTCTGCTCGTCGTCTTCGTCAAACATCCAGTGGTGTAACAGGTTCTCGGGAATATCGCCCATTGGGTTTTCCAGACTCTGGTTTGGGCCTGCGGCAAATCCATCCAACGACACCGAGATTCCGCACGTAACGTTACTCATGTAAGCATCCTCATTAGTCTTTTTATCTATTTGGCCTGGTTACTTATTTAGCCGGAGCAGTCCATACAGGATATAGATGTTCTACTTCACCGAACCGACTCCCGAAATCAGGCATTGCATCACCTTCCATAAAGGCTGCAAGTCGATCGAGAATGACATGTGTACCAGGAGCAACGCCGGCAATAGAGGTAAGGCCGCTCTGCGTAAACGTCAGTTCAGTGCCATTGTCTTTTGGCTCCAAAGTCCAGGTTACGACAGTTTGTGCTCCATCTGGCATCTGGGGAACTGGCTCGAGATTGTGCTCATACTGAAACTGCTTAGGCGCGTCCCAGACGGTAATTGGTCCATACCAAGTGAATGGGCCGGAATGGACGGTAAATATTCCACCCACCTTCGGGTCAATTTCGACTTTAGCGTTATACCACTTCCCGAACTCTTCTGGAGAGCTTAGGGCCTTCCACACGACGTCCGTAGTGTGCGGGAGGAACCGCTTAAATGTAAGGGTTGCAAGCCCGTCATCTGTTGTATCGACGGTACCTGTTTGCATATCGTTATTCATTTCTCTTCTCCTTTATTACTTATTAAATGTCTCTCTAAGGCGTCTAGGCGCCCAGACATATGCTTCTGTTGTAGCTGAACCCAACCTTCCATTTCGGCTAAGCCATCCACTCGTACAGTATATAAGCGCCTTTGTTTATCTGCACGTGATTGTACGAGACCGACTTGCTTTAGTACCTTAAGGTGTTGCGAGATGGTTGGCGCTTTGAATGAAAAGCGCTCCACAATCTCACCCACCGATGTTTCACCACGAACAATATATTCGAAAATGTTACGACGAGTTGGATCAGCTAGTGCTGCAAACGTGTCCATAACACAGATAATAAGGTAACTGCTTATTTAAGTCAACACCTAAATACACCGACGCGCTGATGTTTAACAACGGAACAGACGCTTGTGGAACTAGAAAGTCTAGTAGCTGATCGACCAAGTACACTTTGACACCACGAATTTCCATACCAAGATCAACTGGCCTGCCGTATAACAAAGTCGGTTCTTCAATAGAATATTGGCAGGCTGGGGTTCCAGAAAATGTACGTTGGCCTTCCAATACCGATTATGCCTAAACTCCTCTTTTACGTGGGGGGTTTTGTTTAGTAAGATGATGATATGAAGACAGAACCTACATCACAGAAAATGACACGCGGAATCGCTGTATTCAGCGTATTGGGCCTGCTGACGACTGTGAATGATAAGTACCACGATAAGGGTCCATTTTGGATAGGGGTTGCTATAGGAGCACTCGTCACTGGAACCGCTGTCTTCTTGACGGTAAAAGTAATAGATTACTTATACCAACGCAACCACAGCTAGATAATTATCCCTCTCATTTTGAGTATAGTTGCGATAGATAACATCCACGATGGCGCTAGCATAAGCACTTTGAAAGACCTCTTGATTGAGAAGTCTTTTCTGTATATTCATTGACATAAGCATTAACATTTGCTATAGTACTAGCTAACTAAGGCATTCTCTTTAGAAAAGATAGGTTTTCCCTCTGGAAACCACCAAGTCCATTTATAAAACCAGACTAGATAGTTTTCGCTAACGCATCTCTTTTATAATCTGCTGCCACATGACAGCCAGAAAACTAGATTTAGGAATTAGAAAAATAAGTAAGGAACAATATGAACCGAAACAATAAATCAGGTCAGACTACTGGCCATAAATTAACATCGTCTAAAGTTTCCTCAAAAACTAGAGGCGCTGCTATTCGTGCGCAAAGACGTAACCAAGATGACGCTAACAAAGTTATCGGACAACACGCCGACGCAAGCCAGAAAATACGTGGCAGAGCTAATGTTATTGCCGATGAAGCCAAAAAATTAAAGGTCACCTTTTTAGGTGGCTTAGAAGACGTAGGCGAAAAGAACATGGCTGTCATTGAATATGACGACCAAGCTATCATCTTAGACAGTGGCAACCGCTTAGGCGTTGATTTGCCAGGTGTGAACTACGAGATTAACGATACTGCCTATCTTGAAACCATTAGGCATAAAATCAGGGCATACATCATTACGCATGGTCACTTAGACCATATGGGCGGGCTCAAACACATCGTGCCAAAGTTTCCTGCGCCTATTTATGGCTCACGCTACACCATTGGTGTGACCGAGAAGTCATTTGCAGATGATGAGCTAAAGGATAGCGTAGGCTTCAAGCCGGAGTTCGTCATTGCGGATCTTGAAAGCCATGAGGAACTTAATGTTGGTCAGTTTGGAGTAGAGTTTATACGTATAACACACTCCATACCTGACGCAGCGGCCGTTTGCATAACAACACCAGTCGGTAGAATTATCGCTACGGGCGACTTCCGTCTTGACCCTGAACCGCTTGACCACATGCCGAGTGACGTAAAACGGCTGAAAGAGCTAGGAGATGCGGGAGTGCTGTTACTACTCAGTGAGAGTAGCTATGTTGACGTTGATGGTCGTGTGCCGACAGAAAGCACCTTGCAGCAAAGTTTCTACGACATAATAGATAGAGCTGAGGGGCGCATTTTTGTGGCAGCCTTTTCCAGTAACATGAACCGGGCGCAGATGATTATCAACGCTGCGGTTGCGGCAGGGCGCAATGTCATATTAGACGGTAGAGGAATGCTAAGCTATGCCGAAATTGCAGTGCGTCAAGGAATCTTAAAAGTGCCGAAGGGTACGATTGTACCGATAACCCAGGCTTCAACCATTGCCGACAATAAGCTGCTAGTTATGTGTACTGGCGGGCAAGGCGAACCGAACGCTGCCCTGCAACGCATGAGTGACGGTGAACATAGAAGTGTAAAACTACACGCAGGCGACACGGTTGTTGTCAGTTCCTCACCTATTCCGGGTAATGAAATAAGTTACGACATAGTTGGCAATAAGCTCAGTAAACTTGGTGTCCACTTATTCCGTCACCCTACCCATGCGCTAGACGGTTGCGGACCACTACACGTTTCAGGACATGCTCGACGTGATGAACTGCGCGAGATGATTCAATTCACACGCCCTAAGTTCTTTATTCCCGTGCATGGAGGCGCATTGCGCCGCAGATACCATGCGGAGCTAGGAGTACAGGAAAGTATGCCGCGTAAGAACGTGCTACTGCCCGACAACGGCGATAGTTTGTACTTTACGGCAGATACTGTCGAGCAGGGCGGACAAGTGCCGCACGGTAGCTTACTCGTTGACCAAACGGGGAGCATTGTAAGCGGCCTAGTCGTGAAAGACCGACTTATGCTAAGTGAGCAAGGCATCTTAACAGCAATACTGACCGTTGATAAAAAGTCAGGTCAGCTACTAACCAGCCCAGACATCATTAGTCGCGGCTTCATAGCCATGCGCGACTCCGAGGAACTCATGAGCTTATTCAGGTCAGAACTACGTCGAGCCGTCCAGCAGCGCTATAAACGCGTTGACCTTGACCGCTTCAAGCAAGAGATAAGGGACTTTATAACCCACTTCTTGTTCGACCAGACTGGTCGCAGCCCTATTGTTATTCCAGTCGTGAACATTATTGGCGGCAAAGTTGAAGCCAGAAAGGTTCATGCTAATAAGCAACCATCGGCAGAGACTAAAGCTGCATCTGACCAAAAACGCTTTCAGGAAATGCGGACTAGGCTATTGAGCCAAGCTCAGAGAGATTAAAGGTAAGGTTCTACTCTCGCTATATCGAACCGCAGTTGCGATAGTGTGCACTATAGCCCTCCAGACCCGATCACCATAAGACTCCTCCACTGTGAGGAGTCTTATGTTTGATATGATTAGTCTATGTTCCCCGCCCACCCCATTAATTTCTGGCGTTGCTTTGACTTCATTACGGTAGGCGCATTAACAATTGTCATAACACTACTTGTAAAAGCGCATTATAGAAAAACAGGTAGCTTGCTTGGCAGTATCAGCGAAACGGTCGCGTATTCTAAAACTTCAAGCCTTATCTTCTCTGTAGCGATGACTATTCTCTTCCCGCTATACTATGCCTTCATCTGGTTTTGGGTTCTGCCGCTTATTCAAGCCCAAAGAGGATTGTATTATCTCTTGGCCTTATCTGCACTCTGTGAAATAGTATTCGTCTGGGTGCCTGCAACTACGGGGAAAAGCAAACGAATCCACACCATCATGGCCAGTTTGGTTTCTGTCGCCATGTTCTTGCTGGCACTGCTTATCTTGATCAACGGTGTACACGTAACCGCACTGGCATACACTGGACTCAGTGTCTTTTTGTTGAGCCCGTTGGTGATACTTATACTCATAACTATGAAAAAATTTCGTACATACACGTTTCTTTACGAAACTCTTATTGGGGCCGCATTCTTAGTTGCTATGTCACTGGTCGGTCACAGCTGACAATCCCGTTGCGATAGCGTTTACAGTTGCCCCAAACACAAGTATTTCAAGACCTCAGTTTATCTGGGGTCTTCCTGTTTGCTAGAATACTGTCATGAAACCGCGCTTTGTATTTTGTTCATGGCAATCAATCTACACACTGGTCGTTCGCATGGGCGCCATGGCTTAAACTCGAACTTGAACAGCTGGGATTTGAAACATTCTTCGAGACAATGCCCGACTCCATAATTGCCCGTTCGCAGTATTGGCTACCTTTTTTAAAAGACCACGTAAGGGTTGGCGACAACGACGTTCTTATCGGCTGGTCTTCAGGTGCTGTTGCCGCTATGCGTTATGCTGAAGATACTAAGCTATGCGGCTCTATATTGGTCTCTCCGTGTTATACCGACCTTGGCGATGATATGGAAAAACAGAGCGGCTACTACGACAAGCCCTGGCAGTGGGACAAAATCAAATCCAATCAAGACAAGATCGCCTTGATTTGGGGAGATGACGACCCATATATCCCACAAGACGAGTTCGAGTTTATTGCAAAGCAGCTCGGCCCGACACAAATTAAAGTTGCCGGCGGCAAGCACTTCATCGAGCAAGATCAATTCCCTGAACTTCTGCAATATATAAAGCAGACGTACGCCTGACTTCACTTATGGTAGCAGCTCAGATCCCTCCAATTGTATACGCGTTGAAGACTTCTCAATCGAGAAGTCTTTGTTTATGATACCTGCATGAGTATCTCCCCTTTTCAGGAACTGCACTATAACGAACCCTCCGTAAGCTCTTCGGACGCTGCAAAGAAAGCCACTCCGGTAATCAAAGATATTTTTAACACCGTTCCGGCAGCTCTGCCTTTCATTCTAGAACCAAGCGCACTATTACTATTTGCCAATCTCCGGGCCGAAAGCCCTTACCATGTAGTAGGCACTGCCTTGGACGATGATCAACTCGACAAGCTAGATGCAGTACTGGCCAAGCATGATATATACCGCTTTACTGAAACATTACCCGCTGAATCGGCCAATCCTGGTGAAGAAATTTTTTCTCTCATTAACCCAACCATGCTTAATGCGATTCCCAATCAATATGAATGTGTGAAAGACATATGGGTACCGATAAGTCCCGAAGCACCCTTCAGATACGCTTATATTGAGTGGTTGCTCGTAGTAGAAAGATCACTCGCAAAGCTAATGGATGAGGGAAAGCTGCCTTCGGATTGGCTTAAAGACTGGTGGGCACCGCACAATGTACGTTTCGGAATGCAACTTGGCTATCCAGGAGAAGCTATAAGCTCTAGCTTATGGGCGGAGGCTCATGAACGCGAAGGTAATCGTCGACCCGACTCGATTGAAGAGGTCATCGCAGCGGAAGATGCGCGGTATTTTGGAGCACGCGTGGGATTTTATGTAGCTCCAGAGGTTGCAAAAAAGTCATCGGTCGCACATACGGTGCAACTCTGGAAAGAAGTTATCGCCGAGATATACAAGACGTTTCCTTTAGCAGAGCTACTAAGCAACGAGGAATTCGCAAGGAGCTATCATAAGCTCAAACTGAGCGAAACTGGCGAAGAATAGTTGCGATAGCATACAATACTAGCTCTCCAGTTTTTACTCTTTAAATATCCCTGTTTTGAGGAGTTTTTTATTGCTATCCTGTGACTATGGAATTGTTTAAAGATTTGCCTGTTTTACTTTTCTTCTCACAAAAGGACTGGAGCGTCTGGCTTGAGGCCAACCATAGTCAGTCGCAAGGTGCATGGCTCAAACATGCTAAAAAGTCATCCGACAAGATATCCGTGAGCTACCAAGAAGCCCTCGAAGAAGCATTGTGCTATGGCTGGATAGATAGCCAAAAGCAAACATATGATAGTGACTACTACCTGCAAAAGTTTACCCCGCGAGGACCAAAGAGTGTTTGGTCGAAGATTAATGTTACCAAGGCCGAATCCCTAATCAAACTAGGTAAGATGCAAGCAGCTGGATTAGCAGCTATCAATCTAGCCAAAGATGATGGCAGGTGGGATGCAGCCTACGATCCTCCTAGTGCCAGCAAGGTACCCGAAGATTTTCAGGCAGCACTGGACAAAAACCCTAAAGCCAAGCAATTCTTTGAAACACTCAATAAAACGAATGTTTTTGCATTTTATTGGCGCATACAGACTGCAAAGAAACCTGAGACTAGGCAAGCTAGAATAGAAAAATTCATCGACATGCTTAATCGAGGCGAGAAGCTTCATTAGCCCTTCATAGCCAAGTTATAGTAAAAGACGTGGGGCCATTGCAAACATGTGCCTTATAAACATCTGTCTTCAGAGATCTTTCTTTGTTATTATGGGTCGAGCCATGAGTTCTCCACTCTTCCAAGCAAAGACATTCGCCATCGAAGGCTCTAGGAAGTGCGCATGCATTATCACCGGCTATCGAGGAAGAACCGCGAGCTATAAAGGCATTATAAAAGTCCTGAATGACAAAGGGTATTCAGTTGTTGCTTACGAGCACAGCCCCCAAGTATTCACTCAAGGTAATCCCGACTTGCTGCCCGTCCTAGTAACTCAGATTTGCGATGACTTTTCCGAAAGGACGGCTGGTTTTGATGAAATCATCTGCACAGGAGCAAGCCTGGGTGCAGGATTATGCTTTGCCCTTCAACGGCAAATCCCTAAAGTCAGATTTGGAATTTATGCCGGAGCAGGCGTCTCACCTCCCGAAACTATTCATGAGGCACCACTTTTTTACTTCGTACGCAGGAGTTTTATCAGCCTCGGACATGACAGAGCTAAGCTACAAACCGCTTGGGCGGAAATAGACATCTTACCCGACAAGAACTTCGCGCAGACACCATTCGTAATGGCTCTCGGCCAAAAGGACAAGATCGTAAGATATGACAAGGCGGTAACCACAATTCAATCATGGCAAGAAAAGGGTCAGCCTATACGGATCATTCCGAAGCCGAATTTGGGGCATATCGGCGTGATTCGATGGTACAAGAGTCACTTTAGTGAATTGTTAGCTATGGCCGAAGGTATGACAGCCCAATTACATGAGCGACAGTCCGCCGTGCATAGCCAGGAAATGCAACGAAAAAGGTTCTGACTCTTCATGATTTCTTGCCGACATGGACTAGGCTTGAGACCGAGCTGGCGTATTTCGGAGTTAAGCACTACACTTATTAAGTAGGCAGTTACCCCCTCTCTTCTTTTACAAAACATCCTTTCCTCTGAAGGGCTTAACGAAGGACAAAGTACTCGTGAAAAAGGTTATATTCTTTGACGGCGATGGCACCCTCTGGTATCCGGAAAGTACTAAGAGAACAGTTGCGCCACATTGGGTTTATTTCGACCCAATGACCATGTCCAACCCCTGGGCTGAGTTTGTTGCTACGCCTACAGTCGCCGAAACCTTACGACGACTAGGCGATTTAAACATCAAACGCGTATTGCTTTCAACTAGCCCGCTACCCGAAGAAGAAGCGATCATGTCGCGCATTAAGGCGGCTCAGCAAATAGACGTTCATCACCTACTTGATGACATTCAGATTGCACCGGATTACCCTTCCGGCAAAGGAGAGCGTCTTGTAGCTCTATTGGAAAGATACGGTCTAGGCGCTCGGGATGCGCTCATGGTCGGCGATACATACGAGCGTGATTACCAGGCAGCACGCGACGTAGGAATCGACTCGCTGCTGCTCAGAAGTGAATACCAGCAGGAGTTTATCGAGCAATTACCAGCCAACCAGGTCATCACTGACCTAATCGAAGTTCTGGGCCATGTGGACTTAAACGAGGCCTCATAGTATCATCCATCCTCAGCAAATATCCATACGACTTACACACAATGCACGCTCAATAGAGTCATAAATAATTAGATTTTAGTTGCAATAATGGATTACAATGCTTACAAATGGCCAAATTACTCTGCGACTTAGTGCTAGAAGGGGGTGGCGTAAAAGGCATTGGACTAGTGGGCGCCGCAGAGGTACTAGACAAAGCCGGGTATAGCTTCCAGCGTATAGCGGGAACAAGTGCCGGAGCAATTGTGGGCTCCCTACTGGCAAGTGGTATGCCAATTGAGCGACTAGTTGAGCTCATGCAGTCGATTGACTACAACAAATTCCAAGACCCAAGCACACTCGACCATCTAGGCCCGGTGGGCAAAGTTGCTTCGCTTGTTTTTCAAAAAGGTATCTACCAGGGTGACTACCTGCACCATTGGCTGAGCGACCAGTTGGCAAGCATTGGCGTACGAACGTTCGCCGATCTTAAGCTAAACGAGCCATGGGCACAGAAACTCCCACCAGAACAACGATACAAACTCGTCGTCATTACATCTGATGTCACGCAGGGGCGCATGGTTCGCTTGCCGTGGGACTATGCCGAACTCTATGGGCTTGACCCAGACAAACAGCTTGTGGCCAATGCTGTCCGCGCTTCGATGTCGATCCCTTTCTTTTACAAACCGTTTAAGCTACAGGGGAAGCTCCTGGTGGACGGCGGCTTGCTGTCTAACTTCCCCATCGACTTGTTTGATACAACCAACAAATGGCCAACCTTTGGACTAAAGCTATCGGCGCGCAGCGACGCCTTAACACACACTAATCCCACATCAAACACACTTACATTTACAACGGCCATTCTGGAAACACTCATCAATGCGCACGATCAAATGCACATCGACGACCCCGCCACGCAAAAACGCACCATCTTTATTGACACGTTTCACATCAAAGCAACTGATTTTTCTATTACTCCTGAGCAGCAACAGGCGCTCTACCAAAGTGGCAATACAGAAGCGACTACGTTCCTCCAGACATGGGACTATCCCTCCTGGAAAAAGCTTGCCAAAGCTGCAAAGCATGTGACTAGAAGTTAGTTACACCCTTTACATCGCTGTAAGTCCTTATCTGCGATGATATGATGGGAGTAATGCGAGAAAAGCTGAATCATTTTTTCAGAGACAAGAATGGCAAAGTTGTTGTATGGCAATCGCCCAATCCGCTACTGTATGCTTGGATAGTTTTTGCAATCATTGCTATGCTCCTCAGGAGTGGCAGTCGTGCTCAGTCCGGCTTCGAACACCTCCGCACCATAGTTCTATTTGCCTGGGCATACAGCGAAATCACTGAAGGTGTTAATTATTTTCGTAGAATGCTTGGCACAGTCGTTTTGGCGACGATAGTTTACGGTCTTTTTACCTAGAATTATAGACCCGCGGAATTAAGCCATTTTGTTACAATAAAGCTAGTAGGAAATAATGCTTCTCGTCTCTATTTGAAATATGAATCACATGCACAATCGAAAACTTCGACGAAAAACCGCTGCTCCAGTGCTCATTTCTGTACTCTGCCTCGCTGTTTTGGTGATTGGCATCCAAACGATAATGTACATTACGAGGCCCCACATACAGTACTCCTCTGCGAAAGCGGATTGCCGTCCAGCCGCCGTTACCACACGTAATGAAAAGGTGGGCAGTACGGGCCAAAATTGCCTCCTAACCATTACCGCTAAAAACCTTAAGTCTACGCCGTCGTCCGTTGACTGGGACGGGGTTGGTGGCGGACCCTTTGCCGATCCGCACCCTATGATACGGATTAGTTCCCCACGTGGAAAGTCTTGTTACGCCGCAGTGGACAACCCCGGTATGCTAGGCGCGCACGAGAGCCGCAACCTTAGTCTCCAATGTCTAGGCGCACCAAATAAGCCACCGAAAAACTATGACGAGAATAGCGACCAAGATCCAGTCCTAATTACCATCAGTGGTTATTTCGACACCCAGACATTCACCGTCACGCCACTCCGGTAGTTTTGATTAGCGTTACATTGAAATCCTGCATACTGGGATCCTCCATTTTGCTAAAATACTATGAGTGCTACAAATGATCGTAGATACGGGAACATGGACATGGGGCGATGAAAGCGTCGGCTGGGAGCTATATCGCGCTTCGACCTTACCAAACCCCGAAGATTGCACCGCCGCCTTTTGCGTCGCTATCACACGCGAAAATAAGATTGTACTAGAGCGTGAAGTACGTGGCTGGGGCATGCTAGGTGGACATATTGATGACGACGAAAACATTGAGCAAGCCCTGGCCCGCGAATGCCTTGAGGAGGGTGGCTTTATTGTGCATAGCCCTACTTTATTTGGTTACCGAAAAATCATCGCCCAAAAGCCAGTAACCCATCCTACCCCGGGCAAGGCATACCCGTTCCCTATCAGCTACATTGCGTACTATTACGCACTGAGCGTCGCGGAGCTAACAAAGCCCACCGAGCAAGAAGTCTTGGAGGTAGGTGCGTTCACGCTTACAGAAATAGCCGCACTCAATATTCCCGACTTTTCAACCATACAGCTGGGGTGGGATAGCTATCAGGCGCATACGGCTTGACCACAATACAATACCTAGTGCTTTTCCAATATTAGCATAGGTTAGATTCCTCGATTTCAGGGGTTTTTGTTATATTTAAGTCGTGAAGCAAAAACAGAAAAGCCTTAAATATCTCTTGTTCGTTAATCTATTTAGCCTGGCGGGCTACAACACGTTTGCACCGCTCTATGCGTTGTTTGCCCATTCGTTCACCATCGCTCCAAAAACGATATCGCTCATGTGGGGTGGTTACTCGCTTCTGATGGCCTGCTTTATACTTATCTTTGGTAAATATGAAAACCGTAGGAAGAAGGGCAAGTTGGTGGTGGCGGGGTATTTTCTATACGCCTGCGGGGCATTGCTGTTCTTGACCGTACATGACGCAAAATCACTTGCATTCGTCTTGGCGTTTAATGCGTTTGGTGCGGGTGTAACGATGCCAGCCCACAAGACATTGTTTGCCAAGAATGAATCTCGCGGCAAAGAAAGCGAACAATGGTCGTGGCTGGACGCCGGCAGTATGTTTGCGGCTGCGGCAGGCAGCGCCCTTGGCGGTTTATTGATTGGTGCTTTTGGGTTTCATGGGATCTTTGTAGCAATGGCCGGCATTCAGTTTGTAGCTGCGGTGGTCGCCTACCGGGCACTTTATACTCTGGCATAAACCTGGGTGATTGAATAGCTTGGTCGTAGACACTACTCTTCACGCATATCGCGAATCGGATTGCGACGCATGTTTGCGGCCAGCGGAATGCAAGCGCTAGCTAGTGCCACTACCCATACCAGAATCACGATCGCCAGCAGATACACCCCATTAATGCCGAGTAACGAAAACTGCTCATGCGGATTGCGTGCGTTGTACACCAGTACCGCATTAACTGACAGGCCGGGACCAAAATGCGCGCTTACCATTTCGGCAGCTAGCGCTCCCACCGCCACCGACAGCAACGCAACGAGCGTCCCGACAAAGAAAGTATAGGTTAGATAGATCTGGGCAATATCGTATCTGCTAGCCCCAAGCGCACGGAATACAGCTGTTTCACGGCGGCTATCTGCGATTACTTTCCCGAAGGTACCCGCCATAACAATAACGGCCACAACAACTATTCCTAAGAGTAAAAACCGCAGCACTTTCCAGATATTGTGTTTAAAGCTAGTGATAGCTCCTGCATTATTGCCATACGCAACCGACGAGTAGGGCGTATGCTGAGCACCACACGCCGTCAGCTGGCGATTGGGGTCGTATGTCATATAGCCGCTAGCGTTTTTATAGCTGCTGTCGACCGTACAATTGGTTTGTTTTATGAAGTTATTTGCCGCCTCTAGTGTTGGGAACTCGGCGTAATATTGCTGGGTGTTCAACGGCTGCTGATCGATGAGGCCATTCTGCGCTTGGCTCGCGAGCGACTCTACCGTAAACGCGCTCGCAGGAGAAAACCAACCATACCCAATTGTAGAATCCAGCAGGTTACTGAGTATGCCGGTAGCACTCAGGCCACCTACACCCGTATTTACATCCTGATTTAAACCTACGATACGCAACGTGACAATACCCTGGTCTGCCGGAGCAATAGCACCAGCGACCTGATCGAATTGATCTTGTGCGGCATCAGCTTGCTTTTCGTCAGCCGTGCGGTTGTCTGATTTGATAGTGGTAGCGCCACAAGCTTGGCCGGGCAGATTATACAGCAAGTGTGGCAGCGTGTAACCGGATTTGCCTTTGTTTGCAGCGATAGTTGCCTGCTGACTGATAGCTTTTTGTAGCAGCGTCTCGGAAGCATAGTTGCGATAACAGAGCTCTACTGTTTTGCCGGCAATCTGCTGTCGAACCTGGATGAGATGCTGGACCTTTTGACTAGCACTAGCGCTTGATAGCTCAGGATGAAGGCCTAGCATTTGCTCAGCCGCGCTGAATGGCGCTATGACTGGTACCGAACCATCCTGGCCCACTTGCGTAGTCTGGCCACTCAGCAAAAAGGGCTGTAGTAATTCCGAACTCATTTGCTTCCAACCCAGCGTTTGAATGCTTTGAACGCCAGTCGGGTTGTAAACCTGCTGTGATCCGTTTGACGATGCATAGCTTTCTTTGCCATCTACTAGGATGGCAACTGTACCATTCTGACTGCCCGGGTTCTGGTTTAAGGTGGCATTGGTGGTTGCACGGTACAGCTTTGTCGCCCCAGCCTTTTGTGCCCGTATCGAGAAGTCGCTGAAACTTAGCCCAGGGGTAGTTGCATCCTGGTCATTAAGTGCCGCTACAGCCAGCGACGAACCCGTTAGTATCTGCTGGGTGCCACTTCCACTAGGACCATTCTGCTGAGTTGTGTAATAAAGCGATGTATCATTCGTAGCATCGTATGCAATACCCAGCTTCTTAGCTAACGCTTTCTTCTTTGCAACCAGCTGTTGTTGTAATGGCGTTACTTGCTGGATGAGTGAGGTGTCGTTATATGGTGAGTGAGTTATAGGTGTAGAGGCTACTAAATACCGGCTACCGAACCCTTCTTTTCCAAATTTTTCGAGTGAGCTTACGGCACCCGTCGTTACGCATGCAATAAACACGAGGCCAGCAAACAATACCGACATGGTTGTGAGCAAGATTACCAAACGGATCCGACGAGTCCGCAGTTTGGTACTAGCTAACAGTATGACTTTACGAATACGAATCATAGTATTACTCCATCTTGTAGTTCAATTACCCGATCAGCCATAGCCGCTAGTCCGGCATCATGCGTCACTACAACAACTGTTGTTCCCTGTTCATCACAGATCGTTCGGAACAATTCAAAAATAGCCAGAGCATTTTTGCGGTCCAAGTTACCAGTGGGCTCATCAGCCAATAAAATTGACGGCTGGTTCTGTAGCGCTCGAGCAATTGCAGCCCGCTGCATTTGACCACCCGAGAGCTCTGCGGGCAGATGTTCCAGCCTTTCCCCCAGGCCCACCGTTTCGCCCAACGTCCGGGCGCGCCCTTTGCTTTCGGTAGCATTAGCATGCGCAAACATAGCCGGCACTTCTATGTTGGTAGCCACGTTTAAAAACGGCTGCAAATAAAAGAACTGGAATACGAAGCCAATGGTTCGGTTGCGAAAGCGAGCCAATTTGCGGTCACTCAGGCCAGCCAGATTTTGGCCGGCGATTGAAATTATGCCTTCATCCGGCTTATCGAGTCCACCAATCAGCTGCAACAATGTACTTTTACCACTACCGCTCGAGCCGGCTAGCGCTACAAATTCCCCACGGAAGATGTCTAAGCTAACACCCGCCAGCGCCTGCACCGGATGCTTGCCAACTTTATATTTTTTGGTGACGTTCTGGATACTTGCGACTACTTCGCTGTTTTTGGGCGGGCCCGATTGTCGCGGCTTACCATGCTGAGCTATGCGCAGTGCCTGGATAGCGTCATCCAGGCTACCGTCACTGGTGCTTAGCAGTTTTTTTGCTAATTCGAGTTGTGTGTTGGTTGTCATACTGCCGTACTATACGACCAGCCTGCTGGCATATGCAAGTACTTTTTGTTTAATAATCTTTACATTTTGTTGCTTATACGCAATAATACCTTCTGTCATGATATACAACCGCATCGCCCTGTTGCGCACCGAGCGTGGCATGTCGCGGCAAGAACTGGCAGACGCCGTCGAGGTGAACTACCAGACCATCGGCTTCATAGAACGCGGCAATTATTTTCCCAGCTTAGAGCTGGCCTTCAAGATTGCCGCCGTATTTGACGTTGAACTAAGCATCGTCTTTTCGGACAAACCGTTCGAGCCGCTTTTTAACACTAAGCATAGGGAGCAGCGATGAAAGACCAAACTATACAAGTAACCCGAACTGCCATTCGTACCTGGATTACTGTCTGGATCCTCTGGCTCTTAGTGTTCGTTGGAAACATCTTTCATCCCACCAGCACACTATTAGTAAGCTGGCTGGCTTGGTCGCTATTTTGGTTCGGGGCTTTGCTAACCATTCCGGTATTTATGCTGCTATATCAGGCTCGATCAGCTACAATCAGCAAATTCAATCCGGCTTGGCTCACCCGTCTTTGCATTGCCGCCTGGTGTTTGTACATCATCCTACTCGGGAGTGCAGTATTTATTGTGCCTCGCCATATAATCATGACGATGCTGATTACCAGCGCACGTGTTGGGACATTACTAGTTCTGCCCGCTCTAGCCGTAGAGTTTTTAGGTCTTTCTAAACAACGGGCAGAAAATGCCCGAACACGTACCGTCAACCGGCCAGTCACGCAGTTTGTTGCCAGCTTGGTACTGCTTGCGCTTATCGTCAGTACCTACTGCGCAGTCCATTCATTCCGGATACCGCCAAGCACGCATAAATTCGTATATAACGACCTGGCCAATGCCGCCGGCTTTGCTTCTCTTGGTCTTATCGCCTTCCTGAGCTACTTACAACGGGGGATTTACTCGCTCAGCAGAAGTCGTACCTTAAAGCTCGACGAACGCCAGCTGCAAGAACGACAAGAAGTATTTGAGATCAGCTATAAGCTGGCCGTTGGAATAGTGTTTGCTGCTGTTTTCACGCTGTACAGCCATAAAACATACCTGCAGGCTATCATCAATCGCAACAATGTTTTGAGTGGCGCTACGCCTGGTGCAATCTTTTGGCCATTACTCAACCTTGCCTTTACCTTATTTTCACTGCCGCTGCTAGTTGCGTCATACATGCCCCGCCGTGATGGTCACTGAAACTAGCCTTTAGTACATACAAGCGCCAGATACAACCCTGCTCATGGGATACGGACTTTTACATTCTTTTGTATAGTTATAGCTATGAGTCTGGAAGAAATAGTCAAAACAATACAAAAGATGCCTCATGCCGCTAAGCCGATCTTGATAGGTATTGAGGGTTTCGGCGGCTCCGGTAAAACAACCGTGGCCGACATGCTTGCCGGTAGGCTTGGCGATGCATATGTGGTACATATCGATGATTTTATTGTGAAGGAAAAAATCACTGATCCTTCGTGGGACACTGGCGGCTTTGACAGGAAGCGGCTTGAGGAGCAAGTCCTTAAACCCGCTACAAGTGGCAGGGTGGTTACATACCAGAAGCTCATCTGGCAAAGCAACACACTCAGTGATTATGTAACAATTCCGCAATCCAAATATCTTATTGTCGAAGGCATCTCATCGTACCATCCGGATATTAGAGGCTACTACGATTACACATTGTGGGTTGATACGCCTCTGGCGATTGCGAAAGAGCGCGGCCATGTGCGTGACGGCAGTAACGAGAACGCCGCCCACTGGGATTTGTGGGCAAAAAACGATAGGCGCTACCAGCAAAAATACCACCCCGAACAAGCCGCTGATTTTATATATAGTAATGAAGCTCGCCGATAATTAGCTCCGGGGTTGGGCGGCACTAGCCTTTTACCTTATACTGAGCGCATGAACGAACCCTGCTATTACCGCGTCAGCGTCAAGGCCTTAATCACCGACGAATTGGGTCGATTTCTGCTGGCGAAAGAAAGCGATAACACCTGGGACTTGCTTGGTGGAGGCCTCGACCACCACGAGGACCCTGTAGCTGCACTACGCCGCGAAATTCAAGAAGAAACGGGCCTGACCGTAACCGATATTGAGCAAACCCCTAACTATTTCATTACGGCATATAAGCCCGAAAAGAATGTGTTTATTGCTAACGTGCTATACGCAGTCAAACTCAAAGATCTGCGTTTTAGCCCTTCGGATGAGTGCGTTGAGCTACGTTTCTTCACTGTTCAGGAAGCAAAGAAAATCAACGTACTGCCTAATATTGAAAGATTTTTAGAAATCTATACACCTGGGCCAGCCCGCTAGCTTAATTTCTGGCACTACTCGGACATTCGCACGCCTAACTGAATGTCACCTATTATAACGATCGACGAGCATGACAAGGCAATTGGCAAGCCCGTGCCCAAAACCAGCCTGCCACAGCAATACAAACTTAAGTAGTTGATACATTCATACCAGCCGTACAGCCACTGGGACTGTGACGGAGCAGCAAATTATCTTTTTTACTATTAATCCTTATGCATGCAGTCGACACAATTCGAGTGTATAATGTATGTTTTCACATAGTTTAGGACGATTGTGAGGAGCGGGTGCAGGGACAAACAGACCTTTTTTTCTACCGTTTCCAGCTGCTTTTTGCCGGCATATTCGCCATAACTTTCATTGTATTGGTCTCGGCTCTCGTAACCGCCGTGGGCTCTCATAGTGTACTCGACGCAAGAACCCATCCATCAGTCGCAAATATCATAGACACAAGTGGATCAGAAACCCCAGATGCCGTAACATCGGATATCTACTGGCTCGTCAATAGCACCCAGCATGCCGCGCTTTCTGCAGGCAGTGCACTGTATGGCACGTGCAGGTCAATAACTAATCTAGCTAGTCGAAGCGGTAAAACTACCGCACACGGCAGTACTATCGTGGCGAAGGGCATGTGGAGCGCCACTAGGTTTGCGGTCCGCGGCACCGGTGATACCATATTGTTTGCTATTCGCCTGCCTAGCAGAATCGCACGGCCCGTTACAAGCGGCCACGCGGTTGCCAGCATTATAAGACCGGCGGACGACAAAATAGTACCCGTTATTAGTTCCGAAACGTCGGCAGCGGTTTACGCTCGTTTTAGTGCACAGCAACAGCAGCAAATCGCGAACCTACTCACAGCTCAGGTGGTGGCCAACCAGGAACTGGGCGGCGTTATTGTTGCCGGCGACCCCAATCACGGGGGATACCCAGCGAAATGGGACGCCCCCATCCGACAAGATAGCAGTTTGGACAATTGGGGCATGTACAACCGTGAGTGCGTAAGCTACGTGGCCTGGAAGGTCTACCAAACCTACGGTCACATGCCATACTGGGGTGGCGTTGGCAATGCTAATCAGTGGGTGCGCGATGCCCGCCGCGCCGGCATACCGACGAGCTCGGTACCACATGTGCACGCAGTGGCCATCTCGATGCGTGGATATTACGGTCACGCCATGTGGGTCGAAAAAATCAGTGGTGACATGATTTACGTCAGTCAGTACAACTACGACCTCCACGGGCACTATAGCGAAATGTGGGTGAATGGCGGTTCATTCACATATATTTATTTCAGTTAAATTGGAGTGGGCCGTTGGCTGGACCCTATTGGCGACAAGAAGTTTATATCTTGCAGAGCAGGTACATTAAGCCCCTGGAGCTTTACGGCGCGCATACAGATAGTACACACCCGAGCCAAGTATCACTGCTGCTACGAAAGATATGAGTGCACCAGCTGCACCAGTGTTCGGCAGGGTCGTGGGCGTAGCCGGAGTTGATGCAGCTACATATGTTGGAGTGCTTGGAGCGGCAGCCGTTGGCGTGCCTGGCTCAGTATAGATCGGGGGCGCCGGGGCTGTTTGAGCCGGAGGCGCTTGAGGGGGCGTTGGCGTTGGCGCCGAGGTAGCTGCTTTTGTAGTACTGTTATACGTATTGTAATTATTAACGGTGGCAGTGCTACTGCTATTGGCAGAAGAAGTGGAGTTTGATGATGAGTTGCCACCTGAGCTTGATGGTGGCTGCGTCATAGCGCCGCCGTTGGTCGGAGGGGTACTTGGGGGATGAGGATTGTTATTCGGAGGTGTTGCAACAACCGTCACCATGCCAGTCATAGTGGGGTGTATAGAACAGTGATATCCAAACGTCCCCGCCATTGCAAAGGTGTAGCTATATGATTGCCCGGGCTCCAGCCGCCCACTCATTGGCCCCGTGGCAGTGTTAGTCGTAACAGTATGAGCCGTCGTATCGTGGTTAACCCAAGTAACAGTGGCGCCCTGCGCTACCGTGATATTTGCAGGCACGAAGGCGAAGTTTTGTATAATTACCGTGCGCGACATCTGGTTACCGGGTGTTGTTTGCCCCTGATTTGAGCCACCGTAATTCGACGAGCCGTCTCCACCCATCTCACCTGCAAATGCTACCGTGCCGCCTAGTACCAGTGTTAGTACCGTTACTAGTGAAAACACAATCTTTTTCATAGGCCCCTCCATCTAAAACTCATTACTTTCAAGGGATTCGGCATTGCTTCTTAGTATCCGACATAGCCATAGAGCGTGCAGTCGAAATTTGCACACTATTCTATTCATGCACAGTAAGATATTTCCTATTTTGCTGCGCTTTTGTTTGCTATTATGCAAACATATGGACATCAGCATCAGTGAGTCCGCTTTGCGGCGCATATGTACTGCGGCGGATTGGGATATTACCTGGCAACCCGACTATTTTGCTAAGGATACAAAATACGACGCCGATATTTTTTACGACCTCATCGAGCCGCAGCATTTTGGTTTCACGCTAGACGAGCGCTATATCGCCGACGACGTACTAGCAGGCATGCAGACCTGCTTACCGCTCAATGTCTCCGTAATGGAAGAACATTTTACGCTCCGTACACTCAAGCCTTACGATACCGAAAAAACCGCCTTCCGAACCGTAACGCTCAGCCACGGAAAAGATGTAAAAACCATCACTTACCGCGAGGAGGAGCCGGACTACCTCATGCACGGGATACTTGAGCTGGCCAAGCGAGCTGATAAACAATTTGCCAATATAGCCCCAGACGACGAAGGCATGTACTGGTTCGTATTACTACCCGCGTCCATAAAAGCACATCAGTTACGACCCCTGTCGTTTACCGATCCTGCAGATGCCAGTCCTGCATCAATCTTGGCTGACGTCACCAGACCGGCCACTCAGCCGTATTCCTACACCCCACTTTTCACTTCCAACCTTACAGAACCACCAAATGCCATTGGCAGCAGCCGTATTGATTTGCTTGCACACGAGCTGAGTATTTTTTCGGTCACCCCCGGGCAAACCCTGCATGATGCAGTGCACGACGACCTAGCAGAGCATTTTCATTACACTGGACCATTTAAGATTCTGGACTATCGCCTAGACGACACCGCCCACAGTAAGCTGCCGCTCCTGCTTGTGCACATAGCTACCGACCAGTTTAAAGCGAGCCTAGTACCCTCACACGATTTAATGGCACATTGGGAAACCATACCCACCATCGATATTTACCGCAAACACAAATTAGGCTTTAGCCTGCACACCCGCTCAATTGAGTAGTTTTTCAATCACCAGACCACGATAAACTCTATTAGATTACCGAATAGCGCTCGGTCATTTCTCAACAGAGGCGTAATCTGTTAGAATAAACTCGATATGCGCCCGTAGCTCAGCGGATTAGAGTACTTGGCTTCGAACCAAGGGGTCGCAGGTTCGAGTCCTGCCGGGCGTACCATGTTTTAGATTGCAAAGCCCAGTTCCTGATTGCAGCCAGGAAAAGAGCAGCCGGAGTCAGCGAATTCAGTTCACCACTCCGCGCATCGAGAAAACCGCAGGTTTGTCTCGAAAGTATGCACCCGTAGCTCAGCTGGATAGAGCGTTGGTTTCCGGTACCAAAGGTCGGGGGTTCGAATCCCTTCGGGTGTACCAAAATTCCCCCAGTATCATTTTTGAGCTTAAAGAGCTCGTTTAACTTCGGTGGTTCCACCGAACTTTTATTTGCAGAAAGTATTTCGCCGTAGTTTGGCGCACCATTAAAAAGCAGGCCGAAAAAGTTAGCTTTTTGGATCGGGTCAATCTGTTTCACGAGCAAATCCTCCAGGTGTTCCAGAAAATATTTTAGGTATTGTTTAACCACCGCGAAATCGAGCGGCTTTTCAGCACTGCGGATATCGCGCTCCTCTTGCAGCTTCTTAATCTGCGCTTCTGTTTGCATGATGTCCTCCTCTATGGACTTAATGACAATCTCTGAACTGACGAGCTTAATCTTATCTGCTAAGGCTTTCGCCTGGGCTCGCAGTCCGGCAATGTGCGTTTCAATGCGCTGTTCTTCGTCTACAGCCGATTGGTTGCGCTGCGTCCAGATGGTTTCTATGGCTGCCAGAAGTTCGTTTATTTGCGCTTGGTCGTAGGTAATTCGGTGTACGAAGTTGGCAATCGTCGTTTCAAAGTCTTTTTTAGGTACGCGGAAATAGTGGCCGCGCTTGTTGCAGTGATAAGCCGGATAGCGTTTGCCTAATTTGCCGCGCGAGGAACTACCAAAGAGTGGCTTCTCGCACTCCGGGCACATCACAATCTTGCGATATGAGAACTCGGCATTGCGCGTGCCCTTGACGCCCGTAGGATTATCTTTGCGCTCATAGAAAAATACTGCGCCGTCTTTTTCGCCGATCACCCATTTGCCTTTATTGGCGGCATTGAACAGGTCGTACGAAACCAATCCCGGGAACTGCCCTTTAACCGGCTTACCATCTGTCCACTTTTCGCAGATAATGCCTGCGTAAATCGGATTCTTGATGTGCTTCCAAAACATTTTGAGCGTTAGCTTCTTGCCGCCGCGCTTACCGACGACTTGCGTTTTGTCGTGGCTACTGCGAACTGTTTGCGTGCGGGAGCGGTAACCGAGCTTATTTACCTCATCTACAATCTGCTGGTCGTCCATAGTGCCGCGAGCGCGCAGCTCGAACATCTTCGTAATAAATGGCGCTTCGTCACGGTGCGGACGCAGTACTAGGCGTTTGCCGTGCGATGTGTCTACTTTGTAGCTTTCCAACCCGTACGGTGCCTGGCGCATCCAATAACCCATGCGCGTGTAGCGGACTTCTGCGCCGATCATGCGGCTCATAATATCGCGCATTTCGTCGTTGGCTCGTTCAGCCTCCAGCAGCTCTGCTTTTTTGGTTGGTGAATAGACACTCCACTTATACTCGACGCCAAGGTGCTCAAGCGTGTTTACCTTCTGTGTGCTGATGACGCCGTAAATATCCACGAGCGTCACATCAGCCGCTTCTAGCTGCCGTTTGAGTCCGTCATACGAAAACGAGCCGCCGCGTGTAAAACGGTCAATGGATTTAACGATAAAAAGTTGTACGTCGTTCTTCGGGTCTTTGCAGTAATTGATTGCCTGCTGCATCGGTTGGAGCTCTTTAGATGCCGACTCTAGAAAGATAAAGAACTCTTTAATGGTAATGCCACGGGCGGCCGCAAAGCGTTCGATCTGCTCCTTTTGTGCTTCTGGCGAATCACCATTAAAGCCCTGCTTGGCAGTCGAAACGCGTATGGCGGCTACAGCATTCTGACTAGACATCACCACCCTCTTGGAGTTGTTTGAGGATAGTCCGCTTGCCCTGCAAGTCTTCGTAGATTTTGTCCACAATTAGGTTCGCAAGAACGGTTATGCGTTCGTTGGAAGGTAGCAATGCATAGTCAGGAAGCGCAGACGAATTCTTGTTTTTCGAGCCTTTAGTTCTTGCCACGATACCCTCGTTAGTATTACAATTCGTAATACTTAAAATATAACAAACTGTACGGGTTGTGACAATAGAAAACAGGTATTTCGGTGTTGAACTTTGTTAAGCTATTCCACCGCTGTTATTATTTCTTTTTTATTCTCTCTTCCTATTATATATACATATAAGGCGATATTATTTTCTTGAAGGCTAAGAACGCATAAGACTAGAAGCATGGACAAATTAGTACCGAAACGTAGACAGACAGTAAACCAAGGACAGTTAGAAGTATTAAATTTATTATTTCTATTTAGGTATGGAACGAACGATTTATTTGCAGAGTATTTTGGGAAGAAGGATAGATCATTCGTACATAAGCGTATGAGTATTTTGTTAGAGCGAGGCCTAGTTGCGAGGCGGTTCGATAAAAGCTATCGTCTGCATGGAAAGCCTGGCGCGTATTATTTAAGGCCAGAAGGCGCTCGGCAGTTGCAAGCTAAACGTGGCATCGAAATCAATATAAAGAAGCTTTACAAAGATAAAGAGTTGACTGAGCAGTTTGTCCGCTATTCCTTGGAGCTGTTCACGATCTATAACCACCTAAGGGCGCAATACGGTGATACCCTTGGCTTTTACACAAGGAGCATCTTAAGTCATGAGGATTATGAGTATTTCCCGCAACCTTTACCCCATGCTTTTATATCGCTCAAAACTGGTAAGCAAAAGAAACGGTTCTTTCTAGAAGTCCTTCACGATGACCAGCCCTGGTTTGTAGCCGTTCGCACGATCCTGAAGCATATAAGCTACGCCGAGGACGGCGATTGGGAAGCTACAGAAACCAACCTGCCGAGCATATTGCTCGTATGTGAATCCGAGCGATTAGCAAAACGCGTACTAAAGCGTTTCCCTAAAGCTGTAGCCGATTCCTATGAAGAAGATAACATTGAGTTTGCCGTCGCAGTGAAGGCTGACCTATTGGGCGAAAAGACTGCCATCTGGCGGACGGAAGTAGACGGTGCCTTATTCAAACTAGAACAGCTTGATGGGTGGACGGAACAGTAACTTCTATTTGCGAGCAAATGGAAGTTGAACCTATTTGCCCAAGGTAAATAGGTTTTGAACTTAGCTGATAAAGTATATAAGGACATGCCAAAGCCAAAGCCAAAGCCAAAGCCAGGCCAGCTTACAAGCACACTAGATTGGCGCACACTTGATCTTATATACGCCCACCCTGCACAGAGCGCCAATAATCGCATTGTGCGCAGATTAATAGGCATGCTGCGCCAATGCGAAACGCCTAGCGAGTACTATGAATTTCAGAAGCATCTGTTTCAGGCAGTATATAAAGCCGATACGAGAAGAAGCGAGAGCAATCGTGCACTCAAGCGGCTTAAAGCAGGCAAAACCGCTGACGCACCCACCCCGCCGTCGGGACTAGCGCAGAGCGAAGTAGAAAGTTGGCAGCTAGAGGCCTTTGTCTACGAACGTATCGCCAGACAACTACGCTCAGTTGGTGATGCGTTAGCATGGCAGCGACTCAATTATGATCGGCGGCTCATCCTTACTCTCTCCCGCAATTCACCAGCGGGGATGATAAGCGGCAAGGACGGTCTTGACTATGAATTGGGCCGGATCGAAACCATATGGAATGAATCAGGGCATTTTGCATTGCTCCACGATCTAACAAATTGTCTGCGAATGGGCGACATCTCCGAGTTCACGTCAGATGGAGGTTTGCTATTCCACGAGGTAAAAAAGGACCCAAAATATGTAAATAAGGAACAGATAAAGAGAATCCAGCAAGCCATTGATGGGATTACAAAAGGCGGTAAGCTGCCGGGTCACCAAGCAGATGCCCGGATTACTGAATTAACTACTCCATATAGAACAGACCTTAAAAAATTGCAGGACCTTTTGAAGCTGGCTAGAAGAGATGGCTTTAAGGGGATAAAGCTTGATGACGGTAGAGCGCTCATGGCCCTTTCGCTCCCCGATACATTGAGATTATATGGTAGCGGCGATAGGCAAAAGATTGCGACCGATCGATATCCTGCGGAAAGGGCTGCTGTGATAAGGAGAGCAGGTATTGACCACGTAGCACATCACCTCCTCGGCAACAGTAGAGACACGGCCGCCCGTGCGCCATATATTGCTCCCTGGGCCATATACCCTTTCTCGGAAGAGGACTGCGCAGATCTTATTTGTGATCTGATAATGTTCGAAAGCATACTCTCTGTTGATCATCTTGCTGAGCGTCTAAAAGAGTTAGAGCTAGGTGTTGAGATAAAGCTATTAGAAGAATATGGGCATTCAGGTTCACCGGAGGAAGACGTACTGCGTGCAACCTGGCGCGACCGTGGGCTCACACTCCATGGCGGCGGACTTAATACGCTGCTATACGAGTTGCTCCAGCCTAAAACTTGGGCAAAGGGCGTTTATGAACTTTTAACCGCTGACGATCCACCTCAAAATCCTATCGTAATGTTTAATGACGAAGAGAGTACTTGGTGGCATCCAAAAACTAAACAACAGCTTAAATAATAGGTTCGCCTGATGCTATTTCTCGCAAGTTACGTTCCACGAGTTGTCCGTCAGCGCCATACAAAAAAGTGCCGGATATGTATTTGCCGGCCAATATTAAAGGAGCCGTGATCTGATTGTCTAACCACATGTCTTTGAACGGCAGCCCGTTCTTTGAATACCAATGAGGATCAATATCTACCGTCTTTTTGGGTTCACCTTCAAAAGCAGTGACCAGATAAATAGTAACTCTCATGTTCCATGCCGGACGGTGCGGCGACAGATTGATAACGCAGCCCACCTTTTGGTATTCGGTTACGTCTACCTCAATCTCCTCAAGTATCTCCCGCTTCAGCGCTTCCTCTGGGCTTTCGCCCTTTTCTATCCCTCCACCAATGCCAGCTATCACATGATGCCCCAGGTCATTAGATACCCGAGTTCGCACGCCTAACAGTACTTCATTGCCTCTGATTAAATAGCCAATCACCGTTTCACGTATAGGTGGGTCAGTGGCTAAGTATTCCTGTATTTTACTCATACGAACATGCTATGACAGCATGGCATGAATGCCTATGCACATATTGCACATAAAAGACGCATAGCGTAGGCTGGATCGTATGAAGGTCTACTTTTCCTGCTCCACAGCTGAACTTGCCAGGTACGGTACGAGCTACCATGCCATTCGGGATTACCTGGTAAGTAACGGCCACATCCTAACACGCGACTGGCTCACTGAGACCGAAGATTACATGAACGCCGGCAAGAAAGAGCTTAATATCAAAGAAATCTACAAAGCTTGCGTGGAAGCAATCCGCGAATCAGAGCTTGTGATCATTGAAGACACCGTGTCTAACTTTAGTACTGGTCATCAGATTACGCTGGCGCTGCAAATGCGCAAACCGACGTTAGTACTTTGGCAAGGCGAAAAGCACCGACACTTTAATCAAATGTTTATACATGGTATCGAGTCGGACCTGCTGCAAGTGGCCGAATATGAAAAAGAAGATCTGAATGATATTCTCCAAACATTTATCAATACCTACGAGGATAAACCCGAAAAGAATCGCTTCCACCTCATACTGAGCGGGCGTGAACGTCGTTACCTGGACTGGGCACAGTTTACGCGCAACAGAAGTCGCACTAAGGTAATCCGTGAAGCATTGAAGGATGCCATCGAACACGATCCCGATTACCAGGCCTATCTACAACAAAAACAGCCTACGCATGATCCGAGGAAGGCGTAATTGGTATGCAATTAGATAAAGTGAAACGCCTACTGGCACTGTACGAGCAGGGATTGATTCCGGTTTTGGAGCAACATGAAGTTAATCCAGGTTTGCCGCCCGGCAGCCGAGAAAACTATCTGTACTTCACGCTGCCAGTTTGTATTAACTTTCAGCGCAGCTCACCGGCGATGTGGGCGGCAGCTCTGGCAACATGGCAGGATGAGGCGACGCAATATGTCTTTTTCCCTGAACGTCTAGCCGAGACGCCTCTAGAACAAATTCGAGCCGACCTTGTTAGACACAAGCTAGCCTTGCAGCCCAACAAGCATACGCTGATTTGGACGACGATAGCGCAAACATTACATGAGTATTACGAAGATGATCCGCGGAATATCGTCAAAGAAGCTGATGGTGACGCAGGCCAGCTAATTGCCCTATTGCAAAAGATGCACCGAAAGCGTTTTCCGTACCTGTCAGGGCCAAAGCTCTCTAACTACTGGCCGTTCATCTTGTCACGGTTTACAGATGTGCAGTTTAAGAATGCACAGGAGATCTCAATCATTCCTGATACGCATGTTTTGCAAAGTAGTGTTCATCTTGGCGTTACGCCTATTGGTGCAACCTCATTGCAAACTGAGACAGCCTGGAAAGAGCTTCTGAAAGGTAGCGGTATTAACCCTTCGCAAGTTCATCCCGTACTCTGGCATTGGAGCCGGAATAAGTTTCAGCCCGAGGTATAGCGAGGTTCTTATAAGAAGACGGTTTGCTATAGTTATATCCATGCCTCTTATCTACATAACTGGCCCGTCGGGCGCAGGAAAATCCACCGTTCGCAACGAACTTATCAAACGCGACTATGAAGCATATGATACCGACGAAGATGGGATGTCGGGGTGGTACGATAATCAAACACTCGAACCTGTCGAAAGACCAGAAGAAAAAGATCGCCCAGCAGATTGGTATAAGAAGCACGATTACCGTATGTCCGCCGAGCGCGTCAGAGAATTGGCGGAGCAAGCCAAAACCAAACTCATCTTTGTATGTGGCATTCCTGCAAACGATAACGAGTTCCGGGAATACTACGACAAAATCATCTGCCTTGTCATCGATGAAGAAACCATGAAACAGCGGGTCGCAACGCGCACAACCAACGAGTTTGGCAAATCGTCCGACGAGCTCAAGCTTATGCTTTACTGGCATGGCAAGATGCTGGAACGATACAAAGAATGGGGTGCAACGATGATTGATGCAGCGCAGCCGCTAGACAACGTAGTGGACGAAGTAATAAAAGAGGGGCAGGAATAACTGCAAATGAGCGCTTCGCTAGTGCATGTAAGACTTAGATGCTACACCATAGGTGCATGTGTAAGCTTCTTAGGAATGGCTGGCATTTGTTCGTTGCTCTACCCACGGGTCTTTGATCACTATGTCTATGGCATTAGCACATTTGGCTCAGTTGCTAAGACTGCCGCACTGTACACTGTCGGGTTCATCGGAACAATCCTATGCATGGCGTTAATCGCAAGAGAACTACAAAAGCATGAGGATACGATGACGCTTCGCATAGGGCTTTGGCTGGGCGCTATCTTTATGACTGGAATTCTCATAACTTCTGTAGGTGCATATTCACAGTGGCACAGCACTTATCTTGTTCATGTAACATTCGCTAGCTTACTGGCACTCAGCCAGACAATCATTAGTGTATGGGCTATCCGGCAAAAAGGCGTTTCATTCGTAGATTACGCACTTGCGTTTAGCTTCATTGCTATTGTAGCAGTAAGCCTCCTGCCTTTAGTGCGTGATATCCCAGGCTTTCGCTCGTATCCGTTACGCGAAGCATTGGCGTTTGCATGTGCCATGGGATTGATCGGTAGAGCTGCGTTTCGAGCCACGCAAGACCAGTAGAGTCCTACAAATTCTTCAGGAATTCAGATGGAGAGACGTCTAAACACTTAGCCAGTTTGTTCAAGGTGGCGAGGCGTGGCCAGCGGCGGCCTTGTTCAATAAATGCAATAGACAGAGGGGTGATGTCAGCTTTCTCGGCAAGCTGTTCCTGGGTAAGCCCCCGCTTGCGCCGGATTTCTGCGACACGTTTGCCGAAGGCCTTGAGGAGTTTTGTTTCTGCTGCATCGCTCATACTTCAAGAGTAAATAAACATTACAATCCGTAACACTTACAACTTGTAATAGTGGGGAGAGTGCGCTACTCTGCTACAGATGAAACTATTACTAATTGTAAGGGTATAAAAATGCACAATTTGTCGGTTATTCAGCACGCAATGCCAAAGGTTTTATCGAAAGAATTGGCGGAGCAGCTATACGACACCAGCTATTACGGTAAAGCTGTTGTCGTAACTGATAAGCCCGCTGCTCTACTTGCCTCCACAAGAAAGCAGTGGGCAATAGAAACCAGGAAGTTACAGCACCAGCGAGCGAGTACACTGGATGCTACTAAAATCCTTGAGGCCAATAGGCAGATTTCCTGGCGGCAAGCGCTAAGATTTTCGGCAAAGCCGCCCGAGGATGCACTTGAAGCGGCGGCTACATTCGGCACAGCAGAAACATTTGTGTCCTTTCCGCCAATGTGCAGGACAATATATATAACGTATACATTCAGCAAAGAGCAGCTCCATATGATGACAAGCTGGATGCCTAAAGGTGGCGTAGTGGTTATTTATGCGTGATGCCCAACCAATACTCACCACCGATGACGCGCTCCACCACCTCCGATTCATTCGCAATAAAAAGCAGGAGTACTTACTTTGCCTCTCACTGGATAGCGGCGACCGGCTGATTGCACGTCGGACTGTCACAATCGGTACGCTGACATCTTCTATCGCTCACCCGCGTGAAGTGTTTGCTGGGCCGCTCAAAGATCGTGCGGCAGCGGTGATCATTGCGCATAATCACCCATCTGGCGCTGCGGAGCCTAGTAAGCAAGATATGACGACTACTAATCAGCTAGTTGCGGCCGCTCAGATACTTGGTATGACCTTGCGAGATCATATAATTGTAACAAAGGAACACTATTTCAGTTTTAGCGAAGATGGATTAGTTTAGTTACTTGAGTTCTAAGCGTATAATTCGGGCATGTATGCAGCTATATGTTCAGCGGAACCTAAAGCAGATTACTTTTTATCTTTCTTGTGCACTACTGCTGGTAATATCGCTGCTCAGATATAAAGCATGGCAAATCTTCGATAACCACACGTACTGCTCTGAAGATCGGCTTTTAGCTTATGTTCAAGCAGCACTCAAGCCTGAGAATTGGCTGGCTATAGGCGTCCTTATTTTTACGATTATAGCGTTGGTGCGTCTTTATAACTTAATGAGCAGCCACTTATTGTGGTTTAGCCACTACGGCCGCTTTGTTGCAATAAGCATAGCTTTTCTGGCTCTTTGGCTATTGAGTTGGAGCTGTAATGGCATTTGAGTTTGAACAGCGCATCGATAAAGCCGAAGATGACACTCGTCTAATCGCAGATCTCGAAGGAGAAGATATTCGAACTGCGCTAAAAACATGGAGAACAAATCTATTCCAGCTCATTGCCGGTAGTCAGCATGCTAAGCTCGAAAGTCATGGCTTCGTCATAGTCATAAACAGTTCATGGGGCGCCGGGAAAACGACAGCCGTTCGAGCCTTAGTAAAGGACTTGAAAGTAAGATCCAAAGGTAAGCGAACCATCATGTCTATGGAGTACTCGTTTTTGCCTTTCGGCAACGTTAATGAGTCCATAGCTGATTTTATCCATTCGCTTTCTGAGAGACTCTGGAAAGAGCATTGGCTGGATATGCGTACGGAGGCTAGGTATGTAATTGCGTCGGCAACTCCTGCTGACGATACCAAATATCAAGTTGGACTTAATGCAGGTATTTTTACCGCAAATATCGAACGCGGCTGGAAGAAGTCTCCTACGGATAGCAATGAAGACCGACTCTATAATCGCTTTAAGACACTGGCCAAAAAGAAGCGTACCATTATTGTCACAATCGACGATATTGATCGCCTACAGCCAGACGAAATGGTTGCGGTCCTGCGGTTGGTAGAGAAGCTGCGTAAGCTCCCGAACCTCCTGATTGTTATGCCGGTCCATAAGACGATTGTAGCTAATGCGGTTCGAGAGAGTCTTGGCCTAGAGCGGCAAGTAGACGCTCAGACCTTTTTGCGTAAAGCTACTGATGCAGAATTTTCAATCAATAACACACTAACAACTTTAAAGAATGTGTTTTTGGATGGCTGGGAAGATATCGATAACGACTCGGACCTGATTGAATTGATACAAAAAGACCCGCGAGCAGCGCAATCCCAGACGCTTCAAGATGAAAGTACGCGCAGCATATCAACGCTGTGCTGGTATGCCCTGCTACACATCTCAATTCTTGAGGAAGCGATAACGGATATTGCCGAGAATTCCAGTGCCGGAGAAGGTAATGCTGTCGCTAGGGTATTTACTCCGGAATATTCGGAGTACTTAACTGACATCAAAAATCTCTTAGCTGAAAGCCGGAATCGAAAGGATTATATTTACCCCGTTTCAAATGACCGTATTGATGCGAATGACCCTACTAAGAGGACGCCTACTATGCTGTCGGCTGGACAAAGTGAGGAGTATCAGCCCCTAACAGAACATGGAGCGGGAAATGTGCCTCAGCACCTTAAGCTACTCGCACAGAAAGTTGATTATAACGATAAAGCCACCTACATGGACCAAGGGCTGATCGACTCACTAAAAGGCGGCGGCACCGTGGATAATGTTAGCCAGTATGATGGGAGCGCTCGCTACATTCTATTGGAGTTGTTTATGCCCCGTCTGATAACAACGAGCTATGAACCATTTATTACAGAGAACCTTCATGGCTATTATAAGTTACGAGATATTAAAGAGCTCTCACAGAGAATGCGTTCAAAGATAAAGAATTTGCATCGTGTAGATAAAAATGACCCTCACTACAATATTGTGAAACTCATCTTTAAAACCGCACGTGAGAGTTTTGAAGAGTTCAAGCGATAATGCTGCCCTATAAGGAGCTACGATGCCAACAATAAATGGGTATGACTTTCCCGGAGCTAAACATACATCCTGCGCCTAATACTATCTTTAGGGTAATGCTACTGAATGCTGACGAGAGCTATTTATACTCTTTGATGCAAAAACTCGAAATACTAAAACACTATATTAGTGACATGGGTGCTGACTTTGAAATCGAGATAAGAGTTGCGAGCACTGAAAGTCTTGCTTCTAACCAAGAAAAGTATAGCTACAGTGTCTTTGACGATCTTAATAAGGATATAGATCAAATACTGAGCTACGCTCACTCGAATAATATTGATCTCATTTATAGCGATAATCTAAAACTTATAATCGATCTCTACAAAACTGGTAAACCGTTCCAATACGCCGAAACCACAGCGCAGCTTGAAAATGAGATAGAGGCATATGTAACAGGGAAAAACGTACCATGGGATTTCAATCAGCCTGTATGGAATGCAACTTGGTTCTCGAAATATATCGAAACCAAACCACTTCTAGACAACCTTCGGATTCTGAATAATATAGCAGTCAGGGAATTAGGCTACACAAGTACACACATGAGCTTCGTTCGAGCCCTGCAGCATAAAGCCATACAAATAAGGTATTGCGAAGAAATCATACTATCTCTGATCCAGAGAAAGCATTATGCCGAACGTAATTACAAGATTAAAGACTCGTACGGCTATGACAATTTTTATGCTTATTCATTCGAACTTAACTATCACCTCGGCAACCTTTACTTCTTATTCTCCGGCTCATTCGACATCATGGGAAGACTACTCACTGAACTCTTTGATATAAGCGGGAAAGATGTTCGTCCTAACATAGAACATGAGAAGTTCTTGGAGCAGTTAAAAACAAAGAACGATGATCTTTACAGCCTATACTCAGAATCAACAATGAATGATTGGATTAAGTGGATAAAGCGAAAGCGTAATTATATCGCGCACGAGTCCGAAGCCAGCTACACAAATGTCATCAAAGAAAAGAAGGTTAAATTAAGCGATGCGGAGGTAAATGCCAAAGTTGACGCGATGCAAAAATGGGATGCGTTTCGTATGTTAATCGGTGAGGAGTATGTTGAATCACAGAAAGAAATGGGTCGATTCGTGGTACGAATGCATGAAGATCACGAAATCATCACAAAAGATGCTATGGAGATCAGATATTACGATAATGCCAAACGTGAGATGGCCATAGTACTTTTCCATCCATTAGTGGACACCAAGGCAGATTACGATAAGTATCAGGCCCTATTAAATACAACCGCTGGGGCTTTGCTCAAAGTACCTTTTAAGAAGGCCGGCTAGGCTCCCCTCCTATACACATGAGCAGAGAAAAAGGGCAAATCAAAATTTACGTTAGGGTTAAAGATATCCTCGCAACCCATCTTTTTTAACGACGCTTCTACGTCAGTCGTGTCATTATCTACTGATAGGTAACGCCATATTTCATGGCAGAGCTGTGATAGCATCTTAGGCACATATTGTGGCTCGTCGGCTTTAAGAGGATCATCAAGTGACTCTACTTTTCTAAGATTTGCATCATGGGCTTTTTGATCTATTTTGTCGTATATCCTGCGATATTCTTCGACTTCTTTGCGCGCTCCGATACACAGGATTATTCCGCCAGGCGTCAATCCACGGCACATTAGTTTGTCCAACGCTCCGTCAAACTGCTTTGTCATTTGCTCAGTCGTTAAGAAGTTGACCATCAGGATAAGAGAGTAAGCGGTGGGTGTGCGCCTTGATGCTGCATGTGTCTCTTCTTGATCTTCTGTCGGCGCTTCTTCGCTAGCCGTGATCCAGTATCTGGGTGCGATATGCATGTCTTCAAAATTGAAATTCTCGAAGTCCTGATGCCCGCTGTGAAATGAAATGGATGAGGTGATTAGCTCATCAAAGCAGGGATTTCTTTTACGGGTCGGGGCGTCACCCCGCTCGATCATTAGTAAGGATTCAGCGAAGTGATGCATGACGCTAGCCATGCCGTAGCTCCGTTCGACAATACCTATTCTGCCCACAACTTCAACCTTAAACTGGGAATTGTGTAGTTTCGCGTAGTGAGCAAGAGCGGCATAGAAGTGGCGTACGGCAAATACGCCTGGCCCTGGACCTGATCCAACGTCTAATACTGAGAAGTTTCCACTTTTCCCAATGGGCAGCTTACCGGCTGCCAAGACCTGCTCTAAGACGAGCCATGTGCGACAATATCTATCCGCCATATGTAAAGCAAGATACGCCACTGCCTGAGCCCGATCGTTAAAGTCAATATCATCACATTTTGCTAGAGCATCCGGATATTGCTTAATAGTTTCATACCTAAAGCTAGATTCGCTTCGATTTGTAGTGTATACGCATTGCTTTACCGCCATACATATATCACTAAGTAAGCGCTCTTTTACGCCAGATGCTTCCATCCATTCTAGGATGTCTGTCGCATTCGCGAGTTCCCATTTATGGGCAGTCAATGCCATAGCTTCTAGTCGGATTCTTTTTCACTCAGCTCTGCCTTGAGCTTCATAAGCAATTCAGGATTGCTGTGAGACATCTGATGAAAGCCGCTCCGTAAATCGTGGAGCATGGCAACTGCATCATCGCGCGTGGCGTTTTCAGGGTCATTAATCGCCAGCCAGCGCATCACGCTCTCAATATCTTTTTCGTTCGCTTCGTATGGTTTGTCCATTTCACCTCCACTCTATCATTAATTCCCTCAAAGGTGTTAGCTAATAAACTTATCAATACCTATAAAGCGCGTCATTTGCCAAGCGAGCTGAACCGAAGGAATCCGGCGCATTACTTCGCAGCTATCGCTCTGCGATAAGATATTCAAGCTGCCCTCCCATAAAATCTGCCGGTCGAGGATGGCAAGCTTACGGTGATGCCCGCCAGTAAACAATACCTGAACGCCCAGATGCTGCAGCTCGGCAATAGCTCGCATAGCTCCGTCACGCATATGGTCTTTTTCTTCTAACGGATTTCGTGTATTTATAACGACCCGGACTCTTCGATTTTTGAGCTTCTGGATCGTCGGCAGCAAAGTTTGCAGCCTGCGTCGTGTGATGAACGGCGACTCAATAATAGCTTCGTGCTGGCATTTGTTCAGGTCTTTTAGAAACGCAGCATAAAAACTGTCCTGGTTGTATAGCTGCGAGCCAGTAAAATCCGCCGGAACCTCTCGCCTGAAGAATGTACTAAACATTGCCATCCTCCAAGCTCGCATAGCTCACCACGCCATTGTGACATTCTAGTCCAAGACGCTCCAACCCCTGTACTAAACGCAGGATATCAGGGTACAAGGTGTTCCACCTTTTATCCACTGAGCGTACCACAGAGAAAATTACATCTTGCTTTTTCCGCTTATAGCGCACAATGGTAAGTTGTGCGACATAGTTCACCCCTGTTGAAAGACGGGGGTGCTTTTTGTTTTATCTGGGAGTCATCAGCAAGATTTGCACAGCGTCAGAGCAGCTGTTTTGTAAACACCCGCGATAGCTCAGTGGTAGAGCACTTCCATGGTAAGGAAGGGGTCCTAGGTTCAAACCGTTGTGAAATTGTCTAAACTGCGCTGAGTGCTAACCGTAAGGAGGCAAAAAATGGTATAATATTATAAGCGTCGGAGGGAACAACGACGAACCGTTCTACACCACCTTTACAGAGTGTCTGTGAGTGATGACGGTAAGTAGAACGGCCGTCACCACTCACGGGCACTTTTTCATTTCACTGGCGGGGGTTAGTTTAATGGATAAAACAGCAGCCTCGTAAGCTGCATGCATGTCGAAATGCACAAGTTACGAGTTCGAATCTCGTACCCCTGACCATTGCCACATAGCTGGCACAGCCAAAGACAACAAAAAAGCCCTAGTCCTAGTGACCGGGGCTTTTTTGCTGTCGAAATGCACCAAACATTGTTTGATAACTAAAGTATAGCACAGCATAAGCAACGCGCGCGAGTGCTGCCGGCGAATAAATAGTGCTACTGCTTGCCTCCGTTGAGCCATTCCCCTATGCTAGAAGAAAGTAACGTGGTGGGCATGAGGGATAAACATGTCTGCCGTTAATAAACATCTTGACACCTTAATCAAGGTAAGAGAATTATTGCAACCGCTTGGGATAGAAGAATCCCCAGTAGTTGTTGAAACCGAGACAGCAAAGGTGCAGGTTCTAAAAGTCGCTCTCGACGAGCTTCGTCGCGTCCATGACCATATTAGTAATGCCTACGACCAGCTGCGTATAAAAGCATTAGGTATGATTGCAGGTGAGGTTGCGATAGTGACTTTCATACTGGCTGCAGACGACCATACAGAGATTCACGCCTCAGATTCTGCAGAACATGTGTTTTTGGGAGCTGGGGTATTTGCTCTAGCAACTGCTGCATTCCTTCTCATTAGCGCAATTGCTTCAGGCGACTGGTTTATCCCCGGCGATATGGGTGAAATTGAACAGATTGATAACGGCAAAGATAATAGATATGACACCGTGGAAAAGTTTCTGCTGTTCCTTCGAGAGGACTATTTAGATGCCAACCGCATGTGTACAAAGATTATTGGTCAGAGAGCAAAAAGAGTAAATTGGGGCTTATATCTACTATTAGCAGGTGCTATAATACTATTGGTTCTTAAATACGGAGGACTACGTAAATGAACACACCAAATCGCATCACCAAGGGTGTTTAACCCGAAGCCCCGAAAGGGGCTTTTTCTTTGGACGAGGAGGCCCACTCAATTGACTTCCCGCTTCGCTTATGCTATCATCTAATCAATTCACTCACATTACAAACTTGTATTTCTACAGAGGATAGTGACAAGTTAGATGTAATTCTCTTCCACGCCCGGAAGATCCGTACCGAGAGCGTTGGTTTCCGGTACCAAAGGTCGGGGGTTCGAATCCCTTCGGGTGTACCACACTTGACTTACGGATATAAAGGCAGTTGAATATGGCTGTCTTTTTGTTTTGATAATTTTCCATATCCGTTGGATGAGTTTGGGTACCTATGGTGGTAAGCTATAGTCTGAAGATTAACAGGAGTCAGCCTCATGACACTCGAAAGCAAGGTTATTCTTATAACAGGTTCATCTAGAGGTGGAATGGGAGCTGCTGCTGCCCGCATAGCGCACAAGCGTGGAGCAACAGTTGTCTTGCATGGCCGCGTACTAACTGACGAGCTAAAAACTTTAGCCAAAGAATTGCAGAGTGAATACGTGCTCTGCGACGTTACCGACAAAACAGCGGTGGAATCCGCAGTCATTGAGGTGATTAAAAAGACCGGCAAAATTGACGCGCTTATAAATTGTGCTGGCATGGCTGCCGCTGCACCGTTCCTGGAGTCTGACGACGAACATTGGATGGACGTCTTCAAGGTTAACGTAATGGGTACGGTTCATTTTATCCAAGCCGTTGCGCCACATATGCTTAAAGCTAAGTACGGTCGTATCGTGAATGTGTCCTCGATACGTGGGGTGGAAAATATGGCATCCAGCCGTATTACGGCTTACTCTGCCAGCAAAGCCGCTGTGAACAACCTCACGTCCGCACTCGCTAAAGAATTTGCTCCGCACATTACGGTTAATGCAGTTGCTCCGGGGTTTACGATGACACATATGAGCGGTGGGTGGACTGAAGCTGTGCATGCACAGGTCAAAACTGCCTTACTGGGGCGTGCGGCTCAGCCTAAAGAACTTGCTGAAACCATGGTCTTTTTAGCTAGTGATGAAGCCAGCTTCGTAACCGGCCAAGTGTTGGTAGTGGACGGTGGATACGGGATTTCAGGAAAGTAGCTATGAATGCAATATTAGTTCCCGGCCGCCCCGATAAAGATGAACACTATGACCCAACCACACCAAGCAATAGCGAAAACCATTGGTTCAGCTGGCTCAAGCGTCAGCTTATACTCAAGGATATTCACGCAGTATCTATTGAACCACCATTCCCTTTCCGTCCACGTTACGATGAATGGGTAAAAGAATTCGAACGCTTTGACATTGCGCCAGACACAATCTTAGTTGGTCATAGCTGCGGCGGTGGCTTTTTGGTACGCTACCTCAGCGAGCACAAAGATTTGAAGGTCGGCAAAGTCGCGCTAGTCGCACCATGGATTAACCCCGATAGTAATCCTCGCTCCGATACCGCAGATTTCTTCGACTTTGCAATTGACCCTGATTTTCCGAGGCGGACAACGAGTGTTACGGTATTTGTTTCTAGTGACGACAAGCCGAGCATACTCCAGACGGTAGATATTTTGCGTGGCAGAGTACGCGACTTGGATTTTAAAGAGTACACCGACAAAGGACATTTCGTAAAAGGCAGCACGCAAACGGACCAATTCTCTGAGCTCTTGGAGTTATTGGCATGAAACGAGTGATGGTAGTAGTAAACGTACCGGAGAACGAAGCAGATTCACTGCGCCAGGCAATCGGCACAGCTGGCGGCGGTAGAATCGGCAACTATAGCTTCTGTAGCTTTTCAATAAAAGGTACAGGCCGTTTCCTTCCAAATGAAGGCGCCCATCCTACGATTGGTACAGTTGGTGAACTCGAAAGTGTTAACGAAGAACGCATCGAAATTGAGTGCGATGAGGCAGATGTCCTCAGCGTAATCAAAGCTATCCGTGAAGCTCATTCATATGAAGAACCAGCTATAGCGGCCTATCCCTTGCTAGATATTACATAAACTAGTTCGGACTTCTTCGACTAGTGCGTACCAAGCATAAGCGTTAAAAGACTTCTTCGTAGGAGTCTTTTTATTTGGTAAACTACTGAAATGGATGAAAAGTATCTGAGACAAGCCATAAGCTTAGCCTCACAATCTAAAGAACCTGTCGGCTGTGGCTCGCTGTTAGTAAGTAAGGATGGAGAAATCATCGCTGAGACATTTAACTCTCAGCGAGAAGATGGATTAACAGCATCACATGCTGAAATGAAGGCTATTGCATTGGCAAATAAGAAACTGGGTCGTAAGCTTACGGGTGTTACCGCATACGGTAACTGCGAGCCGTGTACGATGTGTTTGACGGCTCTGATATTTGCAGGTGTAGATAGAATTGTATTTGCATCGAGACTTAATGATTTAGTTGATGAAGATAAAAAGATTGATATTGACTGCTTTGAGTTTGTAAAGAAGTTTCCATACCAGCCAGACATTCAGCTTATAAAGCTATAACTTACGCGTACTAAGGCTCAGATACTACTCGTTAGTATTGTACAGGAACATACAGTAGAGACTGACCAGCCAGTTCATCCCATCGCAACAGTTCCGACTTGAGCTAGTTCCAGTTAAAAACCCTAGACGTGTACCACGCACAGTTCACAAATACAGAGTTGTCCAAACATGGACGGCTTTTGTTTTGTTCTAAATTTTCCAATCCGTTTCATGAGTTCGAATCCTTTTGGGCTATAATCTACCAGCATGAACGAACAAGACCAATTAACAGAACTAGCATCTCGAGTAGCGGCACTAGAAGAACGTAATAAGCGCGTAGAACTTAATAAAGCATGGGAAACAAGTGCTACTCGCAAACTAGCAATCATTGTCGTAACGTACTTCATAGTCCTAGGATTTTTGTTAATTATCAAGAACGATAAGCCAACCATTAATGCCATAGTGCCCTCGCTAGGATTCTTTCTTTCCACTTTGGTGGTCAGCAAGCTGAAGGAGCATTGGGTCAAAGGGAAACGTTAAACCTAGTTGTTGAAGTCCGCTTACTAAATGTTAGACATCCGGGTAAAAGGTGTTCCACCTTTTACCCACTGAGCGTAACACGATTTTGGCCTCTATAAAATGTATCGATACTGTAGGGTAATTAAAACTTCTCCGGAGTTTTTTGTTATAGTTACCGCATGACCCCTCTCGCACAAAAGTTATTACAAGCCAATCAAGAACGATATGATACCGCCACGAACCCATTGCGAAGTCACGGACCAGACCATCATCGCCGAGTGTATGAACACGCCCTTCTGCTAGCCGAAAAAATAGGTTTGCAGTATGATGCCGACATCGTGGCTGGCGCAGCATTACTACATGACATGGCGGCGTATTATCCCGACCGGAGCGGCGAAAATTATCACGAATTTGACGATAAATTTGCATCCGAAATTCTACAAGAAATCTCATTTCCCAAAAGCAAGATTGCGGCCACGCTCTACGCTATTGCAAACCACGGCTCAGATGCAAAATACAAAACGGCCGATGAGCCAGTTGAGGTAGCCTTGCTGCGTGATGCCGATAAACTAGACGTCTTTGGTCCAATTGGCGTAGCTCGCATCATCATGGTACGCACACTAAAAGGTGATACGCTCGCAGACATCGTTGACGATTTTTACACCAATAAGCATCTCGAGCGCAAATGGCAGTCAATAACCTATCAGCAAGCTCGGGACATGGCTACAAATGATTATGCGTATTCACTAGAGTTTTTTAAGCAGCTATCAAAAAGTCTCTGATTAGATTTCGGACTTCTTCGACCAGTGCATACCACGATTTTGGCCTCTATAAATCTTGAAGACGCCGCAGGGTAATTAAAACCCATACGTTATAAGAAGGCGCTATGAGCGTCTTTTTTGTTATCATGAGGCTACCATGGTGATTAAAATCTACTCACAAAATTCCCTCGATGGTTTCAGTGAAGCTGGCACGTCAGAAGAATATATAGGCTTAATGCGCCAAATGAAACCAGATGCGGCCGTATTCACGGAAGCATACAAGGCAGGAACCGAGACGGCTCTATCTAAGCCAGTGGAGCAGCTTGAGTCACTTGGATACGATGCGTTTTATGGGCCTTATGACGAGCAGGATGACCGTAATGACCGGCATGGCATATTAATCGCTATTCGCAAGCCGCTTGTTGGAGATAAAAAGCCACGCCTCACCCGAATCGGCAAGCGCAACATTATAGAAAGCTGGTTGCAGTTCAAAAAGAACCAACCCATACATCTGCTTGGCATGCATTTGAATGACCGGAGCGAATCCAAACGCCAAGCGGAGCTTGATGACCTGTTCCAACTCATCGATATCGCTAATATTCCAACTATCCTTACCGGCGATATGAACTCAGTTCACCGCGCCGACGCCAAAGGTAAGCTATTCCGGAAAGCCCGATTGATTCACACATTGGTAGTCCTTAAACTATGGCCCAAAACTGACCCAACAGGAAAACCTATGCCTAACAACCTAGGCAGACAAGGCAGTGTATTTTATCGCCTGCACGAAATGGCCAGTGGTAAAACGATTAGACGTTTAGAAAGTACTGGATTAAAAGATGCCGATGGACAACATCAGCCAACATTCAGTGCCGCTAATCCATTTGCCCAATTAGACCACACCTTGATCTCGGAGCATTTCACCGTAAGGAGCTTTGAAGTACTACCAAAAGGTAGCTCCGACCATCGCGGCATTGTTGTCGAGCTAGAAATTTAAGCTTATGCTAGCTCGAACTTCTTCGACCAGCGCGTACCACACACAGATTACAGACAGAAGGACGATCATCCGTGATCGTCCTTCTGTTCGCTTAGGTCTTTCAACGTGTTGCACGGATTCGATTCCTTCTAAGCTGACATCTAAACCCCCGTGTCATTAATCTTTATTACCGGGATATCCACAGCCGGCAAGTCCACCATCGCAAAAGAGCTCTCGGGGCTCGGCTACGAAGCCCATGATACAGAGCACAATGGGACGAGTGTCTGGTTTAGCCGCGTAACTGGTGGACGAGCCGCCGAATTCAACGAATGCCCGAACGGACAAAGGAATGGCTCGACCAACACGAATGGCGCATTGACGCAAAGCAAGTAGCAGCACTGGCTCAAAAAACGAAGGCTAGCAGCCCTCCGATTTTCCTTTGCGGCGGCTCGTCAAACGAAGCAGCAATCCGTGCATTGTGCAGTCACACCATATGGCTTAGAACCAATGAGCAAGCAATTCATAAAAGGGTTTCTTAATCCGAGAGATCATGACTACGGTACCCATCTGCACGAGCTAGCTAGAGCAATCGCCGCCAACATTCAGAAAGAAGCAGAATACCACGACTATAGCGCAATGATAGCTGATGCCATACGGCCAATTGGCGAGGTCATAGATGCCATACTCAACCTTATGGCGGTAAAGTAAACCCACCCCCGTAGCCTCTAGCTCGCGACATAATACGAAGAGGCTAGGAGGTAAGGGGATCTCCATCATTTATCCGCTAAACAAACTGAGGGACTTCTTTGGGAATCTTTTTATTTTGTTAGTCTTAAAGGATGACGCTACTGTTTATTCATTTGCCCGTTGGGCGGAATTTAATAAGTGAGGACAGCCTCTGCCGGATACTACAGACATGCAACACCAAACTTGATGATTACAACGACATGGGGGAATCTTGCGCCCGCAAATGATATAGCTACAAAAGGAACCGCCGTCACTCCAGGAGCAGTGCCCAGGCTCAGATAATTATCATTGCCTGCAGCCTGCTTCTATACTCTCAAGCATAGCCTATATGGCAATTGAACGAGTGAGCAGATATAATTGCCTACTATGACAGAAGGTCTAGCCACCCTGAGCGAAGCCCACCAGCAAGCCGACCCCTTACATGAGCAGCACCGGCCGTTCAATCCCGTAGAAATTGCCGCCCAGGCGCAAGCTTTACAGGACTCTCTGCACAGCCTAGATCACATCATATTGAACGGTCCAGACGCCGGAGCAGCGCAGCATGGTTTAGAACCCGGTCCAAGTCCCATAGCAGTCATTAATGATGAAACAAGAGCGGAATTGGATACCGGCGACAATGCTAACATGCAAGACCTCTACCTTGGCCTCCGTACACGCCTTGCAGAAAAACACCCCGATCTCCTCAGTATTGTCGGCCCGCACATAGATCAAGCTGTGGCAATTGATGGTGAGACGCGTAAACTACAGGCTCAATATGGCGAACCTATGGCCGCATATCGCGATGAATCTATTGTCAACCTTGCCTCACAAGTTAACTGGGACCAAATAGTGCGCGCCCTCGTGGAAGATGACTGGCCGCCAGAAGCTTCCTTCAGTAAGGAGTTGACGCTCGAAAAGATGCGAGCCGTAGCTATGTCACGAAGTTCAGATGATTTGCTGGATATGTATACAGACGGGCAAAATGCCGACCAACTTTTGGAGCTTGCTAGAAGTATTGATTGCATTTTTGAAGAGCCCGCCTCCGAGCCGAGTCAAGGTTGGTTTGCAGACACTGACGTTGTTGGCTTTATCGAGACCCTGGAAGCAGCGGTTCATACCGACGTAAGTATGATAGACCATTACATGGATCCGGCCCGCGGCGCCCACCTGAAAAATCTGTACCGTCACGTCAACTTCGATCCAATTAAAATTGTATCCGCGAGTCTTCAACTTACCGGCCTGCGGGATAGACATGCCATCACCCTATTGTCACCTCTGGTACTCGCTTGTCAACGATACGCTTCAGGCATACTTCAAGGCGTATACAATTCAGAAAAGGCTTTTACTCAATACCATGCCGAGCGTCGACCCAATGCACTTTACATTGACACTACCCGTCAAGCCTTGCTGCGGGAGAATACCGGAATTAGTGATGTTCCTACATGGGTACGACAACGCCTGAGTCGCTTTGGCCCACTAGCAGCCGGGATAGGCTTTATTGAGTTCAGCGACGGTGACCAATCGGATCATCACACTGAGCATACGAAAATCGTTACTGCGGGTAACCATGTACCAATGGACAACAAATTAGTTATAGATGTACGGACTGGCACAAAACGAACCCTCGACAGGCGGCAACCGGATAATCCTACCGTTGCGCGCATGCAGCTGAGAGAGAAAATTGAAACTACTTTTGATCATGAGGTAGGCCACCATATACATGGCGCCATGCTCACGGTAGGCGAGTTGCGCCGATGGCACCAAGCCCTGCTAGCCGAACCAGACCCCAACATCAATGGCTATATGAGCGACCTGGTTCAAAGCCGCGAACCCAAAGAACGCATTGCTAAAGAACAATTTGCAATTACAACCGCCCTATACATGAAAGACCCTCTTCGTACTGCCCTAGAATACCCCGCCCGATTTGAAGCACTGAACGGCATTATTCGGCGCTATGACGACACACTCATACAGGGCCTACTGGAATCTGTGCGTAAAACCCTCTTAAGCGGGAACCGTCATGAAGCTTACCGACAATTAGAGATATGTGCTAAGCTATTTAGCTCGCTGTTCGACGACCGTGGGCCGGCAGCGCATAGATAAGCCAGACATTTTACAACCTCTTATGAGAGAGTAACCGTTGACTTTTTTACATTTTTTATTGTAACAAGGGGACATACACTCCGGTAGGTACATAAGAAAGAAGGAATCCACAGATATGACAAAGTACATACTGGTTTACCGCGCTTACGAAGCGAATGATTGGACCAAACTACCAAAGGATGAGGTACAAAAGCTAGTCAATGCTTGGGGTGTTTGGGTTGGCGCAATTGGTGGCTCACGTAAAGATGGTGGCGCATTCAAGTTCGGCGGCAAAAGTGCAACCAAAGACGGCCCCAAAGACGCCGACAACACACTGACCGGCTACGCAATCGTCGAGTTCGAGAACTTCGACCAAGCTATGGAAGCAGCCCAAAAAGCCCCCATTGTTCAAGACGGCACAGGCACCATTGAAGTGTACGAAGCCTTTGCGGTTAACTAGAAGGTTTTCACTTAATTACAGCAAGGGCAGACCAAACACACGGACCCAGGACATAACATACCGCACACATACCCCTTATGCGTGCGGCTGTTTTATAGTAATGCGTCGGGTTTCTTTTTGGTGATGCTTACCATTCTTTTTGATGCGATAGATTAATACTTCACCAAACGACATCTCAACTTCTGCAATACCATCATCACTGATATCTTCCAGGTGCTTAATAAGCGACCTAATGGTATTTCCATGCGAAACAACAATGATATTCTTGCCGGCCAGTAGCTTAGGAACGATCTGCGCCTCATAAAATGGAACCGCACGGGCATGCACCATCTGCAGCGTCTCGCCGTTTGGGATGGGATGATCCCAGCTCCGCCGAATCTTAGTAAACACATCTTCGCCGAGTTGCTCCATCACCTCCCATTTATTCAATCCAGTATAGTCTCCGTAGTCACGCTCGTTTAAGTGAGCGATGCGCTCATGAGTAATGCTTGTCTGCTGCGCCGCTTCGAGGATATGTGCCAGTGTTTCAACAGTGCGAATCTGCTCCGAAGTAAATGCGTGATGGATTTCAATATCCTCTAGGGCTTTGCCGAGTAGAGCCGCTTCGCGCGAACCTTTTCCGGTGATGCGTACATCGGTACGGCCCGTCCATTTTCCGAGCACGTTCCACTCTGACTCAGCATGTCGAACGAGTATCAACATCCCCGATGCCACCTCCTCGGTATCTGCATGTCTTTTTGACATCACGTCTTGTGGTTTATCGTCTTTGGTTGCATGATGGGTACTGGTCATAACAGTAGGCTATTATATGCCCGGAAAGGTACTTAATGAATATTGATTCGATCTTTGCGCGCCAGATCTTCGACTCCCGCGGTTTTCCGACCGTGGAATGTGACGTAATACTATCTGATGGTAGCCTAGGGCGAGCGGCTGTACCCTCGGGCGCCTCTACCGGCAGCGCCGAAGCGCTCGAACTACGTGACGGCGGCGAGCCATACAATGGCAAGGGCGTTTCAAAGGCAGTTGCAAATATCAATGATGTCATCGCGTCAGGACTCAAGGGCCGGGATGTCAGTGATCAGCGGGCCGTAGATGAAAAGCTCCTTGAGTTGGACGGCACAGAAAATAAAACCAAACTCGGTGCCAATGCCACCCTTGCGGTCTCACTCGCTACCGCGCGAGCAGCCGCTACAAGCAAGAAACAGCCGCTGTATGCCTACATAGCCGCTCTCGTCGGAAACACCAATCCAACATTGCCCCTGCCAATGCTTAATATCCTAAACGGCGGAAAACATGCCGAGGGCTCAACCGACATTCAGGAATTTATGGTTATGCCCGTAGGCGCGCCAGATCTGACCACCGCGCTGCGCATAGCGAGCGAGATTTATCATACACTCGGAAAGATCCTTAAGGAAAAGCACTACACCACAACGGTTGGCGACGAAGGTGGTTTTGCGCCAAGCGTCGCCGGCGGATCAGTGGAGGCACTTGAGCTTATCGCAACTGCCGTTAGCAAAGCAGGCTACACGCTCGGCACGGATGTAGCTCTCGCATTGGATGTTGCCGCCAGTGAGCTCACCGACGGAGACACCTACAACTTCGCCCGTGAGAACCACGTATATACTACCGACGAACTCGTAGACCGGTACGAGCAGCTTACCGCTACCTATCCCGCGCTTATATCAATCGAGGATGGATTAGCGGAAAAAGATTGGGATGGCTGGAAAAAGCTAACCGAACGCCTGGGCGACAAGGTACAGCTCGTTGGCGACGACCTGCTTGTTACTAATACAAAGCTACTGCAGCGCGCCATTAAGGAGAAGGCTGCAAATGCCATCCTCATCAAACCAAACCAAATCGGCACTCTGAGCGAAACTGTCGATGCGGTTCAAATGGCTAAAGCGGCTGGATGGAATACGGTGATGTCGCACCGTTCTGGCGAGACCGAAGATGCAACCATTGCACATTTGGCAGTTGGTCTCAGCACTGGTCAGATAAAGACGGGGTCATTCGCGCGCTCCGATCGCATCGCTAAATACAACGAGCTGCTCCGCATTGCAGAACAGCTCGGAAGTGGCAAACTAGCAAAGCCTTTTACCGCCTAGCGCCTCCCCTTCTTAACAGCACCGGCGTGGCGAAAACCAAGGATTGAAAAGATCAGCAGCACGACACCGCCAATGACAGCCCCAGCCGCCGCATAGTTTGCAACCGTGGCCATGGTGTCAAAAGCATAGGCATTGAGCAGTAAACCGCGAAGCGTTTCACCGCGGAAAACCGTTTGGACCTGCCCCGCCAGCTTTGTATCGGTTGGACTAGCGATGGATGCCGCGCTGAGTTCTGCATACGTCTTACCGCCGCCGATCCTTTGCAAATGTACAGCGATGTAATGATCGGCAAACACTTCGGCTTGAGCACCGGTGAGCAATTGCTGGCCAGCATATTTCCCCACCGCCGTCTGGTCTTTGGCCGGCAAGGCAGTGAGCCCAGCGCTACCGGCAGCAGGAAACCCGATTTTTTCTGCGGCCAGCTGATCGTGCACCTGGGAGTGTACGAAATGGTGTGCATAGCTGAGGCCGCCAGCGGCCGCAAAAAGTACAATCGCCACTATGAGCCCGGTTGATGATATCAGGCGATCCAGCGTGTCTCGTTTCATGGGTGTCCTTATTTAGGTTTCAAGCACACCATAGCATAAGCGTTTAGAGTTACACTGTGATTTAAATCATTACTGGCGAGAACCACGCTGCACGCGGATGGCAATCAATAACATTGCGAGAGCCGCACCTGCAGGTAAAAGCAGGTTGACGCCAGTGTTGCTCAAAGTGCCAGCGTTAGCGGTAACAGCCAGACCCACTGGGTCGACAATAGTTCCGTTGGCCGATCCATCGAGGTCGTAGGGACCACCATCAGTAATTTGGTAACTTATCTCGGTAGCAGCTTGACCACCGACCGTCACCGGCGTAAAAGTAGCGTTGGCAATAGTGCTATAGGTCCGCGTCGTTGGATTATATTTACGGAGCACATATTTGTTCCCGGTCACACCGTATACATAGATGTTAACGGTAGCAACGTAGCCGGGCGTGCCACAAGTGGCCGCGTAATTAAGCAAACCAGCCGGATAGTTGTAGGCCCCATCCAGTACGGCATTGGCCGTTTCTGAAGCAGTAGAGACTGTAGACAGATTACAGCCATCGGGCACTTCGAGTGTCACGTATTTATCCGTCTCGCCGCTCATGGTACTTGTTACGTTACTTTCATCACTGTCGGGAATGCCGTCGTTATTACCATCTCCGCTGTTTGGAGCTGCGTTTTCGGTGTCAACGCTCACTCCGTCATTGTCGTTCAACACACTAAAAGTCGGATAGGTCGTTCCATGCTGCACCCAAACTCCGCTGAAATTCCAAGCGTTTAAGGGTACATGTACATGATTGTTTTTAAAATAATTTGCGTCGGTGCCATCGGCATTGACACCAGTACAGGTATCGAGAGCATTGTTACCATCACAAAACGTACCCGCGCCAGTACGGTGCACGTCGTAATAATCACCTGCAAATGTGCTGTCGTCGTTCCCATTGCTTGCCGCGTACCCGAACAGACCTCCCAAACGCGTTGCTGGGTCGGCACTGAGTGCGCCCACTGCAAAGTCATTCTCTACATCAAGCACTGCCCCGTGCGCTACACCAGCTTGCGCCCAAGTAGTACCTATGAGTCCACCGACATCTGCGTGAGCAGCCACTGCACCACTCGCGTAGCTACGGCGAATAATGATTGTGGCCGTATCGCTACTAGTATAGTTATTAGCCCGTACAGTACCCACCAAGCCGCCAGCTGGACTTGCGGCGTCATGGTCATGGTCACTAGCCGTAATCGCCCCCGTAGCATACGTATCTTGCATGGTCAGCTTACCGCTGCCGCCACTATCGACGAAGGCTTCAGCCTCGCCAAACAAGCCTCCAAATGCGTAGCCAGTACTACCCTCGGGAGCGTAGTATACATAGGTTACGGCACCTGTAGCAAAGCTGTGTTCAAAGGTTACGTCAGCACCGTCTCCAACGGTTACATAGCCCACCAAACCGCCTCCATAGCTAGCGCCACGCACCGTGCCCGTCGACGACAATCCGCTATTTATAATAGTTACGCCGGTAGCTCCATACTGGCTTACCAAGCCACCGACTTCACCATAACTAGAGGTAACGTCCATGTTTGAAGCTACATCGGTCAACGTTAGATTGGTAGCATTAGCAACTACCCCACCGACCTCGCCCTCGCCTGTGATACTGCCAGTATCAAACGTTACGTTTTGAATCGTCGCACCCTCGGCATAGTCGATAAAGCCCACCCAAAAATTACTAGGCTGGTTGATCGTCAGGTGGCTAATCGTATGGCCATGCCCGTCAAATGTGCCAGCAAAGCTCGAATCATCAAAAAGTGGTTGAAAATCGACGCCGCTACAGTCGATGTCGGCGGTCAGGTTAATGGTGTCATAGACGTGCGTATATTGATTGCCACCCGCCAGGTTCTGCAGCTGCGCACAGGTAGCCACATTTGTAGTTTGGCCCGTTACGTTTATATCCACGCTCTCACTTGTGATATTTACACGATGTGTACTGTCGCCAAACTCGACCACAAAGCCAGGCAAATAAGCGTTGTGACAAGGCAGGTCATTCCATGCACCACTTGAACCACTCAGGTATTGACCGCAGTCCTCGCCGCTATCACCACTACTTTCGCCACCGGAGTTATTAGGCTCACCACCATTCCAGGCATTGTATTGGCCAGGCACTGGAGCACCGGTTTCGTCCGTGGCGTTACCCGTGTAAAAGAGCGTGCCATTTTCCGGCCCATCAACCCACTTCCACTGACCTTCAGTGGCAGCATCACTCGCACCCATCCAGCCCGCATCGGGCAATTTGGAAGCTACGTAATTGTTCTCATCCGCAGAGGTAATAGTAGCTAAATAGCCTGTTAGGCCACCCATAGTCATAGCGTCTGCTTGCGTTTTGGCATCAGCCCAGTTTATACCGTCTTCTTCGTGACCCGGGCTTGTTGAGTACACATACTCGTACAAATGGCCATTGGCCGGATCATAGACCTGGTTTGCATTTGTGAGGCTCACATCAAGTGTGGCGTTCCCTAGTTGGTCACCTGTGTACTGCAAGGTAGCCAATGCTGCATTAATGGCGTCGACTGTACCGCTGAATGAGACTAGGCTACCATTGTCGCTGCCATCGAATGTCAAACCTGTTGTACTGCCAAATGCCAGTGAGCCATGGCTCACACTCAGGCGCACCGGCACCGTATCACCACCATCTTCACCGGTAATTTGCACCTGGGCAAGTGAGGCCGCCTCATTAATAATCGCGTGCACCGGCGCATTGCCAATGAGCACCGGTGTGCCATCGGCCTTAACTATCAACTGCCTGACACTGGGAGCACATAACGCCACTAGAAAACATATGCTTACAATAACGATACGGCTACGCGGTCGACTAAGGGTTCTCATTGTCGCCTCTTTTCGTTTTTACACAAGTTCTTAACCATAAGCATATCACGACGCTATAAACGAGCCAATAAAAAATATCTGCCCGTTTTTTCGTATCACTTTGGTGTATACATGTGCATACTAGAGGATGTAACCACAGGAGAATCCATATGAGCATATTATTGAACCCATACCTGAACTTTAACGGCAATGCCGAGGAAGCCCTCAACTTTTATCACAGTATATTCGGTGGCGAAGTGCGCATTACCCGCTTCAGTGATTTTCCTGGTATGCCTGTTGCCGATGATCAAAAAAACCAAATTATGCATAGCGTTATTGAGGCGCCCCACTTGCAGCTCATGGTCAGTGATGCCACACACGCAGGCGGCGTAGAGCCCGGCACCAATATTCGCCTTTCTTTATCAGGTGATGATGAAGCAACCTTGACCAAATATTTTGAAGGTTTGAGCGAAGGCGGAACCATTACTGATGAACTATCGGCCAAAGGTTGGGGCGACACATTTGGAATGGTAACTGACAAGTTCGGCATCCATTGGATGGTAAATATTTCCCAGCCAAAGGGCTAGCGCCGAGCCACATCATAGCCAATACGTACTCCCGTACCTGATCGACGGGAGTATTTTTAGCTAACAGAACACCGGTAAAAATCGGTTTGTAATTCTTAAGCTTTCGCTTACACTTAGTAGTAAGAAAAAGGTGGATGCATGGAACCCATACGTCGTAGACCACAAGATATAGCCTCTGGCCGGCCACTACCAGCTCGTCCCGTTACACCCGCAGGACATCGTCCTGTTTTTAGCGATTTTACGGTACGGCCGCACGCTCGTCCACACGCGCCCGCACCCGCACAGCCAGCTGCAAGGCCAACCCCTACGGCGCCTCGAGTGCCCTCTCACCCAGTGGCATCACCTACATCAGCGCCACAACATCATGTGCCGGTGCGGCCACCCACACAACAACACGCTCGACCCCAGGCGGCCGTATCGCCCCCAAAGCCAACCCCAGTTCCTACACAGCCCCTCTTTTCCACGTCACCAGAGCAACCCACACCATACGCCCAACCACAACGCCCAGCCCAGGTAGACTCCGTTCCTCGGCCTTCACCCCATCCAACACAACCACCCCATACTCACCAGCCACATGCAGCGACACCGCATCCGCACACGCCCCCTCACGACACTACACCTAAAGCCCCACGTTATCAGAGCACGAGTGGCCGATCAGGGTTAGTAGGATTTATTTGTTTTATCGCGCTTGCCGGCTTACTACTTTCGCCGTTACTGCCGAGTAAGGCATTCGATAACTTCCCTGGCAACTCCCAGTCGTCTTCAAGCGGAGATGAATCGTTGGCCTGCATTGATACGCTGGGACAAGTTTATACATCAGTCCATTCCGACCACAAGCTCGGCTCACCAATCACTTACAGCTACGCCACCACGACCACGCAGAAAGCCACCTGCGATAGCGCTATGCAGACCGCCATCACCGGTCGCACAGGCCAATTTAATCCACTCGGCCTGCTCATAGACGTTAGCCTGGCAATTGCCATATCAGTGGCAGTCGCCAAAATATGGCGCCGGTTTTTTGGCAATCGGGATTAGCTAGTCGGCTTCCCGTCGTGCAGCGCTATTTCCGGGGAAATTTCGGGTGCATCAACGGCCTGATGGCGGACGTAATCTTGCAAGCGTATGTCTCCATTCTGCCCGGTTAACACAAAGTTCTGCGGTAACCACAAACTGTAGCCACGACTAGCTAGAAATATATCAACTGCGCTAAACGCATGCACCGCGGCCGCATACATATGCTGCAAAACCTGTGCATTTGACCCATAATAGCCACTAATAACATTTACTGCCAGCACTCCACCCTGTCGTAGGTGCGCCGCATACGCCTGAAATGCTTCTACAGTCTTAAGGTCTTTTGGGATCGTTGTATGGTTAAAGGCATCCACTAGAATCATGTCGTAGCAAGCAGCGTGCTCGCGCAAAAACGCACGTCCATCTGTGTGGAATATATTCAGGCGCTCATCTACAGGTAGATCAAAATAGTCGTATCCGAGCTGCGTCAATTGTTCGTCCAGCTCGACCATATCTATGCGGACATCCGGCAATGCCTGCAGCAACGCAGTAACCAGCGTACCCACGCCACCACCAATCAGCAGTATTGTGCTCGGTACTAGATTTGTCGCTAGCTCAAACATCCGCTGATTATAGTCGAACAGCAGATCAGGCAGATCATCTTTTGCTAGACCAGATTGTGCTGCACGCCTGTCGCCGCTGTAGAGCACTCGCGCCGGCCGTCCATCGTACAACGTATCAACTACTTGATACCGGCCGTAGACAGTCTCCCCTTCCCAAACAATATGCTGCTGCATACTGCAAGTATATCAGTCGCCCACTTCTGCATGCTGGAAAGTTTTTTGCTGCGCGGAATACCTTCCCGGATTTCAGATCGAACTAATTATCTCAGAAACTACCGCGCAATATGCCTTAAAATATTCGCAAAATGGTCGTAGTGACTTGCAAACAGCCAGATATCCACCGCAAGCAGTACCGGCAACACAACCAGTGTTTCCATCGCCTTGCCGGTCGTTATTCGAAACTTGCGCAGTGGTGGCGCCCCAAACTTGATCGGTATTGGCAGCAGCCACGGCACCCCTTCTTTCGTCAGGGAGTCCATGACCAAGTGGCTGCCGTAGCCAATCAGAAACGCATACCATACCAGGTGTATATCAATATGCGGCATAATAGGCTGCATGGCATGCAGTAGTAGGTTTGCCAGCCATGCAAATAGCGCCATACCCAGCAGCGAATGACTCAAAAACCGATGGCCGCCTAATAGTTTACCGAAGAGCTTGCCCACAAAATGGCCTTCCGGCAAATTTCGCCACAGTGGTGCGGTGGGCTGATCGATATCCGGTGCGATCCCACCGAGTTGGTTTGCCAGCAACGCTACCAATAACGTCGAGAGTCGCAGACTCTCTGGTGCTGCCGCTAAAACAACCACCGCTAATGCCGTAGCGGCTGCTACATCATGTGTCCGCGCTGTCATGCCTTACATTGTAGCTTATGCTTGATCGTTTGGAACTTGTGATTCTGCAGTCTGCTTTTGCGCTTTGCGGAGCGGGCGAAGATACTGCTTCAGAATGGCAGCCTTCTTTGCGCCTACCACCTTTTCAAGTTCCTCGTCGCGGGCTTGCAACACACCCTGCATGCTGCCAAATGTTTTTATAAGTTTCTTGCGCGTTGCTGGGCCTATGGTTGGTACATCATCAAGTACGCTGGCAGTCTGTCGTTTTGCCCTGAGCGTAGAATGATACGACACTGCAAAGCGATGCGACTCATCGCGAATACGTTGCAGCAACTTCACCACATCGTCGTAGCGATACACCCTGCCCGAGCCGCGCAAGTTCAGGCTGTGACCAGAAGATTTGAACTGACCCGGGTGTAAGTTAACAGTAACAAACCCGTTTTTTTCGTACGCCGTGTATTCACCATCTGGCGAGAGCCCTGGCACCGTTACCTGCGAGCCATCGATCATAATGATGATTTCCTCTTCGCGCTTCGCCACACCAATGATAGGAATAGCCGTACCGCGCTCGCGCTGCGCCTGCACAGCTGCGGTAATCTGCGGCATACCACCGTCGATCAATATCAGGTTCGGTTTGCCCCAGGCTTGCAGGTTTTTATCACTCAGACGGCGCAACAGCGTTTCGTACATGTTACGTGCGTCATCATTACGCTGCGACGTTTTGAACTTGCGGTATTCACTCTTGTCGCTCACGCCGTTGGTAAACACTACCATGCTAGCAACCACGTCTGTGCCCTGCATATGGCTGATGTCGTACCCTTCGATACGGCGCGGGAACGCGGCAAGCCCAAACAGCTCCACCAGTCCGCTGAGCGCCTGATCTTTGGAAATGTCCAGGAATTCTTTGTCGCTAAAAATCACCTGCTTGCCCAGGTTTTGCAGTAAAAACAGCTGGTTACGATACCGGGCCGCCTGTTCGAATTCCTGGCTGCGGGCAGCGCGCTTCATATCGGCCTCTACTTCACGCACAATAGCCGTACGTTTGCCTTCGATGATTGCTATAAGTTTACGCAGATTTTTACGGTAATCTTCTAGGCTTGTCTTGCCCTCTTCTAGACCCGGATCAAGGCCGAGGTGGTAATGCAACGTTGCCCGCTTTTGCCCGGGAACGCGCCGTGTGGCGAACGGAAAAATCCGCCGCAAATACTTGAGCGCTTGCCGTACTCCGTACGTACTAAAATAAGGCCCAAAATACCGAGCGCCGTCGTCCAGAGGCCGACGCGTGGTGCCAACCGTTGGATAGTCACTGTCGTAGTCAATCCGGATATAGCTGAGTGCTTTGTCATCACGCAGCAAGATGTTGTAGCGTGGCATATAGCGCCGAATCATTTCCGCTTCCAAAAATAACGCCTCCAGTTCGCTCTCCACTACCATCCAGTCGGTGTCGTGTATTTCTTCGACCAGCGCTTCGGTTTTAGGGTCACGGTTGCGGCTCGCTTGAAAATACTGGCGCACGCGGTTACGCAGCACTGCTGCTTTGCCTACATAAATAATTTCACCGTCGGCACTTTTGTGAAAGTACACACCCGGCTCTTTAGGCAGGTCTTTTAGCTTGTTCTCTAGCGCTTTATTCACACTTCTATTATACCGCTACCTTAAGCGGCGCCGTCGCTGCATGCCACGCACTATGGCCATATCCGCTAAAACTTGCACTCGTGTCCGGCCGGTCCACCGACCCACTCTTTCATTAAGCGCATCGCGGTACGACCCCGGCATAGCCTGCGCCCGCGTATCAGTAGCTCCTGTCAAATTTTCTGGTGCTGTTGCCGCTCCAAGGTCATGCGACGTATCGCATAGAACCGCCTCGCCGGCAGACTGAACATACTCAGACGCAGCGGGTTGCTCTGGAATTATTTCCGCTTTATATGTCATATGCTTAATACCATTATGCAACTACAAAGCATGACTATATGCCAACTTGCAGTATGCGATTCAGCATCTCCATAGCCAGAACTACGCACTGGCAGCTGAGCCTAGCTTGGCAGTCTGCCGACAATCTGCGGTGTGGTAGAGATTTGCCGTGTCTCGTTTGCAATCTTCGCAGATCAAGACCAGATCATTACAAGTTTTAAGAGCGCAGTTTTCGTAGTTACTGGTTTTGCCGCCGCAGTGGATGCACTCGCCAATCACTTTGGCGTGGTCAGAAAACTCCATGCCCATGCGGTCATCAAACACATACAAACTACCTTCCCACAGGCCATCATCGCCGTACTTTTCGCCGTACTTTACGATGCCGCCGTCCATTTGATAGACCTCTTCAAAACCGCGGTTTTTCATAAGGCTACTTAGGATTTCACAGCGAATACCACCGGTGCAATAGGTAACAACCGGCTTTTTCTTTAGGTCGTCATACTTGCCGCTTTCCAGCTCGCTGATAAAGTCGCGGCTGGTACGCGTATCAGGCACAACGGCATTCTTAAATTTGCCCACTTTTGCTTCATAGGCATTGCGACCATCAAAAAACACCACATCATCACCGCGTTCGGCGACTAATTCGTGCACCTGCTCGGGCTTTAGGTGTTTGCCGCCGCCCACAACACCCTTTTCATCAACTTTTAATTCGTCAGCCGCGTCAAAAGCCACAATTTCGTCGCGAACTTTTACTTGCAGTTTTGGAAAATGATCGCGTTCGCCGTCACTCCACTTAAATGTCGTGTCCTTGAAACCAGCGAATTGCTTGGTTTCTTTTACGTATGCCTTCAGATCATCGAGTTCGCCGCCAACCGTGCCATTAATGCCATGTGGGCTAATTAAGATACGACCCTTCAAGTTCAGCTTTTCACAGAGCGTACGCTGCCACAGCCGCATCGTTTCTGGATCGGCAATAGGGGTAAATTTGTAGTAGAGCAATATTTTTTGCATCGACGCTAATTATAAAAGATTTTACGCATATTTCCTAGCAGCCCAAAGGCTGACAATAGGAGCGATATAAAGGATTGTTTTGAGAAGGAGCTGCTGCTGGGCGTGTGTGGTGGATTCGGCTCGCTGCGGCCGACGCATCATGCGCCGGCCGCAGCTCTACACCCGAACCCTACCGGACGGTCATCCGCAGATGGCGCTCAGCAGACACAGTCCGAAGAGCGTTCCGAACAGGCAGACCACGATGTTGATCACCGTACGAGGCCGGCCGAGGTCATCCAGGCGCAGATGGTTGAGGTTCACCCCCGAGAAGAACAAGGCCACGCGGATGCTCACGGGGAGCGACCCGAACACGATCGCGAGATCGAGGTCCTTGACGGTGTACACGGGAGCGCACAGGAAGTGCATGGCCTGCAGGGTAACACCGAAGAGCAAGAGGTAGGGCACGCTGAGCACCATGAGGAGGGCGTAGAACCAGCCTCCCATCGGGCCGGTCTCCACCTCGGCGGGAACCGCCTCGGTCTTGGTGACCTCGCCGGCCTCGGACGTCTGCTCGCCTCCACTGGGGTCCGCCTGGGTCGGGATGGCCGCGTCGCGTCGCGCGAAGCCGTCGAACCCCGCGTAGAAGACGTCGATGACGGTCTGCCGCTCGAAGCACTCGCCGCCGATGCGGACGATGAGGTCCGAGACCCGCTCGAGGTCGATCAGGGCGGCCGGGTAGGGCCGGGTGTCGACATACTGCGTCAGGTCCGCGGCCACCTTGGTGAACTGGCGCTTGTTGTTGGTGAGCCACTCGCTCGAGAGCGTGTGGCCACCGACCTGGCAGCCCCTGTCGGTCAGGTCGTATGCCACGTATGCTCCCCCTTCGGACGAAGTGTCGGTGCCGGTCTGGATGTCAGACATGATCTTTCTCTCCCCACTTTGGGTCGTTCGCGAAACTCGCTGGACAGATGTCCCTTTCAATGTGCCGGAATCAGTCGCCTAGCGATCAGCTCCTTCTCATAAGTTAGCGGCGAACCGATAACGTCTTATCTTAGCACAAGTTTGCGATACAGTAAATTAGGTGTCTATATCGTACATTGCGCAAGCGAGGTTTTGACTTACTTTGCCCCAGCTCTTATTTGTGGCTTTTACGACGATACATTTTAGCCTACAACCTTGGACCGTAGCGCATCCGCTATTGGACTTCTCCTGTTGCACACGCCAGAACTGCTTCGGCGCAGCGCTCCGGCTCATCTTCTTCGGCAAAGTGTCCGGCATTTTCCAGCACAACCGTATTAGCATGCGGAAAGAGCTCCTGCCATTTCTTTAGCACTGCCGGCTGGAAGGAAATGTCTTTCATCGCCCAAATAATCTGCACTGGTTTAGTAATAAAGTGCTCGCGCAAACCGTCTTCAATAAAGCCTAAAGCCTGCGCCTGATGATCTGTTGGTACAAGTGGGATTTGCCGCGGGAAGGCCATGACACCCGTGCGACTACTCCAGTTTGGATGGGGCGCCAGGTAGGCCTGCTTAATTTGAGGCGTGAAATGTTCCGGGTGCACTACGCCAGCCTTAAACATAAAAACCTTAGTAAAAAGTCCCATGCCTTTCACTAGCACATCACCAGCGCCGCGTGAGCGTAGCACTCGAAGCGGCAGCGGCATTGGCGTCGGACCGTCTGGCCGCGTGCCGATACTATTGAGGACACATAAACCACGAACTTGGTCCGGATGTCGTACCGCCCACGGCAAGCCGATTGGACCGCCCCAGTCGTGAATCACCAACGTTACATCCTTCAGATTAAGCGAGTCAAGTACTAGCGAAAGTCGCTCCGTGTGACGCTCAATACTGTATAGCGCCGCATCGCCAGGCTTGTCCGATCGCCCAAATCCCAGATGATCAACCGCGATAACGCGCTGACCCGCATTGAGCACAGCTGCAATGTCATGACGAAATAGAAAGCTCCACTCTGGGTTGCCGTGCACAAAGACTACCGGCGGCTTATCTTTCGGTCCCTCATCAATGTAGTGCAACTTACCGTCCGACGTATCAAACCATTTCGGTTCGTAGGGCCAGAGGCCACCAAAGGTCCAATCTATTTCTTTCATACAATCCTCTCTTATTATTTACGTTTTATCATTGATAGCTACTGATTTATCGGGGCCGTGAGCCTGCAAAAGTCGAGATAACAACTCGGAAAAGTAGGCCCGATCATCTGCAATCACATCGAAGAATTGTTGGTGCGCGGCAGCGATACTATGCACTGCCTCCGTGGCCGCCGTATGACCGGCTGGTGTGAGTACCAGTGCGTTAGCTCGCCGATCGACAGTATCCATGGTACGCGTTATGAACTGTTTTTTCTCGAGCGTCCTGAGCGCGTTCGAGGTAGTCATGATGTCTACATTTGACAGACCAGCCACTACTGCTTGCGAAATCCGCTCACCGTCCAAAGACAGATGCAAAATAGTAACTAAAATGGTGGCGTTAGTACTAGAGAGGCCCAGTGGCGCAACCGCCGCATGAACCTGTCTTTGCCATAGTTTAGAAACATTCCAGAGCAACACGCCCGGAAGGCCGCTAGCTTGTTCGATGCCAAGCACGGTCAATTGGGTTGCATCCATAATAGTAAGTATACATAGTAATAATTATTTTACAATCCGCGGGCAGGACCGACAGCATTATGAGTCACGTAAGTAGATTTTATTACAACGCATTTTGACCTATTACCATTGACCAGACTTGCTATAATGCAAAGGTTAATAACGTAAAGGAAAGGGCAACACCCAATGACAGATCGAATACCACCAGCGACTACGGCCTATGCCTTTTCCGCTCGTCTTTTCTCGTAATCAAACCAAACCGGCAGCGTGAGCCGGCAGCAAAGTTAATTTCATTTCACTAATCTAGGACTGCCATATCTGCGCACAGCAGACTGCGGCATTAAAATTGGTCGGCGCCAAGGAGGGCCGTACCTATGAAAACGAAACAAGATGTAAACGCAAAAACATTGCGGCTATTTTGGAGCATAAGCGCCCGCTATCCCCTGCGGTTCGCGCTGGTGATCGTTCTGCCAATTACGACTGTAACGGTAGCGTCATTCGTCGGTCCGTACATAATTGCTACGTTCTTTAATAAATTGCAGTCGGGCCAAACAATAGTCATCAGTCAAACCGCGCCACTGATTGTCGCTTACTTATTCACCCAGCTATACGGCGAAGTAATCGGTTGGCGCCTAGCACTGTACTGCGTGTGGACGCTCGAAACACAGGGGCAAAAAGACCTTGTAACCAAGTTGTTTCGTCACCTGACTGCGCAAAGCCTATCGTTTCACAGCAATCGCTTTGGTGGTTCGCTTGTGTCACAGGTATCAAAAATATTTAGCGCCTATGAACGGTTCAATGATTCTATTGTATTTCAGATAATTCCTGTTATTACCAGCATCGTAGCGGCAATTACGATACTCGGCTATCTGTTCTGGCAATACGCACTTGCCCTACTCGTTGTTTCCACCGCATTCTTGCTATTCGTACTGCATGGCACACGCAAGATGGCAGCCTTGAGCACAGCTGAGTCACAAGCCAGTACTATTTCCACCGGACGACTAGCCGATACTATTACTAACATCGCCGCAGTAAAAAGCTATGCCCGCGAAGAGGACGAACTCGCCGCTTACGTTGACACTGTGGATACATGGCGTAAACGTTCCCTGGCAACTATGCGCGGATTCCTGGGCGTCAGTACTGGCTACTCCAGCATGATTATGGTGTTAAATAGCCTGGCCCTGGTAACAGCTCTGATTGCTACCGGACATCATCTGATTGCCGCTGGTACTGTATACCTAGCAATTACCTATACCTTTACAGTAGCTCGGCAGCTTTGGGAGACGAATCAGATTGGGCGCAATTACAACCGCATCATGGGTGACGCCTACGACATGGTACAAATACTAGATCTGGAGCCTGAGATAACCGACCCTGGCAAGCCTGAAACATCCAAGATACTGCACGGTAGCATTACGTTCAAAGACGTCACTTTCGGGCATGACGGCGGCCAAAGGCCACTCTTTAATCATTTGGATATGCACATTAAACCAGGCGAAAAGGTTGGATTAGTGGGCCATAGCGGTTCCGGTAAAACCACCCTGACCCGCTTGCTACTGCGTTTTTCGGATATTCGTAGCGGTGCTATAACCATCGACGGCCAGGATATCCGCAGCATCACCCAGGCAGACCTACGTCAGCACATAGCCTATGTGCCACAGGAACCTCTGTTGTTCCACCGCTCAATTGCCGAGAACATCGCTTACGGCGAACCAAATGCAAGCCAAGAAGCCATTGAGGCGGCTGCCAAAATGGCCAGTGCACACGATTTCATTATCAGCCTACCTGATGGCTATGAGACGTTAGTGGGTGAACGTGGCGTTAAGCTGAGCGGCGGCCAAAGGCAACGCATTGCCATCGCCCGGGCTATGCTCAAAAACGCACCAATTTTGGCGCTGGATGAAGCCACTAGTGCGCTCGACAGCGAAAGCGAAGTGCTCATACAAGCAGCTCTTTGGAAGCTTATGGAAGGACGCACCGCCATTGTGATTGCTCACCGTTTAAGCACCATCCAGAAAATGGACCGCATTATTGTGCTCGATAAAGGTAAGATAGTAGAAGAAGGTAGTCACAAAGAACTCATTAGCAAACCCAATGGTACCTACGCCAAACTGTGGGCACACCAATCGGGTGGATTTATTGAGGAGTAAACGGAGCATAGACATGGCGAGCACAACCGAACCCAAACACTCACTACATGTCCGCGAAACGCTGCGTTTGTACTTGGATGCGAGCCTACAATACAAAAAAGAAGCGTGGCTGTCACTGTTGCTACCAATCAGCAGCGCCAGCCTCAGCATCTTTACACCGTTTTTTGCGAGCAAGGTACTGGCCGACATTATTGTACGCAGCCCCCAGCTTTGGGCGTATTTTGGCTATTTTGTAGCTGCCGCCCTGGTTAGTATCTCGCTCAACATCGTTGGCATTCGCGCCAGTATGGCATTACAAGCAAAGGCAACTGCCCGGCTCAGCGAGCAAACATTCGCAGTTCTTATGCAACGAAGCGTTGGCTTTTACAGCAACCAAGTCGGCGGCAAGCTCGTGTCCGATGCACTTGACTTCGTGAGTTCTTACGGCCAGCTCTTTAGTGCTGGCTTCATCAGTGCCAGCAGCTTTGCCTTGACCATAGTAATCGGTCTTTTGGTGGTATCTTTGAGCAACTGGGTGATCGGTCTTGGTCTGGCAATATTGCTCTCTATACTACTCTACTGGACACTGACCGAAACGAGGCGCCGATCAGGCCTCCGGGCCAAGCGGCTCGAGCTCAACAAGCGCCTGATATCGCACGTGTCAGATAGCATCGTTAATGCCATAACGGTCAAAACCTTCGCCCAGGAAAGTCGCGAGCAAGCCGTCAACCACACACTGAACGAAGCCCTTAAGAACACTAAGATTGCCGACTGGCAGCGTACCGTTACTAACGAGAATGAACGTATGGGCCTGCTGCTTTTTATGCAAGTTGCCCTCTTGTTCGGACTCATCGTACTCACCGCACACAACCGTACTTTGCTGGCAGGTGGTATTTTTGCCTTCACCTATACCCTGACACTCATTAACCGATTCTTCACCATTAATACCATGGCCCGGCAGATTGAGGAGTCGTTTCTGCAGGCCTCGCCTATGACGGTCATAATGGGACAAGAGCCAGAGATTACCGACGCACCTGATGCAACAGCGCTAGTTGTGCAACAGGGAGCAATTGACTGCACAAATGTTACCTTTAGTTACGCAGATTCAGCACATGCTGAAAATATTTTTGAAGGCCTGAATCTGCACATACGCGCCGGTGAAAAAATTGGCCTGGTTGGGCATAGTGGTGGAGGTAAATCCACACTTACCCGCCTACTGCTACGCTTCGATGACATAACCGATGGCTCCATAAGTATCGACGGTCAGGATATCCGCAGCGTCACGCAGACCAGCTTACGACAGGCGATTGCGTACGTACCGCAGGAACCGCTACTGTTTCACCGCAGCATCCGGGATAACATCTCATACGGCAGTACCACCTCCAGCCAGGCCGAGATTGAAAGGGCCGCTCAGCTAGCCTACGCGCACGATTTCATTACCAAACTGCCTGAGGGTTATGATACCCCGGTTGGCGAACGTGGCGTTAAGCTGAGCGGCGGCCAAAGGCAACGTATTGCCATCGCCCGAGCCATATTAAAAGACGCCCCCATCCTTGTGCTTGATGAAGCAACGAGTGCGCTCGACAGCGAAAGCGAGAAGCTCATCCAAAAAGCCCTTTGGGAACTTATGGACGATAAGACCGCCGTGGTCATCGCCCACCGCTTAAGCACCATCCAGAAAATGGACCGCATACTCGTCCTCGAAAACGGCAAAATCATAGAGGACGGCACCCACAAAAAACTACTTGAGCGCGGCGGGACCTACGCCAAGCTCTGGGCGCACCAAAGTGGTGGATTTATTGAGGAGTAGCGGGAGGTTGCTTTGCCTGTACCTGTTGCCACTCACGCCAGATTAACCAAATAATGACCGCGTCCAATACACTCAGTGCTGCCATGCCAAACGTTGGAGCAACCACCAACTGATAGAGTTGGTATACCAAAAGCAGCCCCAAGACAGCCAAACCAACGGGGTAAGCCCAGTGCTTGTTTAGTAGCAAGGCAGTTACTAAACCAACCTTGACACCGCCATGGATGAGCAAAAACAGCGCTGCGAATAGATTATGTCCCTGTGCAAGTTGCATACCCGCATGCAGCACGTGAACAGCAATAAAGTTGTGTGGGTTCTCCGCCAGCTCTGCATCCACCAAATGATGGGTAATGTGCAGAATCACTCCCGAGCTCAAGCTTAGCAACAATATACCGCCTATTAGTTCGAGTACGCCATCAATACCCTTGATGATGATGCCAATCTCATAGAACTTATCGAGCAGAGTCTTTGGGTGAAAAAATCGGAGTGTCATGCGGTAGCTTCAGTATAACTGACTATTCTTTTAAAAACCCACCTATGCTCATTGCATAGGTGGGTTTTTGCAGCAAAACTACAGCGTTAGCTATTGCTTTTCGGGGTTTCGACCTTCGTCTTTAGACTCTTTTTGCTCTTTACCACCTGGGCGAATCTCTCCAGCTTGCGTGCCAGCCTCGGCACCGCTTTCGTGCTCGGCATCTACATCCGACTCATCGCCATTCATGGCAGTGCCACCTGCTTGGTCGTTGGCGGCAGCCAGAGCGCTTGGCTCGAATACCGTTGCCAGTACATGCTCTGGCTCGGTTTCTAGCTGAACACCAGCCGGAACCTGCAAATCGGCTACGGTTACTTGGTCACCAATTTGCACTAGTTCTTCGGCGTCGTACGTCAGTGCGTCCGGCAGATCCTTTGGCAAAGCCTTCACTTCTACAGTGGTTAGCTGGGTCAGCACAATCAGACCAGCGCGCTCTGCAGGACTCGCCTCGTTGCCTTCATTGTATACCGGGCGAACTGGCACTTCGGCATCGACTTTTTCGTTCGCCTTGACCGCACCAAACACCACGTGTGCCATCGAATGGTACCGCGGATCGAACGTGACGTTCTTAACCAGCGTAGTATACTTTTTGCCACCCACTGTAACGAGGACTGGGTGATGTTTGCCAGCTGCCAAGTAGGCCTTTTGGAGCGCTTGATATTCCGCCTGAATATGCACTGAAGCCCTGCCGTGGTCATGAATCACACCTGGCACGATGCCGTCCTGGCGCAAATGTTTTACACCTTTGCCAAGCGTCTCGCGTGTATCCACCGTAAGCGTAATTTGATCAGACATATCTGTTGTTACCTCCTTGTTTTCGTATATTGTACCATTTTTCCTGTGTGCGGCGAAACTGCGGTACAATGGAAGGCATATGTTTAATGTTACACACCTTATTGAAACAGGCGGCCTGCTCCTTATTGCCGCAATCGTATTTGCCGAATCAGGCATGATGGTTGGCCTCTTTTTCCCCGGCGATACTTTGCTCTTAAGCGCCGGCGTACTGGCCGCTACCGGCAAACTGTCTATCGTTTCGCTGATAGTCGTAGTGGCACTTGCTTCTATTGCTGGTGATAACACCGGTTTTCAGATTGGCAAAAGCCTGGGTCCACGCTTGTTTCGCAAGAAGGACGGCATCATTTTCCGCAAAGAGTACATTATGCGAGCCGAGAAATTCTACGAAAAATATGGTGCCCGGGCAATGCTAATCGAGCACTTCATCCCCATTATCCGCTCCTTTGCACCGGTTAGCGCCGGAGCCGCCAATATGAACCGTGGACTATTTTTTGTCTGTAACGCAATTGGCGATATCGCCTGGGCGATTAGTTTCACACTCTTCGGCTACTATATCGGCAGCAAGGTCCCGCACATCGATAAATACATTGAGCCCCTCATTGTGGGCATCTTATTAGTATTCACCTTGCCCGCTCTGTTCCATTTACTGCGCGACCCTAAGGTCCGCGCCGCTATTCGCGCAAAACTGAAGCGACCACAGGACTCGCAGCATATTGAAGATTGACCGGAGCCTCTATGAGCGTGGAGCATCCTAGCGGTATTGATCAGCGGATCGTAGACAAAGTTGTAGCACGCCGCGGGCGACTCCATGCATATGAGTCAATTGTCCCCACTAAAACAGCACTTGTGGTGATTGATTTAGACGTTGGTACTGTAGAGCGCATGTTGGAAGATACAGCGATGCCCACAATTTTTGCGCCAATTAATATGCTGGCCACATCGCTGCGCGCCGCAGGTGGTATTGTCGCATGGGTAACAACGCCGATTGGAAAGGCCAGCGAGAATTTCCGGGCAATTTTTGGCGAAGCGACTACCGCAATGTACGAAGAAGAGGGCAAGCAAAACGGCAAGGCTACCAAAGTTTGGCACGAGCTCAAAACTGACGCCAAAGACATTTTTGTTACAAAACGTGGTCATAGCGCATTCTTCCCCTTAAACTGCCCACTCCACGAACAATTGCAGACGAAAAACATTGACACTGTCCTGATCGTTGGCGCCGTAACGAATGTATGCTGCGGCAGTTCAGCACGGGATTCAACCGCACTAGACTACAAAGCCATTATGATCTCTGACGCTCTGGTCGGCCAATCGTTCGGTTTACACGAGGCTGAGCTAGCTACATTCTTTCGCTGCTTTGGAGACGTACGGCCAAGCGAAGAAGTTGTTGCGCTGTTGACCAAAAAATAACAGCCTGGGTTGACACCCTTTGAGAGGTTGAACTACTTGTCTTGCAGTACTGCCAGTATGTTGCCGGCCGGATCCTTAAACCAAGCTATATCAGGGCCCTGATGAGCGGCGAGTCCTCGAGCGATTCCCTTTTCGTCTTGCCCACCAGGCATGTTGTCGTAGCGCTCAAAGCTAACGCCGCTTGCGGTTAAGCCATCAACTGCTTCGTCGATATCTTCGACTACAAAATTCAAGACGGTGAATGTTGCAGGTTGATGATCCGGTTTCGGATACATAAATAAGCCGCCGCCGTTTGGTAGCTTAAACTGCAGACCCATGGTTTCGTCTTCCAGCACCAGGCCAAGTGTCTCCGTGTAAAATTGCTTCGCCTTATCAAGATCGTCCACCGACATACCGCTGAATGCTGCTTGTGCTTTAAACATACGAACCCCCTTTATTTAACCTAGCTACATACTACCGCGTGCGACTCTAAATATCGAATATAATTATCGCACTAGAGCATCCGTTTCAGGAATTGGCCGGTATAACTTTCGGCCACCTTAGCGATCTGCTCGGGCGTGCCTTCGGCTAGCACGCGGCCACCGCCAGACCCACCCTCAGGCCCCATGTCTATCAGCCAGTCAGCCGATTTGACCACATCCAGATTATGCTCAATCACTACCATACTGTTGCCGGCATCAACCAGGGCATGCATCACACCCAACAATTTATCGACGTCCGCCATGTGCAGCCCTGTGGTTGGCTCATCCAAGATGTACAGTGTGCGACCGGTAGCCCGGCGACTGAGTTCAGTAGCTAGCTTAATACGCTGTGCTTCACCACCCGAAAGCTGCGTTGCCGGCTGCCCAAGGCTGATATAGCCAAGACCGACATCAACAAGCGTCTGCAATTTACGTGCAATGGCTGGAATGTTCTCGAAAAACTCAAGCGCCTGTTCGCAGGTCATACCCAGCACGTCGGCAATGTCCTTGCCTTTGTAGTGAATCTCGAGCGCTTCACGGTTATAGCGCTTACCGTGGCAAACTTCGCAGGGCACATAGACATCAGGCAAAAAGTGCATCTCAATCTTGATAATGCCATCACCGGCACAGTTTTCGCAGCGCCCGCCCTTAACATTAAAGCTAAACCGGCCGGCACTATAACCACGCAGTTTAGCCTCGGGCGTACCAGCGAACAACTCACGAATCGGCGTAAACAAGCCGGTGTAGGTAGCAGGATTGGAGCGTGGCGTACGGCCAATCGGACTCTGGTCGATAATAATTGCCTTATCCAGCTCCTTGATGCCTTCAATGTCGTCGTGCTTGCCGGGTACGGTGTTTGCGCGGTGCAAACGGGCCTGCAATTCTTTAGCCAATATGTCGTTAATGAGGCTTGATTTACCCGAGCCAGATACCCCGCTCACCACCACTAAATTACCCAGCGGAATATCGACCGTTACATTTTGTAGGTTGTTTTCACGAGCACCCACAATACGAATTTTTTTGCCATTACCCTTGCGGCGCTTTTTGGGCACCGGGATGATTTTGGTGCCCCTGAGGTACTGACCAGTAATACTCGCCTGTGTCGCTTCAACCTCAGCGGGAGTACCACTTGCCACCACATGGCCACCATGAATGCCAGCACCCGGACCTATATCGAGTAGATAGTCAGCGGTGCGAATCGTGTCTTCGTCGTGTTCCACTACAATTACGCTGTTACCGAGGTCACGCAGATGCTTCAGCGTGCGTATCAGACGCTCGTTATCACGCTGGTGCAATCCAATGCTTGGCTCATCCAGCACGTATAGCACGCCCATCAAGCCCGAACCAATCTGCGTCGCCAGGCGAATACGCTGCGCCTCACCGCCACTGAGCGTGGTAGCGGAGCGAAGCAACGTGAGATAGTTCAGACCTACATCCTGCAAGAATGTCAGCCGAGCAGTGATTTCTTTGAGCACCAGACGGGCAATCTGCATGTCTCTATCACTCAGTTGGAGTGATAGCATATGTGCCACTGCATCATCAATCGACAGCTCACAAATATCCATAATAGATTTTTCGCCGATGGTAATGGCTAACACTTCTGGCTTTAAGCGACGGCCATGGCAGGCATAGCAGGGTTTTTCCTGCATAAAACGTTCGATATCCCGGCGCATAAAATCGCTGTCGGTTTCTTTGTGTCGGCGTTCCAAATTTGGAATCACACCTTCGTACGTGGTATTAAATGCCCGGCCGCCACCGAGAGGGACAAGATAGGTTTCATCGCCCGTGCCATACAAAATACGCTGCATATTCTCGGCACTTATCTGAGCGGTTGGTTCATGCAAGGTAAATCCGTACTTATCAGCCACCGCCTGTAGCTTTTTGATATACCAGTTATCGACATTGATGCGGTTATATGGACGAATAGCACCTTCGGCGATTGTAAGGCGGCCGTTCGGCACCACCAATTCGGGGTCGACTTCCAGCCGGCTACCCAGACCAGTACACACTGGACAGGCGCCATGCGGGCTGTTAAAGCTGAAGTTGCGCGGTTCAAGTTCAGGAATAGCAACCTCGGGATGGTCCGGGCAGGCATACATAAGGCTGTATGTTGTCAATTCCTCAGTATCGGCATTGAGTACCGCCGCCCTACCTTCGGCAACTTCCAATGCCTGCTCAACACTTTGCGCCAACCGGGTGCGCGATTCGTCGTCATTTATTAAACGGTCCACCACAATTTCAATGCGGTGACGCTTGGCTTTATCAAGTTCGGGGAATTCATCAAGTGCATACACGACTCCGTCAATGCGAGCACGCGCGAAGCCAGCCCGCTGATATTGCTCAGGAATGTGCTCGAACGCGCCCTTTTTGTCGACCACCGTAGGTGCAAGGATCATCAAACGAGCGCCAGTAGGCAGACTGGCAATTTGATCAACAATGTTCTGGGTAGTCTGGCGCACTACTGGCTGCCCGTCGACCGGACAATGTGGCACACCAATACGCGCGAACAATAGGCGCAAGTAATCATAAATTTCGGTCACCGTCGCTACCGTTGAACGTGGGTTGCGACTAGTAGATTTTTGGTCAATAGAAATCGCCGGGCTCAGACCATCTATCTGATCCACGTCTGGCTTCTCCATCAGCCCTAGGAATTGCCGAGCATAAGCACTCAAACTTTCGACATAGCGACGCTGACCTTCGGCATAAATAGTGTCGAACGCCAGACTTGATTTGCCCGAACCGCTTAAACCCGTAATGACTACCAGCTTGCCACGTGGAATCGTGACATCGATGTCCTTAAGGTTGTGCTCTCGGGCCCCCTTAACTACAATTTCGTCATTCATTACAACTGCATAATTATAGCCGCTATGAGCAGATTTTTCCATGCTCTGGAACTATCTTAAGTGAGCGAATGCCATTTTAAGCACGCCTCATGAGACAGACTCTGTTGACCGTCCGCACTAAACGCCGTGGTGATGCAAGGATAGCACACCCAACACGGTGTAAGCTATGAAGGTCAAAGGCTGCACAGCAAGGTATATAAACCCGATCCTGCGCCATGAGACCAACCGCCCGAAGCCAGATATCAGACCTTTAGTTACAATAGGTGGCAGCACAAATGCAAGCATGATGGGCAGAACCAAGAAAGTACCCGGTACGATACCACCTCCACAGTAGTAACGCAGCGAGCCAAGTTTGCCGCATCCACCCATTCCATGAATACAGCTTAGAACCGCTTGATACCCGACCCAATAGATGGAAAACTGTATGAATAGCATACCTACCATGATCGTAATATGTTTGGTAAATGCCGTTCGTTTGATAGTGTATTCCTTCCCGCTATAGGTTATCAGCCTGCGTGATGCCAATTACGTACTAGTATAGTGAACCCGAACATTAGCCCCAACCGTACAACCATTGCATGTCAGTTTCGGAAAATAGTATGATATTGCACATATGTCAAATCATCAGCATGGCGAGATATCACCGCCCACACCCGAAGCCCGGCGGCAATCACCAACTCGTCGGGCACTCCTCCTTGGCGGAGCTGCTGCTAGCCTATCAATTGCTGCAGTCGGAGGCTACGCAGTTGGTAACGCACGCCAAGACGCAAAATCGCCGCCAGACTCCGACACGTATATACGACTGGATCTACGGACTGGCGACCAGCTGTCGCTTATTAAGACCTACGACCCTCGAGCTCAGATTGAGCCCCGGGCGAGCAACCGATATCTTGAGGTACTGACTAATAAAAACTACCTGCGCCAAGTACTCCAGGAGTTGCGCAACAGTAGAGCCGGAGTCGATACCGCCCAAGATGCCATACCGCAATCCCTCCGTATAGTCAGAACGAGTAGTAATCCGGCAGATATAAGCGGTTACGCGACCGCCTGGCAGATCGATAAGGGCGGTATATACATCACCGCCAGACACGTCGTAAAAGAAGCGTTCGACACGTTTGTTAATCCTTACACCAATGAGCCCGTGACAGTTGCGGATTCATTCATCCACCCTACAGCAGACATAGCGATTGTCGTCGCCCCAACGGGACTACCCCCAGAGCCGGACACAAACAATCATATAGCTACCGCTATGCCAAAGCCGGGAGATACACTCCAGATGACTAGCCTGCTCCCCTGGGGTCCAGGCCTTAACAGACAGCCTGAAGTGTATCTCTACCAGAAGAGCGGCATCGTGTCTCAAGCACAGCCCGACCGGATCGCGGTTGCTGGATTAATACCTCTTGGCGGCACAAGTGGCAGCCCCATCATTGATAGCAATACCGGCGCCATTGTGGGTGTCGAGTCAAGTTTATTCTATCGTGATCCCAATGGACCGGATGGAGCATCAAATTATGCAGGCGCTATCATCACACCCACACTTCTGCTAGACGACTTGTTGAGCTAGACGCTGCGTGAAAGCCTCGGCGTCGGCGGTAAATGCTTCAAGCACACATTGGGCCAGCCCCCGGATTGCGTCCAGTTCAGCAGTAGCGGGCTGATTGCCAGACCGCGCAAGATTGCTTTCCGTGGCCTCACAGAGCTCAATCAGGCTTATAACCTCTGGCGTATTTTTCAGCGCATATTGACCTAGCGTTGGATAGCCTCTGCGCACTCCTTGCTCCCGCTCTGCTTTGCGTGACGGCATAATCATATCCATCACTATTCCAAAGGGGTGCTCTGGTCTATCTTGATATCTATCCGCCATCTGCCCTTCATCAAAGCGCGCTTGCGTTTCGAGCGTGTCCAGGCGAACCAACAGTGCTGCAGCGCCTACTTGCCTGTCAAAGATTTGACGAAAATCTGCCACATTTCCTGCTAGCGTTTCAGCATTACTCCCCAGGGCCGGATTAGCATCATACACTGCCGCAGCAGCTTCCGTTGCGCTTCGTACGTAGTCTTGATACGCAGCGGTTTTTTCTAGAACATCCTCGTTAAACTTAGCCCAGACCTCGTCTTCTACATTCGCGAGTGAGAGCTGTGCCGTCTCAAGGCGTTGCTGCTCACCTTCAAAGTCAAATTGCGGCGGATCTGCACCACGCTCAAGGGCCTCTTCCACTTGACGACGCTTAAAATCAATACGCCCCTCAGCAATACTCACCATGCTCTTTCTTACGCCGAGCTGCTTGCGCAGCATCGCATCGTATGTAGTAGGATCTCCCGCCTTAGCAACATCTCCAATAAGTCCTTCGTACTTGATGGGGTTACCCCGAACTATAAAAGGTCGCATTGCATCCAGCTTCGCGCCATCCCAGCCAGGTAGTTGAGTTGGATTCGCGCTCAGTGGCGAGGAGGGTAATAAAGGCTCAGCCTCCCCCTCTATCCCAACGGGCGGAACAACCAAAGCATCGACTTGGGGAATATGCGCAAAATTCAAGTTTTCGTTGCTCTCATAACTCATATTCGTATAATTATAACATATTATCTGCATAATATCTAGCATTCTCCAACAGTACGGGATCGATAATGAGATGGGCAAGGTCTTTGCCGAACATTTTGCCACATAGCAAACTCCGCGTAGCACCAGTTATACTGAAGACCATGCATCTACTGAAACACCACGGCAAGCGCATCCTGACTGACGCGGCCGGGTATCTTTTGATACTGGCCGGCATTGCCACCGGCTGGTTGCCCGGTCCGGGTGGCATCCCGCTCATCGTCGCCGGCTTGGGTTTGCTCTCCATTAATAACCTCTGGGCTAAAGAGCTCCGCATATGGGTAATCAAACACGGGGGCAAGCTCGTGGCTGTTCTATTCCCCAGATGGACATGGCTAGAGTGGCTGTACGACATCATTGCTCTTAGCCTTCTTGGTGTCACGTTTGTTCTTGAAGTACGGCATGGTAGTCTGTGGGAGATGGGACTGGGTATCAGTGCGTTTTTTATCGCCCTGTTTATTGCACTTACCAACCGCGACAGGCTCAATCGGCTTCGCGGCAAGCATAAGCGTTAATAAAATATTACTTGAGTTATGTCAAGTTTTCTCGTACACTTCTACTCAGATATATAACGCTGAGGGGCAAACATGCAAAACTTTATCGTACTGGGATTAGTCCCTGGGACGCATCTTGAAATAACCTTTACGCTTTGGGTATGTGGCGCAGTGCTATTAGCTGGTTTGCCATTCTTACGGCAACTTTGGCATCATCGTACTAACATATACAACTATGCGGTTGCGCTCCGATTCGCCCGGTTTATTGATCAGTTTCAAATACCGGCATAATGCTTTCGGCATAGAGTTGTAACTCTTCGAGCAGGTAACGTTTTTCGCTGCCGGCTTCGGTTGCAGATAGTTCTCCAAGCCTGTGCATATATTTGGCCAGCGGGCTTTCCGAGCCGCCGTCCATAAGCGCGTGGTAACGATACCGTTCCCACTCGGCACGTTCTTCATCGGTTAAACTACTTGAGAAATTACGAGCTTTGTAACGGGGCAGCAGCTCACGTAAGCGCTGATCCTGCAGGTCACTCCGGAGGTTGCTTAGGTCGCTCGGCTTAGCCGCCCGCACAACCGACATCAGCCGCTTATCATTATCATTAAAAAACCCGCCGTCATACAAAGCGGCGTCAACATCAGACATTTCACCCTTCCAATGCTCGGCCCGCTCCTCGTCCAAGAGGTCACGCGCAGCACTAATGTTGGCAATTAGCTCTGGCATAGCTAGTAGTTTTGCACGATTGGCGGTTGCTTGTTCGAGTGTTACCTTCAGCCGTTCCTGTACACCTGCGTCCTGCAGCACAGCAAGCGGCGACAGTGCCGGGCAGCGGTTGTATTTCATGGTCTTGGCCGGCAAACGGGTTGGTGCATCGGGATCTTTCGTATACTGCCACCGTTCCATTAGCGCTTCCGGGGAGAGCTCTGCGAATTCAGTAGGATCAAAGCGCAGGTCGTATACAATTGCATCTTTCGAGCTACCATCACGTATTAATTGCACGGCCGATGTTTTTTCGGTTTCATTGGCATATTTGCCACTGCTATATAAAAATGTCTTATTTTGTTCTACAAATTGCTTTACCAGTTTTTTGTCGCGAAGATTCAGTAGATAGTCAAACAACTTTGGCTGTTTGCTTTTTATAAGCTTAGCCACGGCAATGCTGGCTAGCACATCATTTAAGGCGTCGTGGGCGTGTTCGTGGTCGAGCCCATTGAGTTTTGTTATAAGCTCAAGACGATTTGTTGGTTTGCCATCATCAGTCATAGGCCAGTTGATGCCGTCTGGACGAAGCGCGCGCGTCATACGTACCACATCCAGCAGGTCCCACCGACTTTTGCCGTCTTGCCACTCCCATTCGTAGGCATCGTAAAAATTGCGGTAGTGTAAAAAGCGCATAAACTCGTCATCAAACCGCACGGTGTTATAGCCTACAAAAATGGTGTCAGGCGTGGAAATTTCCTCGTGGAAATAGTGCAAAAACTCTACTTCGGTCAAACCATCCTGCAAGGTTGACTGAGGTGTAATGCCGGTAATCATGATGGCATCTGGATCGGGCAGAATATCTTCGCTCAGTTTAACAAGCAGATTCACCGGCTCACCAACCGGGTTTAAGTCTATATCAGTCCGCTGGCCGGCAAACTGCATGATCCGCCCCGTACGCGCACTAATGCTCGACGTTTCTAAGTCGTACCAGAAAAAACTCTGTGCCATACGCTCAAGTGTACCATCTGTCTTCCGAAAAGCCAGTTTCACCAAATACACTAATTGAGCCTTACCTTTGCTTTCGTCCTTTTGGACTCATCAGTACGAATTACATTCGTAAAGCAATTATGTGAGTAGGGCGGGTTCGGCAAAGCGGAGTCATCATGTCGACCACCCCAATCGCCAAACCCAGCCCCGGCCTCACACAGAGTACCTTATGCCCGTCCCGATGAACGCCTCAAACAAACGACATCGGCATAGTCTGGCACGTACTCTTGTACCAGAAACGCCCAAAACATGGTCGCTGGAGACTGCTTACAGAAGCCACACACTCCCTCGGGACTCCTCTGCAGCCTCCTGTGGTGGTGGATGAGCCGGTCGAAAACTTCTGCATTATAGGGGTCGGTCCGAAGTAGACGATACAGCTTGTTGTCGGCAGCCCTTGGAATCCATAGCTGCAGACGCCGGGTGAACCCGTCGGGAAGCTGCCGGCCCTCGATAGCAGGGCTGGATGTGGTCATTCGTGCGCTCTCTTTCGGAAAGTGGGCAGTGTGCGCGAAACACGCGGGGATTATACACTACTACGTACGCGTCAATCTGCGGCCTACGCTACAGCATTAATAGATAAATTCACCACCGGCAATACGGACGGTGTTGCCCTGTTTAGCACCCTGCTTGACTAGTTCGTGCATAATACCTTGCTTGCGCATAATGACGCGCAAACGGCGGACCGCTTCCTCGTTCGTAAAATCGGTGCGAATAGCAAAGCGTTCAATTTTACTGCCGCTTACCATAAAGGTGTCACCCTCACGACTTACTCGCCAGCTGCTCTGATCTTTCAAGCGTAATACCGGCACCAACTCTTCTTCGGGTTCTTCGATGGCTTGGCGACTGCGCTCAGCACTTACTACGGCGCTTACGGCATACAGGAGCGGCTGCAGGTTTTCGTGGGCCTGCGAGGAAATTGCGAATAGTTGCATGTCAGCCGGCAGCACCGCTTTGAGCTGCTCACGCTTTTGGTCCAGCTCCTCGGGCAACACCAGATCGGTCTTAGTCAGCACCACAATTTGCTGCTTTTCAGCCAAGTTCGAACGATATGTTTTAAGTTCGTTTTGAATAGTCTGGTAGTCCGCCGCAATGTCATCGCCAGTGACATCAACTAGATGCAGTAGTACGGCCGTGCGCTCTACATGGCGCAGGAACTCGTCACCCAAGCCCTTGCCCATGGCTGCGCCTTCGATGAGTCCGGGGATGTCGGCAAACAACAGGCTGCTCTCGTGGTTCACGTCCACAACACCAAGGTTTGGTGTCAGTGTGGTAAATGGGTAGTCGGCAATCTCTGGGCGCGCATTACTAACCACGCTCAGTAGCGTAGATTTGCCAGCGTTTGGAAGGCCTACTAAACCGACATCTGCAATCAGCTTCAGTTCTAGAGTAAGCTCAACCGCTTCGCCACCCTCGCCTTTTTCTGCGAATTTAGGCGCCTGACGGACACTGCTTATAAAGTGAGCGTTACCGAAGCCACCGCGGCCACCCTGCGCTACGATTGCTTCCTGGCCGTCCTCGGTAAGATCTGCCAGCGTCAGACCTTCTTGATTGGTTACAATGGTGCCAACAGGCACATCAACTCGTAAGTCTTTGCCATTCTTGCCATGGCGACGGACCTTATCACCATCCCCACCTGCCTCTGCGACCAGCTCGCGGTGATAACGAAAGCTTACAAGGGTGTTTTGGTTGCGTGATGCCACAAAAACAATGTCACCACCATTACCACCGTCACCACCGTCCGGGCCACCCTTATCGACATATTTTTCGTGCCGAAAGCTCATCCGGCCATTGCCGCCATCACCCGCTTTTACTGCAATTATCACGTGGTCGATAAATTTCATATACACCTAGTATACCAGATCAGCTCTGGCAAAACCAGGAAAATTATGTTCTAAATTAGTAGTGGACGCAAGACTGCCCAGGTTGCATGCAGTGCAAGGCGCCGATGAGCAACGGAGTGGACCGTATTACAATACGGTGAACGAGTAGCGGAGTTGCCAACAAAGCAATGTGTGCGTACTGGGCAACCGCTACTAATAGGCTTTCCTAGGGCAGCGCAATTTGAGATGAAAATAAAGTACTGGAACGGAGGCGTACTAGCAGTACGACGGAGTGAGGAACGGATAGTTTCGCTCAGAATGGGCGCTCTAGGAAAGTCTAGCGGTAGATGTAGTGCTGGAAGTGGGAGACCGGAACCCAATAAGGGTGCCCCGTCGGATTAGCCGAAGTTGCAGTATTACCAACACGACCCCAGCCCTCAAGACCATTCATATCGCTATACATAATCTGCGTACCATCATCTGACACCGCCTCCACGATAGCCACATGGCCAAGATACCCCGCCGACGTCTGGGCGATTGCCCCTACCTTTGGTACCGAGCTTACCACCCAACCGCTGAGCGCGGCGTAGTACGCCCAGGTATTGGCATTGCCCCAGTTGCCTGGCGCACCAGAGCGAGCCGCAGCGTAGTAGGTACAGTACCCATAGTCGTAGCCGTTGCTGCCATACGCCGGCGTAAAGGAGCCGCTGGTGAAATAAATACCTCCACCGCGAGAAACTTGCAGCTGGCCGTTTGGAATCAAGATCTGTTCGCCTATATTTATACCGGCAATTTCAGCGTCGTTCGATGCAACAATCTGATCGACATTCGCTTTGTATTTCGTGGCTAAGCTCTGCACGGTATCGCCCGATTTTACGGTATACACTATGCCATTTACGGGCGGGATGGTTAGCCTGTTACCGGTTGTTACCGTGTCACTTAATAGATTATTGGACCATTTGATACTATCGGAGGTTACACCAAACTTTTGTGCAATAGCAGTGACCGTGTCACCAGCCTGCACAATATATACTTTTATGTCCTCACGGCTTTTGAGCGCAGTGGCAACAATTTGTGGCTTGGCAACGATGTTCGTGTCGCTGGCACTTACTGCCACGGCTACATGTGCACTTTGCGCCTGGTTGGCTATGGCGGTACTTTCGGGCAAACTAGCCACTCGGGCGACATTAGCTGCAATATCGTACGCCGTTAAGCCATCAACTGGCTTTGCTGTTGCCGTAGTATCCGCTAATACTCCCACGGCTGCGCTCTGATTACTGTGCGAGCTCGTAGCCACAAAAGCCACTACCGCGCCCAGTACAAGTAGATTTGCCGTTACCAGGCCATAGCGAACCAAGCGCTTGCGCACTCTTTTACGTTGCAATGATTTCTGCACGAGCTTATTAAGGCGCAAGCGCCGCTGATTTATCATGCGGGCCGCTGCCGACCCTGTGGGTATAGTACTTATGGTATGACTCCTGGCATGTAGAAACGCACAAACGTCCTCTGGATGCCAAACTTTTGCTGTTTATTACTTACTGTTGAGACCGGACTGCAAGCAGTGCCGGAATTATTACTTTGTAGTAGCCGCAAAAGAGTAACGTAGTGCCAAATGGTGGCATACCGTTACGGTGCTAATGGTATCAATTTCCAGCCTGACCCGCAAGCCCGTACAACATCACCACCCCTGTTGTATACATCCGCTTAGCACACCGAGTGCAAGGCTAACCATTACCACAGAGCTTATGGCAATACTGCTGTGTAAGCACCTGATGTTCCTGAAGCGTGTTTGAAAAATGCGTGACACCGTCATCACCTGCAACAAAGTAGAGCCAATCGGTGTTTGCCGGATGAGCCACTGCCTGTAATGCGCTCTCATCCACATTACTAATAGGGGTCGGCGGCAGACCAGTGTGTATGAGAGTGTTATATGGACTGTCATAACTCAGTGACGCACCCTGCCCATTCAAACGCGAACCATAGATGGCCGTAACATCACTACCAAGCATCATGCCAGCCTGCAATCGTTTAAGAAACACCTGTGCCACCTGACTGCGATCGCTTGGATTGGAAACTTCTTTCTCAACTATTGAAGCTAGCGTTATACCCTGGTAAGTGCTTATGCCTTCTTTAGCAAAAGCCGCTCGTATACTGGGCGTCAGATGACGCTGCATTTCGGCGATTGATTCCTGCACAATGGTTGCTGCACTCGTTGTGCTCGTCCGCTGGAACGAGTCAGGATACAGGTAACCTTCTAGACTGTTACCGCCGGGCTTGTCGACGAGGGCTGCACTGTTTTCGTACGTGCTAGCTCGCAATGCGGCAGTAACATCAGCTTCGCTAAAACCATCATTTATGAGCGCCTGCTTGATTTGTTCAAGCCGCTGGCCGGGGAGGATAGTAACTAGTTGTGTCGTCACTTTTCCGTGGGTTATTTGAGCGGCAATATCAGGTACGCTCTGGGCAGGACTGAGCGAATACGTGCCCGCTTGCAAGTCTTCCCCGACGCCTTCATGACGCACATAGGTTTCAAACGTCCAGGCGCTCCGTATGACACCCCGATCATGCAACAAATTGGCAATAGTTGCTGGGCTAGATCCAGCGGCAATGGTGATCGACTGCGGCGAACCATGCGCGCTGACCGGCTTTAAGTTCTGCTCATAAAAACGCCATACGGCTATAGTTGCGATCACTAATACAAGCAGCAGGATGCCGCCTGCCAGCGTAACCCGTCGGAGCCACGACCGCCGCTGCTTCAGCCCTACCTTATACATCACACATTCTCCCCTGCCGGATGATCAGCCAAGTATCGCTCCAGTATAAACGTTGCTGCCAGTGCGTCAATGTCAGCCTTAGCATGTTTACGGCCTGCAAGCGCACTCTCGGCATCAACGCTCGTTAGCGTTTCGTCGGCCATATCAACTGGCACATCGAGCAAACCCCGCAACTGTTCGGCAAATGCTTCTGCCGCTTCTGTTTGTACACTATAACTGCCATCCATACTCCGTGGCAGACCTACAACCACACGGGCTGCCCCCTCTTGTTTTACGAGTTTGCGCACCTCATCAAACAGTGTTTCGTCATTGACGAGTGTCGTTAACGGCCGTGGCAAGCGAGCAATCACATGTGCAATGGCTACACCAACACGCTTATTGCCGTAGTCGAGTGCCAATATGTATTCCCGTGACGCCATAACTCTAGCACACCGGCTATTTACCCGCCTTTACAATAGTTACGGTCGTCTTACTAGCGTTCTTAGGTATCGAACCAACCCAGAGTGGGCTGAATTTGACATCAACGCTCGTAACGCCTGGCGTTTGTTTTATGAAGCTCTTTACATCACCGCTCTTCTTACCAACAAGCTGTTTTTTTAGACTTGTCGTATCAATATGTGGACCTGCAACCGATTTCGTCGATACAGATACCACCGCACCGGTATCGCCAGGCGGGTTGGCTTCAGTAAATTCGGCGTTAGCGATGCCGTCATCTAAAATCACCTGTTTGCCTTTATCGAGCTGACTATTCACACTGGCATCAACCAACTGCTGTAAGTCTGACTTTTGTACGGCAAACATAGTGTAGGTAGTAACAGCCGTAACGGTTACATTATCGGCCGCGTCACCCGCTTTGGCGCTAGTAGTTACCTGCGGTGTGCCCGCTTGGAACGTTGTGGGTACCGGGAGCAGACCCTTGGACTGGACACTCGAAACAAGCTGTGCCTTCACACTATCGTTATCACTGGAAGTAATTTTGCTCGTAGCTCCATCAATGTCGCTTTGAGTTACAATCTTGGTGATGTTATCGGTGCCGCCGCTCATCTGAGAGCCAGATGCAGTTAGGTAACTCGAACCACCGGAGATACTGTACGACTGTGCAGCGAGGTTATAATCAGCGCCGCCTTTCAGCGCGGTCACATTTATGGTAGCCTTGCCGTCATTTTTACACTTACCCCCAAATGCAAAATTACTGCTGGGAACATGGACGGTGGAATCGGTGTTTACGAAAGTATGGCTTGCAGCGGAAAATGTTGTACCCGCTGAGATAGTTTCGTCACTAGGGCCACAGTTGACAACTGTAATAGTACCCGTAGCCTTAGCGCCGTTATTCTGCTGACCAGTGGCGGGAACCTGCTGCGTCGCCGTCTTTTGCTGGCTTTGCGCACTAGCGGGCACAATGCTATTCGTACTATCGAGCGATTTTGCCGTTGTATCGAGCGTGAGGCTTAAGTTGGTTGCAATGGTGCTTGTGTCGGTATGAACGGTAACGGTCGCCTTGGGCATAACTATAAATGCGTATATCCATGCCACTACAAGAATCGCCAGTCCCAAAATACCCAGCGCCACCTTCTTGCGAAAACTATCGAAATTAGGCACCTTAAGCTTTTTGTTCTTGGCTGGCTTGGGCACGGGTGCAGCGGCATTTGGTACTGCGTCATCTGTGTCTTCGGACATGTCTATAGATTCATCAATATCGTCTTCGGTGGTATTACCCACTGCCCCGCTCGTAGCGAGCTCACCGATTGACTTGTGTGCCACTGCATCACGGTTGAAATCATCCGCTTCGGCAGTATTACCGTCAACAATTTTAATCGGCTCGTCAACATCTTCGGTTTCGTCGCCAGGCACCATCGGCGCACTCGGCACACTCGGCCGGCTCGTAGGGGTACTAGCCACATGTAGACCAACTGCACCAGCCAGAGGCATCAACCCAGCTTCGCTCGTAACAAGCACTAGGTTCTTGTCGGCATTTTCGGCAGTACGCTTGAGCAGCTTCATGTTCACAATGCTTTGTAACACCGGTGCGCGTTTAGGCAAGACTAGGGCAATTACTTTGCCCTTGGCAGCCTGAACTTTGTCGATGATGGCGGTAATTTCGTCATCAACATCGACATAAATTGTCTCTTTGCCTGTCGTGCCGTTCAGCGATTGTAGTTTAGCCATAATGTATTCTTAGCGTTGCCAGTCAACGTACCCTACTGCACGTGTACCTATACGTGCAAAATCCTATCTATTTTTTCTTTGACGGAGTTCCCGCCCGTACCGTTATATTGTACCGTATCAAGTCCAACTCTGAGTAGACCCATAGCCGTAATAAAGGTGTGGTCTTTCACGCCACCCGTAAGATCGGCTATGCCCACCACTTGATCAGGGTGAATATGCTGCACTACAGGCTTACGCGTAAACGGCAGCCGAGTGTACCAATCACTGTCATGCAAACGGTCCATAAGCATATCGAGGCTTGAGCCACCACCGCAGAGCAAAATTTTGTGCGGCAGATGGTCAAGCTTAGTGAATTCACCCAGGCCCAGCTCAACACCACTTATCCAAACATCGAGTGTCTTTTTAAGTGCCTGTTCCACGACAGCCTTTTGTTTGGCGGAAATACGTTCGCCGTCCAGATTCACCTTAAGCTTCTCAGCCAGTTCAAAATCGACATTCAAATCGCGCTCGATGCCGCGGGTGTAAGCTCGGCCACCGATACCAAACATCTTGGTGCCCTGTACACCACCGTCGTTTATGACCGCAATGTCGGTCGTGCCACCGCCAACGTCCATCAGTACTGCGCTCATCGTGTTCGTTTGGTCATCACCAATCACACTGCGGGCAACTGCAAATGGCTCTGCTGCCACTGCTAGCAGATCCAGATCGAGCTGTTCGGCCACGCGCTCCAGCGCACCAATGTGCACCAGCGGCGCAAAGGCAGTATAGAGCTGCACGACTACATCGCGTCCCTGAAAACCAATCGGATTGGTTACTTGGTAGCCATCGATTTCCATACCAACGAGAGCACTGTTAACCAAGCGTACGTCAATATCCTTGCCGCCCAGCTCCCATGTAAGTTCTTTCTTAGCCTTGGCTTCAGCCCGTTGCTGGACCAGCTTAATAATGCGCTCAATCTCCATGAGGTCGAGGGCCTTGTTGGGTTGTTTGCGCGCCACCCGTACTGTGCTCGTGGTGCCTTTAACTAATTCACCAGCAATACCAATAATGGCGCCCCGGGCGCTTACTCCTGCTTGTTTCTCGGCGTCGTTAAGCGCTTTATCGCAGTTTTCTACTACTGCGCCGATGTCAGCAACTGCGCCGGCCTGCATGTCACTCAGACCCTGGTGCGCCCGACCCACGCCGATGATTTCTATCTCGCCTTCAGCCACGCGCCCCACGAGCGCTTTCACGTACTCAGTACCGATGTCGAGTGCGACCAAATAACGATTAGTATCAGAGGTGCTATTGGCCGTTTGTACGCGGCTCAGTGCAGCGTCCTTGAGGCCCTTGAACTTATCAAGCATATGCACCTTATTTTAGCACGTGTGCTGTGATTTTTGCGCAACCCGTAACCCTACTATGCTCTACAGCAGGAATTATTTTATAGTACAAGCTATATTGCCCAAGAAGTAATTGTGCTAACCCATATAGAAAAGCCGTGCGCGTGTAACCTTTTAGCATTGAGTGGCATATACCTAGATATGAAACAGAACGAGCAAGAGCTTATCGCTCAAATACTGGACGGCGATGAAGAAACTTATGCAGCTCTTATCGACCGTTACAAAGAAGGTCTCTACCGTCACTGCTTCAGATTTACCCACGACGAGGATGAGGCGGAAGATATTGCTCATGAAGCATTCATTGAAGCTTTTGTGCATCTCGATCGCTACAATCCCCAGTTTCGCTTTAGTACTTGGCTGTATAAAATTGCCACTAACCTAGCGCTCACGCATTTGCGTAAGCGACGCACGGTCCGCTTGGATGAAGGTGAGCTCGATCGCATTATGAGCGATCTTCCGGGCACCATCGATTTGGCGATGTATCAGGAGTTACGGGAGGCCGTCGACGCCCTGCCTACCAATTATCGAACCG
>Ga0070658_10000055_pt1 | contig 114800 bp, 112 predicted proteins | sample KBSC13metaG_FD_64664 | JGI IMG/M metagenome (GOLD analysis project Ga0070658, IMG submission 64664) | Corn rhizosphere microbial communities from Kellogg Biological Station, Michigan, USA - KBS C1-3 metaG | ecosystem: Host-associated > Plants > Roots > Rhizosphere > Soil ...
GCGTCGTGCCGACGCGGTGAAGGCTTACCTCGCCGGCAAGGGCGTTCCGGATGGTGTCATGACCACCCAGGCGTTCGGCGAGACCAAGCTTCTCGTCCAGACCGCCGACGGTGTGCGCGAGCCGCAGAACCGCCGCGTGGAGATCACCTTCGGTCCGAATTCGGGCATGTAAGGCTCGCCTTCACGGCAAGGAATTGGGGTCGGCCAGCAATGGCCGGCCCCTTTTCTTTTTGGCGGCCGCCAACCGCGATGATCCGGCAGGTTGACAATCGTACGTAAATAGCGTATAGAGGAGCAGGCGGATAGCCTGGGATCGGCCCGGAAAAAGCCGGCTTTCGCCCATTCCTTTAGTTCGTTTCTGGTGTTTTTTTGTTTTTCGCGGCCTTCAGACGAGCGGATAGCGCGCGACCGCCTCGTAGCTCGGGCCCTCATGGCCAAGCCGGCTCTCGAACAGAATGAAGGCGTCGATCGTCGCGGGCGGGCTCGCAAGCCCGGCAAGGCGGCCGAGGAACGGGGCAACCGGCCACGCACGCCGCCCCAGCCGCGCAAGCGTGATATGCGGCGTGAAGGCCCGCTGGTCAGGCGCGATCCCCGCACGGACCAGCGCGCGCTCCACCCGTGCGTGGAGATGGTTCAGCGCTTCGTCGGGGGCGATGCCGGCCCACAGGCTGTGGATTTTGCCCTTATGGTCGAAACTGCCCCCGCCATTGAGCGCGATCGTCGGCCGCGGCCGGTCGACCGTCCCCAGCGCGGCGGCGATATCGTCCGCCTGCGGCCGGTCGACCTCGCCGATGAAGCGCAGCGTCAGATGGAGCTGGTCGTCACTCTGCCAGCGTGCGCCGGGCACGCCACCCATCAGCGCCAGCAACGCCGCGCGCATCTCTTTGGGCGGCTTGAGCGCTACGAACAGCCGATGCATTGCAGCAGCTTAACCGCCGCTGCGACGATCCGCGACCGCTTTCGCTTGAAATGGGCCCAGTTCACGCCGATATTCGGCCTGCGCCGCCTTGGCGCATGAGGAGCTATTTAGAGATGGCAAACTGGTCCGACCCCTGGACGAATGGCGCTGCGACCGCTTCGGTCGGGACGCGGACTGCGTCCTACGATGCGGGTCTCAGGTCCTACATGCTTTCGGTCTACAATTATATGGCATCGGGCGTGCTGTTGACCGGCATTGTCGCCTTGCTGTTCGTCAGCAGCGGCTATGTCAGCCTGCTGTTCACGCCGGACGGCCGCGCATCCGGCCTCGGCTGGATCGTGATGCTGGCGCCGCTCGGTCTCGTCTTCGCGCTGAGCTTCGGCATCAACCGCCTCAGCGATTTCGCCGCGCAGGCGCTGTTCTGGGCCTATGCCGCGATCATGGGGCTTTCGCTCTCCACCGTGCTGCTGGTCTATACCGGTTCGTCGGTTGCCAACACCTTCTTCGCGACCGCCGCAGCCTTCGCTGGTCTCAGCCTGTGGGGTTACACCACCAAGAAGGATCTGTCCGGCTTCGGCACTTTCCTGATCATGGGCCTGGTCGGCATCCTGGTGGCGTCGGTCCTGAACATGTTCCTCCACTCGGGCCCGCTCGGCCTGGTGATCAGCGTCCTCGGCGTGCTGCTGTTCGCGGGCCTCACCGCCTATGACACGCAGCGGATCAAGAGCATGTATTATGCAGTCGGCGGTACGGAGCTTGCCCGCAAGTCGGTGGTGATGGGCGCGCTTACGCTCTACCTCGATTTCATCAACATGTTCCTGTTCCTGCTCCGCCTGTTCGGCGACCGCCGCTAAAACTGGCGCTGGAAAGCAAAAAGGAAGGCCCCGCTTCGGCGGGGCCTTTTTTTGTGGCAGGACCAACCTCGATGAACGCGCCCCAGGCCCCCTTTCTCGGCATAGACTTTGACCTTTTCGACATGGACGCGACCGAGCGCTGGCTGGCCGAGCGGCCTGACGACGCGCCCTTCGCCTTCGTGGTCACGCCCAATGTCGACCATGTGGTGAAGCTCGATCGCACCCCGCGCGATGCCGAAATATGGCGCGCCTATCAGGCGGCGGCGCTGCGGTTATGCGACAGCCGCATCGTCGCCAAACTCGGGCGCTTGTGCGGCCTCGCCTTGCCGGTCGTACCCGGCAGCGACCTGACAGCACATCTCGTGACGCGCGTCGCCAAGACCGGCGACCGGCTCTGCCTGATCGGCGGGGATGCAGCGATGCTCGACGATCTGCGCGCGATCCGGCCCGATCTCGACATCGTTCAGCATGTCCCGCCGATGGGCATGTTGCGCAAGCCTGACGCCATGATCGAAGCCGAGGCGTTCGTGCGCGAGGCCAGAGCGCGCTTCACCCTGCTCGCCGTTGCCATGCCACAGCAGGAGATATTGGCGCTGCGTGTGGCCCAGGCTGGCGGCGCGGTCGGCGTGGGCTTGTGCATCGGCGCCAGCCTCGACTTCCTCACCGGCCGCAAGGCGCGCGCACCGCTGTGGATGCGCAAGGCGAGCCTCGAATGGCTGCACCGGCTGCTGTCAGAACCGGGCCGGCTGTGGCGGCGCTATCTGGTCGAGGGGCCGCGTATATTCCTGCTGACGATGCGCTGGCGACGCGAGCGATAAAGTGCGGGCTTACTGCTGCTTCGGCATGGCCTCATCGTCGAGCGCCTTCGCGCGTTGAAAGGCGGGCCGAGCCTCCACCATCTCCCGATAGGCGATGAAGGCGGGGCGTGGCTCGATCGTTCCGAATAGAAGTCCCCAGCCGACGTGCGCGCCGACGTAGAGGTCGGCCGCGGTGAAGCGGTCGCCGGCGATGAAGGCCTTGCCCGCGAGCGCATATTCGAGCGTGTCCATCACCGACGCATAATCGCCATAGCCCACCATCGCGCGCTTCTCCGGCGGCGGGAGTAGCCCGAGGGCCTTGGCGGTAACGGCGGACTCGAGCGGGCCGGCCGCGAAGAACATCCAGCGCAGATAGGCCGCATAAGCGGGCGTACCGCGCTCGGCTTCCAGCCCGGCGTCAGGGAAGGCCGCGGCGAGATAGGCGCAGATCGCCGCCGCTTCCGTCACTACCGTCTCCCCATGGCGCAGCGTCGGCACCTTGCCCATCGGATTGATCGCGAGGAATTCGGGGTTGCGCATGGTCGTGCCGTAATCGAGATATTCGACCCGATAGGGCTGCCCCACCTCCTCCAGCATCCAGCGCGCGATGCGGCCGCGGGACATCGGGTTCGAATAGAGGATCAATTCCGCACTCATGAACGATGCTCCTTTGACGGATCTGCAGAATAGACGCCTGCCCCAGCCTAAGCGAGGCGTGTTTCAGCGGCTTGAACGGACCTGATCGGGACGCAGGCGGCGTGCGAAAAAAGCGATCGCCCGTTGCCAGGCGCTCGCATAGAGCGCCGCGGCGGTCGTTGCGGCGAGAATCGGAAGGTGCAGAAGATTTGGCTCTTCCGCTTTGCCTTCTATTCCATCGAACAGTACCGCGCACTCGAGCAGGCCCGTTGCCGCAATCCGCTGCGCGATCGCCGCGCCGGCGCCGACCCCCACGGCCCCTACCCTGCCGGTCGCATAGCGGTTGGTGCCGAGCCATCGCAGCGTCGCCGCCGCCTCATCGAACGAGAGCGGCGCTTTCGCCACGCACGCGACGAATCCGGCCAGCGCGAGAGCGTCGGTCAGCCCCAGCGCGAACGTGTCGGCAGCTCCATCGGGGATAACCAATATTGCGGGCTGCGGTCCGTGTGCCTTGGCCGGGATCGCCATATAGCCGTGCAGGTCGTGGCCGGGCCCGGACCAGCGGATCGCGCCGACCTTGGGCGGAGGAGGAGACTTGGCGGCAAGCAGGGGAAAAGCCGCGAGGACAATGGAGCCGCCGACGAAGGCGCGCCGGCCGCGCAAGCTCAGAAGCTCATCTCGTCATAGATGCGCGAAATATCGCCGCCCCACTCGCCGTGATAAAGGTCGAGCAAGCGCTGAGCGGGCACTTTGCCGCTGGCGACGATCTCACGCAGCGGATCGAGGAAGCCGGTCTCGTCGTCGCCCGCCGAATTAAGTCGCCGCCGCGCGGCGAGCCCGCCATGCGCAATCTCGAGGATACGCGCAGCGAGCTCCTGAAAACTGCGGCCGTCGGGCGCGCGCGTCGCGAGCGCCTGTTTGGGCACGGCGTCGCGGATGCGCTGATGCTCCTCGATCGACCAATGCTTCACCTCATCCCAGGCGGCGTCGAGCGCGTTCTGGTCATAGAGCAGCCCCACCCAGAAAGCCGGCAGCGCGCAGATGCGGTTCCATGGCCCGCCGTCAGCGCCGCGCATTTCAAGGAAGCTCTTGAGCCGCACTTCCGGAAAAGCCGTCGAAAGATGGTCGACCCAGTCGGCGGTACGCGGCCGTTCGCCAGGAAGGACGGGTAGCTTGCCGTCGAGGAAATCCCGGAACGACAAACCCGCGGCATCGATATAGCCGCCATCCCGGAAGGCGAAATACATCGGCACGTCGAGCATGTAATCGGCGTAGCGCTCATAGCCGAAGCCGTCGTCGAACACGAAAGGCAGCATGCCGGTGCGCGCGGGATCGGTGTCGGTCCAGATATGGCTGCGATAGGAAAGGAAGCCGTTGGGCTTGCCCTCCGTGAAGGGCGAATTGGCGAACAGGGCGGTCGCGAGCGGCTGCAGCGCGAGGCTGACGCGGAACTTCTTCACCATGTCCGCCTCGCTCGCATAATCGAGGTTGGTCTGGATGGTGCAAGTACGCAGCATCATGTCGAGCCCGAGCTGCCCCACGCGGGGCATGTGCCGCAGCATGATCGCATAACGGCCCTTGGGCATGATCGGCAGCTCTTCGCGGCGTTTGTCGGGCCAGAAGCCGAGCCCGAGGAAGCCGATCCCAAGTTCGTCGCCGATCTCCTTGACCTGTTTCAGGTGGCGGCCGGTCTCCGCGCAGGTCTGGTGGAGATTGTCGAGCGGAGCGCCCGACAACTCAAACTGGCCCGCGGGTTCAAGGCTGACCGCACCGTCCGGACCGGACAGGGCGATCATCTTGCCGCTTTCTTCCACCGGCTCCCAGCCGAAGCGCGTCAGGCCGTTCAGCAGCGCGTGAATGCCGCCCTTTTCGTCATAGGAAGGGGCATGATGGTCGGGCAGCGCATAAACGAACTTCTCGTGTTCGGTGCCGATGCGCCATTGATCCTTGGGCTTCTCGCCGCGCGCGAACACGGCCGTGAGGTCGGCACGGCTCTCGATCAGCGGGTCGGGGCCGGCCTCTGCCGTACGCGTCGTCATCGCTGGCGCCCATATACGTACCGATCGGTTAGCGCCAGTCTCCCGCCAGGCTCATCCACGCAGAAATTGCAGCCGCAGCCGCGGTCTCTGCGCGCAATATGCGTGGGCCGAGCGAAACGCCCACCGCCCCGGGGGCCGCGCGAATCAGTGCGCGCTCGTCGGGCGTGAAGCCCCCCTCCGGACCGATCAGGATTGCCGCGGGCTCGGGCTTCGCGACTTCGGCCATGGGCGCGCCGCCGGTTTCATCGGCGAAGAGGAGGGTTCGATCCGTCTTCCACGCCTTCATCAACGCGGCCAATTTCACAGGCTCCGCCAGCTCGGGAAGCGCGGTGCGGTCGCATTGCTCGGACGCCTCGATCGTATGCGCGCGCAATCGGTCGAGGTTGGTGCGCTCAACGATCGTGCGCTGAGTGATCACCGGCTGGAGGCGCATCACGCCAAGCTCGGTCGCCTTTTCGACCAACCAGTCGATCGGGCCTTTCTTGATCGGCGCGAAAAGCAGCCAGAGATCAGGGACCGCCTCCCGCTCGCGCAGTTTGGTGGAGAGCCGGAGCATGACACTGCGCTTTCCCGCCTCACTCACTTCCGCCAGCCATTCGCCGCTGCGATCGTCGAACAACCGCACGGGATCCCCCGCCTTCAGCCGCATCACGTTGCCGAGATAATTGGCCTGCGCGCCGTCGAGCGTGAGCATCATCCCACCGGCAAGCGGCTGGTCGATGAACAGCCGCGGTGTGCTCGCGGGCGGCCAGGCGGGGGTGGCGGGCATATGGCTTGCTTACGCAGTTCGTCGCCGTGGCGAAAGCAGGCGGTTCGGGGCGTCGTCCAAGTGACCACCGCTCGCTAGAGTTGGGAGGTAGAAACGGCACCGAATGGCGCTTCCGCTCAAGCGCCGATTGCGGCAGGAGCCTGATCATGGCCGTGCCTTCCGATATCGTGCCCGATACCGAACATCGCGGGCTGCTCGGCCTGCTGCCGCAGCGCGCCCGGGACCTGATCCAGCTCGCGCGGTTCGACCGGCCGATCGGGGCGTGGCTGCTTTTCTGGCCGGGGGCATGGGCGATCGCGCTCAGCGGCCAGGCATTCGCGCGCTGGGATCTGCTCTTGTGGTTCGGGCTTGGCGCGGCGGCGATGCGCGGCGCGGGCTGTGTCTATAATGACATCGTCGATCGCGAACTGGATCGGAAGGTAGCGCGCACCCGCGAGCGGCCGGTGGCGAGTGGGCGCGTATCGCTCGCGCTCGCCTGGACCTATTTGCTCGCGCTTTGCCTGGTCGGGCTGGTGGTACTGGTTCAGCTCGACCGGACCGCGGTGATGCTGGCGCTGGCGAGCGTCGTGCCAGTCGCGGCCTATCCCTTCATGAAACGGATCACCTGGTGGCCGCAGGCATGGCTGGGGATCGTCTTCTCCTGGGCAGCCCTGGTCGGCTGGCCTGCGGCGACGGGGCGGATAGAGCCCGCAATGGTGTGGCTTTATGCCGGCTCGATCGCCTGGGTGATCGGCTACGATACGGTCTACGCGCTGCAGGATGTAGAGGACGATGCGCTGGCGGGGGTCAAATCCTCGGCGCGTGCGCTAGGCCGGCACGCGCGTGCCGGGATCGCCTGTTTCTATATTGCAGCATTGCTGCTGTGGGGAATCGCGATCTGGAGCGTGCGCCCCGAGGCGCTCGGGCTGATCGCGCTTGCGCCCGTGGCGGCGCATTTGCTGTGGCAGGTCGGAGGGCTGCGGCGAGAGGATCCGGCGGACGCGCTTGCCCGCTTCCGCGCAAACCGGTTCGCGGGGCTCCTGATCTTCCTCGCCTGCCTGGTCGTGGGTACCGCCTCGCACTGACTTTCAGGGATGACCTGACGCGCGCGCATGCTTAAGGACAGGCCCATGTTCTCCGTTGCCGATGCCGAAGCCAAAGTCGCCGAACTGGTCGCCGCCGCGAAACGCGCCGGGGCCGACGCGGCGGATGCCGTTTATCACCGCAGCGAATCGACCGAGGTGCAGGTGCGGCTCGGCGCGCTGGAGGATGTCGGTCGCTCCGACGGCGAAGAGATTGGGCTTCGATTGTTCGTGGGCAAACGCTCCGCGAGTGTTTCCTCCTCCGATCTTTCGAAGGATGCGCTTGCCGCTCTGGTCGAACGCGCGGCGGCGATGGCCCGTGAAGCGCCCGAGGACCAATATGCGGGACTTGCGCCCGAGGACCGACTGCTGCGCGGTGAGCCGGTCCAGATCGACGCGGACGATGGCGCCGATCCATCGCCTGCCAGCCTGAAGGAGCGCGCGCTCGCGGCCGAAGATGCGGCGCGGGCGGTTGCCGGAATCACCAACAGCGAAGGCGCGGGCGCGAGCGCAGGGCGGACGCTGACGGCGCTTGCCACTTCGGCCGGTTTCGCGCGCGGCTCCCTGAGCTCGGGCTATGGCTGCTCGGCGAGCGTGATCGCGGGCGAAGGCGCGGCCATGCAGCGCGATTACGCCTACCACTCAACCCGCCATCTGGCGGATCTCGAAAGCGCGGAGGAGATTGGCGCGCGTGCAGGGAAACGCGCGGTCGACCGGCTCAACCCCGGAAGGCTTTCCTCAGGCCCGATGCCGGTGGTGTTCGACCCCCGAGTCGGATCGAGCCTGATCGGCCATCTCGCCGGCGCGATCACGGGTTCGTCGATCGCGCGCAAGACCAGCTTCCTGCTCGGCAAGCGCGGCGAGCAGATATTCGCGCGCGGCATCACCATCCGCGACGATCCGCACCGTCTGCGGGGATTGCGCAGCCGTGCCTTCGATGGCGAGGGGCTTACCACCCTTCCGACCAACGTCGTTGCCGACGGGCTGCTGCAAACCTGGCTGCTCGACAGCGCGTCCGCCCGTCAGCTTGGCGAGGCGCCGACGGGTCACGCGACGCGGGGCGGCAGTGGCGCCCCGGGCGCGGGGACCAGCAACTTCTTCATGGAAGCGGGCAGCCGATCGGTCGCCGCGCTGATCGGCGACATCAAGCTCGGCCTATTCGTGACCGAGCTGATCGGCCAGGGCGTCAATATCATCACGGGCGATTATAGCCGCGGCGCGTCCGGCTTCGCGATCCGGGATGGGCAATTGGCCGAGCCGGTTGCGGAGATCACGATTGCGGGCAATCTTGCCGACATGTTCCTCGCGCTCAACCCGGCCGACGATCTGGTATTCCGCCGGGCGATGGACGTGCCGACGGTGCGGATCGACGGGATGACGGTCGCAGGTGCCTGACAGCCTGCTGACGGCGGTGGCCGCGGCCGCGGCTGAAGCGGGGAAGCTCGCCTTCGACAGGTGGAAAACGGATTTCCGACGCTGGGAAAAGAGCCCTGGCAGCGTCGTGTGCGACGTCGATCTTGAAGTCGACGAATTGCTCAAGCTCAGGCTTAAGGCAATTGACCCCCAGGCAGGCTGGCTGTCGGAGGAAACCGCCGATGACGCCGCACGGCTCGGCACGCCGCGACTATGGGTTGTCGATCCGATCGATGGCACGCGCGATTATCTGCGCGGCCGCCCGGGCTGGTGCGTGTCGATCGCGCTGGTTGAGCATCAAAAGCCGATCATTGGCGTGCTCGATGCGCCTGCGCGTGGCGAACATTGGCGCGCGATCGCCGGTGGAGGCGCGACGCGGAACGGCACTCCGCTGCAATCATCGCAGCGAAGCCTGCTCCCCGGCGCGCGCGTGCCGGCGGACACTTTGCCCAAGATCGATGAGGATCTGGTGGCGGTGCCCCGAGCCAATTCTATCGCGCTTCGAATGGCAATGGTTGCGGCGGACGAGGCCGATCTGTGCGCGTCGCTGCGCTGGGGTAATGAATGGGACATCGCCGCGGCGGCGCTGATCGCAAGGGAGGCAGGTGCGGTTGTGACCGACGCTTTGGGCATGCCGATCCGCTACAACAGCAATCCTGCCGAGGCGTTCGGAGTATTGGCAAGCGCGCCTGCCATCCACACCGCAGCCGTCGCACGGCTGGCGGAGCGCGCCAGCGCGGCCAGCATCGCGCCGCGTTAGCGCAATTCCCCACCCGGGCGATCAGCCGATCTTGGGAACACCCAAACGGGGCAGGTCGATTGCAGGGCAGCGATCCATTACAACTTTCAGTCCCGCAGCCTCGGCCCGCGCCGCAGCTTCAGGGTTGATCACGCCGATCTGCAGCCAGACCGACTTGGCGCCGGCCGCGATTGCCTCGTCGACTGCCTCCCCTGCGGCGGTAGGGCGGCGGAAGATGTCGACCATGTCGATCGGCTCACCAATCTGGCCGAGCTCGCGCCACACATATTCGCCATGGACATGCTCGCCCGTGATCTGGGGGTTCACCGGCAGCACGCGATAGCCCCAATCCTGCAGCACGCGCATCACACTGTAGCTCGGGCGGTCGGGCCGGTCGGACGCACCGACCAACGCGATCGTGCGCGTTTCGCGCAGGAGTTGGGCGATGTCGGCGTCGGCGGTCAGGGGCATGGAGGCATAACCATTGGCGGCCTCAGCGGTTCAGCCAGTCCAGAACCGCCTGCGCGACTTCGGTGAAGGGCGTAGGATCTGGATCGCCCGCATCGGACGAGCGGCGGATGTCGATCTCCAGCGGGATACGCCCGAGAAAAGGCAGGCCAAGCCTGCGCGCTTCTTCCTCCGCACCCCCCTGACCGAACGGATCGGAGACTTCGCCACATTTCGGGCAGCGATAGCCCGCCATATTCTCGACCAGGCCGATGATCGGCACGCCGGCCTTGTTGAACAGGTCGATCGCGCGTTCGGCATCGATCAGTGCCAGATCCTGCGGCGTCGAGACGATCACCGCGCCGGCGGGCTTGTGTTTCTGGATCATCGACAATTGCACGTCGCCCGTGCCGGGAGGCATGTCGACGATAAGCACCTGCATGCCATCCCAGTGCGCGTCGACCAATTGGCTCAATGCATTGCCCGCCATCGGCCCTCGCCACGCCACAGCTTGCCCAGGCTTCACCAGCTGGCCGAGCGACAGCAGCGGCACGCCGAACCGCGTCTGCACCGGGACCAACTTGCCTTCGTGCGCTTCGGGCTTCTCGGCAGCATCGAGCAGGCGCGGTTGGGAGGGGCCATATATATCCGCGTCGACCACACCCACGCGGACGCCCGCTCGCGCCAGCGCGATCGCGATATTGGCGGCCACCGTGGATTTGCCGACCCCACCCTTCCCGCTGGCGACGGCAATTAGTCTCGGACCTTGCATGCGCTCGGCTGTGAGCAGCACGCGCACCGTTTCCACCCCGGGCACGGCCAGGATTGCGGCGCGCGCCTCGCGCTCGATCGCTTCGCGCTGGCCCGGATCGAGGCCGCCAACCTCGATAACCACGTCGATCGTGCCCTCTGTCCGGCGCGGCGCGCCGGCCCGACCGGAAGCGATCAGCCCTTTGCCGGACGAGGGGTCGACAAGGCGATCGAGCGCCGCGGAAAGCATGTCGGATTCGGCCATGGCTGTGCCTTAGGCATTCGCGACGCACGGGACACTGTTTTTCCGATAAGCGACCTCTATAAGGGCGTGCATGCAAGAGGATGCTCCGGGGACGATGTTGAGTGAGGGCGGCCCTTGGGGCGGCTCCGGCGACAAGGGTAACGGCGACAAGAAGCCGTGGACGCGAGCAGGCAGCGGCCCGTCCGCGCTCGACGCGCTGATCCGACGCGGCCGGGCCCGCTTCGGAGGCGGGGGAGGCGGCGGCGATCCGGCCGATCTGCATCTCGGTGGCTTATGGCGCTGGGCTGTTTTGTTGATCCTGGTGGTGTGGATCGGGGCGACAAGCACGCATACGATCGGCCTGCAGGAACGCGGCGTGGTCACGCGCTTCGGCAAATATATCGGCACGCTGGGCCCCGGCTTGAACTGGACCTTTCCCGCGCCGATCGATCTCGTCACCAAGGTTGACGTCGACAACATTCATGTGATCGACATCGACAGGGGATCGGATGCCTCAGGCGAGAATCTGGTGCTTACCGGCGACGAGAATATCATCGATCTCGCTTATTCGGTGCGCTGGAGCAAACGCGATCCAGAGCTGTTTCTGTACGAGCTGCAGGACCCGGAAGCGACGATCAAGGAAGTCGCCGAAAGCGCGATGCGCGAGGAGATTGCGCGCGTGACGCTGGATCAGGCGATCGGCGCACAGCGCACCCAGATTCAGCAGGAAGTTGCCCAGCGGGCGCAGGAATTGCTCGATTCCTACCATGCCGGCGTCGTCATTCAGGGCGTCGCGATCAAGCAGGCCGGGCCGCCGAGCGAAGTGATGGACGCGTTCAAGGAAGTGTCCGCCGCACAGCAGAACGCCCAATCCTATCTCAACCAGGCGCGCGCTTATGCGACGCAGGTTACCGCCCGCGCGCAAGGCGAGGCGACCGCGTTCGATGCGGTCTATGCGCAATATAAGCTCGCGCCCGAAGTTACTCGGCGGCGCATGTATTACGAGACGATGGAGCGGGTGCTGGCCAAGACCGACAAGACCGTGGTCGAGCCGCGCAATGTCGTGCCTTATGTCGTCCCCCCGGGCGTGCCCAGGCCTGCGCAGGAGCCCGCCAAGTGAGCGCGTTCGATTTCATCCGCCGCAATCCCCTTCTGTGGCTCGGCGCGGCTCTAGTGGCAGTTGCGCTGGCGCTGAGCGCTTTGGTCGTCGTCCCCGAAACCAAACAGGTGGTGGTGCTGCGCTTCGGTCAGCCGGTCCGCATTATCAACGCCTATGATTCGCGCGAGCTGTTCGGCCGCACGGGAGCGGGCCTGGCGGTGAAGCTGCCCTTCATCGAGCATCTCGTCTGGGTCGACAAGCGCGTGCTCGATCTCGACATGCCTGGACAGGGTGTCCTTTCGACCGATCAATATCGGCTCGAGGTCGATGCTTTCGCGCGCTACAGGGTCGTCAATCCGGTCCGGATGTATGCATCGGCAGGGAATGAGAGCCGCGTCGGCGAGGCGCTCAAGCCGATCCTCGGCTCGGCGTTGCGGAACGAACTCGGCAAGCGTCCTTTCGCGATGATGTTGAGCCCCGAGCGCGACGTCGTGATGACCAACATCAAGAATTCGCTCGCCCGGGTCGCGCAGCAATATGGCGTCGAGATTGTCGATGTTCGCATCAAGCGCGCCGATCTGCCTGACGGCTCGCCGCTTGAAAGCGCATTCAATCGCATGAAGAGCGCGCGTCAGCAGCAGGCTTTGTCGATCCAGGCTGAAGGCGCGCGACAGGCGCAGATAATCCGCGGCGAGGCCGATGCCGCCGCTGCCAAGACCTATGCCGACAGCTTCGGCAAGGACCCTGCTTTCTACGATTTCTACCGGGCGATGCAGTCTTATCGCGTCACGTTCGGCACGGATGACAAGGAAGCACGCGGCTCGGCCACGATCCTGCTCTCGCCCGATAATGATTATATGCGGCAGTTCATGGGCAAGAAGCAGTAATTCGCGCTATTGAGCTTGCCGGCATGACAAAAATGATCCTGCATCGAAACGGCTCATTCAATTTGCATTCAGCCGGGGAGCAACACACTTGGTCATCCGTTCCCGGATAGCGGGGCGCACCGAGTCCTTCCGCCCCCTTTAAAGTCTCAGGAGAGTTACAAAGTGCGCTATGCCTATGCCGTAACCGCCGCGATGCTTCTGGGCGGCGCCGCCGCCACCGTGGCGACGCAGTCGCCACTCGGCGCGCAGGTTGCACAAAATGCCCCGTCGCAGATGGCAGCGGTCGCGCCGCGCGGCGCGCCGATGAGCTTCGCTGACCTGACGGCGAAACTCGCGCCGGCGGTCGTCAACATCTCGACGACGCAAAAGGTGCAGATCAATCGCCAGCAAAACCCGTTTGCGGGCACGCCGTTCGAGGATTTCTTCCGTCAGTTCCGGGGTGGCCAGGGGGGCGGTGATGACAATGGAGGTGGCAGCGGCAGTGGCCAGCCTGAGACTCGGCAGGCCATGTCGCTGGGATCCGGCTTCATCATCTCGCCGGATGGCTACATCGTCACCAACAACCATGTCATCTCAGGCGTGCCCACCGAACAGGGCAAGGTGACGATTTCCTCGATCACGGTCACGCTGCCGGATCGCAAGGAATATAAGGCAACCGTGGTCGGCAAGGACGCGGCATCCGATCTCGCGGTGCTCAAGATTGACGCCCACAATCTGCCTTTCGTGCAGTTCGGGGATTCGACCAAGACTCGCGTCGGTGATTGGGTGATCGCGATCGGCAATCCATTCGCGCTGGGGGGCACGGTCACGGCAGGTATCGTCTCGGCGATCCACCGCAATATCGGCCAGGGCGGCGCCTATGACCGCTACATCCAGACCGACGCGGCGATCAACCAAGGTAATTCGGGCGGGCCGATGTTCGACCTGAATGGCAATGTCGTGGGCATCAATACCGCGATCTTCTCGCCATCGGGCGGCAATGTCGGCATCGGTTTCGCCATTCCCGCGGAGCAGGCAAAGCCGGTGGTGCTGCAGCTGATGAAGGGAGAGCGGATCCACCGAGGCTATCTTGGCGTCGGCATCCAGCCGATGACCGACGATATCGCCTCGGGGCTCAAGCTGCCCAAGGATCATGGCGAGATCGTCTCGCGGATTGAGCCCGGTCAGCCGGCAGCGCGCGCCGGCGTCCAGCAAGGCGATGTGATCGTGCGGGTCAACGGTCAGGACGTAACGCCCGACAATACCTTGTCCTATATCGTGGCGGGGTTGCCGGTCGGCTCGCGCGTGACGATCGAGGTTATCCGCAACGGCAAGCCGATGACGCTGACCGCGACGTTGGCCGAACGTCCGCCCGAGGATCAGCTCGCCCCGGCCGATGGGGATGACGGCAATGACGGCGCGCCCAATAACAGCGGCCAATCCGCGCCAAACAGCCTGCGCAGCTCGCTCGGCCTGTCAGTTCAGACGCTGACGCCCCAACTCGCGCAGCAACTCGGGCTGACGGCCGGTACGCATGGTGTGGTCGTGACCGGCGTCGACGAATCAAGCGATGCCGGCGCCAAAGGCCTGCAGCCGCGCGATGTAATCCTGTCGATCGCACAGCATCCCGTGGCGAACGTTGCGCAAGCGGCGGCGGCGGTCGATGCTGCCAAGAAAGCGGGGTTCAAGACGGTGCTGCTGCTGGTCCAGCGCGGCAATCGGCCGGCTACCTATCTTGGCATCGACCTGACGGGCAAGTGAACCTCCAGTGACCCTCCTCCTTTCCGGGAGGAGGGTCACGAGCGGGTTACTCCTTGCAGGCGTGCATCTTGTGAGGATCGGGGCGGGGGCCGACGGCCCGGAACATCGCCAGATACCCGCCCGCCTGGGGCATCGGCTTGCGTTCGACGAGCTTGTAACCGACCTGCGCGAACTCGCAGTCCAATAGGGGTGGCGGCGTGCCGTGCGCTCCGGTCGGCCGGTCGGCATCGACCACCACGGCCATCCCCTTCGCGGCGAGCGATGGCCGGAGATTCCAGAGGAATTCATATGGTTGGTCGATTTCATGGTACATGTGGACCATGAAGATGCGGTCGAAGCTTGCCGCCGGCAGGCCCGGATCGGTGGGTTTGCCGAGCTTAACCGAAACATTGGCGAGCCCGTCACGATAGACACGGTCTGCCAGCCGATCATGGAAGAGGGGAACGATGTCCTCGGCCAGCACCCGCCCCTTTTCGCCAACTTTCGCCGACAGGCGGATGGTGTAATAGCCCTCGCCCGCGCCGATGTCCGCGACCGTCATGCCTGGCTTCACGCCAGCCGCCAGCATCACCGCATTGGCCTCGCCCTTGCGATCGCGGGTCGGTTCGTTCGACCAACTGCCCGAAACGACCTTGGCGACCGGGCGTGTCGCCTGGGGGAAGCCCTCCGCAGTGCGCGGCTCGTCGGACGCGGGCTTGCTACAGCCCGCGAGCAGCAAAGCCAGCGCTAGCGCCGATTTCCTCAATCGACGTCCTCCACTTCGACCGTCTCGCCAGTCACGCGCTGCGACAAAGCGGCCGCCATGAACTTGTCGAGATCGCCGTCGAGCACGTCGGATGGAGCAGTCGAGGTGGCACCCGTTCGCAGGTCCTTCACCAGCTGATAGGGCTGGAGCACATAGGATCGGATCTGATGGCCCCAGCCGATATCGGTCTTGCTGGCGTTGGTCGCGTTCGCCTCGGCCTCGCGCTTGCGCAATTCCTCTTCGTAAAGCCGGGCCTTCAGTTGCTTCATCGCCTCCGCCTTGTTCTTGTGCTGCGAGCGCTGGTTCTGGCACTGGACGACGATATTGGTGGGCAAATGCGTGATGCGAACCGCGGAATCAGTGGTGTTGATATGCTGTCCGCCGGCGCCCGACGCACGATAGGTATCGATGCGCAGGTCGCTGTCATTGACGACGATATCGATATCGTCGTCGACCTCGGGATAGACCCAGACGCTGGCGAAACTGGTGTGGCGACGCGCGGCGCTGTCGTAGGGGCTGATGCGAACCAGACGGTGGACGCCGCTTTCAGTCTTGGCATAACCGTAGGCATTCTCGCCCTTGATCAGCAAAGTTGCGGACTTGATGCCCGCCTGCTCGCCGGCATGATAATCGATCAGCTCGACCTTCATCCCGTGGCGCTCGGCCCAGCGTGTGTACATGCGCTGCAGCATGCCCGCCCAATCCTGGCTCTCGGTACCGCCGGCGCCGGCGTTGACTTCGACATAGCTGTTATTGGCGTCGGCCTCGCCGGCGAGCAATGCCTGGATCTTGTCAAGTTCGGCCCGGTCGGCAAGCTCCGCAAGCGAACGTACGCCATCGTCGACGAGGCTTTCGTCGCCTTCGGCCTCGGCCATTTCCATCAATTCGACGGTGTCGTTCCGCTCCTGCTCGATCGCGCGGACGGCCGAAATAGCGCCCTCGATGCGGCGGCGCTCCTGCATCACGCTTTGCGCCTGCTTGGGATCGTCCCACAATTTCGGATCTTCGACGCGATTATTGAGCTCGTCGAGCCGCCGCACCGCACGATCCCAGTCAAGGAAGCGGCGGACCAGCGCCATCGCGGCGTCGATCTGGTCGATATGGGCTTGCGCTTCGGCGCGCATCGGAAATCCTTTGAGATTGCTCCGGCGAAAGCCGGGGTCCAGTTCTGCGGCGGGAGCCGGGCTCCCGGCTCTCCCGGGATGTGTCAGCCCCTTACCTAGTAAATACCCCCCTGTTGCTGCAAGAAGTCGCTGTCATTGCGCACCGCGGGTGCCTTGACCTTCGGATGCTGCGCGGCCGCGAGCTCCTGCCTCGTCGCCGTCCGGCGCGGTTCGCTCTCGGGCTTGAAGGCTTCCCAGATAATAGGACTCTTGGGGTCATCATCATTGGGCCAGCCGTCGAATATCTTCTTCCCCGAATGGCGGTCGATCCGCACCATCCGGATGCCGGGCGGAGCGCGGAAGGGCACGATCGGCATGTCCTTCATCGCCACCGCCGCGAACTGGCGGAACACAGGCGCGGCAATGGTGCCGCCCTGGGCATAGCCGCCCATTGGCCGGGGCAGGTCGTATCCCAGATAGACCCCACCGACGAGGTCGGGCGATCCGCCCACGAACCAGACGTTGGTCGGGCCGCTGTTGGTACCGGTCTTGCCGAACAGGGGGCGGCCCAAATCGCGCAACACGGTAGCGGTGCCGCGCTGGATCACGCCTTCCATGATATGGACCATCTGATAGGCGGTCAGCGGATCGAGTATCTGTGCCGAACGCTGGCGTGGGCGCGGCATTGGGCCGCCATTCCAGTCCTTGGCGTTGCAGCCTTCGCAGGGGCGGTTATCCGCACGCCAGATCACCTTGCCATGGCGGTCCTGGACATAGTCGATCAGAGTCGGCGAGACTTTGCGGCCCTGATTGTCCAGCATCGCATAGGCGTTGACCATGCGAAGCACGGTGGTCTCGCCCGCCCCGAGCGAATAAGCGATATAGGGCGGATAATCGCCGACCCCCATCCGCTTGGCGAGATCGACGATCTTGTCCATGCCGGTTTGCGATGCGACGCGCACCGTCATCAGGTTGCGCGATTGCTCGACGCCCCACCGCATCGTCTGCGGACCGGCGCCGGCCTCATTGCCGAAATTGCGGAAGCATTTTGTGCCGAGCTGCACGGTCTGGAACACGCAAAACGGGCCGTCGACCACGATGGAGGCCGGAGTCATGCCGCTGTCGAGCGCGGCCGAATAGACAAATGGCTTGAACGCCGAACCCGGTTGCCGGAGCGCCTGGGTGGCGCGATTGAACGGATGGTTTGCGTTGAACCCGCCCTGCATCGCCACAACCTGGCCCGTATGCGGGTTCTCGGCGACGAAGGCGCCCGATATTTCGGGGGCGGATCGCAGCGCCCAGCCGCTGCCAGCCGGCGCTACCAGCACGATGTCTCCGGCATGCAGGAAGTCGAAGGCGCGCCCGCCTATCCCGCGCTTGGGCGCTGCCGCGCCCCAGGGGAAGAGCTGACTCTTGCTGCCATCCTCGAAGCCGAGCGTCGCACTTACGGTCGATCGGTCGAGGATCACGGCCGCGCGCCAATTGGAATAGCCGGTTTCGATCTTGGCAGACGCTAATTTGGCAGGCCAGTTGGCGTCGATATCGATGTGGCCCGCGCGGCCGCGCCAGCCCGCCGCCGATTCATACCGAACAAGCCCGTCGCGCAGCGCCTGTTCGGCGGCCTTCTGCGCCACCGGATCGAGCGAGGTTCGGACCCACAATCCGCCTGAATAAACGCTGTTGGCGCTATCGTTGGTGTCGGTGCCATATTTCGCGACCAGTTCGCGCCGGACCTCTTCCATGTAATAGCCATCGAATGCCCGTTCGGCATCGCGCCGCGCGTCGGAGCGATCGACCGTGCCGAGCGGAGCGGCATTAGCATCCTGTTCCTGCGCCGGCGAAATATAGCCGTTCAGGCGCATCTCGCGCAGCACATAAGCGCGACGCGCGATCGCGCGATCGGGATGTCGGTCGGGATCATAATTGGATGGCGCGCGCGGGAGTGTCGCCAGATAGGCCATTTGCGGCAGGCCGAGCTCGGTTACATCCTTGCCGAAATAAGCCCGCGCGGCCGCTTCGACGCCATAGGCGTTCCTGCCAAGGAATATCTGGTTGAGATAGATTTCGAGGATCTGCTGCTTCGACATCGCATTTTCGATGCGGATCGCGAGCGCAGCCTCGCGAATCTTCCGAGTCGGGGAATATTCGTTGCCGATCAGAAGATTCTTGGCGACCTGCTGGGTGATGGTCGATCCGCCGCGCGCGCGCTTGCCGGTGCCGCTCTTCCGCGCATAGTCGAACACCGCGAACAGGAAGCTGGAGGGATCGACGCCGTGATGGCTGAAGAAATCCTTGTCTTCTGCGGAGAGGAAAGCGTGGACCAATTGGGGCGGAAATTCGTCATAGGCCAACTCGACGCGTCGCTCCCGCGCGAAGCTGTAGACCGGCGTACCGTCCAGAGCGCGGACATTGGTAGGGAGCGGCGGCTCGTAGCTCAGCAATTTGTCCGTCGACGGAAGTCCGCGCAGGAACAATATCCAGAAGATCGTATAAGCAATTATGAGTAAGCCAAGCGCGTAAACCAATCCCCGCACGCGGCGTTTGGCCCACATGTTGCGGACCGGTTGCGGCAGGTGGACCTGGGGGAAAGCGAGCTTCACGAGGGACGCGTCTAAAGCCTGATCGGGCTTGGCGGAAGCCCGTCCTTTTTCAATCGCACCAGCGAAGGCCAGCGCCCCAGGAGGCGGCGCCCTTCGCTGGCAGCATGAAGGCCTTACATCCCGCCCGGCTTGCGGAAGCGCAGCAGGAACTGGTCGGTATGGCCCCGGATCGAAGGATCAAACACTCCGGCGGTGCGCGGGTCGGCTGGATTAGCGAGCACCTTGCTCTCGCCATCGAACACGAAGCCGGCCGCCTCTGCCTCCTTGCGCACCGCTGCAGGATCGATGCGGTGCAGTGTGCTGGTTGCGCTCACGCCCGAACCCGCGACGGCAGAATGATCGAGAACGACATAGACCCCGCCCGGCCGGAGCGAGCGGTAGACGAGCTTGTTGAACGCCACCAGATCGACGCCCGCCATATTATGCAGGTCATGATAGTTCTGCGACGTCCACACCACGTCCGCGACATTGTCGGGACCAGCGGCCATGAGCGGATTATGTTCCACCTGAACGTTCTTGTGTGAAGGCTCGTCGGCAATGGCGGTGACGCCGTTGATTGCCTTCGGGAATCGGGCGAGCGTCTCGTCGGGAATATAGGCCACGACCTTTCCGGTGGGACCGACCACGTCAGAGAAAAGCCGTGTGAAATAGCCACCGCCGGGAAGCATATCGACCACCACCATGCCCGGCTTGACCCCGGCGAAAGCCAGCATCTCGGCAGGCTTCCGCTGAGCGTCACGATCGCGATCGGCGGCTGGACGGCCCGGGTCCGCGACCGCGGCGGCAATCGCGGGCGAGGGGGGCGCGGCATGGGCGGAGCCCGCGGCAAGGATCAAGGCAAGGCTGGAGAGGGCGGCGCGGATCATGGTAATTCCTCCCGGTCCCTGGTCTTTCCGACCAGTTGGCGCGCGAAATGCGCTTCCACCGCACGGCGTACGCCGATCGCGATCTTATGGCGATACTCCTCCGAGGTGAGCAACGCCAGATCGTCATCGTTGGAGATATAGCCGGTTTCGAGCAGCACCGAAGGCACGTCGGGGGCTTTAAGCACCATTAGCCCGGCGAATTTGTGGAAATTGGGTTTGAGGTTGATCAGCGGGTTCAGTTCGCGCTGCAATTCCGCCGCGAAGACGGACGAGGTGTTGAGCGTTTCGCGCTGAGCCAGATCGATCAGGATCGAGGAGACGTCGCTGCTTTCACGCGAGAGATCGATACCGTTGATGACGTCAGACTTGTTCTCGCGCGCCGCGAGGGCTGCCGCAACACGGTCGGACGAGATTTCCGACAAAGTGTAGATGCTGGCCCCGCGCGCACTGTTATTTGGTGCGCTGTCGCAATGAACCGAAATGAACAAATCGGCATGGAGCCGGCGCGCAATTTCTCGTCGCTCCTGCAGCACCAGGAAGCGGTCGTCGGCGCGCGTCAGCGCAACGCGCACCTTGCCGCTATCGAGCAATTCGTCGCGGATCGCCTTGGCGATGCGCAAGGCGACGCTCTTTTCCAGTTCGTCGCCATCCGCGGAGGAAGATCCGGGGTCGTGCCCGCCATGCCCTGCGTCGATCACCACCAGCGGTGCGTCGAGGCGGCGCGGACCCTGCACCGGCGGCAGCGACAGGCGCGATGGCCGCGGCGGGATGATCGCGGACGCACTGTTGGGTACGCGCGCGGCATCGACCGGCCCGATCAGGATCAGCAGCGGCAGAAAGGCAGGCCAGATCCGCATTGCGACGACTTATCAAAACCGAGAGTCGCTGTGAATCCCTTGCCTTGCGTTGCGCTTTGGACCGGATGACCAAATGCGGAGTATCGCCGGTGCGCGCCGGTAGAGGTCAGCGAAGTCGAACCGGAAGGGCGGAGCTTTCGGTTGCCGCGCCCCGACCCGGATGCTACGCACATATTCGTCCGGCATGGCGCGTTGCGTACCGTCCGCCGGTCCGCTCCGGCGCACGTTTCGCGGCCGGTGAGCCCAGGTTGAAGCTGCATGCACCATTTTTCCCCTTCCGTCCGTCGAGCCCCAGCGGCTCACGACGCGCGGTTTGCGGGCTTGGCCGGACGCGACTGCGCGCCGGATGGTACTGCGGCAGAGGCACATCTTCACAGCATCGTCGGGATGGGTGACGCGCAGTTGTGCGCCAGCCTTATGCCCTACCTTAATCGCGCCCGCCGCCGAATGACGGCAGGAACGGGCGCTCGGAGAATTTTTGATGTCCATGCGCATGTTGATCGACGCGCGCCACCGGGAAGAAACCCGGGTGGCGGTCGTCAAGGGAAACCGCATCGAGGAGTTTGATTTCGAATCCGAAGAGCACAAGCAGCTCAAGGGGAATATCTATCTCGCCAAGGTGACAAGGGTCGAGCCGTCATTGCAGGCGGCGTTCGTCGACTATGGCGGAAACCGGCATGGCTTCCTCGCTTTCTCGGAAATCCATCCCGATTATTACCAAATTCCGAAGGAGGACCGCGAGGCCCTGCTTCGCGAAGAAGCCGAGCACGCGGCCGAGGAAGAGGCGCTGCGCGCGCGGGAAGATGACGACGACGAGGTCGAAGCCAATGAGCGGCTCGACGATGATGGCGGCCGCGAAAATCTCGATGCCGCAGAGGATCATGTCGACGGCGATCACGATTATGACGAGGATCAGCCGCCCGCGCCCAAGCCCACTTCGGCCGGTGGCGAGGACAATCCCGTCGAGAGTCTCCGCCAGAAGCGGATGAATCTGCGCCGCCGCTACAAGATCCAGGACGTGATCCGCCGCCGTCAGGTGTTGCTGGTCCAGGTCGTCAAGGAAGAGCGCGGCAACAAGGGCGCGGCGCTGACCACTTATCTGAGTCTTGCCGGCCGCTATTGCGTGCTCATGCCCAATACCAGCCACGGCGGCGGCATCTCGCGCAAGATTTCGAACGCGGCCGATCGCAAGCGGCTGAAGTCGATCCTCGCAGAGCTGAACCTGCCACGCACGATGGGATGCATCGTGCGCACCGCCGGCTTGCAGCGCACCAAGCCGGAAATTCGGCGTGATTTCGACTATCTAGCCCGCCTGTGGGATGAGATACGCGAGAAGACGCTGTCGTCTTCCGCGCCCGCGGAAATCTATCGGGACAGCGATCTCGTGAAGCGCGCGATCCGCGATATCTATAATAAGGATATCGACGAGATCATCGTCGAGGGCGAGGACGGTTATCGCGCGGCGCGCAGCATCATGAAACTGCTGATGCCGAGCCACGCCAAGAAGATCCTGCCTTATGCCGACGCAGTACCGCTGTTCCAGCGCCACGGTGTCGAGGATCAACTGGCGGCGATGTACCAGCCGGTCGTCCAACTGAAGTCGGGCGGCTATATCGTCATCAACCCGACCGAGGCGTTGGTGTCGATCGACATCAACTCCGGCCGATCGACGCGCGAACACAATATCGAGCAGACGGCGCTTTCGACCAATCTCGAGGCTGCGCAGGAAATCGCACGCCAGTTACGCCTGCGCGACATGGCGGGTCTTGTCGTCATCGACTTCATCGACATGGAGAACCACTCCAACAACCGTAAGGTCGAGAAGGCGATGAAGGAGGCGCTGAAGAACGATCGCGCCCGCATCCAGGTCGGCCGCATCTCCGGCTTCGGGTTATTCGAAATGAGCCGCCAGCGTCTGCGCACCGGTGTGCTTGAGGCTTCAACCCGCATGTGCCCGCACTGCGAAGGGTCGGGCTTTATTCGCACCGCATCTTCGTCCGGCCTTCAGGCGCTGCGTCTCCTTGAGGAGGAAGCCGCGCGAGGTCGCGGCTCGCGGCTGTGTCTGCGCGCCAGCCAGGAAGCGGCACTCTACGTGCTCAACCGCAAGCGCGCCGAGCTCGCCGACATCGAGGATCGCTATGGCGTGATGATCGAGGTGATGAGCGACGGCCAGCCAGAAGGCGCGCGGATGACGGTCGAGGCGGGCGGCCCGCCGCCGAGCCACGCACCGCGTCTCCCGCAGCAGATCACTCCCGAGCCGGATGACGACCCGATAGACGAGGTTGAAGAGGAAGAGCTCGACACCGCGGAAATCGGCGATCACGCCGAACGCGACGGGGAAGGTGAAGGCGACCGTAAGCGCCGCCGCCGCCGCCGCCGCCGGGGCGGGCGACGCGAGGATGGCACCGAAGCTGGTGCAGAGGCTGAGGCGGTCGGTGAAGAGGGCTATGAGGAAGCGCCCGTCGCCACTGAAGGGGAAACTGACCAGGCCGGTGAAGAGCGGCGTCGCGGCCGTCGCGGCCGTCGTGGCGGTCGTCGCAGGGGTCGCAACGGCAATGGTATTGGCGAGGGGCAGAGCGGAACCGACGGTGCCGAGACGGTTGAGGCGGATACCTCGCCCGAGCCACTGCCGGTCGTGGAAGCCGCACCCGAGCCGGTCGCCGAAAAGACCCGCCGTCGGCCGAGGGCGCGTAAAGCGGCCCCAGCCGAGGCGGCTTTGCCGACCGCTGCCCCTGAGCCAGTTTCGGAACCGGCGGTAGAGGCGCCAGCCAAGCCGAAGCGCTCGCGCCGCAAGGCGACCGAAGCTGCGGTCGAGCCGATCGCAGAAGCCGCCCCGGCGGCGCCTGCAATAACGGCGGAGCCCGAGGCCATGCTCCAAGAGGCTCCCGCGCCGCCCCGTCGCCGCCGCACCGCCAAGGCGGCAGCGCCAGAACCCGTGCCAGCAGCGGATGGTGTTGGATCCAAGGATGAACCCGGCGGGGACGATGGCCTCGACAGTAACGGCGAACCGCGCCGTGGATGGTGGCAGCGGACCTTCGGCGCCTGAGAATGCGCGCCCTGCCCGGCCATTCAGGCTGGTGGGGCGCGCGTCTTTCAGCCCTGGTTCAGGCCCGGTCGGCTTGGGGTTGATTAAGATGATTCAGGCCAAGCGCTTACTCCGCATCGCTTGCGCGGCCCTGATGGGGTTCGCGCTGCCTGCGGAACAGGCCTGCGCGCAGGGCCAAAACGCCGGCCCTTCGATCCTACGCGATGCGGAAACCGAGCAATTTCTTGCGGACATCTCTGCGCCGATGGCGGTCTCAGCCGGGCTCACGCCGGGTGCGCTCAAGCTTTATGTGATCAACGATCCGGAGATCAACGCCTTCGTGGCGCAGGGCCAAATCATCTACATCAATTCCGGCACGATTGAACATGCCGATAATCCCAACGAACTCGAAGGCGTGATCGCGCACGAACTCGGTCATATCGAAGGTGGCGACGCGGTGCGGAGCGACGAAGCCATCGGTGCCGCCAGCCGCGTAACCTTGCTTTCTCTGCTCGCCGGGCTCGCTGCCACCGCGGTCGTGGGCCCGGCAGGAATGCTGGCAATGATCGCCGGCGAGAACGCAGCCATGGGCAAGTTCCTCGCTTATAGCCGCCAGCAGGAAGGCAGCGCCGATGCCTCGGCGGTACGCCATCTCAACGACGCGCATCTGTCCGGCAAGGGGATGGTGAGCTTTTTCGGCAAGCTGCGGCACGAGGAATATCGCCTTACGCCGAGCTACACCGCGGTTGACCCCTACGCGATGGATCACCCGATGACGGCCGAGCGTCAGGCTACGCTGGAAGCCGATCTCCAGAAGTCGACCTGGTGGAATGCGCCGGCTGATCCGGTCAAGCAGGCCCGCTTCCAGCGGATCAAGGCCAAATTGATCGGCTATCTCGACGATCCGCCGATCGTGATGAACAAATTTCCGGCAAGCGACCATAGCACGCCCGCTCATTACGCGCGTGCTTACGCCTATCACCGCGGCGGTTATCCAGAAGCGGCAATACGTGAGGTCGACGCTCTGCTTACCACCGCGCCGCACGATCCCTATTTTCTCGAGCTGAAAGGGCAGATCCTGCTCGAAGGCGGCAAGCCGAAGGAAGCCATTCCCGCGCTGCGCGAAGCCGTGGTCCAATCGCGCTCGACGCCGCTGATCGCGGCCTTGCTCGGGGATGCACTGGTCGCAACAGAAGATCCCAATGATTTTAAGGAGGCGACGCAAGTGCTCAAGGTCGCGGTTCAGCGCGACAGTGAGAATCCGCAGGCCTGGTACGATCTTGGACTGGTCTATACGCGCATGGGTGACGAAGCGCGCGCCAGCCTGGCCAGTGCGGAGCGCTTCAGCCTCCAGGACCAGCCCCAGCTCGCGCTTGCCAATGCGGAGATTGCAATGCGCGGCATCCCTGCGGGGACCCCGGATTATCTGCGTGCGCAGGACGTGGCGCTCGCCGCTCGCGACGCCGCGGAACGCAAGCGCCGCAAGAAAAAGTGAACCGCACGATCGGCCTCGGTACGGCTGCCGCCGGCATTGCGCTCGCCGGCGCCATCGGGATGTGGACCGGCGCGCGGTTGGCGGGCGGTGCTGGTGATGCGGCCTTGGGCGATAAGGTGCGAACCTACATCCTGACGCATCCGGAGGTGCTTACGGAGGCGGCGGAGCGAGCACGGATCCAGCCCTATCGCAAGGCGATTGAAACGCCATTCGCCAGTGCCTGGGCGGGCAATCCCAAGGCTGATGTCACGCTGGTGATGTTCACCGACTATAATTGCCCATTTTGCCGGGTCACCGCGCCCGCGATCGAGCAGTTGCTGGCGAGCGACCCGAGACTCAAGGTGGTGTGGCGCGAAATGCCCGTTCTGGGTCCACAGAGCGATTCAGCCGCTGCCGCGGCGCTGGCTGCGGCCCTTGCCGGGCGATATCTGCCTTTCCATCACGCGCTTTTTGCGGGGGGTCGGCCGGATGAGGTTGGCATTGCGGCCGCGGCAAAAGCGGCCGGGCTCGCCCCGGAGGGCGTGGCGGCAGGAGCCAAGTCCCCTGAAGTCCAGGCGCAGATTGTCGCCAACCTTAGCCTCGCTCGGCAAATCGGCATCCAGGCCACACCCTTCTTTGTGATCGGCAATCGCACCTTTGAAGGCGCGATTGGCTATGATGGCCTGGCTGCCGCAGTGGCCGAAGCACGGCGAAATCGCGGTTGAAAGCCCGTTCGATAAAGGCGCCGCGCGCAAATACGGGCGGAGGGTCAACGGGTCTCAATAAGCATTGCGGTGGACGATCACGCGTAGCGTGTTGATCAGAATCGATATGTCGCGCCAGATCGTCCAGCCGTTGAGATATTCGAGATCGGCGTGGAGGCGGTTGGCGAGATCTTCGCGCTCCTTGGTTTCACCCCGATAACCACGCACCTGGGCGAGGCCGGTCAGCCCCGGCTTCGATGCGTGGCGATGCCAATAACGCTCGTCTACCTCCCAGAAGAGCTCGTTTCCGGCGAGGCTGCCGAGCGCGTGCGGACGGGGCCCGACCAGGCTCATTTCTCCTCGCAGCACGTTGAACAATTGCGGCAGTTCGTCGATGCTGGATGCGCGGATGAAGCGACCCACGCGGGTGACGCGGTCATCGTCCTTAGTGGTCGATTTAGTGCCGGATCGATCGGTCGATTCGACCCGCATCGAGCGGAATTTATAGGTCAGGAAGATGCGGTTGCCGCGTCCGACACGCGGCTGGAGGAACAAGACCGGCCCGCGGCTGTCGAGCTTGATGGCGATCGCCGTCACGATCAGCAAAGGCGCGAGGAAGATCAGGCCGGGGATGGTCAGGGCGAGATCAAGAGTGCGCTTGGCGAAGCGGCGCGACAGATCGAGCGGGGCGTGCGCCACCGACAATGTATGCTTGCCCGCGAACATGCCAATTCCGATGGCCCCCAGCTCATCGAGTTCGGGTGCCAGGATATGGCCATTGACGCTCGAACCCTTGAGCAGGATCGACCAAACCTGTCGCCTCTCGGGCGGGCAGGCGATGACGACGCGATCAACCCCGCGCAGGTGCATCCCAAGCCGGTTGAGCATATGCGGATCGTGGACGTCGGGAACGAGATTGTCGCGCGTCGTATCGAGCACGTGCACGCTTGGCGGCGGCGTTATCGCGACCCCGTCGACGATCAGCAGATCATAGACCAGCTGCATACCCGTGCGGTGACGAATATAAGCGTGACAGAGATAGCGGCCGGCGGCCATCGTCGCGAGCGTGGTGACGATGGCTACTCCCGACGTGACGCGCGACAGATCCGAACTCACCTTCATGTAGAAGGCGAGGAAGAAAACCGCGAACACCGCGAACACGTAAGCGAGACTCGCGCGCGAGAAACCGGTGCGCACGTCGCGAAGCACATCGGCGGCATAGGCATCGCTGTTGATAGCCACGCCGACGAAGATCGGCAGCACGACCGCAAACAGGTTGATGCCCGAGGGCGCGAACGGATCGCCGAAGCGAAGAAAATTCCCGATCAGACAACCGGAGAGGATGGTGAGACAATCCACCACCAGGATCATCAGGCACAGCCGCACGCGCAGCGCCTGGATCTCTGAAAGGTCGACGCGGGATTTGGCCGGGGATTCGGTCGATGCGTCGTTCATAGACGCAGGTACCCCCCGGGCGCGAAAGCCGCCACCGATCGGCTCAAGCCGGCGCTGGTGTCCGTTTGCTGCATATCCGCCGCAAAGATGCTCCCCAAGACCCCGGCCAGGAGCCGCAGTTCGGGACAACACCATGATCAGGACAGTGTCAACGGCGCAGCGCCGTCTTTGACGCTGGAACGTGCGCTAAGAGGTCTCCCCGCCCCAATTTTTTGGAATGCTGCGCTGCAAAAGCCGCGAAACAGGTCACAGGGGCAGTGGCCCTGGCGCGGGACAGCCGCTCTGCGCACGACGATCTGCAGAACCGCGACGCAGCCCCAAAGATGGTTAACGCTAACATCTTGTTAAGCCTCTGTTGCATCGCGGTGAAGTTGAGCTACAAGGAGCACGAATCGAAAGGTTCGAGTCGGGGTTGGGGGGACTATTATGAACCGCTTGGCGATCATCGCCGCTGGTGCGCTGCTTTTGGGTACGTCATCGTCCGCTTGGGCGGATTCGATAACGTTCGGCCAGTTCACGCAGAAGAGCACCTCGTCGCGGCTTTTCCGCTACAAGAATGAGGATACTCTGCACAGCAAGGGCGCGGAGATCTATACCACGGTTGCCGCGACGACGGGGCCGACCGCGAACAGCTTCGCTTCTATCCCGGTATATTTTGTTTTGAGCGCCTTCGGTCTCCCTGCGGATCTAACAGGGGCTCAGGATGCGCACCTGACCGTCGATTTTCTCTCGCATAGCGGGACGACCGGCAGCGGAAGCTCGCGCGTCCAGGCGTTCGATAGCGGGACGGTCACGATCACGCGCGATACGGCTGCGCTCGAAGGCCTGAACAGCCGCACCAACCTGCTGACGGTCAGCTTCACCAATGCGGAGCTGGATGCGAGCCAGAATAACGGCTCGTTCACGTTCAAAAGCAATTCCAATTCGGCGATTACCTATTCGTCCGATTTCCTCGATTTCTCGCACGTGCTGACCAAGGACTTCTCCTTGTCCTTCTCGGGCGCGAGCCCCAAGTTCAACGCCGCTCTGGGGAGCTCAAGCGTTAGCACGCGCTTCTCGGGCACTGGCACTTTCGCATCCGATCCCGCGCCGATCACCATTGGCCTTCCCGAAGCTTCGACTTGGGGGATGCTTGTGATCGGTTTCGGTGCGGTCGGCGCAGCGATGCGTACCGGCCGTCGTTCCAAGGGTCTGTTCGCAGCGTAAGCGAGCGCTTGCTGGCAGAGGTTTGGGCCGTCGGTCGTTCGCGACCGGCGGCCCTTCTTTTGCATCAAGGACGATCTGCTTGTGAGCGACCAGCGCCCGGTCGTCGGCCTAGCCGGGAACGGGGTCAGCTGTGTTGTTCGGCTAGTTTGAGCAGATAACGGCCATAGCCGGTTTTCGCGAATGCCTCGCCCCGCAGACGCAATTGATCGAGCGTGATGAAGCCCGAATCAAATGCAATCTCCTCGAGACAGGCGATCTGCAGGCCTTGGCGGTGCTGGACAGTGCGCACGAATTCGCTCGCCTCGAGCAGGCTGTCGTGCGTGCCGGTGTCGAGCCAGGCATGGCCGCGCGACAACTGTTCCACGAATAACTCTCCGCGTTCCATATAGAGGCGATTGAGATCGGTGATCTCAAGTTCGCCGCGGGCCGAAGGCCGGACCTGGTGCGCGAATTCGCAGACGCGCTCGTCGTAGAAATAGAGACCAGTCACCGCCTGGTTCGACTTGGGGGCGCTGGGCTTTTCCTCGATCGAAAGCGCGCGGCCCTCGCGGTCGAGCTCCACCACGCCATAAGCTTCCGGTTGGTCGACGCGATAGGAGAAGACGGTGGCTCCATATGTGCGTTCGCGCACCCGTCGCAAGCGCGCGCCGAGATCCGCGCCGAAGAAGATATTGTCGCCGAGCACCAATGCGCCGGGCCCGCCGGCGAGGAACGGCTCGCCAATCAGAAAGGCCTGGGCAAGGCCTTCAGGCCGGGGCTGAACCGCATAGCTGATCTCTATCCCGAACTGGGTGCCGTCGCCGAACAGGAGGCGATAATTGTCGAGATATTCAGGTGAGGAGATGATCAGCACGTCGCGAATGCCGGCCAGCATCAGCACCGACATCGGATAATAGATCATTGGCTTGTCATAAATGGGCAGCAGCTGCTTGTTGATAGCAAGGGTCGCCGGGTGGAGCCGCGTGCCGCTGCCGCCGGCGAGGATGATGCCCTTCATGCTTTTACCGTTTCCTTCACCAGCGTGTCGACGATTTCGTCGACGGCTTCATGCCAATCGCGCGGAATGATGCCAAAGTCTCGTGCGATCTTGGCGCATGCCAGTCGCGAATTGGCGGGACGCACGGCGGGCGTGGGATAATCGCTGGTAGTGATCGCCTCGACCATCGGCCGGCGACGACCATGGGCCTCAGCGCGCGCGAACACGGCTTCTGCCAGTGCGTGCCAAGTCGCCTCACCGCCATTTACGAAGTGGTAGGTACCGTAAGGCCCTTCGGCCAGGCGGGGGAGGATCGTCAGGATCGCGCGCGCAATGTCGTCAGCCGCAGTAGGGCAGCCCCGCTGGTCCGCGACCACGCGCAATTGCGAGCGATCGACCCCGAGGCGCAGCATCGTCTTCACGAAATTCTGCCCGGTGGCGCTCACCACCCAGGCCGTCCGCAGAATGACGTGCGCGCTATTGGCGGATCGCACCGCGAGCTCGCCTCCGAGCTTGGAGGCGCCGTAGACGCCTACCGGGCCGACCGCGTCCTCCTCGACATAGGTCTCTGTCTTGCTGCCATCGAATACATAATCGGTCGAGACGTGTAGCATCGGAATACCAGCCGCAGCGCTTGCGGCCGCAAGCGCTGCGGGGGCGAGTGCATTGATCGTCCATGCCGCCACGACATCGCTTTCCGCGCGATCGACCGCAGTATAAGCGGCGCAATTCACGATTGCACTCCACGGCCGGGCGCCAACCATCGCCGCCAGCGCCGCGGGGTCCGTCATGTCGAGAATATCGCGCTCTGGCGCGACGATCTCATATTCTGCCGGCGCAAGTCGCACGAGTGCGCCGCCGACTTGCCCGGATCCGCCCGTCAGGAGAATCGGCTGCATCAGGCTTTCAGGCCCACGCGGCGGACTGCGCCCTTTTCCTCGACCAACGGCCGCCACCATGGCTCATTGTCTAGGTACCAGCGGATGGTGCGCTCGATACCGCTGTCAAAGCTTTCCTCAGCCTTCCAGCCAAGCTCGCGCTCGATTTTGCCCGGGTCGATCGCATAGCGATGATCATGGCCGGGCCGGTCGGCGACATAGGCGATCTGGTCCTTGTAGGATCCGCCTCCGGCGCGTGGGCGTATGCGGTCGAGCGTCTCGCAAATACGCGTCACCACCTCGACATTCTTGCGCTCGGCACGCCCCCCAATGATGTAGCTTTCGCCCGGTTCGCCGCGCTCGAACACGCGTGTCAGCGCGCGTGCGTGATCCTCGACGAAGAGCCAGTCGCGTATATTCTGTCCTTGTCCGTAAACCGGCAGCGCCTCGCCCGCCAAGGCTTTGATGATCATCAGCGGGATCAGTTTCTCGGGGAAGTGATAGGGACCGTAATTGTTCGAGCAATTCGTAATGAGGACCGGCAGGCCGTATGTGTCGTGCCAGGCGCGGACGAGGTGGTCGGACGAGGCCTTCGACGCCGAATAGGGTGAGTGCGGATCATAAGCGGTCGCTTCGGTGAAATAGCCTTCGTCCCCCAGGCTGCCGAATACCTCGTCTGTTGAGATATGATGGAAACGGAACGCGGATCTGGCCTCGTCGTCCAGCCCGCGCCAATATTCCAGCGCGGCTGAAAGCATTACGAAGGTGCCGACGATATTGGTCTGGATGAAATCCGCGGGTCCGTCGATCGATCGATCAACGTGGCTCTCGGCAGCCAGATGCGTGATCACGTCTGGCCGATAGTTCGAGATCGCCGTCGCGACCGCGGCCGCCTCGCAGATGTCCGCCTGCACGAAGCGGTAACGCGGGCTGTTAGCAATCGGCTCGAGGCTGGCGAGGTTGCCAGCGTAGGTGAGCTTGTCGAGATTGAGTACGGTATGCGGCGTGTCGCGCACGAGGTGCCGCACCAGCGCAGAGCCGATGAAGCCGGCCCCGCCGGTGACGAGGATGCGAAGCGGTTTTTGTTGTTCGGTCATGGTTCGATCGGCTCCAGCGGGCGGCCGTCATAGTCGAAAGGGCTCGTCGCTTCGGAAAAGGGGGGCAATATCTCGTCCTTGGGCGAAAGGGTCGGCCCCTGTGGAGGCAGGGGCCATGGAAGGGCGAGTCCAGGATCGTTCCAGGCTACCCCGCCTTCACTCTCGGGCGCGTAAAGGCTGCTGACCTTATATTCGACCTCGGTGCTCGCCTCCAATGTGACGAAACCGTGCGCAAAGCCGATCGGCACGAACAGTTGATGGCCATTCTCGGCAGACAATTCGGCAGCAACCCATCTGCCGAAGGTGGGGGAGCCCCGCCGAGCGTCGACCGCAACATCCCAGATTCGGCCACGCACGCAACGGACGAGCTTGTCCTGGCCATGCGGCGGCGCCTGCCAGTGCAGTCCGCGCAGCACACCGGCATCTCGTGACATGGAATGATTGTCCTGCACGAATTCGCAGCCGATCCCCATCGCGGCGTAACGGTCCCGATTATAGGTTTCCGAAAACCAGCCGCGCTCGTCGCCGAACCGGCGGGGGCGCACCAATTTGACCGGCATAGTTTGTCCCCCGATTCAGCTGCGGCGCCGCGCTATCCAATGCCTTCGGCCATGGAAACCCCTTGCGCAGGATTGCGTCACAGCGCGAGCATCCTGGCGACGCTAGGCGCTTGCATACCGCAAGCGGCGGCATGCGTCTTGGCGCAGGCCTCATGCGCAATTTCCATCGCCGGCCCACTGCGCTGGTGTGTGCGATAGAAGCTGATCGCACGCTGTGCTGCTTCCTCGCCCCTTTTTTGATTAATCAGCCAGTCAACCTCTGCCCCAAGCACATCCGTACTTTGCGGGAAACGCTGGCGGACATCGCCGAAGGCGCCCGCGGCGAGTACCTGATTGCCCTGCGCAGCATAAATCTGGGGGATGAGCAGCGCCGCTTCCTGATTGGTCTCGTCGTCGCGGGCGACGAGCTGGGCGTCGGTTAGAGCGCCGCGATAATCCTTCGCCGCCAGCTTGATCCGGGCGCGGATCAGCAAAGCTTCGGGGTTCGCGCGGTCGAAGGCCAGAACCGCCGCCACTTTTGCCGTTGCCTGGGGTATCTGACCGGTGACGAGCAGCGCGCGTGCATAATGGGTTTGGCTGTCGACGTTGCCGCTTGTCACGGTCGCCGGCGCGAGCGAAGCAAGCAGCTTCAACGCCTCCTGCGGGTCGCCCAGTCCGATCAATTGATCGGCGAGCGCGGCGCGCACGCGTGGCGGCGACGTCTCGGCTATCTTGGCGATCTCCAGGCGTGCTGCCGCAGGCGGCTGAGTATCATGCCAGAAATTCCCTATCGCCAGCAGTACGTTCGGATTGTGCGCATAACGCTGGAGTAAATCGTCTATGATCTCGCGGGCCTTGTTCTGATCGCCCTGCGCGACATAGGCACGCGCGCTTTCAATCGCGTAACGCGGGTCGTTCGGGTAAAGCGGCATCATCTTGATCGCGGTCGCTCTTATGCCGCGCATGTCGCCTATGCGGCGATAAAAAGCCATGATCTGGAAAAGCAGATCCTTCGGATCGTCTGCCACCGCCGCGCGCTTCTCGAGCATGTCGATCGCTTCGCGTGTCTTGCCGAGCCCGTCGAGCGCGCGGGCCTTCAGTACATAGCCGTCGGCGCGATCGGGAATGGCGGCTATGATGCGGTCGCCGATCCCTAGCACGTCATTATAACGGCGCTGGTTAAGCGCGATCGCCCCGGTCGCGAGCAGGCCGGCGGGGTCATTGGCTGACAGAGAGAGAAGAGGGTCGATATAGCGTTTCGCTACGTCGAACTGGCCGCCACGCACGGCCAGGATCGACATATTCTCAAGCGCCTCGATATTGTCCGGCTCAAGATCGAGCGCGGACTGGAAGGCATTGGCGGCAGCAGCGGGATGCCCCATCGCCAGCTGCAGCTCAGCCAGCTTGATGTACCGACGCGCGCTGCTGTCATCATAGGCGACTGCCGTCTGGATCGACTTTAGCGCTGCCGGATAGGCCTGGAGTGCCATCATGCGATCATATTGCGCCTCATAGGCGGCCGCTTTCTCCGCGCTCGATGTGCAGGCGGCCGCCAGCAACAGCAGGCCAAGCGCGGCAATTGCCGGAAAGCGGCGCGCTTTCAGGCGCATCGGGATTTTCGATACGGGCAGGGAACAGTCGGGCGCACGGTCCGTAGTAACCCCTGGATTAGCTTTTGGATGCCGGAGCCGTTCAACCTGTCGAAACGAAACCGTAACGGTCGCGCCGCGATAACGGTCATGCGGAAACCCATAAGGCACATAAACGCTGGAAAAGGCAGTTCGCAAGTGCGAGATACGCTCGCAGCTTCAAAGGGGATAAACATATGAGGATGACAGCCGCGATCGCGCTAGCCGTCGCCGCTCTTGTGCGGCCCGATATTGCATTCGCGCAGGCAGGTGCGCCGATCGCGGGCGCCAAGCCCGCAGCGAGCACTTATCGCATCAGCCCTGGTGATCAGCTCAATATCTATGTGTGGGGTGATGAGCGGTTGCAACGCAACCTGACCGTGCTGCCGGACGGCACCTTCGCCTTTCCGCTGGCCGGCACGGTCATGGCTGCGGGACGCACTCCTAACGATATCGAGGATGTGCTCTCGAAGCTGCTCGCGCCGCAATATAAGGGTGTGGCGCAACAGGTGACGGTTTCGGTCGTCGCGCCATCCGGTATGCAATATTCGGTGATTGGCAAAGTTCACACGCCTGGGAACTTCACGCCGACGCGCTACGTCAGCGTCCTCAACGCACTCGCCCAGGCGGGAGGGCCGACCGACTTCGCCGATGTCGGCAACATTGTGATCATGCGGACCACAGGTGGTCGCACCCAGGTGATCCGGACGCATCTGTCCAACATCATCAAGGGCAAACCCTCGGCCGGTGATCTCGACGCGAACTCGGTGCCGATGATCCAGTCCGGCGATACGGTAATCGTGCCGTGAGGTTTTTTCGCATTGCGCTGTTCGGTGTCGCCATTGCCGCACCGGCAGCGGCGCAGCCAATCCAGTTCAGCGGGGTCCTTCAGGGCAGCGTCGGATATGGCACCAATCCGTTGGTGCGGCCCGGCGTGACGGCAGGCACGGCGCAGGCTACAGGATCTTTCGCGCCCCGGCTTGTCTATCAGACGGCGAAATCATCGACGACGCTGGAAGGCGCCTATAGCCGGGACCAATATTTCTCGCGTTTCGGCCACACCGATTCACTTAGCACGTCGCTCATCCGTACCGACCAGTTGAACGAGCATCTCGGTTCCACTCTGCAGGCCAGTTTCAACAGCACCAACAGGGCCACTATCGCCGACCCTTCGACGATCGACAACGAGCCGCTCAATATAGGTCGGCGGACCTACCGATCGTCCGGGCAATATCAGCTGCAATTTCAGGCGTCGGCCAGAGATCAACTGAACTACGGCGTCCAGATCGAGCATATGGCTTACGGCGACAATGGCGGCACCGGGCTGCCGGGCCTGGCCGCCAGCTCTTACACGCAATATTCCACCAACGTAGGCTATAACCGCGTGCTGGATGCGCGGACCACCGTTGGCGCGCAAGTCAACATCAGCACAGTTCACTCGAAGCTTTATCCGGACAGTCGCACCGTCGGGCCGTCGCTCACGATCAAACGCCAATTAACCGCCATCTGGGAAATAGACGGCAATGCCGGTGTTATATTCCAGCATGTCGCGGGCCCGTTCCCAAGTTCGGCGCAGAGCTTCAGCTACGGCGTCAATGCGTGCGGCACCTATCCGCGTACGCATATCTGCGTGGGTGCCCAGCACCAGGCCTCTGCCAGCGGCTACGGCGCGTTGCGCACCAATTCTGGTGTCAATGCGAGCTTGACGGAGCAGCTGAGTGAGAAAAGCCGATTCACGCTCTCGGCCAATTATTACAAGTCGAGTGCGGCCGCTTCCACGATCGGCGCTCACCTTCCCGGGGCATTAACCGCCATAAGCTCGCGCGCGCTGCTCGTGAACGCTCAATATGATCGGGATCTCACGCAACGCCTTTCCGCCGGAGTCGGGGGCACTTATCAGTGGCGGGATACCGTACGGGCCGGCAGCGGCCGGGCCGCTTCCGCGACCGTTCATCTCACCGCCAAGCTGGGAAGATTGTGAATGGCTACACAGCCCTCTGAAGTGGAAACAGCCGGCGCGGGCGGAGGCTTTATCTCCTCGCTTCCCGCAATGGTCTGGCAGCGCCGCTGGTTCGTTATCATCCCGATTATCGCCGCGACGGTGGCGGGACTGATCACCGCATTCCTCATGCACCCGGTCTACGAATCCTCGGCGACGGTGCTGATCGAGTCCCAGCAGGTCCCCGACGACCTGATCGGCGCGCTTTCGGGTGGCGGTAGCCAGGTCAGCGACATGATCGGACAGCGAATCGCGCGAGCGCGCGAGCGCGTCCTCAGCCGCCAGGATCTCATTCGGCTGATCCGCACCTACGGCCTCTACCCGCGCGAACAGCGTACAATGCCCTTGTCGAAGATCGTCGACAAAATGCGCAACGACACCACGATCCAGGCGATCGACAACGGTATCTCGATGGGCGGCCCGAGCAGGAAGAATCTTGGCTTGGCCAATACGATCGCGATCACGGTCGCATTCGATTACGACGATGCCGCCAAGGCGCAGCAGGTTGCACAGCAATTCGTCGATCACTTCCTCGAAGCGGACGCCAGCACCCAGGCCAGCCAGGCAACAGATACGGTCAACTTCCTGACCGAACAGGCAAATCAGATACAGAATCAGATTCAGCAGCTGGAAGGGAAGGCGCTGCAGATTCGCTCGCAAAACGGAACGGTCTTAGCGCTGGGCGGAATGGCAGCTGCCGGCGCGAATCCTGGTGCGGTCGAGGGACAAGTCGCCAACCTTCAGGCGCAGAATTACAAGCTCGAGACAATGCAGCAAGCCGGCGCTGCGTCGCCCCCCGACGCTGCCGTCGCCCAGGCCGAGCAGCAGCTACGGGTCGCCCAGGCCCGTTATTCGGACACGCATCCCGACGTGGTTGCGGCTCGGGCACAGTTGGAGGCTGCCAAGGTTGCCGCAGCGCAGAAGCCGAAGATCGACGCCCTGCAGACCGAACTTGCCGCGAACCGTGCGCAGATCAAAGCGCTGAACAATGCTCGTTCAATGCTGATGTCCGACGCTGCCGCAGCACGTGCCGCGGCAGCGCGCGCGCCCGCCCTGCAGAGCCAGCTAGAGCAACTCGAAAAGGCTGCGGAGGTCCTGCGCGATCAATATCGTGGCATCGGCCTGAAGCTGCAGGCTGCACAGATCCAGGCTCGCATGGAAGCGGAACAAAAGGGCGAGCGGCTTACCTTGTCGGACCCGCCGGTCGTGCCTGACCATCCGCTGCGCCCGAACCGACCTTTGATAATCGCAGGATCGATCATCGCCGGGCTTGGCTTCGGCCTGGCACTGGTGTTGTTGATCGAGCTGATCATGCGCCCGATCCGTGGCACAGCGGCGCTTCGGGCGGTGATTGGCGAGGCGCCGCTGGCGGTGATCCCGGATTTCGACATGCGTCCGAGCTGGGTCGCCCAGTGGGTCGAACGTCGCGTCCGCCGCAAGAACAAGACCGCGGTGCGCGCATGACGGCATCGCAACCCGCTGATGGGAGTCCCGCTTCGATGACCGTGCCCAAACCGGATCAAGCGCTGTTTCCGCCGATCGATAAGATCGAGCCGCTCGATGTGCTGCCGGAGCAGTTCGACGATCAGAATATTGTCGGCTTCCGCAACGCGGACACGCGTGCGCGACCGTTCAAGTTGATGCGCGCGCAGGTCGTGCGGCAGATGGAAGATCGTGATATCAAATTGATTGGCGTGACGTCCGCAGCGCCCAATGTGGGCAAGACGTTCGTGGCATCCAACTTGGCCGCTGCGCTGTCACGAATCGCGGATTATGATGTTTATCTCGTCGATCTCGATCTTCATCGTCCGGCTGTTGCCGAACGCTTCTCCTTCGAGCGCGAGGGTTGGGGGATCCACGACTTTCTTACGGGCGAGCAACCCGACATCTCCCAGGTCGCGCGGCGTATCAACGATGAACGGCTGGTGGTCGTGCCTGGTTACAAGCGCGATGTGGCGACGGGTGAATTGCTGACCAGTGCTACGGGCACGCGCTTGTTTGAAAGCTTGCGGGCGTTGCCTAAAGGCGCGGTCGTGGTTGTCGACATGCCCCCAATCTTCGCCGATGACGATGCGGTCATCATCGGTCAGCATCTCGACGGTTTCATTCTGATAGTCGAGGATGGGAAGTCGACGCGCAAACAGATATTGGAGACGATCCGGCTGTTGTCGCCTACCCCGTTCATGGGCGCAGTCCTCAACCGCTACCGCAGCCAGCTCTTCGCCGACGAATATGGCTATGGCTTCGCCTATGGCTATGGCGGTTATTACTGACATTCCGCACGTATTTAAGCGTAGGCATCTGCCTTGGGGATGATCGGCTTGGGACGGTGCGTCCTGGGAAAAGCAATGAGCCCGCCTAAGGCGACGGATTGCCTCGTTCGCCATGGCGATCACGGCAGTGGACATGAAGATTCGGCTTCAGGCAATAAAAATGGCGGCGCCGAGCAGCGCCGCCATTTTTTGTCTGTTGATCTACTTTGCGGGGCCGGCGACCGCGCCCGGTTTCTTCGCCGCGGCCGGTGGCGCAAATCCACTCTGGTAGGTAATTTTGGCGCTATCGCGCAGCGCCTTCAGTTGATCGCTGATCATTTTGGTGAACTGCTGTTGACGCCACGCCGCAACCGCCGTCTGACGGGCCTGAGCAGGATCGCTCGGGATCGACTGATGGCCAATTACCGCGTTCACGGTGAGGATCCCGTTGGTCGGCAGCACGAACGGCTCACCCGGCGCTAAGGCGTTGATCTGCTTGATCAAATCGTTGGGCACCTGCGCGGTGTCGAGACCGGTCTTGATATGGTCGAACTTGATGCCGATCCCTGTCAGATGCTCGGCCACGGCATTCATATTATGGTCGGATGTGATGACACTCAGTTTCTTGATGTCGCTCGGGGTTGGCCGGAAGCGGATTTGGTCGAGCTGTAGAATCTCCCGGTTGCCAAAAGCATTGGGATGCTCGGCCATGAATTTGCTGATGTCGGCATCGTTCGGCACCGGCACGACCGCCTGCTGCTGCTTGGCATAGGTCTGCGCGAGCAGCAGTTCATCGGTGCGCTGTTTTTGGCTCTGAAATTCCGGGCTCTTGTCGATCTTCTTATCGCGCGCGACGGTCAGCAGCAGCTTGCGATCGATGATGTGCTGCAACGCCTCGCGTTGGGCGACCTGTTTGTCCATCCCCTGCGGGATATTGTTGGACTGGATTTCAGTATTGAGTTCCTGCAGCGTGATCTCGTCTCCGTTGACCGTCGCTGCCACCTGACCCTCGGGAACCCCCTTGTGGCAGGCGGCGAGCAGTGCGGCCATGGCGCACATCGTGCTGAATGCTAGGCGCTTCGACATTGATTCACTCCCAAGATGCCGCCCCCGCGGCGAGCTTTTGTGCGACTGTATCGCACGCCCCAAAACACTTTCCTACTATCATCCCGCCAGGGGGCCGATCAGCATGCGCTGGGCGGGAACGGGCATTGCGTTCAGCATGGTCGTGGCGAAAAGCTTGAGCGTTGCCTGCGCCTGCACCGGATCCGCCGAAACGGTGGAAAGCCGTACCAGCAGGCCATCTGGGATCGAACCCGTCAAATTGCTGCGGATCACGGCGACACGCTGGCCGCTCCAGCTGGTCGGCACCATATCCCCGATCCTCGTCCAGTAAAGCACCTGCTCCACGCGCGTATCGCTGTTCGCGGAGAAGCTGCGGGAAGCGAGGCTGTGGCCATTGGCGAGCGGGATCGACGTGATGCGGGTTTCCGTCAGGTGGAAACCGCTCGCCGGATAGCAGATTTCGGGGCGATGTATCTGCAGCATACCGCCTTGGCTGCTGCCATAGGCCATCAACAGCATGACCGGCAGCTGATCGGGCGAGCTATAAGATCGCGTTACCTGCTGATCATAAAGCAGACGTGCGAGTTGGTCGGGCGGCGGCAGGACGAGCCCGCTTGCGGTTTCGTAGGACCATCCGCCGATACGCAGTGGCACAATCTTGTCGAGTTGGTCGTGGCCGATCAACATGACAGGTCGACGCGGCATGCGCGAATAGGCGGTGCCGGCAGCGACCAATGCCGCTCCGCCGACCAACAGGTCGCGGCGGCTCGGGATCAGTTTAGGGGTGTCGTCAACCATCAGCGGGCGCTCCGCGTGGCCAGCCGGCGCCGGAGCGGCTCAGCGAGTTTGTCGATTCCGAAGATACTGAGGAGCGCGACCGCGAACATCACCATGCCCGCGCCCTCGTGAAGGAAACTCTGTGCCCAGGCATCGCCCATGAAATCGGTGATCAGGATCAGTAGCAGCACGCGTACGAAATTGGCGAGCACCGCCACCGGCACGATCGCGATCATCAGAAGCAGCGCGTAGCGCCAGTTCGCATTATGGCGGACGTAGATGTAGAACAGGCCGATCGCCGACAGACTCATGATCGAATTGAGCCCGGCGCAGGCCGCGGCTACCAAAATGTCATATTGATCGACCTGAATGATCACGCCCTTGCGCGCGATCATCATGCCGCAGGCGTCGAGCAGCGACACCGCGGCACGGGAAATTTCAATCTTGAGCGGCTGGGTCAGCGTCGCAACGACGCTGTCCGGCGGCGGGAACAGGAAGATGAAATAGAAAGTCGGAAACCACATCAGCCGCATCACCGCGACACCGCAATAGGCGTAGAAGACGACGAGCAGCGTGAGGTAGAGCGCCCCGCCCTCAAGCTCGAGTGTGGTGGTGATCCGGGCCAATATGTAGAGCACCAGCGCCGGGATCAGCAGCATGGCCGTCAGCGCGAGATTGCCGCGTCGCATCAGCGGCGGGATCTCGCTGCGAAGCTGGAGCACCAGCCAGATGCCGGTTGCGAGCACGATCGGGCCGTGCGCCCCTTGTTCGGTCGACCAGGATTCGCGCGCGACCTCCACCATCGTCGGTATGACAATCGTGGCGAGGCCGAGCCACAGCAGCCAATGGGGCAGCAATGGCCGCCACCACGGCGGAGCGCCGGTGGAACGATTTGGAAGAAGTTGGTCCGTAGCGGCGATCTCAGCGTTAGGCATTCGTTGCACCAGACCCTAACTCAGACGCCGCAGGGCATGTGACGGAAAATCGCGAATAGCCGGTTCCCACGTCCCTGCCAATGGGGGCTGCCGGTTAAAGAAGAATGGAGATCGTTTCGGATTCGTCAGACAAGCCGACTTTCCCGCGCGCCGCGTCCCACCGCTTCGTAGACGAAGCCCGCTTTTTCGGCTTCTTCGCGGCTATAGACATTGCGCAGATCGACGAACACGGGGGTCGCCATCAGGCCGGCGAGCCGGGCCAGATCGAGATTGCGATATTCGTCCCATTCGGTCACCAGCGCGACCGCATCGGCACCTGTAGCCGCCTCGTAGGCATTTTCGGCGAATTCTACGTCAGTCAGAAGCTCGCGCGCTTGTTCCAGCCCTTCCGGATCGTGCGCGCGAATCTTGCAGCCTGAATCCTGCAGAGCGCGGATGATCGAAAGGGCAGGTGCTTCACGCATGTCATCTGTGTTTGGCTTGAAGGTCAGGCCGAGAATCGCCACCGTCTTGCCGCGTGGGTCCCCACCCATGATCTTGAGCACTTTGCGCCCCATGGCCCGCTTTCTGGACTCGTTGACCTGCACGACCACGTCGACCACGCGGATCGGCGAGGCATAATCTTCGGCCGTCTTGAGCAAAGCGAGCGTGTCCTTGGGAAAGCAGGAACCACCATAGCCTGGGCCGGCATTCAGGAATTTAGCGCCGATACGGTTGTCGAGACCTATGCCGCGCGACACGTCGCGCACATCTGCTCCTACCGCCTCACACAGATCGGCGACCTCGTTGATGAAGGTGATCTTGATCGAGAGGAAGGCGTTGGCGGCATATTTGATCAACTCGCTCGTCCGCCGCGCGGTGAAAAGCAAAGGAGAGCTTTCGCTCTCGAATGGTGCGTAAATGCGGCCCATCACGCCGCGCGCGCGTTCATCGTCGGTGCCGATGACGACGCGGTCGGGTTTCATGAAATCCTCGATCGCGGCGCCCTCGCGCAGGAATTCGGGATTTGAAACGACCGCGATTTCCACGCGGGGATTGATCTCGCGCACGATGCGTTCGACCTCGTCGCCAGTTCCGACCGGCACGGTCGATTTCGTCACGAGGACGACCGGTCCAGTAACTGCTGCGGCGATCTCACGTGCGGCGGCATAGACATAAGACAGATCGGCATGGCCGTCGGTTTTGCGCGATGGTGTGCCGACTGCGATAAACACCGCGTCAGCACCATCGACCGCGGGCGCCAGATCGGTGGTGAAGGACAGCCGTCCAGCCGCCACGTTGCGGGCGACCAACTCATCCAGGCCAGGCTCATAGATTGGCATCACACCCTTTCTAAGGGCGTCGATCTTGCGTTGATCCTTGTCGACACAGGTCACGTCATGGCCGACATCCGACAGGCAGGCGCCCGAGACGAGTCCGACATAGCCCGTGCCGATCATCGTGATGCGCATTGAATATCCTTTTACCCTGCCCCACCCGCTCTTTCCCAAGAGCGGGGAAATCCCGCCAATGCAAGACTTGCTGTTGCATTGCAGCGACACAATATCCGCCATCAACGATGAGGTTCCCATGGCCGAGCAAATTGCGACCCTGGCCGGTGGCTGTTTCTGGTGCATCGATGCCGTGTTCGACGACCTCGTTGGCGTGCATGGGGTCGAGAGCGGCTACACCGGCGGCGAAGTCATCAGTCCAACCTACCGTCAGGTCTGCGGTGGAGACACCGGCCATGCCGAGGCGATTCGTGTTCATTTCGACCCGGATCAGATCTCTTATGGCGAACTGCTCGATATCTTCTTCGCGGTCCATGATCCGACCCAGCTCAATCGCCAGGGCAACGATGTCGGGCCGCAATATCGCTCCGCCGTCTTCCCCTATTCGCCAGAGCAGGAAGCCGAGGCGCGCGCGGCCATCGTGCGCGCGCAGAAGGATTGGGACAGGCCGATCGTCACAACGATCGAACCCGAGGCGCCCTGGTATCCGGCGGAGGATTACCACCAGGAATATTTCGCGCGTGAAGGCGACAGCAATCCTTATTGCCAGGCGGTCGTGGCGCCCAAGCTCGCCAAATTCCGTAAGAGCTATGCCGCGCGGCTGAAGGCGGGCGCTGCCGGCTGATCATGCGGGCGGCGCCTCAACCTGTTTGAATAGGGATTGTTCATGTCTTCGGCGGAAGCGTGCTGCGTTCCCGCCGATAACGGTCAAGCTCTAACGCTTTGAGCTGGGGCTGCACGGATCGCGCGGTGCGCGCGTGTCGATCTCCAGCCGCTGCCCGCGTTCGGCCGTCCGCGATGCCACTTGCTCGAATTGCGCCATGCATTTCGCCACGCGTGCGTCGAAACTGCCGTTTTTCAAGGTGCGATGGCCATCGGCGGGCGGTTCGCGCATCTGCGGATCAGCCGAGCATCTCGGCGACGATCCGCCGCAACTCCCTGGATGGGAGCGGTGAACGGAGCAGATGTGTTTCGCCGCGTGGCTTCTCGTCGAAGCGAAGCGACAGGCGCCGGCGCGGAAGATCCGCCTGGCGTAATTCTGGATTGTGCATATTGTCCTTGGGCGGGCCGATTGAGGCCCGCAATTTTCTTGAATGAATGGGACGCTAGCGTCGGAAGTTCCGGCGCTGCCCGCCGCCGCCCGGTGTGGGCTCGCGGTATATCAGTCGACCTTTGTCGAGGTCGTACGGTGTCATTTCGACCTGCACGCGATCGCCCAGCACGGTGCGGATGCGGAAACGCCGCATCCGTCCGGCTGTGTAGGCAATCACCTTGTGCTTGTTATCGAGCAGGACGCGGAAGCGCCCATCGGGCAGAACCTCCTCGATCAAGCCATCGAACGTGATCAGTTCCTCTTTAGCCACGCCTAGAGGGCTTGGAGGTTGACCGCGGATTGCTTGCCGCGATTGTCATCCTGCACGTCATAGCTGACGCGCTGATCCTGCGCGAGCGTGCTCAGGCCGGCGCGCTCGACCGCGCTGATGTGCACGAAGCTGTCCTGGCCGCCGCCCTCAGGCGAGATGAAACCATAGCCCTTGGAGGCGTTGAAAAATTTGACTGTGCCGATCGGCATGGAATGTTTCCTTTCACGAAAACAGCGGGACCCTCCGGCAAAGGCGCGGGAGGAGCCATGAAGCGTGAAAGGGAAAGATCCGGCCTCATTTTTCGGAGGCATCAAATTCCGTCGCAGGCGACGTTAGCACGTGGGAGATAGGGAATATGTGGCGAAAGGTCAATCATCTGCCCGGACTGGCCGTTCTCACGCTACGCGCTGAAAGCTGATCAGCCTATGCTCCGGATCGGTTGAGACCAGCCGCACGGTCAGAGCGTCACCCGGCTGCACGCCATGGGCCTCGATGCGTGCGACCACCGGATCGTCACGCAATTGCATGCGCGCGCCGCGATCGTCGACGTCCGTCACGATCGCCGCAAAGATCCGACCCTCGCTGCCCTTCAGCATCACGGCTTCGGCGAGATCGACAACGGCGCGCTCGATCTGGCCGCCGAGCGCATCGGCACGCGCCATTACCGGTGGTAATTTTGGAAAGGCGGCCGCGACAACGTCCGGCAGGGCCTGTCCATTGGCGATAGCGAGCGCTGCGCGCACGACATATCGGTCGGCCAAACGTCGGAGGGGGGCGGTGGCATGCGCATAGGTCGCCGCCATCGCAACATGCCAAGGCACCACGCCGGCCTGGTACGGCGCATAGCGGGCGCCTTCACCGGCGCGGCGTACGGCGAGCATGAACGCCGCCTGGCGAGGATCCGCCGCGTGGAGATTCTTCTGGAACTGGCCAAGCGTCTCTTCCGCGGGCCAGGCAAGGCCGAAGGCGCGGGCGGTGAAGCGCAGCCGTCGGATCGCACGCTCATCTGGCGGCGCCATCACCCGGAACAGCCCGGTCTGATGTGCCTGCAGCGCGTCGGCGACGGCAAGATTGGTGGCGAGCGACAAGGCGGCGTTGCGGTCTTCGGACTGCAGACGCGGTCGGAAGGTTAGGTGGAAGTCATCCCCGACCCGCGAGACCTCCTGTTCCGGAGGGTCGACGCGAGAAGCACCGCGCCGGTCTTCGGCCGCTTGGATACGGGTCGCGAGCTCGGTGAAATCGGCCGGCAGATCGTTGTCGCTGACATTGCCGTAGGCGAGTTTGGCGCGGCTGCGAATCACCGCGCGCTCCGCGCCATCGAGGCGGACGCTGCCGTCGGGCCTCACCCGTACGGCGAAGATGACCGCCGGGCGGGGGCCGTCGGGCAATAGGCTCGCTGCTTGCTCGCCCAGGATCGGCGGGTAGAGCGGGACCTTCCCGTCGGGTAGATATTGGCTTTCCCCGCGGGTCCAGGCTTCGCGATCGATCGGTCCATCGTCGTCGACGAACCATGCCACGTCGGCGATCGCATATTGGAGCAGCAGATCGCTGCCGGCGCGCTCGACCGCGAAAGCCTGGTCGAGGTCCGTCGAACTTGCGGGATCGAGCGTGACAAACGGCCTATCAGTACGGTCGACGTGCTGCGAGGGCACGCGCTTCGCCGCTTCCGTCGCAGCAGCGAGGACCTCCGAGGGGAAAGCCGCCGGTAATCGATATTGCGTCCGGATTGCGGCGAGCCCTTGGGTGAGGGTGCTGGTCGGATCGATGAGAGTCTTCATTGCTGCGCCCGGTACACCGGCCGGTGCGGAGGCGGAAGGCCGGTGCCCGGGATCGGTGGCTGATTGTCCCCGGGGCTATTGCGACTTGCGCTCGGTATACGTGATGCGGATCCGCACCCACGTGCCGACGATCACGTGCCCGCCGACACGCGGCGGCAGGACCAGGAATTGCCATGCCGCTTCGCGCACTGCCCGGGCAAGCCCCGAGCCGGGTGTCTCGTCCAGCTCGACACAATTGCTGACATGATAACGCGCAATCGTCTGGCAGCCGATCGTGCCATAGCCGGGGCCGGGCCGCGCGTTCTTGAGATAATAAGCGAGCTCCGTATCGGTCGGCTCGCGATACCATTGCGCGTCGTAAAGCGGCTGGCCCGCCGGCCCATAGGCCACTGGCCGGTCTGAATCGGAAGAACCGCTCGATTCATCCGCGACGCTTGCGTCGGAAGATTGCTGCGTTTTTGCATGCTGCGGCACCTGGCGGACATCGAACTTCTCCAATCCGGGCGTGAGCACCCAGGGCGCCGCGACCACCGGCGGCAATTTGACGATCGGCGGCGGCAGAGCGGCGGGAGCAGGCGCCGCGGCCGGGGAATGTCGCGGCTTGGCGACGCTGCGCGATTTGGCCGTCTCCTCCTGTGCGTCGGGGGCGACCGAGAAGGTGACGAGGCTTCCGCCCGAGCGCGACATCTTGGCATAGGGTGGGGCTATCCGTAGCAACAAGAGCAGCAGCAACAGATGCGCAACAAGAGTCAGTGCAAATGACAGCATGCGCCGGCGGATGATTGCGCGATCCGCTTCGACTTCCGTTTCGGGGATGGGCGGGTAGGATACCGAATACATCGGCAAGCTGCCTGAGAAGAACGGAAAGGGCGTGCCGCGGACCGGGCGAGCCTAAGCCCCTAGTCGACCGCCCTCCGATTGGAAGGGCTTTTGCGACAGGTTGACGGCCCCTGCCGGGATTCCCTTATACCTTCGCTGCCCCGCCCTGCCGCGCTGGAGGCTACAGGCAGGATTGCTGCGGCCACCAGAGGCTCGTTACGGCAAGAAACATTTCCGAACCGCACCGCCTCGAGCCCCGAAGTTTCCACCGCTGTGGAGGGAATCGATGAGCGAGGGCGTTCAATCCAGCTATCGCCGCGCCGCGATTAACGATCTTCACTCCCACGCTACTTGGTAACGCGACACAAGGTGCTCTGCGTGTTGCCTCTTCACCTCGTCGCATTGGATTCAGTTGGATGGTGAAACATCTTTTCCTTGGCGGTATGAGCCGCAGCGCGTGATCGGCAGTTGGCAGACCAGCGTCCCTCCAGAGGACCGGAAGGGCGCCGTGCCGCGTGCGGCGGCCATCGCCGCCATAGTGGCTATATCGATCGCATCGTCAGCACGAGCTCAAGAGCTGGAAAAAGCGAAAGGATCCACCGAGGAGCCGGACGTCGTTGTCAACGGCCAACGCGGATCGGCGGTTGCGGATATTGCCCCGATCGCCACCTTCGACGCAAAGATGATTGAAGGCACCGGCGCCACCAGCCTGGGTGAATTGCTGCGCGTCCTCACCCCGATGGCGCGTTCGGCCGATGGCAGCGATCCGATACTCCTGCTCAATGGACAGCGGATCAGCGGCTGGGAGGAAATAGGCGGCCTGCCGCCCGAAGCCATCGCCAAGACCGAAGTCCTGCCCGAGGAGGCCGCGATCCGTTACGGCTATCCACCCACGCGGCGGCTGCTCAACTTCGTCACCAAAGCGCGGTTCCGCTCGATCGAATTGGCTGCCAATGCGGGGCAAAGCACGGCAGGCGGTGCCGGCAATTATGGCGCGAATTCGGGGCTTACGCGCATTGCCAGCCGAAGGCGGCTGACGCTGACCGGCGAATATCACCACGCCAACCCGCTCTGGACGTCGCGCCGCCCGTTCGCGCTGGACCCGGACAATCTTTTCGACCCCACCGGCAACGTGATCGCCGCCGACGGTGGCGAGCTCGACCCCGCATTGAGCCGGGCAGCGGGTCATACCGTGCTGGTGGCCGGCGTCCCGGTCGATCCGCAATCCCGCGGACAGCTCTCGTCCTATGGGAACCCGAATATATTCGACGTGCGGCCTTTCAACACTTTGATCGACCGTAGCGACTCGATCAAAGGCAATGCCGTGCTCGCAATGCCGGTCACGGACACGGTGGACGCGAGCTTCACATTTTCCGCCGAGCAGGGCTGGACCCAATCCATCGAGGGCCATGCGCCGCTTACGATCTTCGTTCCCGCGAGCAGCCCCTTCTCACCGTTTGATCGTGACGTCCTGCTCTATCGGTTTGTGCTCGCTGGCGGACTCCGCCCGCAGCGGAGCGAAACAACAACGCTGCACGCAGGCGCGGTGGTGCGCGGCGGCGTCAGCGGCTGGCAATGGGATGTGACCGCAGCGATGGACGACAAGCGGCGCACGACGTACGGCGACACGGGCTATGGCGCTGGGCCGATAAACCAGGCCGTCGCGGCGGGTGCAGACCCCTTCGGCACGCTGGCGCCTGCAATGCTGGGGCCGCGGCTGAGCCAGCGATCGATGACGCTCACCCGCAACGCTGAGGTGAAGGCGGTGGCGCGAGGATCTTTGTTGCGGTTGCCCGCCGGCAATTTGTCCTTGATCGCGACGACCGAGGGGGCGTGGGGTTACGCGCATACGCGTTCGCAGGGGGTGATCGACAACGACTTCCGAATCGACCGCGCGCGGGTCGAGGGCGGGCTCACAATCGATCTGCCGCTTACCTCCCGGCGCGAGAAAGTGTTGCCTTATGTCGGCGACCTTTCGGTGAACTTCACCAAGCGGCTGCGCCACGTGCAGGATTACGGCGAGCTGACCGATACGACGTTCGGGCTTGCATGGGGGCCGTTCAAACGGCTGCAATTCACCGCCACGCTCAACCGCACGGCGACCGCTCCGGATATAGAGATGCGCTCTGCCGCAACCGTTGAGAACCTGAACGTTCCGTTCTTCGATTTCGGCACCGGACGCTCCGTCTATGTAACGCTGATCACCGGCGGCAATCCGGGCCTGGCAGCGGAGCGCAAGCGGGTACGTACCTATGGTTTCACGTGGCAGCCGTTCGAAAAAACGCAGCTGCAATTGAGCGGCAGCTATAGCGAAACGCTGATCCACGACCCAAGCGGGGTCGTGTCGGCGCTGACCCCGGCGGTTGAGGCCCAATTGCCCGAACAGTTCGTCCGCGATTCGTTCGGGCGGCTGACCACCGTGATCCTCAAGCCCTTCAACTTCTATCGCCAACGTCAGCGCACGATCAACGCGCAGATCAATTTCTCAAAACAGTTCGGCAAACCGGCCTCGCCCGACAAGCTCCAGCAGCAGACCTTTTTGTATATCGGGGCCTCGCCCTATCTGAATCTCCGCGACCAACTCGAGCTCAATCCGGGACTGCCGGCCTTCGATCTGATCCACGGCGAAACCGTCGATGGATCCTTCTGGCACTTCAAGACTGCGGTCTATGGGTGGGGCGGGCTCAGCAGAGGCGGGAATGGACTCAGCTTCAATTGGCAATATTTCGGACCCTCGCACATTCACGGCGGCACTCCGGAGACGGAGCTTCGCTTCTCTCACTGGCTCAAGATCGACTTCAGCGCGTTCGTCGCGCTCCATCATTTCCTGCCGCATCAGGATTGGGCGCGTAAGACCAAGCTCACGCTGCAGGTGATCAACCCGCTCGATCAGCATCAGACGGTGCGCGATTCGACCGGCGCCACGCCTTTTCGCTACCAGCCGGCCTTCTCCGATCCCGCAGGGCGGACGTTCAAGCTGACATTGCGAAAGCTCTTCTAGGAGCCAGGCGATCAAGCCGCGGCACGGCGCAGCCGATCGTTGATCGCGAGTCCCAGGCCCTCGTTCGGGATCGGTGCGACCGCGATACGTGAAGCAGAGCCCGAATCCGCCTGGTGCAGCAGATCGAACAGGCGCGCCGCCGCTTCGGTGAGGTCGCCCCGCGCCGACAGCGAGGCATGGCCCGCAACCGCGCCGAATCCGATCAGCCATTCGCTCTCATGCGCTTCGCTCGCGTCGAGGCGGAGGGGCTTGGAGGGTGCATAATGCTGCGTCATCTGACCCGGCGCTTCGATCTTGCCCGACCCGCCTCCGAGGATCGGCAGGCCGGCTGCGTCGGCGAGCGCGTCCGCGGTAATCGGACCGGGCCGGAGGATGCGCAGGCCTTGGTCGGATGCCGCGACGATCGTGGACTCAAGTCCGACCGAGGTGGGGCCCGCGTCCACGATCAGTTCGATGCTGTGCCCGAGCGAATGCAACACATGCTCTGCACGGGTAGGGCTTATTGTTCCGCTCGCGTTGGCGGATGGCGCCGCGAGCGGCTTGCCGCTGGCATGAAGCAGATCGCGCATCGCCGGATGGGCAGGAGATCGCAGCGCAATCGTCGGCAGTCCTGCTGTCGCAAGCGTCGCGATCAACGCTCCGGCCTTGAGTTGGCCGACGACGGTGAGCGGGCCTGGCCAAAAAGATTCTGCGAGCCGACGCGCTGCGTCCGGCAGATCGGCGATCTCGTCGGCGCCGACCAGGTCCAGCACATGCACAATCAGCGGATTGAACGAAGGCCGTCCTTTCGCGCGATAGATGGCGGCCACGGCTTGCGGCTGCGTCGCGTCCGCGGCCAAGCCGTAGACCGTCTCCGTCGGAATCGCGACTGGCTTGCCTTGCGCGATCAGGTGAGCAGCCTCGTCGATCGCCGCTGCGTCATAAGGAAGGATACGGGCGGTCACGCGCGGGCCCTAGCAGGGTGAGGCCGGGGGCCCAAGCCGTCAGGCGGGAACGCGGTCCAGCAGTTCGGCAGGATCGATATCGAGACGGCGGATGCGCGAAGCGATGTCCGGCCATTCCTGCTCGAGGAAGTGCAGTCGGGCGGCGGCGCGCAGCCGTTGCGCCGCGCCGCGGTCGACGAACATGCCGACGCCGCGCCTGACCGTGACCAGGCCATCCTCCTGGAAACTTTGGTAAGCCTTGGCGACGGTGAGCGGATTGGCACCCTGATCGGCAGCGAAGGCGCGCACCGACGGAAGCGCATCGCCCTCCTTGATCCGGCCGTCGAGGATCATCGCGACGATCTCGTCACGCAAGCGAAGATAAACAGGGCGATCCGATGCAGCCATTGCGTTATGGTGTCATAACACAGCACGGCGGGATTAGGCAAGCCTCGCTGACGTATTTTTGTCCGGATATGGACATCCCGAACCGTCTCCGCGGCCGATATTCGGATCTACCCTTCCCAGATTCTCACGACCTCGTCCCGTACGGGGCGCGGGCGCTCCTCCAGTGCTCTTGTCGGGGTACCGAGGAAAAGGAAGCCGGCGATACGCTCGCCGGGCTCGCCAAAGGCGTCCCGCACAATATCCGAATAGGCGGCCCAGCCGGTCAGCCAGCCGCCGGCCAGGCCTTCGGCATGCGTCGCGACCAGCAGGCTCATGCACGCCGCCCCGGCCGACAATTCCTGCTCCCAGATCGGGATGTGACTAGCATGCGCGGGCGTGGACAGGGCAATGATCAGCGCCGGGGCCTGATAGGCAAATTGCCTTACCGCCTCGATCTCGACCTTTCCGGGGTCTGGCCGTTCGGCGCGATAGGCACGATCCAGCAAAGCGGCGAACGCCGGCCTCTTGTCATGGGGGACGACCACGAACCGCCACGGCGCGAGCTTGCCATGATCCGGCACGCGGGTGGCGGCGGCGAGGATACGATCCAGCTGAGCGGGCGTGGGCCCGGGCTCGCCGAGGTCGCGCGGTTTGCCCGAGCGGCGCGTCGCCATCAGTGCGGCCGGGGAGGAAATATCATTGAACATGCGGGGGGCCGACTAGCAAGGGATGGGAGAGCGGAGATAGCGGCAAGTTCCACCCACGCAATCCTCCGGAAGGAAGGGTGCTCGCCGCCGCCCATGCTGCATATCGTACTGCGCAACAATCTTCTTCACACGCGCAATAATAGAGCTAGTCTGCCTCCCCATGCCGCGCCCGCAAGGGCGCCCTGAGATAGGAAAGGTCCGCATGGAGACCCCCACCGACGCCTCGCCCGCCGAGCCGGACATCAGCCACGTAAACCCCTGGGCCGAACGTACCTGGCTTGGCCATCCCAAACCGCTAGCGCGGCTCTTCTCGATCGAGATGTGGGAAAGGTTCGGCTTCTACGGGATGCGGGCTCTGCTCGTCATCTATCTGACCAAGCATTTCCTGTTGGCGGACCATGAAGCGAACGGTGTCGTCGGTGGCTATCTAAGCCTGGTCTATCTGACGCCGGTGGTCGGCGGCCTGCTCGCCGATCGCTATCTTGGCTCCAAACGTTCGGTGAAGTTCGGCGCGATCGTGATGGCAGTGGGTTATTTCCTGCTCTGCTTCGGCGGCAACCAGGCAAAGCCTTATGCGATGATCGAGGGGACGCGCTATGACGTGACCCAGGCGCCTGCGCCGGGCCCGATGGCGGACAGTCCCAGCCAGACCGTGACGATGGGTGGGGAGACGCTTCGAATCCACGGATTGCCCGACGGATCGGTTCAGCTGCTCGCCGCCGACGATCATGTCGCCAAGACGATTTCGCCCAGCGATTTCGCCCCGAGCGCGGATCGCTCGCCTCTCTACACCGGGCTCATGCTGTTCGCCTTAAGTCTGGTCGTGATCGGCAACGGCTTCTTCAAGCCGAACATCTCGACCGTGGTGGGAAGCCTCTACAAGCCGGGCGACAAGCGGCGTGACGCGGGCTTCACCATATTTTACGCGGGTATCAATCTGGGTTCGATCGGGGGGCAGTTGGTCTGCCCCTTTTTCGTCGATCATTTCGGCTGGTGGGCAGGTTTCCTGGTGGTCTCGTTCGGCATGCTGGTCAGCTATGCCTTGATCCAGTTCGACGGGGGTCGGCTAAGCGGGTTCGGCGAGCCGCCGGTGCAGACCGGCCGCGATCGCGCACCGATCATTTACCTTCTGTCGCTCGCCTCCGCGCCCTTATTCTGGCTGATCTTCCACAATGTGATGACGGCCCAGGCCGCCGCAGCGGGCAGCGGGCTGATCGGCTATCTCCAGGCAACCCCGTTCCTCGGCAAGGTGCTGCTGGTGGTGTTCCTGCTGGCGGTGATCGGTATCCCGATCTGGTCGTGGCGCGCCGGTACCCGCGCCGAATTCCAGATGATGCTGGCTGCGATCATCCTGGTCGTTTTCAACGTCACCTTCTGGACCTTGTTCGAACAGGCGGCATCGTCGCTGACCCTGTTTGCGGATCGCAACACCACGCTCGAATTGTTCGGCCTCAAAATGTCCGCTGCGCAAACGCAGAATTTCAATCCGATCACGGTCGTGCTGTTCGCCCCAATTCTCAGCTGGATCTGGATCTCGCTCGCCAAACGCGGTTGGGAGCCATCGATCCAGGTCAAGTTCGGCACAGCCTTGCTGGTGGTCGGCCTGAGTTTCGTGATCCTTGCCTGGAGCGGCTCGACTGCCGATGCCACTTTCCGCATTTCATTATGGTGGCTGGTATTGGTCTATTCGCTTCACTCGATTGCCGAATTGTGCATCTCCCCCGTCGGGCTTTCGATGATCACGAAATTGTCGATGGCGCGCATCGTCGGCATGATGATGGGCGTCTGGTTCCTGAGCATCTCGGTCGGCGAATATCTGGCGGGCGCTGCCGCGCAGTCGGCGTCGGTCAAGACCGTTGGGGGGCAGGTCACCAATCCCGAGCTCAGCCTGCATATCTATCTGGGCACGTTCATGACGGGCGGGCTGTGGACGATCGGCGCGGGTGTGGTGCTGCTCGCGATATCGCCCTTGCTCAAGAAACTGATGCACGGTGTCGACTGAGCGAGCTCATATTTCCGCGGAGGCAGACGTCCGCGCAAGAGGAGGCATGATGTCCGATAAAGTCGCGGCGCTCGCCGCGTTCCTGCTGCTCGGTGCTTGCACCCAAAGCGGGCCGCGCTCTGCGAGTGCTACGCCGCCGCCCTCGCACGAGCGTGTGGCGGAGCCGTGGAAGGCCGATCCCTTCCCCTCGACCTACCATGCTTATCCGGGCGTGCCGACGCTCGTGACCAACGTCACGATCTACGATGGCGAGGGTGGGCGTATCGACGGCGGGCAGATTTTGCTCGCCGACGGCAAGGTCGTCGCGCTCGGCAAGAATGTGAGCGCGCCCGCCGGAGCGGCCGTGATCGACGGCACCGGTAAATGGGTTACGCCTGGCGTCATCGACGTCCACAGCCATCTCGGCGATTATCCCTCGCCCGCGGTCAAGGCGCTGTCCGACGGCAACGAGGCGACCTCGCCAACCACGCCGGAAGTATGGGCCGAACATAGCGTCTGGCCGCAGGATCCGGGTTTCAGCCGTGCGCTCGCTAATGGCGGTGTGACGACGATGCAGATTCTGCCCGGTTCGGCCAATCTGATGGGCGGCCGATCGGTGGTCGTGAAGAATGTTTATGCCCGCACCGCTCAGGGCATGAAGTTTCCGGGCGCGCCTTACGGGTTCAAGATGGCGTGCGGCGAGAATCCCAAGCGCGTCTATGGCAGCAAGGGGCGAGAGCCTTCAACGCGAATGGGCAATGTCGCGGTGGATCGCATGACGTGGGCGAGGGCGGTCGAATATAAGCGCCGCTGGGACAAATATGAGAAGGACGACAAGGACGGCGATCCGCCTGCGCGCGACCTCGCGATGGACACTCTGGCAGGCGTGCTCGACGGCAAGATCCTGGTCCACAATCATTGCTATCGCGCCGACGAAATGGCCAACGTGATCGATATGTCGAAAGAGTTCGGCTATCACGTCACCGCCTTCCACCACGGCGTAGAGGCCTACAAAATCGCCGACATCCTCAAGGCGAACGACATTTGCGCGGTCGTTTGGGCCGATTGGTATGGCTTCAAGATGGAAAGCTATGACGGGATACCGGAAAATCTCGCCATCCTGCAAAAGACAGGCACCTGCGCGATGATCCATTCGGACGACCCGAACGGCATACAGCGCCTCAACCAGGAAGTGGCCAAGGCGCAGGCCGCCGGCCGCCGCGCCGGTATCATCATTCCCGACGAGGTGGCCTGGACATGGTTGTCCTACAATCCTGCGCGCGCACTCGGGATCGCCGACCGGACCGGCAGCCTCAAGCCGGGCAAGATGGCGGACGTGGTGCTGTGGAACGGCAATCCGCTGAGCGTCTATAGCCGGCCCGACAAGGTCTGGATCGACGGCGCTTTGATGTACGATGCGCATGATCCGAAGCGGCGACCGGTCTCGGATTTCGAACTCGGCCAGCCCGGTGAAGGAGACGTGAAATGAGGCGGATCCTGGCCGCAGTGGCGCTGCTCGCCACCCCCGCTTTCGCCGAGACGATCGCCATCACCGGCGGCACTGTCGCCATCGGCGACGGCTCGCAACCCATCCCCAACGGTGTCGTCGTCGTGCGTGACGGTCGCGTAGTTGCGGCGGGTGCGAACGTCGCGGTGCCGGCTGGGACGCGCGTGATCGACGCCTCCGGCAAATGGGTCGCCGCCGGCATCGTCGCGGGCTTCACCAGCGAAGGCATCGTCGATGGCGAGGGCATCCAGGAAACCTATGATGGTGCGGCGGGCAAGTCGCCATTCAACGCGGCGATCGACGTGTCGGTCGCGGTCAGCCCGACCAACCAGTCGATCGCGGTCGATCGCGCATGGGGTGTGACGCGCGCGGTCGTATCGCCCGAGGCCGGCGACAGCATATTCGCCGGGCAGGGCGCAGTGATCGATCTCGGCGCGGACGATGCACCCGTCACAAAGGCGCGCGCCTTCCAATATGCCGAACTGGGCGAGGACGGCGCAAGCAAGGTCGGCAGCCGCCCCGCAGCCTATGTCGTGCTGCATGATGCCCTCGCGGCGGCCAGGCAGGTTTCGCACGGCGGTGACTGGGGTCGCGACAAGGATTCGCTGATCACCCGCGCGGATGCGGCTGCGCTGGTGCCGGTGGTCGAAGGGCGGATGCCGCTGGTCGTCCATGTCGAGCGGGCAAGGGATATCCTGCAGGTGCTTTCGCTCAAGCAGGACTATCCCAGCCTGAAGCTGGTGCTGCTCGGCGCCGCCGAAGGCTGGATGGTGGCGCCGAAGATCGCTGCCGCGCGCGTGCCGGTGATCGCAGCGGCGCTTGCCGATCTGCCGGAAGCGTTCGAACGGACCGCCGCGACCGAATCCAATGTCGGGCGGATGGAGAAAGCGGGAGTCGTCGTTGCAATCTCCTCGGTCGATGTCTCGACCGAAGGTGGGCAGCGTAACCTTCGGCAATATGCCGGCAATCTGGTCGGCATTTCGCACGTCCCGGGAATGACCGGGCTCGATTGGGGTGCGGCCTTCGCGACCGTTACCTCGCGTCCCGCCGCTGTGCTGGGGCTGGACAATGAACTGGGATCGCTCCGCCCAGGCCGCCGCGCCGATGTGGTTATCTGGGACGGCGATCCGCTCGAATTGGCTTCAGCGCCGGTTGCGGTGTGGATCGACGGTGTCGCCCAGCCGCTGACCAACCGCCAGACCCGGCTGCGCGACCGCTATCTCAATCCCCAGGAAGGGGCGCTACCAAAGGCCTATGAGCGGTAAATCGCCGGCTTGGGGTCGCTGATGGAGTGTCGGCCATTCATGCCTCCGCAAGCCGACTCGGCATAGCTTGATCCTCGCGGACCGGGCCCCTCTGGCGGCGGCTTTCTGAAGCCCCGTGATGTCGGACCGCATCGAGCACGCTCGGTGCAGGTTCGGACGACCCTAGGTTCTTCCTCACCCGTTCCGAACGGCTCGATCGAAGCCACTTCGATTGGAGGAAGACATGAATGCTCTCATCGAGCGTCTGATTGCGACGCATCGCCTGCTCAACCGTGAGATCAGGCGCGAGCTTGGCAGGCGCCTGCCTGACCAGCTGCGTCTGACCCGGCTCAAGAAGCAACGTCTCGCGGTCAAGGATCAGCTTTTCCGGCACGTGCCGGAAGCCGGCGAGCTGCGCCGGCTGGCGCGCAAGCTGTTCAAGCGTTTCCGTTCGCAGCGGCGATTGGTCCGCGTCGGATAGCCGGGTTTCGGCTCAGGCACATTGTCGCGGCCATCGCCGCGGCAATGTGCCGTTCGGCGTTCTGCCCGCACCCTTTGCCACCCGCCCCCGATCCGCGGTAAGAGCGCCGCCGAAGGATTGGGCGAGATCGATGGGACGTAAATTTTTCGGCACCGACGGCATTCGCGGCCGCACCAACGAATGGCCGCTGACGGCCGAGATCGCGATGAAAGTCGGCCAGGCAGCGGGCGCCTATTTCCTGCGCGGCAAGCATCGTCATCGCGTGCTGATCGGCAAGGACACGCGGCTTTCCGGTTATATGATGGAAAGCGCGCTCACCGCCGGTTTCACCTCGGTCGGCATGGACGTGGTGCTCGTCGGGCCGATGCCGACGCCGGCGGTCGCGATGCTGACGAAATCGATGCGCGCCGATCTCGGCGTGATGATCTCCGCCAGCCACAATCCATTCGCCGACAACGGCATCAAATTGTTCGGTCCCGACGGATATAAACTGTCCGACGAGGCTGAGGCCAAGATCGAGAAAGCGATCGAGGCGGCGCCCAAGCTTGCATCCGCAGAGCAGATCGGCCGCGCGCGCCGGGTCGATGACGCCCAGGGGCGCTATATCTCGATCGCCAAATCCACTTTCCCCGATCATCTCCGCCTCGATGGACTGCGTGTCGTGATCGATTGCGCCCATGGTGCGGCCTACAAGGTCGCGCCGGCTTCGCTGTGGGAATTGGGAGCGGAGCTGATCGAGCTCGGCGTGAGCCCCAACGGCACCAACATCAACGACGAGGTCGGCTCGACCGCGCCGGCCGCGTTGCAGGCCAAGGTCGTCGAGACGCGGGCCGATATCGGCATCGCGCTCGACGGCGACGCCGATCGGCTGATCGTGGTCGACGACAAGGGCCAGATTGTCGACGGCGATCAGCTGATGGCGCTGATCGCGACTTCGGCGGTGCGCGACGAGAAACTCAGGGGCGACGGTATCGTCGCCACCGTGATGTCCAACCTCGGGCTGGAGCGCTATTTGTGGGGGCAAGGGATCGCGCTTCACCGCACGCCCGTGGGCGATCGCTACGTTGTCGAAGCGATGCGCGCGGGCGGCTACAATGTCGGCGGCGAGCAGTCGGGCCATATCGTGTTGGCGGATTATGCCACGACCGGCGATGGGCTGATCGCGGCGCTGCAGGTGCTCGCGGCATTAGTCGAGCGCGGCAAGCCCGCGCATCAGCTGCTAAAATTGTTCGATCCGCTGCCGCAGCTGCTCAAGAATGTCCGCTTCACCGGGGGCAGGCCGCTCGAGGATGAGAAGGTCAAACAAGTCATTGCCGACGCGGAGAAGGAACTGGACGGCACCGGCCGCCTGGTGATCCGCAAATCCGGCACCGAGCCGTTGATCCGCGTCATGGCCGAGGGCGAGGATGCGGCCAAGGTCAGCGACGTGGTCGATCGCATCTGTGAAGCGGTGCGAAAAGCAGCGTGACCATCGCCCGCATCCTTTCGATCGCCGGGTCCGATTCCGGCGGCGGCGCGGGTATCCAGGCAGATATCAAGGCGATCACGATGCTCGGCGGCCATGCGATGACTGCCATCACCGCGATCACCGCGCAAAACACGCTGGGTGTGGCGAAGATCATGCCTGTTCCGGCAGAGATGGTGCTGGCACAGATTGAGGCCGTGACAAGCGATATTGGAGTCGACGCGGTCAAGATCGGCATGGTCGGATCGGCAGAGACGGCGCTGGCGCTGGCCGAGATGCTCGATTCGGATCGCGGCGGGAACGACAATGGTTCATTCGCGAAGATCGTGCTCGATCCGGTGATGGTCTCCACCTCGGGTGCAGTATTGGCGGATGAGGCGACGATCGCCGCGTTCAAATTGCTCATGCGCCGCGCGACTCTCATCACACCCAATGTCCCTGAGCTCGAAATCCTGACCGGCGCGAAGATCGACGATCTGTCTTCGTTCATGGCGGCCGCGCGAAAACTGGGTGGGGAAGTCCGCACCGCGGTGCTCGCCAAGGGCGGCCACCTGACGGGCAACGCGGTCACCGACATCTTCGTGTCGGGCGAGAAGGATCCGTGGATGGTGCATTCCGAACATCCGCGGATCGACACGCGCCACGATCACGGTACCGGATGCACTTTGTCGAGCGCGATCGCGACCTACCTCGGTGTTGGCATGTCGCTGCACGACGCGATCGCGCAGGCGCAGGCCTATGTCCGCGCAACGCTTGCGGCAGCGCCCGGGCTGGGCGCGGGCCACGGCCCGATGGGACACGGGCTGGGCAAGGCGCATTTCCCGGCCTGAGAGAGCCCGATCGCGGCTGGCATTGGGGCGCTGCTGCTGGCAATGATATGCCAAAATCGGAGGGACCCGCCTGATGTATTTCCCCGCACGTGCATTGCTCGCCGCATCAATCCTCGCAGCGAGCGCCGCCGCCGGGTCGGCCGCACCTTGGGTGCGCACGTGGGAAGCGCCGCCCGTCGAGATTCCGAGTGCTTGGCCCGGCCATCCGATCATTCCGATGTCGGATGTGACTTTTCGCATGGTCGCGCGGATCAGCGCGGGCGGCAGCAATGTGCGGCTGCGCCTGTCCAATGAAATGACCGACACGCCGCTGTCGATAGGCGCGGTCCATGTCGCGCTGGCGGGGCCGGATGGGACGCCTCAGGCGGGCACGGACCGCGTCGTTACCTTCTCCGGAACGCGCTCGCCGACGATCCCGCCGTTCGCTCCACTGGTGAGCGATCCGGTCGCGCTGGCAGTGCCCCCGTTGGCAAAGCTGGTGGTCAGCATCTATGTGCCGAGCGAGGCGACGCGGACGACGATCCACTCGCTCGGCGTCTCGAACAATATGATTGTGCCTGGCGATCAGACCGGCGCCGGCACGCTGACGGGTGGGCGCCAGGCCTATGAGCGCCACATCCTGAGCGGGGTCGATGTTTCCGGCGGGCCGGCAAGTGGTACCATCGTTGCACTGGGCGATTCGATCACCGATGGCGCACTCTCGACCAGCGACAAGAACCAGCGCTGGCCCGACATACTCGCGGAGCGGCTCAAGCGCGCCGGGATCACGCGCTTCGCGGTCGCCAATGCGGGCATTTCGGGAAATCGGCTGCTGCTGACCGGCGCCGGGCCCGCGGCGCTGGCGCGGCTGGATCGCGACGTGCTGTCCGTGCCCGGCGTGCGCTATGTTGTCGTGCTGGAAGGCGTCAACGACATCGGCTCGGCGAAAAATTCGCATATTCCCCCGCCGCGCCCCGAAGAGATTGTGGCCGCTTACCGTCAGATCATCGACCGCGCACATAGCGACGGCGTGAAGGTCTTCGGTGCCACCATCCTGCCCTACAAGGGCGCGGGCTATTGGTCTGAGGAAGGCGAAGCCGTGCGCCAGGCGGTCAATCACTGGATTCGCATGCCGGGTCATTTCGACGGTTTGATCGACCTCGATCGCGCCGTTTCCGCCAAGAATGATCCGCTGACGATCGCGGCCGCTTACGACAGCGGCGATCATCTCCATCCCAAGGATGCGGGCTATAAGGCGATGGCGGAAGCGATCGATCTCAAACTGTTCAAATAGGGAGCAGGATGCGCCGCTTCTTGCTTCTCATCGCGGCGCTGCTCGCTGCTCCTGTGGTGGCGGCGGCGCCGCCGCCTTTGGTACTGGCCGCCGCAAGTCTGCAGGAAAGCCTGAATGCCGCCGCGGATGCATGGGCGACACGGCGTCACGGTCGGCCGATCCTGTCCTTCGCTTCCTCCTCTGCGCTGGCCAAGCAGATCGAGGCGGGCGCGCCTGCGGACATCTTCATCTCGGCCGACGAGTCCTGGATGGACCATGTCGCAAGACATGGCCAGGTGAAGTCCGGCACGCGCATCTCCTTCCTCGCCAACCGGCTGGTGCTGATCGCGCCGGCCGCATCCGCCAGACCGGTGGCGATCCGTTCGGGGTTCCCCCTCGCCAGGCTGCTTGGCAACGGCAAGCTCGCCATGGGTGAGGTGAGCTCCGTGCCCGCGGGCAAATATGGCAAGGAGGCGCTGACGCAGCTCGGCATTTGGAACGCGATTGTGGGGCACGTGGTGGGGACGGACAATGTCCGCTCGGCCCTCGCGCTGGTCGAACGGGGAGAGGCGCCTTTTGGCATAGTCTACGCGACTGATGCTTACGCCTCGAAGGGGGTGAAGATCGTCGGCACCTTTCCCGAGCCCAGTCACGCGCCGATCACCTACCCGATCGCGTTATTGGCGGCGTCGACCAGTCCCGACGCGGAAGGATTCCGCCGCTTCCTGATATCCGGTGCGGGCAAGGCGATCTTCAAGCGTTACGGCTTCATCGCGAAGTGAACGGATGACACTCAACCCCGATGATTGGGAGGTGATCCGCCTGTCTCTCAAGGTGGCTATCGTCGGGGTGTTAGCTACCCTGCCGATAGCCTTCGCGCTCGCTTATGCGTTGGCGCGAGGGCGCTTTCCGGGGCGGATCCTGCTTGACGCGATTGTCCACCTGCCGCTGGTGTTGCCGCCCGTGGTGACGGGTTGGCTTTTGCTGATCTTGTTCGGCAGGACCGGCCCGATCGGCGGATGGCTCGACCGCGTCCTGGGCGTCACCTTGGTGTTTCGTTGGACGGGGGCAGCGCTCGCCGCAGCGGTGATGGCGCTGCCTCTGATGGTGCGCGCGATGCGTCTGTCGATCGAGGCAGTCGACCGCCGTCTGGAAGGAGCCGCCCGCTCGCTCGGCGCAAGCCGCTGGCGCACTTTTGCCACCATAACTCTGCCTTTGTCCTTGCCCGGCGTGTGGGCAGGGCTGGTGCTGGGCTTTGCGCGGTCGATCGGCGAGTTCGGCGCGACGATCAGCTTCGTATCCAACATTCCCGGTCAGACGCGTACGCTGCCGATCGCGATCTACACCGCGATGCAGCTGCCCGACGGCGACAGCACCCTGGTGCGGCTGGCCTGCGTGTCGGTCGCCCTGTCGCTGGCCGCGCTGATCGCATCCGAATGGCTGGTGCGCCGTCAGGGCGGGCGTGCGCATGTCCTTTGACGTAGAGGTCGAGAAACACCTGGGCGATGCCGATATTGCGGTCTCGTTCCGCAGCGTCTCCGGGCTGACGGCTTTGTTCGGTCCGTCGGGCAGCGGCAAGACCAGCATCCTCAACATGATTGCCGGCCTGCTCACGCCGGACAGTGGGCGGATCGTGGTCGGCGGCGAATTACTGTTTGGCGATGGCGTGGATCTGCCGCCCGAGGCGCGGCATGCGGGCTATGTCTTTCAGGATGCGCGACTCTTCCCGCACCTCAAGGTCCGCGCCAACCTTCTCTACGGCGCGCGGCGCGGGGTGGGCGCGCTGGGACTGGACGAGGTGGTGGATCTGCTCGGGCTCGGCGCGTTGCTCGGGCGCTGGCCGCGAACGCTTTCGGGCGGCGAGGCGCAACGGGTTGCGATCGGCCGCGCCCTGCTATCCTCGCCGCGCTTCCTCTTGCTCGACGAGCCGCTCGCTTCGCTCGATCAGGCGCGCGCCGATGAGATCATGAGCATGATCGAGCGAGTGCGCGACGAACTCAAGCTGCCGATTCTCTATGTCAGTCACAATCGGGCGGAGGTCGATCGCCTGGCGGCATCGGTTGTAGCGATCCACCGTTGAAATCGGTGCCGGAAATATAGTCGCGCCACAGCAAGATCAGCACAGCCATTGTCGCGGGGCCCACGAACAAGCCGAGCAGCCCCAATGTCTCGACGCCGCCCAATATGCCGATCAGCACCCATAGAAAGGGCAGACGGGTCGCGCCGCCGATCAGGATCGGCCGTACGAAATGGTCGGCAATCCCGACCACGACCATGCCGATCACGAATATCGCGATCGCCCAACCCACCGCGCCTTGGCTAACCAGCATCAAGCTGGCGATGCCGAACATCACCGCCGCCCCGAATGGGATCATCGCCGCGACCGCAGTGAGCAGGCCGAGCAGGAACGGGTGGGGTACGCTGGAGATCAGATAGAAGACCGCCATGATCGCGCCTTCGCCGATGCCGACCAGCACCAGCCCGTCGATCGTTCCGCGCACCGATCGGACGAGCTGTGCGCCGATCCGTTCTCCGCAATCGCCCAGCAGCCGCCGACCCGCGGCCTGGAGCTGGAGCACGAAGCTGTCGCGCTCGCGCAGCAGGAAAAAAAGCGCGATCAGGGTGAAGGCGAACACCACGCTGCGCCGGATAAGATTGCGTCCGACCATCGCGGAATTGCCGCCCAGGATAGAGCCTTGCACGCGATCGAGCTGGAGCGCGGTTCCCTCCGGCGTGGAGAGATTGTTCTGCCACCAGTTCGAGATTTCACTCGCGAAGGGCAGATTCCTGACCCAGTCTGGCTCAGCCATGCCATTGGCGCGCGCGTCCGCCAGCCATGCGATCACGGTCCTGGCCTCGCGTGCGGCCTCGACCACGCCGATCGTCAAGGGCGCGAGCACGAGCAAGGCGATCAGCACGGTCGCGATCAGCGGAAGCCAGGCCCGGCTGCCGCCCGGCCATCTCTGTTCGGCACGGGCATAAAGCGGATCGATCGCCACCGCGATCACCGCCGCCCAGATCAAAGCCGGGATGAAGCTGGCGCTGATCCAGATCCCGAACAGGGCCAGCAGCACGCCGAGCAGGGCCTGGGCGATGCGGTGCGCGCGCATATCGTTGATGGGACCCTCCGGCATCCGCGCTTCCTGCCCCCGCGCCGCGCGACGTGCAAGCTGTGGATAACGGGGATGTTGCGCCAACGGGACGTGACGCGGCGATTGAGCTTTGACATATTGGCCTTCGATGGCCGTATCCCGCCCCTTCTTCCGTAAACGTGCGAGCCTGTTCCCGCCCGTGATCGGCTGTGACGAGGTCGGGCGCGGCGCTCTATGCGGGCCGGTCGTCGTCTGCGCCGTCTGGTTCGAACCCGACGCGCTGCCGAAGGGCGTGCTCGGCCGGCTCGACGACAGCAAGCGGATCGATCGTGAGGAGCGAGAAGAGCTTTACCCGGTGATCGCGAAGGTTTCGCGCGTGAGCTTCGCCGCGCGGTCGGCGCGTTATATCGACGTCTACAATATCCGGAACGCGACGCTGCAGGCGATGCATCAGGCGGTGACGCGGCTTCGGATCGACGCACCGGTCCGGATCGATGGCATCGACGTGCCGCGCGGTCTGTCAGGCGATGCGTGCGCGGTGGTAAAGGGCGACGGCAAAGTCCCGCAGATCGCGGCGGCATCGATCATGGCCAAGGTCATGCGCGATCGGTTGATGGCGCGACTTGGCGAGCGCTACCGCCATTATTGCTGGGAAACCAATTCGGGCTACGGCACTGCCGCGCATCGCAATGCGATTGTCTCGCATGGCCCTACACGGCACCATCGCCAGTCTTTCGGGGATCTTTTCTCCAGTCTTGGCGGCGTCGGGCTGGAGCTGGCGGAATGAAGGTTAGGAGGTAGCCGGTTTGTAGGTGAAGTCGAAGCTCGGCGACCAGCTCTTGCCGCCATCCTGCGTGACCTCACCCCACTGGCGGACCGAGCCGTCGGGGTTGCGGCGGTAGTTCATCCGCACCACCCCGTCCTTGCCCGGCGCGATCACGTCCGGCCAGTTGCCTGTGATCGTCATCGTGTCGCCTGTCAGACCGCCATCGAATTCGACGGTCGATCCGCCCGAATCCATCCATGTCTGGTGCCATTGATGGGTTCGGGGGTTCCAGGCGCTCAGCGATCCACCGCCACTCCCGCCAACTGGCATCCAGTTTTCGCGGATCGCGCAACCGGCGTAGAGCTTCTCGATCAGGCTGTGCGCCACCAGCTTCGTGGCGCCGGTGGGATAGACGTCCCAGCGACCTACCCAAAAATCGAGCTGGCTGCGCTCAGCCTCCAGACAGGCCTTGGCAGTCGGCTTCTGGGCCGGGGCGGATGATGCGACCAGGAAAGCGCCGGCGATCAATATCGGACGTATCATGCTTTCCTCCGAAAGGTCTCGCGCGGATCTCCGACCCTAGTCCGCTTAGCGTAGCGGCGCGAGCGCCTCGTCGCGCAGGCCGCGCCACACGCGCAGGGCCTGGATCGTCTCGGCCGTGTCGTGGACGCGCAGCAATTGTGCGCCCTGCGCTGCGGCGAGCACTGCCAATGCCACCGACCCGCCAAGCCGCTGGTCGACCGGCGCTTCGCCTGAAAGCGCACCGATCATCCGCTTGCGACTGGCGCCGAGCACGATCGGGCAACCGAGCCCGTGGAACAAGGAAAGATTGTTGAGCAAAGCCAGATTGTGGCGGAGCGTCTTGCCGAAACCAATGCCGGGATCGACGAGGATCTTCGCCCGATCCACGCCCCCCGCAGCTGCAGCCTCGACCCGCGCCTCGAGCCAGTCATAAACCTCGATCAGCACATCCCGGTAATGCGGATCCTTCTGCATTGTCTCGGGCGTACCCTGATGATGCATCAGCACGACCGGGCAGCCACGCGCCGCAACGACGTCGATCGCGCGCTCATCCCAGGTCAGCGCGGAGACGTCGTTGACCAGGCTGGCGCCGGCGTCGAGCGCGACCTCCATCACCGCTGCCTTGCGTGTGTCGATTGAAATCGCCGCGCCGCCGCCCGCGAGGGTTTCGATGACCGGCCGCACCCGCGCAATCTCGTCGCCTTCCCACACGAGCTTGGCGCCGGGCCGCGTCGATTCGCCACCCACATCGATCAGCGCGGCGCCCGCGCGCAACATGTCGAGGCCGAGCCCAGCGGGATCCGGATCCACTACGCCGCCCGAAAAACTGTCAGGTGTTACGTTGAGAATCGCCATCACTTGCGGCTGGTCGAGCGCGATGGTCCGCTGACCAAGCGGGAGCGACGGGCGTGGTGTGGTCAGCCGCGTAAGAACGTTACGCGCCTGTTCGGCCATTTCTGACGACAGCGAAGCGATATGTGATTCAAGCGCTTCGACCGAAAGCAATGCCTGGCCCGCGCGGTTGCCGTTGCGAACGTGGATCAGCTCGACGGAGGCGAAGAAGCACAGTCCGCCGGCGAGGCGCAGCACCTGCCCGTCATGGCCGAACGGCGCGTCGACGAAACCGGTGGGGCGAAGATAGATGCGGTCGGTGGAGCTAGACATTGGTACCGAAAAGACGCCCGAGTCCTGTCGTGAGAAGCATCGCTGCCACTCCCAGCAGCACGACGCGAGCGACCGCGGGGGCTGCCGGGGCATTGCCCCCGCGCGCGCCCAACGCACCCAGAATACCAAGCAGCGCCACCGATATTCCCATTACCGCAATCGGGACACGTTGCACCGGGACGAGCCAGGCAACGAGCAGCGGTGCGACCGCGCCCGCCGCGAATGAGGCCGCCGAGGCGAATGCCGCCTGAACCGGCCGGGCTCGCGTCGCCTTGGACAGGCCCAGTTCGTCGCGCGCGTGGGCGCCGAGCGCGTCATGGTCGGTCAATTGCTGCGCGACCTCGGCGGCCAAGCTCAGCTCAAGCCCGCGTTTGACGTAGATGCCCGTCAGCTCGCGCAACTCCCCTTCGGGATCCTCATGCAGTTCGCGTCGTTCGCGATTCAGGTCGGCCCTCTCCAGATCCGCCTGCGAACTGACGCTGACATATTCGCCCGCCGCCATCGACAGTGATCCCGCGACCAGGCCGGCGGCCCCGGCGATTATCACCTGACGCGCGTCGGGTGAGGCGCTGGCCACCCCCACTATCAGGCTGGCGGTCGAAAGAATGCCGTCATTGGCGCCGAGTACGGCGGCACGCAGCCAGCCGACGTTGGTAATGGAATGGCCTTCATAATGGCGCAGATGGCGGCTAGTCATTCTTCTTCATAGAACGAGCCGAGCAAAAATGGGAATGACCTCCCGACAAAGCTGGTCGCACCAGGGCTTGCGCTTTTGCTGCAATGCAGCATACTGACTGCTTCTCTCCTCGATTCCGTGAGTCATCGGTGACCCGCCCGCTTCTCAGTCTCCGCCCGAAAGCTGGAGCGCAGCCCGCCAACGACGGGCCGCCGCCCCTCGGTGAAAATGCCGGGGCCGAGCCGATTTTGAAGCATGCGATCGTGCGGGCCCGATGCCTGCACGCCACTTACAATTCGGGGCAGGTGATCCTGCACCCATGTCTTCTCTATCGGGAGCATGACGCGCTCTTTCTGCTCGCCGTCACCGTGTTGCGCGACGGCAAGGCCCCGCGCGAAGCCAAACTGGGCACGTTCCGAGTGTCGGGCCTTGCGGAGTTGACTTCGAGTCCGGAAAGCTTCGCCCCCAGCGCTCTCCATAAGGACTGGACGGTCAAGCCGGGCTGGAGCGTGATCGCCGGGCTTCGCGATCAGGATTCAGCTGCCGCTTGGGAAAAGCCGGAAGCCTGATCAGCGCCCTGTCCGCGCCCGGTTTTGCCGGGTTGCCGCGAGCAGGAAAACCTATCCCGCCGAAGCGCTGCTCCACAGGCCTTGCGCGCATCGGCGACGTACGATCAGCTCGCGAATTCAGCCAGATGCTTCTGCCTGAGCGCGTCGATAGCGACCAAATTGCCGCTCTCCTCGACATGCCAGAAGGTCCAGCCGTTGCATGACGGCGCACCCTGCAGGATGGCGCCCAGCCGGTGGATCGATCCGCCCTGCAGCCCGCACACGAGCGAGCCGTCAGCCTTCACCTCGGCCTGCCAGCGGCGCTTGGCATCCATCAGGATCGTGCCGGGCGCGACCGCGCCGCTTTCCACCAGAAGGCCGAAGGCGACGCGCGGCTGGGACGCCTTTTCGGGCACACCCTCCATCGCGCTTTCGTCGAGCGGCAAGGTCGAATGGATGCGCGCGCGCGCGGCATTCACATATTTGTCCTCGCGCTCGATTCCTATCCAGCGGCGGCGCAGACGGCGCGCGACCGCCCCGGTCGTGCCAGTGCCGAAGAAGGGGTCGAGGATGATGTCGCCCGGCTTCGACGCCGCGAGCATCACGCGATAGAGCAGGCTCTCGGGTTTCTGCGTCGGGTGCGTCTTGTGCCCGTCATCGTCCTTCAGCCGCTCCGCGCCGCCGCAGATCGGCAGGCTCCAGTCGGAACGCATCTGCACGTCGTCGTTTAGGCCCTTCATCGCGCGATAATTGAAGGTGTAGCGCGCTTTCTCATGCTTCGAGCACCAGATCATCGTCTCGTGCGCGTTGGTGAAGCGCGTTCCCTTGAAATTCGGCATCGGATTGGCCTTGCGCCAGACGATGTCGTTTAGGATCCAGAAGCCCGCATCCTGCAGCGCCGCGCCGACGCGAAAGATATTGTGGTAGCTGCCGATCACCCACAGGCTGCCATCATCCTTGAGGATACGGCGGGCTTCGGCCAGCCAGGCACGGGTGAAGCGGTCGTAGGCTTCGAAGCTGTCGAACCGGTCCCAATGATCCATTACCGCGTCGACTTTACCGCCCTCGGGCCGATGCAGATCGCCGCCGAGCTGGAGGTTGTAGGGCGGATCGGCGAAGATCATGTCGATGCATTTGTCGGGAAGCTTGGCCATCTCGGCCACGCAATCGCCCTGTAAAATAGTGTCGAGCGGCAGCAGCGCGAGCGCCGGGCGCGCGGCATCCGTCTTCCTTATCGGTCGCAGCGCACCCACGCTAATGCCCCCTATCGATCAGCACGAGTGAGGCGTGATGGATTGGAGCGGACTCCGCGGTCAAGCCGCCAGCGTCGGCTAGGCGGGAGATTCGGACAGGCGGAGGCAGTCGTGCGGCAAAGTTATCCACAGGATGTGGGAGTCCGGAGGGGCAAGTAGACTCAACCTGTTGTGGGTGTTGCACGAAAGACTCGCCTGCGTGGTGAAAACCAGACGCATCGGCGCTTGAGGCGCGTGCCGCCTCCCGCTAATCAGCCAGAACAACGTGGACCAACGGGGACGCACAGATGGCCGAAAACGGCGCCAAGATCGATCTACCCGCGCATGAGCGGACCTATTCGCACTTCATCGGGCTGTTCAAATGGGGTGCGGTTGGTTGTTTCCTGATCGGCATGCTCGTCATCTATCTGATCACGCGCTGATCATATGACGGTGCGCATCGCGGTCGTGAAGGAGAGCACGGCTGGCGAAAGGCGCGTTTCCGCGACGCCCGAGACGGTCAAGAAATTCGCCGCACTGGGCGCGGAGATCGCGGTCGAGACCGGCGCTGGCTCCGGCGCCTCGATTTCCGATCAGGCTTATGCCGATGTTGGCGCGAAGCTTGGCGATCGCGCCGCGACGCTCAAGGATGCGGACATCATCCTAAGCGTGCAAGGGCCGGACCCAGCGATGCTGGCCGGCGCCAAGAAGGGGGCGTGGATCGTCGCGGGGCTCAATCCTTTCGGCGAACGCGCGCGTGTCGATGCCTATGCCGCTGCCGGATATGAAGCGCTGGCGATGGAGTTCATGCCGCGCATCACGCGTGCGCAATCGATGGACATATTGTCCTCCCAGTCGAACCTCGCCGGCTACAAAGCGGTGCTCGACGCTGCCAATGAATATGGCCGCGCCTTTCCGATGATGATGACCGCAGCCGGTACGATCTCCGCTGCGCGCGTGTTCGTGATGGGCGTGGGTGTTGCCGGTCTGCAGGCGATCGCGACGGCGCGCCGGCTCGGTGCACAGGTCTCCGCCACCGACGTGCGCTCGGCGACCAAGGAGCAGATATTGTCCTTGGGCGCGAAGCCGATCTTCGTGGAAAATGTCGCGGGAATCGAGGGCGAGGGTTCGGGCGGCTATGCAACCGAAATGTCGCCGGAATATCAGAAAGCGCAGGCCGAACTGGTCTCCGCGCACATCGCCAAGCAGGATATCGTCATCACCACCGCGTTGATTCCGGGCCGTCCCGCGCCCCGGCTGATCAGCGACGCGCAGGTCGCGAGCATGCGAACCGGCAGCGTGATCGTCGATCTTGCGGTCGAGCAGGGCGGTAATGTCGAAGGCGCGGTCGCGGGCGAGGTGGTCGAGCGGCACGGCGTCAGGATCGTCGGTCACAGGAATGTGCCGTCACGCCTGGCGGCGGACGCGAGCGCCTTGTTCGCGCGCAATCTCTACAATTTTCTGTCCGCCTTCTGGAACAAGGAAGGCGGCCTCCCCCAGCTCGACGACGAAATAGGCGATGCGGTCCGGCTGACGCGCGACGGCAAGGTCGTCAACACAAGGCTGCTGGCATGATCCCGCCGGCGTATCCGGGAGCGCTCTGATGGACTTCATCTCGATCCTGTCGATCTTCGTGCTGGCCTGCTTCGTCGGTTATTTCGTGGTCTGGTCGGTGACGCCCGCGCTCCACACGCCCCTGATGGCGGTGACCAACGCGATTTCATCGGTGATCATCGTCGGCGCGCTGATCGCGAGCGCGGCAGGCGGGTCGGCGACATCGAAATGGCTGGGGCTGCTCGCGGTCGCGCTGGCGAGCGTCAACATCTTCGGCGGCTTCGCGGTCACCGCACGAATGTTGGCGATGTACAAGAAAAAGGACCGGCCGGCGGCAGGGAAATGATGCGGCCGCGGACACAGGGGGCGAGGAATAAATGGAGCAGCTGACAGCGAACCCGTGGGCGATGCTGGCCTATCTGGTCGCGGGCGTGTGCTTCATCCTCGCGCTCCGCGGCTTGTCGAGTCCTGCAAGCAGCCGGCGCGGAAACCGTTTCGGCATGTTCGGAATGGCTCTGGCGGTCGGCACCACTTTGGTCACGCACCAAATCGCCTCACTCCCGGAAATTGGGGCCGCGATCCTTATTGGTGGCCTCGTTGGCTTCGTAACTGCGCGCAAGATTGCAATGACCGCGATGCCCCAGCTCGTGGCGGCGTTTCACTCACTCGTGGGCCTGGCCGCGGTGTTGGTCGCGGTCGCTGCCTATCTCAATCCAACCGCTTTCGGCATCGCCGAACCGAGCGGGGCAATCCATCAGGTCAGCCGGATCGAGATGGGTCTCGGTATCGCAATCGGTGCGATCACCTTTTCGGGCTCTGTGATCGCCTTCCTTAAATTGAACGGCAACATGTCGGGCAAGCCGATCATGCTGCCCGGCCGCCACGTCATCAATCTCGCTACGTTGGCGTTGATTATCGGCCTCATCGCTTATTTCCTGACCGACGAAAGCCCGTGGGTTTTCTTCACGATCACCGGCCTTTCTTTCCTGATCGGCTTCCTGCTGATCATTCCGATCGGCGGCGCGGACATGCCCGTCGTAGTGTCGATGCTGAACAGCTATTCGGGCTGGGCGGCGGCGGCGATGGGGTTCACGCTGCACAATAGCGCGATGATCATCACCGGCGCGCTGGTCGGGAGTTCGGGCGCGATCCTGTCCTACATCATGTGCAAGGCGATGAACCGCAGCTTCATCAGCGTGATCGCAGGCGGCTTTGGCGGGGAAAGTGGCGGCCCGGCCGGCGCGGCGGCGACCGATCGGCCGTGGAAGCGCGGTTCGGCCGAGGATGCGGCCTTCCTGATGAGCCAGGCCAACCAGGTGATCATCGTCCCCGGCTACGGCATGGCGGTGGCGCAGGCGCAGCACGCGCTGCGCGAGATGGCGGACCAGCTCAAGGCGGAGGGCGTGTCCGTCAAATATGCGATCCACCCTGTTGCCGGCCGCATGCCAGGCCACATGAACGTGCTGCTCGCCGAAGCGAACGTGCCTTATGACGAGGTGTTCGAGCTCGAGGACATCAATTCGGAATTCGCTCAAACCGACGTCGCGTTCGTGATCGGGGCGAACGATGTAACCAATCCGGCTGCAAAAACCGATAAATCTTCGCCCATTTATGGCATGCCGGTGCTCGACGTGGAGAAAGCCAAGACCGTGCTGTTTATCAAACGCAGCATGGGCGGCGTGGGTTATGCCGGGATCGATAACGACATATTCTATCGCGACAATACGATGATGCTGTTGGGCGATGCGAAGAAGATGGTCGAAGAAATCGTGAAAGCGCTCGGCCATTGACGTGAACTGAGAGGGCCGGGGACGGCCCCGGACAGGAGGGAAGCCATGGTGACGGTCGGATCGATCCTGGGCGGTACGTTCCGCTTCGTGGGCCAAAATATCGGGAAGGTCGCGATATGGAGCGGGATCATGTCCCTGCTCAGCCTTTTGTCGATGGCGGGAATGCAGCCTTTCTATGCGGCTAGGGTCGCCTCCCTCCAAAGTGAGGTACCCGCGGCGCCGAATCTCGGCGCCTTCGCGCTAGTCGTGCTGATTTCGCTGGTGGCGTTCATCATATTGTGGGCGGCGGTGTTCCGGGCAGCATTATTCCCCGAGCAAAGCCGATTTGCCTATCTCCGGCTGGGGATGGATGAATTGCGTCTGCTCGGTACGATGCTGGTCCTGATCGTTGGTGGTTATATTCTCTTCCTGATCCTTGGCGTGGTCGGTCTCCTGCTCGCAAGAATAGCCGGCGCATCTTTTGGGGTGACGGCCGCCGTGGGTTTGGCGATCCTCTGCCTTATGGTTTGGCTGGCGGTGCGCTTTGCGTCGGCCGGGCCCCTCACAATCGTCGAACGCAAGGTCATCATTGGCGCGTCCTGGCGACTGACGCGCGGTGCCTTCTGGCACCTGTTCCTCGCCTATCTCGCGATCACGCTGATCATTGCGCTTGCCTACCTGGTCTTCGCTGTTGTGCAGATGGGGCCGGTCCTGGGGGACATGCTCCATCCGCTCGATCCCGCCGCCAGTCTGCGGGTCGCGCAATGGCAGGCGGCCAATTATAGCCTGTCGGGTCGGTCGGTGATTGTCGCTCTGGTCTACGGAATTCTCGGCGGCCTGATGCTTGCGTTGCAGGCCGGGGTCACGGCGGTCGCGACAGACCAGCTGCTGGATCGCCGCGGCGGCCATCGTCTGTCCGAAGTGTTCGAATGAGCAAAGCCGGACCACCTTGCGTGGGGCTGAACATTCCCATCATCGATGAGAGGCGATTAAACCAGAATGGAGCAAATCCGCCGGTGCAACCCGTTACATGGGGCCAGTTCATCCAAAGCGAAACAAAAAGAAGGGCGCTCGCTGGCAACTCGCGCTAGGTTCGCCCAATGGTGAACGCGGTCGTCGAAATGCCGCCTCGCCCGCTTTTGCGCGGGTCTGCTCTTCTTTACCTGATGGTTTCGCGCGCTTGAGCGACCTCGAAGATGATCCGTCGCCTCAGCTGCGCCAGCTGAGTCAGGAAGTTGAGCGCATCGCGCGCCGGCTCGCCCTGCTCTCAGACAATGAGCGCCAGAATCGTCCGGAGCGGCGTGACGGCACAGGCGACCGACGTGCCGGCGATCGACGCGAGGGCGACCGGCGCGAGTCCAGCGACCGCCGCAACCGCGCGGGCGATAACCAGATGCCGAGCGTTTCCACGATCCGTGCGATGATCCGCGCGCGACGGTTGCGCGATCAATATTTCAGCGGCGAATTGTTCGCCGATCCCGCGTGGGACATGCTGCTCGATCTGCTGCTCGCGCGACTGGAGCGACGGACGGTTGCGGTTTCCAGCCTGTGTATCGCTGCGGCCGTACCGCCGACGACGGCGCTCCGTTGGATCAAGCGGCTGACCGAAGAAGGCATATTTGTGCGCACAGCCGACCCGCGCGACGGGCGGCGGGTATTCATCGACCTTTCCGATGAGGCGGCGAACGGGATGGGCGCGTATCTCTGCGCAGTCGAGCGGATCGGGGTCACGCCACCCTAGTTTCGGTCGGCGGATCCGCTTTATTGGTGCTCCGTCAAAGTGATGATAGGTTAACCATCCGAACGATTCCGGGGGGATTTCGTGGGGACACGGTTTATTGCCGCGCTGCTGATTGGCGGCCTATTCGCAGCGGCGTCGGCGAAAACGACGATCGGGCCACAAACCTTCGTTGCGCAGCTCTATCAGCGGGCCACGCGCGACCCTCATTTCAGCTACGCGTCGCCGCGGATTCTGACGGCTGATCTCTTTGATCTGGTCCAGCGTGACGCCAATAGCGGAAAAAAGATCGGCGCGATGGCCTATGATCCGATCTGCCAATGCCGGGATAATGACGGGCTGAGTGCACAAATAATCTCGATCACGGTTTCGGGTGATCGCGCGATCGCGCAGGTCATGCTGCGGTTCGATGCAATGCCGTCTCCGCCGCCACAGCGGGTGACGCTCCTGCTTACGCGAACCCCTCTTGTGGGCTGGAAGGTCGCCGACATCCGGACCTCGCGCATCCCTAGCCTCAGGGCATTGCTGACGCGACGGGCGAGCGCACGCGGCTGATCGGGAAGTGCGATACGAGGGGCTTTGGCGCCTCCCGGGCGGCGGCTATGACAAGCGAGTATGAGCTTCGAATCTGTTCGCGCATGGCTTCGCGCACACGCGCCTGATCTCACGATCCTGGAAACCGAGGTCAGCACTGCGACCGTGTCGGAGGCCGCCGCTGCGTTGCGCGTGGTTCCCGGCCAGATTGCCAAGACATTGGCGCTCCGCGTAGGCGACCGGCCGTTGCTGCTGGTTACGCGGGGCGATGCCCGACTGGACAATCAGAAAACCAAGGCGGCTTTTGCCGCGCGGCCACGAATGCTCGATGCACTGGAGACGCAGACCTTAACTGGTCATCCGATCGGCGGGGTCTGCCCCTTCGGGCTGGCGACCCCGCTTCCCGTCTATTGCGACATCAGCCTTACCGCGTTTGACCTGGTCTATCCGGCGGCGGGGTCCCTCAACAGCTCGGTATGCGTCGCTCCCGCGCAGCTCGCCGCATTGGTGGGCGCCGAGTGGATTGATATTTCCCGCCTACCAGAGCCGGACACAGCGGGCTGCTTGCCTCAGACGAAATCGGTCGTGCCGAACGAAGCGGCAGCCGCCGCCTTGACATCGATCGCTGAGTCCACGGTAGCTCCGCCGGCGGAGCCGAAGAAAAGATAAGTGTCGCCACCTGTCAGATGGACTGCCGCGACTTCCCCCGTGCCTGCATGGTTGTCCAACAATTGCTGCGCATAGGTCGTCGCGGCCGCGAAGCTCGACTGGTCGGTGCCGGTCAGCACCGCTGTTACCGAGAAGCCCAGAGCGATCTTGTCGGAGCCGTCGAGATAATCGGTGATGACATCGCTACCGCTCGAACCGCCCACGATCGTTGCATCGCCGGCTGCAAATTTGAACTGGTCGAGTCCGTCGCCGCCGGTCAGCGTATCCCAGCCAGCGCCTCCCGCAAGCGTGTCATTCCCAAGGTCGCCCTGCAGGAAATCGTTGCCGTTACCGCCGTTCAGTATGTCGTCGTCCTTGCCGCCGCGAAGCGAATCATTGCCGTCGCCACCGTCGATCGTATCGTTCCCGGCATTGCCGTTGACGCTGTCGACGCCGTTGCCGCCGCTGATGAGGTCGTTGTCCTTGCCGCCATTTATGCGATCGCTGCCGTCGCCTCCGGAAAGCGTGTCATTGCCGGCATTGCCCTGGAGATAATCGGACCCGGCCCCACCGCTGATCGAATCTCCCAGGTCGGTGCCGCCGTTCGGAGATTGACCGTAGAGATGGTCATTTCCGTCGCCGCCGATGATCGTGTCGGCGCCATCGAGACCCCAGATGATGTCGTGGCCAGCACCACCGTCCAGATGATCGGCCTGGTTGCTTCCGGTAATCGAATCATTGCCGCCGAAGAACAGATTATCGGCTGCGGCATTGTTATTGTCGTGAACCCACTGGATCCAGGTCGCCGCGTCGACCGTGAAGGACGACAGGCTGACCACGTTATTGCCGAAGGAGAGTTCCGAAAGGCCCGTCAGCGTACCGGACACCAGCGCGCCGCTGGAATCGAAGGCCAGATTGCTGCCAGTGTAATGCAGCGTATCCCCGCCGCCGAGATCGATGTCGAACCCCGTGCTGCTGCGATTGCTGGTGCCGCCGGAAAGCGTGTCACCGATGTTGAATTGGTCGGTGTCGAGCGCAAAATTCGAGCCTGCACTGATCGTGGTCACGGTTCACTCCATCCTTTTTCGCGAGCTTTCGCCATCAGGCCCGGAGCTCGACCGGTGTGGGGCGGCGGGATGAAGCCGCCGCCCCGTGCCGTGTCAGCCGAACGACACTTCCGTGCGGCGACGCTGGCTGCGCAATACGCTGCCGGCGAGGCCGAAGCCGGCAAACATCAGCGCCCAGCTTGCAGGCTCAGGCACGCCCTGCGGCGAGCCCGACGAGATGTCGGCCCCGAAATTGCCGGAGACCGAACCGGTGTGCAGGCGGCGGCCGCCGAACAGCACGCCGACTGGCGGGTTGATGGCATCGACGGCGAGCGCGACGTCACGCGTGGTGGAGCCTGAGAAGTCCAGGAAGTCCGACGTGAAGGTCACCGTGTTCGGCGGTGTCGAGTTGCCGTAGGTCGCGGTCGAGCCGCCAACCAGGCTCGCGAACGAGCCGCCGGTGAAGTTCGCCGTCAGCAGGTTGGTGCCGGTATGGCTGCCCCACGTGACGGCGCTAGCGGTGGTGAAGCTGACGGAGCCGGTGAGCACCGGCAGAACAGCCAGGCCGCCTACCGTCGTCGCCGCGCCGGTTGTGGCATTCAGCGTCATCAGCGCGTCGAACGAAGTGCCGCTGGGCGTCCCATCCGGATTGAGGAACGAGAAGTGGACCAGCTGGCCGAGATCGCTGATCGTGCCGTTGCCGGCGACCGATCCGCTATATTGTATGTTCGGCTGGTTGCTGGTGGGGGTAAAGTCCGCGAAAATCGTCACCGCGGAAACGGGAGCGGCAGCGAGGAGCAATGCGGCTCCTGCGCCTAGAACGGCCAACTTACTCATAAGCGAATCTCCACTCGTACTTGGACGTCGAGGTCCCTGAAGCCTGTCTGTCCGGCGCGCTTGGAGAGCGATCCGGGGCACAAGCGGCGCGGTTAACGGGGGATTAATTCGGTGGTTCCGTTTCGAGCGCGTAAGGTTGCGAAAAGTTGACCTTTAACCCGGTGACCGTTGCAAACACGACACTCTCTTCGCTGATCCAACTTTCACAGTTGGAGCACAGTTGGACGGGTTATTTCGGGGACGAAATAAGGCATGCAGTAATGTCATTTCGTAAGCGGTACGATTCGTCCTATAGCGATGGTTCCAGGATTATTCATCAGGTCAACGCGCGTTCAACACGACTTAACGATCAATAACTATAAGTTAACCCTGATTCGCCTAGTCACCCCTCGACGAGATTGCCTCCCGGGGGGGAGCTTGCCGACATGGTGTCGGGCGACTTGTCCCGAATGCGGGGATACCCATGAAGCTGCTGACCAAAGTCGCCGCGCGTTGCGGCATTGCCTTCGCCGTGCTTGCCGCCGCCGCCCCGGCCTCCGCGCTTCTGCCGCAGTCCTGGAACGGCTATCACTGGGCGCGCACCGGTGCGCTGGCGATCACGCTGGGCAGCAATGTCAATTCCACGTGGGCGCCCTATGTGGCGACCGCGGCGACGCAGTGGTCGGCAGATCAGCACATCGATTTCATTCAGAGCCCTGGCATGACTGCCCCCAGCACCTGCGCACCGGTTTATGGTACGGTCCAGGTCTGCAATGGCAATTATGGGGCGACGGGCTGGCTGGGTTACGCCACCGTCTGGACATCCGGTAGCAGCTACATCGTCGAAGGCACGGTCAAGCTGAACGATTACTATTTCAATCAGTCCAAATATAACAATGTGGGCTACCGCTCTTTGGTCGCCTGTCAGGAGATCGGGCACACGCTTGGTTTGGCGCATGCTGATGTGACCTATACCAACGCCAATCTCGGTACCTGCATGGATTACACCAACGATCCTACGGGAACGAAGGGTACCAATGGATCGCTTTCTAACATGGCTGCGAGCGCCACCGATTTTCTGCATCTCGACGCGATCTACGCGGTGCTCGACACGACTCAGCTGCTTTACACCAAGCCCCAATATGTGACGTCGGATGGCTTCCAGGTGCCGGGTACGCCGGATGTGGACAGCGATCCACGGCCGCTGCCCGAGCCGAGCTCGTGGGCAATGATGCTGGGCGGCTTCGGAGCTCTTGGTATGGCTATGCGGCGTCGCAAGCAGGAAGCGGCGTTTGCGCTAGCGAGCTGATCGACCGCCCGGATATGAGCAGGAAGGCGCTCCCGCACTCGGGGGCGCCTTTCTCATATCAGGAGGCGCCCAGCGCCTCCGGCGGATTCGCGCGCCTATTGAGCGCCAACGGCAATAGCACCTCCACGCGGAGGCCCGGTTGATTGTCAGTCAGCGTGAGCTGTCCCTGGTGCCCGGAGGCGATCACCTGCGCCAGACGAAGTCCAAGCCCTTCGCGTGCCGGCAAGGTGCCGGCGCGGCGCGCGCGCGCATCGGCGAGCCGGCGGAGCTCGGTTTCGTCAAGGCTTGGCCCGTCATCGGCAACGATCAGCAAGGCATGGCCATCGACGCGCCGCAAACTGACGCTCACCTGAGCGCCCTCCGGAGTGTGGCGGAGCCCATTGTCGATCAGATTTACCAGTAACTGCGCAAGCAGATCATGATCGCCGATCATGCGGATTCCCGGCTCTATCTGGTGACGCAGCGTCCGTCGGAGATCTTCCGCAACCGCGACGTGGGCATCGGCCAGTTCGGCGACCAGTTCGGACAGGTCGAAGATATTTGCGGTGGCGGCGATCAGCGTCCCGTCAATCTCGCCGATGCGCAGGATCGCACCGAACAGCCGGATGATATCTTCACACCTTTCAACAGCTTCCATATCGATCAGGCCGCCATTCCCCAGCGAGCCGTGCTGGAGATGATCGCGTAATCGTACGATCGGCGTTCGCAGGTCATGCGCGATATAGGCCGAGACGCGTCGTACCTCGCTCAACATCCAGTTCAGCCGGTCGAGCATCGTGTTGACGGTAGCGGCAATCGCGTCGAACTCGTCGCGCGCGGGGCTGATCGGTACGCGTTGGCCGAGGTCGCCGTCGAAAATCGCGCGCGCGGTCTGATTGAGGCTTTCGATGCGGCCGCGCACCTTGCGCTCGAGCGACAAGGCTCCACCCGCGGTGACCATGAAGAGCAAGGCCAATGCCGCGAACAGGAAGCCGGTGCTGACCGCGTCGAATTGAGCGATGAAGTCGCGGTCCGCCACGATAGTAAGGGTCGAACCGTCGGGAAGCCGCCTGGTGAGCGTGCGCGCCGGATCTACCCGGCCTTCGTCGGCATCGTCGAAGCCGAGCAGACCCCAGCCGGGGGCGAGTCTGGGTATATCGTCGACACGCCGCAACCTTCTCCCCGCCCCGTCGGTGAGGACGTAGCCGAAGGTCCGTACGCCTTGATTGGTATAGGCGTCGATCGCGGCCAGCAGCCCGGCACGACCGTGGCGCGAAAAAGCGCGGTCAAGCGCATCTGCGCGGCTTTCGATACTCAGGTCCAGCCGCCGCGACAATTCATGACGGGCGTAAAGATAGGCGCCCCCACCGAGCGTCAGACTTGCAATGCCGAAGGTGCAGACAAACAGAATTACGGTGCGGAGTACCGTGCGCCTCGCTGGCTCAAGCATCGTCGCGCAGGCGATATCCGATGCCCCGAACCGTCTCGATGGCTTCTGTTGCACCGGCGAAATCGAGCTTGTCGCGCAGCCTGCTGATATGCGTTTCGATGATCTTGGTGCGAGGATCGAAATTCAGGTTCCAGACCTTTTCCAGCAGGAGCGAGCGCGGCACCGCCTTGCCGGGGGTCGCCGCCAGCGCCTCCAGCAGGCGGTATTCGCGCGGCTGCAGCATTAATTGTGTACCATTGCGGGTGGCTGCGCGGTTGCGCCGATCGACCCGGATCGATCCGCATACCAATATGTCCGCGTCGCGGTGGGCGTGCCGGTCGCGCGCTCGCAACAACGCCTTCAGTCGCGCATCGAGTTCTTCCGTATGGAAGGGCTTCGGAAGATAATCGTCGGCGCCCGCCGCCAGACCCGCGATACGGTCGGCGACCCCTCCCAGCGAGCTTACCACCAGCACCGGCGTCTTCAGGCCCGCCCGACGCCAATCAGCCAGAGCTGTGATAGCATCGTCGTCGCCAAGAAGCCGATCGAGCACCACCGCCTCGATCGGGTTGCGGGCGAGCGCGTCGTGCGCCGCCTCGGTCGTTGCGGCCTCGATCACGTCATACCCGCTTCTACCGAGGTCCCGGACCACACGCTGCGCTATTTGGCGATCATCCTCGACAATAAGAATTTGCATGCTTGCGTTCACAACCGATCCTTGCCGTCCGTGACCTCTCGCAGCGTCACACACCGGAACGATCCGGTGCGACACCCCGCATGAGACGCACACACTACGCAACAAGGACGCCTGGATCTGACGGCCGCCGCATCGAACACCGCAACTCGATCGCGGAATGATTTGGACGCGGCTCGAAACGCACGCGCGACGAGCACGTTCCGCGCACCGCCGCCGCGTGGGTTGGCTAAGGCAGGATGAAGAAAGGCTGAGCCGCGGCAGAGCTTGCGGTTTGCGGCCGCCAATAGGAGCTGTGAGGTTCCACATTGCGCCCGTTTGGCACTTCACGGATTCGGAAGTTGGTCGCACTAGCGACCGGAAATGACCGACGTTAAATTTCCCCAAGCTTGGAATCGCGGAGCCGTTCGCTAAATTGTGCGTTAGACGGAATGATCGGCGGGCCATAGCCTGCTCGATGTGGCGCAGCGTGGGATGGGCTTGTCTTGGACAATATCCTGATTTTCCTGGTAGTTGGTCTCGCGATCGGGATCTGCGTGGCCACGCCCGCCATCATGCTGGTGCTGATGCGCCACAAGGATCGCGCGGAGCTTGATCATTACGGCAAGTATCGCGGCTCTGGCCCCGCGAAGAGCTTCGTCTGTCCTGATTGTCTGACGCGCAGCTATGCACCATCGCATATCGCGCGCCGGTGGTGTGCAAAGTGCGCGAAGACCTTCCCAGAACGCAAAGCCAAGGTCTGGCGGCCGGAGCCGCAGCCCGCCGAATAAGCGCATAGACATTCATTGCGCCAACTGGCGCTGATCGCGCTCCGCCGCGTCGATGCGGGCGAGAAGGTCGGCGAAATCATGATCCTCGTCGAGCCGATAGGCCCGCTGGAACCCCTGGCCGAGCAAAGACAGGTCATGCTCGGTCAGCAGTCCCACGGCGACGATGCGCTGTGGAGAATTCACCTGTTATTCCCTCTGTTACGCCAAGCTACCCGTACGCGAGTCTGATTAACGGGTTAATACGCTATATTGTTTCAATTATTTCGTCCCCGAATGCACACTGCCGGCCGCATTGACTTGCTGGACGGGAGACGATGTTCCCGCGCGCAATTCCCGCGGAGGGTAGTTGCAGTTGTTGCAACCAGGTCGACGCGCCAGGCGCTTGACAGATGGGTCGATCGGATCGCTTCGGACAGGCGATTCAAGAAGGTGATTGCCGGCCATGAAGGGCTTGTCATTCCAGGGGATCGCGCGCGCGCTTACGACCGCGTCCTTGCTTGCCCTAGCGGGCTGCTCGCACCAGGGGGTGCTTGATCCAGCCGGGCCGATCGGCGCCGGCGAGCGGACGATCCTTCTCAACAGCATGGTCATCATGCTCGTGATCGTGATCCCCACGATCGTGGCGACTTTGGGCTTCGCCTGGTGGTATCGTGCCGACAAGCCGCGCGGGCGCTATCTTCCCGATTGGGCCTATTCCGGACGGGTCGAGCTTGTCGTCTGGTCTATCCCGATCCTGGTGATCCTGTTCCTGGCAGGCGTGATCTGGGTCGGCAGCCACGATCTCGATCCGTACAAACCGCTTCCCGCCGAAAAGAACGTCAAGCCGATTGAGGTGCAGGTCGTCTCACTCGATTGGAAATGGCTGTTCATCTATCCCGAACAGGGCGTCGCCAGCGTCAACAGCCTCGTTATTCCCGCGGGGACACCGATTCATTTCTCGCTGACCTCGGCGAGCGTGATGAACGCCTTCTTCGTCCATCGGCTGGGAAGCATGATCTATACGATGAACGGCATGGTCACGCAGGTGAGCCTGCAGGCCGACAAACCCGGCATTTATTGGGGCCAGTCGGCGCAATATTCGGGAGACGGCTTTTCCGACATGAATTTCCAGACCCGCGCGGTCCCGCCGGCCGATTTCGCGGCATGGGTCGCGAAGACCAAGGGGCAAGGCCCAGTGCTTGATGCCGCCGCTTATGCCGGTCTCGTCAAACAAAGCGTCGTCAGGCAGCCGTTTGATTATGGCGCGGTCCAGCCCGGCCTGTTCGACCAGATCGCCATGCAGAAGATCGCGCCCGCACCTGGACCACAGGTCGGTCGTGGCGACATCAACGTTTCTCCCCGGAGCTCGAAATGAAATTGTTGGGCAAGCTCGATTGGTCGGCGATCCCGCTCGACCAGCCCATTCCCTTGCTCGCGAGCGCGACTGCGGGCGGCGCGATCATCGCGGTGCTGATCTATGCCTGGGCCAAGGGCTGGTGGCCCTATCTATGGAACGAATGGATCACGAGCGTCGATCACAAGCGCATCGGGGTGATGTACATCATCCTGGCTGCGGTGATGCTGCTGCGCGGTTTCGCCGACGCGGTGATGATGCGCTCGCAACAAGCCTTGGCGCTGCACGGCGCGCAGGGCTACCTCCCGCCGGAGCATTATGACCAGGTCTTCTCGGCGCACGGGACGATCATGATCTTCTTCGGCGGGATGCCGTTCGTGATCGGTTTGATGAACTTCGTCGTGCCGCTTCAGCTGGGCGTGCGCGACGTCGCCTTCCCGACCTGGAACAATACCGGCTTCTGGCTTACCGCGACCGGGGCCTTGTTGGTCAATCTCAGCCTGGGCATCGGCGAATTCGCGCGAACCGGCTGGTTGCCTTACCCGCCTTTGTCGGAGCTGGCTTACTCGCCCGGCGTGGGGGTCGATTATTATCTTTGGGCGCTGCAGATTTCGGGCGTGGGGACATTGTCGACCGGCATCAACCTGGTCACCACGATCCTTAAGATGCGCGCGCCCGGCATGTCGTACATGCGCATGCCGATCTTCTGCTGGACCAGCTTGGCCGCCAATCTGCTGATCGTCGCGGCCTTCCCTATCCTGACCGCTACGCTCGCGATGCTCACGCTCGACCGCTATATTGGGTTCCATTTCTTCACGAACGATGCGGGCGGCAACCCGATGATGTTCGTGAACCTGATCTGGGCCTGGGGCCATCCCGAGGTCTACATCCTGATCCTGCCCAGTTTCGGCATCTTCTCCGAAATCTTCTCAACCTTCTCGTCCAAACCTTTGTTCGGCTACCGGTCGATGGTGATGGCGACGTTGTTCATCTGCCTCGTCTCCTTCCTCGTCTGGCTGCACCATTTCTTCACGATGGGCGCGGGCGGAGACGTCAATGCCGCCTTCGGCATCGCGACATCGATCATTGCGGTCGGGACCGGCGTGAAGGTCTATAACTGGCTGTTCACGATGTATGGCGGCCGCGTCCGCTTTGAAGTGCCGATGCTTTGGGCGTTGGGCTTCGTCGTGACCTTCGTGATCGGCGGCATGACTGGCGTCCTGCTGGCGGTGCCGCCCGCAGATTTCGTGCTCCACAATTCGCTTTTCCTGGTCGCGCACTTTCACAATGTGATCATCGGCGGCGTGATCTTCGGCTGCTTTGCCGGCTATGAATATTGGTTCCCCAAGGCGTTCGGCTTCCGGCTCCACAAGGGATGGGGCGTGGCCGCCTTCTGGCTGACGCTGGCGGGCTTCCTGCTGACCTTCATGCCGCTCTACGTCGTCGGCATGGAGGGGATGACGCGGCGTCTCCAGCATATCGACAATGATTTGTGGGATCCGTGGATCCTGGCAGCGGGCGCCGGCACGGTCGTGATCGGGCTCGGCGTGCTTTCGCAGATCGTGCAGCTGGTCGTCTCGATCCGCATGCGCGAACAGTTGCGCGACATGACCGGCGATCCGTGGAACGGCCGCACGCTCGAATGGGTGACGCCGTCGCCGCCGCCGACCTTCAACTTTCCCGTGCTGCACGACGTCCATGGCGCGGATGCCTATTGGGGCTTGAAGCAGGCGGCGATCGCGCAGGAGCGGCTGTACGAAGAGCCGGATTACAAGCCGATCGAAATGCCGCGCAACAGCCCGACCGGCTTCGTCACCGCTTTCTTCGCCACGATCATCGGCTTCTCGCTGATCTGGCATATCTGGTGGCTGGTCGGGCTCGGCTTAGTCGGCGCCTACGCAACGTTCGTCGTCTTCGCCTGGCGCAACGAGGACGAATATGAGATTCCGGCGGAGGAAGTGGCGCGGGTCGACCGCGCCCGGCGTGCCGCGCGCGGCCCCGAATGGCTCGCGGCGATGGAGCCGCAGCAATGAGCAAGGATCCTTCCCCCAGCGACGTCGCAGCGGTCTATCTGCAGCACGGTCCCTATGGCCGAGGCCATGATCCGCACGGCCATGGCCATATCGAGGCGCGCGGGCATGGAGCGGGCGGCCCCGCGCCAAAGCGCGTGATCGTGGGCTACGGCTTCTGGATATTCCTGCTCAGCGACATCGTGATGTTCTCGGGCTTCTTCGCGGCCTATGCCGTGCTCGCGCATGCGACAGCAGGCGGCCCCACCGGCCGGCAGCTGTTCGATCTCGACCGGGTCGCGATCGAGACTGCCTGTCTGCTCGCATCCAGCTTCACCTGCGGCCTCGGTTATGTCGCGGCGACGCGGCGGCGCCAGATCGAGACGCAATTCTGGATGCTGGTAACCGGCCTGCTCGGCCTGGTCTTCGTCGTCCTCGAGGTGCTCGAATTCTACGAGATGATCCAGAAGGGCGCGGGCCCCGACCGCAGCGCCTTCCTGTCGGCCTTCTTCGCGTTGGTGGGCTGTCATGGCCTCCACGTCACCGTCGGCGGGCTGTGGCTCGGCACGATGATGGCGCAGATCTGGTTCAAGGGCTTCCGGCCGGAGATCATGCGGCGCCTGCTCTGCTTCAACCTGTTCTGGCACGCGCTCGACATCATCTGGGTTGCCTTGTTCACGATCGTCTATCTGTTGGGAGCCGGCGCATGAGCGGCCATGATGAACATTCCGGCGAGCATGACGACGCCGCACCCGGCGACGAACATGCCGGCGGTTCAGGCTTTGGTGCGATCCAGGTCTATCTGCTCGGGCTGCTGCTCGCGGTCGGGCTGACCGTCGCCAGCTTCTGGGTCGCTGGTTCGAACGCGGTATGGGGGCCGGGCATTCCCGCCGCTCTGCTCGCGCTGGCGGTGGCGCAGATCGGCGTTCACCTCGTCTTCTTCCTGCACATCACGAGCGGGCCGGAGAATACCAACAATACCCTGGCATTGGCCTTCGGCGTGATGATCGTGCTGCTGGTAGTGGTCGGATCGGTGTGGATCATGGCGCACCTGAATCACAATATGATGCCGCTACCGATGGATAAATTGATCCAGATGCAGCACTGATGCGGCATGGCTTTCTGGTCGCGGAGCGATCGAGGCGGGACTTGGGTCGGCGGTTATCCCCCGATTTTTAACAAGCAGAAGGAACCTTGCTCTAGGTTAAGCGCTAACATCCCATGCGGGGCGTAGCCGTCCTTCGGACGACGTAGTATCCCGATCAAGCGTGTGAAAAGCCGGGGCGGAAACCAATATCATGAACCTCGCGGAAGAGTATCTGGGCGTTGCGCTCGATGCGACCCGGCGGGATCATGACAGCCTCACAGAAACGCTCGATCGCCTTCCAGTGGCGATCTATCTCACCGACACGCAGGGGGCGATTACCCATTTCAACCGCGCCTGCATTGCGCTGGCGGGGCGCGTGCCCCTTCTCCACCATGACAAATGGTGCGTGACCTGGAAGCTCTACACGCTCGACGGTGCGCCATTGCCGCATGACCAATGTCCGATGGCACTCGCCATACGCGAGCGACGCACGGTGCGTGGCGCCGAGGCGATCGCGGAGCGGCCAGATGGAACGCGGGTTCAGTTCGTGCCCTATCCGACTCCCCTGTTCGACGATGATGGCGCGTTCGTGGGCGCGGTCAACCTGCTGGTCGACGTGACACAGATGCGGCACGCCGAATATCTGCGCGAACAGGCTGCGCGTTGCCGCCGGTTGGCGGCTTCCATTTCGGATTCGCGAACGGTCCGCACCCTCAAGGGCATGGCCACGGAATATGATGATCAGGCCGCGCAGCTGATTGTCGCCAACTGACCGGCTTATACTGATCGGCTCTCCCGGCTGCGCTTCCTAGTTTTTGGCGGCCAGCCTGCCGGTGAGGCTTCCGATACTCCTCATTCTCACGACCCGCGTCGCGGGAGCGCATCGACGTCCCCGGCACCCCACAATGATAATGGTTCGCAATAAGGTTGACGTTGCGAACGACTCTCATTAGCGGAAGTCCAGTATCGTCGTAACGACAGGAGATCAGCGTTGAGCGCCGAAAGCCGGCCAAGCGAATGGCCGAAGCCCGCTTTCCTTGCTTTGTCCTGTGTTGGCCTCGTTCCGTCGGCGCATGCCGCGACCGACCTGGTACTGGCCGGCTCGGACGCTGCGGAGGGTGACGTGGTCATCACTGGCCACGCTGAGGATCACTCCGCCAACGTCAAGCTGGCTCGGCCGCTCATCGATATACCCCGTTCGATCGTGATCCTGCCCGAAACCTTGATCAAGGACACCGGCTCGCAGACTTTGGTCGATGCTTTACGCACCGTACCGGGCATCACCTTCGGCGCGGCGGAGGGTGGTAATCCCATCGGCGATCGACCGTTCATTCGCGGCTTCGACAGCGAAGGCTCGACTTACCTCGACGGGGTGCGCGACATCGGTGCGCAGAGCCGCGAAATATTCGCGGTCGATCAGCTCGAACTGGTCAAGGGATCGGACAGCGTGCTCGGCGGGCGCGGCTCGGCCGGGGGCACCATCAACATCATCTCCAAATTGCCAAGGCTGCAGGAATTCGCACACGCGGACCTGAGCTACGGCAATGCCGATTATAAGCGCGTGACGGCCGACGTGAACCGCCTGCTCGCACCGACGATCGCCGTGCGCATCGAGGGGCTTTGGCATGACCAGCATGTCGCCGGGCGCGGCGCGATCTGGCAGAAGAGATGGGGCGTTGCGCCTTCGCTGACGATCGGGCTCGGCACGCCGACGCGGCTGACGGCGGCTTATTACCATCTGGATACGGACGAGCTGCCCGACAGTGGCCTGCCTTACACCTTTGTCTGCTCGGCAACGGCCTGCAACGCGCCTGCTGGCGACTTCGTCCTTTCGCAACCGGTGCATCAGCTCACAACCAAGAGCGGCGTAATCGCCACGGTCCCCTATTCGACCTTCTACGGATTGAAGGATCGGGACTTCCGGAACAGTCGCACCGACCAGTTCACGCTGCGCTTCGAGCATGACCTTGCCGACCAAATCACGATCCGCAACACCGCGCGCTTCAGCCACACCTGGCAAGGCTATATCTTCACGCTGCCGGACGACAGCCAGGGCAATGTAGTGGGCACCACCGCCGCCAATTCCAGCAGCGGTGGAGTCACGCGCTACACCAGCGGCGGCTATGTCTGGCGCCGCGCGAATAGCCGTTTCGGCAGCACCGACAGCCTGATCGACCAGGCCGACATATCCGCCAAATTCACCACCGGACCGTTTAAGCACAACCTTGTCGCCGGACTCGAACTTTCGAGCGAAGATGCCAGGCGCAACACCTATGTGGTGGCGAGCGGCTTCACCCTCAGCCCGCGCTGCACCAGTACCTCGCTCGCGCGCTTCTATTGCGCGTCGTTGTTCGCGCCGGACCCGAGCGATCCCTGGGTCAATTTTGCGAGCGATACATCGGCTGTCACCGCTCCGATCACACGCGCGCCCGATTATATGGCAACCGACAATAAGGGCGTCACGCGCGCCGCCTACCTTTTCGATTCAATCAGTTACCGCGACTGGCTGATCGCGAGCTTGGGTGCTCGTTACGACGATTTCGAATCGAGTACGCGGCCCGCTCAAGCATCGGCAACCGCGCCGGTAACCGACCTCACGCGTCGCGATCGCGACTGGAGTTGGCAGACAGGGTTGGTCGCCAAGCCAGCGCGAAATACGAGCCTCTATGTGTCCTATTCCAATTCGGTGACGCCGCCCAACAGCCTGCTCGGCGAAGGGCAGGAGCAGAATGCGCTTGGCACGACCGTCACACCGATTCTCGACCAGCTCAAGCCGGAGAAGACTGGGTCGCTAGAAGCTGGTGCGAAGGCGGATCTACTCGGCGGCAAGCTGTCGCTCACGGCGGCATTGTTCCGCACCGAAAGCAGCAACAGCCGCGTCGCGATCGATGCCAACACAGTCGCCTTCATCGGCAAGAAGCGCGTCGAGGGCTTCGAGATCGGCTTCAACGGCCGCCTCACAAAGGGTTGGACGGTCTTCGGCGGCTATTCGCGCCTAGATGCGCGGATCAAGGAGGCTGGCTTCACCGCGCTGACCGCTCCGGCGGTAGGATCACAAGGTGCCAAGACCGTCTACGTTCCGTCGGTCAACAACGGAAAGCGCTTCCCGCAGACAGCCAGGGACAGCTTCACCGTCTGGTCCAGCTATGATGCGGGCAAACTCTCGATCGGCGCTGGCGCTTTCTACACCAGCCGGGTGTTCGGGGGTTATGCGGACAATCGCACCGCAGTGCAGAACGATGCCGGCGTGGTGACGGTCCTGCCTGCGACGACTGTGCTGGCGCGGTCGGTGCCCGGCTATTGGCGGTTCGACGCGAGGCTCGCCTACAAACTCACAAGCCATGTCGGCTTGAGCGTCAACGCGCAGAACCTCACCGACAAGCGCTATTTCAGCCAGGCCTATACCAGCCATTATGCCACCATCGCTCCCGGAAGAACGGTGTTCGGTACGTTGAGCTTTGATTATTGATGGCGCTGCATGTCCGACCTCCAGCCGATGCGATCGAAGCCCTCAACTCCCTTGCGCCAGACGAGTTGGCGCGACGGCTGTCCGGCCCGCGCGATGCGGTAGCGGCGTTCGTCCATGCGGCGGCCGAGGCCGGCTCGGCCGAGGCGCAGGCGCGTTACGGCCAGATGCTGCTCGACGGCGACGGCGTGGCGCAGGACGCCCACGAGGCCTTCGGCTGGTTCGAGCGCGCTGCCCGCGCCGGCCATCTCGAGGCGGCGAACATGGTCGGCCGTTGTTATGATCTTGGCTGGGGCGTGCCAGTCGACAAGGCAAAGGCCGCATCCTGGTTCCGCCAGGCGGCTGCGCGCGGGCTCAGCTGGGCCAAGTATAATTATGCGACCCTGCTCACACTTGGCGAGGGCGTCGCCGAAGACAAAGCCGCAGCGCTGGCGCTTTTCGAGGAGGCCGCCGCTGAGGGCAACGCCAAGGCGCACAATTTCGTCGGCAGCTTCCATGAGGACGGCTGGGTGGTCGAACGCAACATGGAGGAGGCGGCACGGCGCTATGCGATCGCCGCCGCAGGGGGCGATTTCCGCGGCCAGTTCAACCATGGCCGGATGCTCGCCGCCAAAGGCGAGATCGACGCCGCGATGCACTGGATCGGGCTCGCCTGGGACAATGGCAATGCCCGCTTCCGCGCCCGGATGATTGATTATCTCCTGTCGCTCGGCGAGCCCTTCCGGTCGGCCACTTCCCGCTTGCGGGGCGCCGCATGATTGTCATCCCGCAACTGATCGGCCCCGGCGGCGTGAGCGAGATGCGCGCGCGGCTCGAGGCGGCCGAATGGATCGACGGCAATGCCACGTCCGGCCATCAATCCGCCCTCGCCAAGCGCAATCGCCAGCTTCCCGAGGCGGGCGAAGAGGCGAAGGCGCTCGGCAATTTGGTTCTCGACGCGCTCGCTGCCTCGCACCTCTTCGTCGCGGCGGCGCTTCCACTTCGCGTTTATCCCCCGTTGTTCAATCGCTATGGCGTTGGCGACGGCTTTGGCGACCATGTCGACAGCGCGGTCCGGATTCGCAGCGGCAGCGATTTCCGCATCCGCAGCGACCTTTCCGCGACCCTCTTCCTGAGCCATCCGGACGATTATGATGGCGGGGAGTTAGTTGCCCAAGGCCACGCGCCGGTGAAGCTCGGCGCCGGCGACATGGCACTTTATCCCGCCTCGACGGTGCATCAGGTAACGCCGGTGACGCGCGGAGAACGCATCGCCTGCTTCTTCTGGATCCAGTCGATGGTGCGCGATCACGCCGCGCGCGCAATGCTGTTCGATCTCGACAGATCGATTCAGGAACTGACCGAAAGCGCGAGCCCCGGCCCCGCATTGGTGCGCCTGACAAGCGTCTATCACAATCTGCTGCGACGCTGGGCGGAGCTGTAGCGATCGTTTCCCCGGCTGCGGAAGGCTGTTTTGCCGCCGCGCGCGTGCGCCGTTCAGGCGGAGTTTCGGCTCCCCTTGGGGCGAGCCTCGTTCGCCCATCCATGATCGTTCCGGAATGAAATCGACCTGTATCGAGCCGGGACGTCCGACCTGTCCCTAAACATTAGAATAGAGCTTGATCTGCAGGGTTGAGAACATCCGTCGATAGCGATGGTTTCCGGCGAGCATATCTCAGGAGAGCGGCGGGTAGATATACGACTAAAGGCTAAATTGACGGCCGAACATTCGAAGCCCACAAAAATCGTAATTTATATATAAAATGGGGGGAGTAGTAATGTCTTCACGTCGGTTTTTGCGCGCTTCGATTGCGGCCCTGAGTGGCGCAGCATCCTTGTCCGCTAGCGCTGCTTGGGCGCAAAGCGCGGCCCCGTCGCCCACCTCCAGTGCCCCATCGGTGAACGACCAGAAAGAAATCACGATCACCGGCTCGCGCGTCATCACCGACAATCTTCGGTCGCCGACGCCGATCACCGCCGTGAGCGTTGCCGAAATCGCGAAGACCACTCCCAGCGACATTGCCGATGCATTGAACAAGCTTCCGGAGATCATCGGCGGCCGTACGCCCCGCACCCAGGGCAACGGCAGCACCAACAATGGCGGCAACGTGCTCTCGCTGCGCAATTTCGGCGCGGCGCGCACCCTTGTGCTGCTGGACGGCCATCGCGTGCCGCCTTCGAACCAGGACGGCACGGTCGATATCGACATACTGCCGCAGATGCTCGTGAGCCGGGTCGATATTGTCACCGGCGGCGCGTCTGCGGTGTACGGTTCGGATGCCGTGGCCGGCGTGGTCAATTTCGTTCTCGACAAGAAATTCAACGGTTTCAAATTCAATGCCAACGGCGGCATCTCCAAATATGGCGATGGTGAGGAAGGCCAGATCGGCGCGGCCTGGGGTACCGATCTGTTCGGTGGCCGCGGCCATTTCGAAACGTCGGCGCGCTATCGCAATCAGGCGCTAATCCCGATCAGCGCCCGGCCTTATGGTGCCAACGGGCAGGCATGGCTGCTCGCCGGCAACGGTTCGGCGGGCAATCCCTTCGTCAACGTGCCTTTCTCGCGCGTTTTCAACAGCGGCGAAACCGGCAACGTCAATTGCGGATCGGCCTGCCCTTATAATGGCTACACCTTCTCGTCGCCCGGCATCCTGACGCCGATGACGCATGGCACGCCGACCGGCACCGCCAATCTGGAATCGGGCGGCGACGGCGGTTATGTGAAATTCGGCACGTTCCGTTCGCAGATCGACATGGCGGACTGGTTCGGCCGCTTCAGCTATGATCTGACCGACGACATCAACGCCTATGTCGAGGCGACTTATGCGACGGCCGGAAACAAATCCAACTGGATCAACTGGGTGGTGAGCCCGTCGGCAAGCCGACCGAACACCTTGTTCGCCAACAATCCGTATCTGAATCCGATAACGCAGGCGCAGCTGGGGGCCGGCATCACTTGCGGTACGCCCGCCGCGACCGGCTGGCGTTGCTTGCCGGCCGCGCCCGCGACCTCGCCGCAGACCGGCTCCACGCCGCCGGTGCCGCCGACCACGCCGATCTTTTCGGCTCCGTCCTATATCTGGAACAAGGTCGGCGGCGAGGATGTCGGCAAGACCAACCGTCTGTACCGGACGATCTCGCGCCAGCGGAACCTGAACATCGAGGCGGGCCTCACCGGCACCCTGGCCGGGCTGCATTGGGACGCCTTCTACAGCCATGGCGAAAGCCGGCTTAAAGTGACGAATCCCAACAACACCGATAACGCGAAATATCTCGCGTCGCTGGATGCGGTGATCGCGCCGCCGGGCACGACCGTGAACGGCGTGAACGTGAGCGGCACCGTGGTATGTTGGGTCACCACGCAGCCGCAATATGCAGGCCTCTATCCCGGCTGTATCCCCACCAATATCACCGATCCCAACGGGCCTTCGGTCGCTTCCTACAATTACCTGAAGCAGTCGACATCCTGGAGCCTGACGCAGAAACTCGACAATATGGCCGCTTCCATCGGCGGCGGACTGTGGGGGCTTGGCCTGCCGGCCGGCGAGATCAGAGCCAACCTTTCCGGCGAAATACGCTGGGCCACCTACGACATGAAGAGCGCCTATAAGCCGACCGATTTCGTCAACTGCACGGGCTTGCGCATGTGCCTTGCCAATGGCGGTGCGCCGGTGCGCTGGGTGCAGAACACCAATGCCCCGGTCAGCGCGAAGAATAATGTCTACGAAATCGCGCTTGAAGTGAACGTGCCGCTGATCAAGGACTTCCCGCTCGCGGAGGAAGTTTCGACCAACTGGGCGGGCCGCTATACCCGCTATTCAAACTTCGGCGTGGTCAAGACGTGGAAGGGCGGACTCGACTGGCACGTCAATGAATCGATCCGCTTCCGCGGCACCGCGTCGCTCGACATACGGGCGCCGAACCTGAACGATCTGTTCCAGCCGGCAGGGGTCTCGTCGACCGGCTTCACCGATCTTCTGACCAATGGCAATAATAGCCTTCGACTGGTTTCGAAGGGCAATCCCAACCTGACGCCGGAAAAGGCACGCACGATCACGCTCGGCCTGGTGCTGACGCCGCAATTCCTGCGCGGGTTCAACCTTTCGGTCGATTATTACCGGACCAAGATGAAGGATGCCATCACGGGCATCAGCTATCAGAGCACGACCATCCAGAATATCTGTCTGGCCAGCGCGCCCAGCTACAATTCGCCCTTCTGCTCGCTGGCGCTTCGCCCAATCACCAATCCATCGGATCCCAATTACAAGAATCCGAACCTGAATTTCCCGCTCGAAATCTACAATTCGCCGCTGAATGCCGCGCGCCAGAAAACCGAAGGCGTCGATATCCAGGCCAATTACAGCTTCAACCTCCAGAACATCGTCCCGTCCTGGGCGGGTCGCGTCTCGATGCGGCACCTGGTCAGCTATCAGCCAGTCAATACCACGATCAACCTGCCCGGGTCCGTCCCGAGCTGGAATGTTGCCCCGAAGCTTCGGCAGACCAGTTTCCTCTCCTACGAGAATGAAAGCTGGAGCCTGTCGCTGCAAAACCAATGGCTGAGCCACGTGAAACTGGCGACGAGCGACAATACGCTTAACGGCAACAGCCAGAACTACGTCCAGCCCTTCTTGCCATCCTATGACTCTTTGGACGTCACGATCAGCAAGCGCATGAAGTTGTTGGGCAAGGGCGGAGAAATCTACCTCACCGTCAACAACGTCACCAACGCTCGGGCGCCGCTGTTCCCGTCCAATTCGGGCATTCCCGGCCTCTTCTATCCGACGATGGGCTTTTATGACGACATGGGGCGCTTCTTCACGGTGGGCGTCAAAGCCAATTTCTGAGGAAGTGTAACGCGAAGGGAGGCTGGGCGAGCAAATCCGCTCTGCTTGGCACTCACTCCCACCGGTTCTGAGCTTTTCGCACATTACAGGCCGTCCCGCAGCGACGCGGGGCGGCCTTTTTTTCGGAGGCGCTCGGGGCTGGGTCGCCGGCCCCGCACAAAGAGTGGAGAGGCTGCTGAATGGTGGCCGTCACTAATGACGCTCGATCGCCTCGCCGACGATCTCGACCCAGGAGTGCTTGCGCTCCTCGTAATTGGAGAAAGCCGGTGGCGGGAACGTCGCGTCGGCAAAAGCGCCGAGGGGGATTGCGATCAGGCCCTCCACGGCCTCAACCCGATAAGCGATGGTTGATCCGCATCCGGGGCAGAAATGGAATGTGGCGGAATTGCCGCCCTCACCGGTGCGCCGATACGCGCGCGATGGGCCTTCGATCCTCACGCTGGACTCGGGAAAGCGCGCCTGCGCAGCGAAAGCACTGCCGCTGCGGCGCTGACAGTCGAGGCAATGGCAGACCGAGATCCAGACGGGCTCGCCTTCGCACGCCGCGGTCAGCGCGCCACAGGGGCATCGGGCGATGTGCATGGCCGGCTCCTTGATATCAGCTCGGGTCTTTCGGACGGTGGGCACTGGCTGCTTTTCGCCTGATTCGTCAACTCGGGCAAAGACATGGGCGCCATCGGTCTCGCGATCGGCCGCGCTTTCGGTTCGGGAGTGATGAGCGCAGGCTCCCCACCAGAGCCCGCGATCTCGGTGCGATCAGGCATCCGCCTTTCTTGTCCCGAAAAACATTTGGCCGGCGCCGAACGATCAAGGGTAGCGCTGGGGTGCGGCCCGCTACAGCAGGCGCGACGGATTGGCCGGAGAATCAGCTGCCAGGCTCTTCGCGCGGAACGGCGAAAGCGGCCTCTGGCGGCCTGCCGGAGTGGGCAGGCGGTTAGCCGCGACCGAAAGGGTTTGTGGGCGCCGTACCGCGATAGAGGATCTCGAGATGGAGGTCCGCGAGTGCGACATGCGCGCGTACGGCACCGGGGGTCGTGGCATTTTCGGCGCGGGTCAGTTCTTCCTCGGCGCGCGCTTCGTGATAGGACAGGTCTTCGCTTTTCATTGCCGTGAGTTGGTTAGGATTTCGGTCTGCCGCCAGACGCCTGCGCGTCTAATTGGTTCCCGACTACGACGTCCCGTGCTCGGCAAGGCTGACAGCAGCCCGGTGTCTCGTCCGGCGAGGTCACGGCGAAACAAAAAAGCCGCCGTGCCCGAAAGCACGACGGCCCTTTGATTTATGTATCGCTGCCAGATCAGGCGAACGAGACTGCCCTGCGGCGAGCACGCATCGCTGGCGTCGTAAAGGCCGAAAGGGTTGCCCACGCAGTCGTGGCTGGTCACCACGCTGCTGCCGCTGAACCGCGACGTGCCCGGGAGCTGCGGGCCAGATTGCGCTTGCGGGTGGCATGTGCCCGATGAGCGAAGGGCCGCCCCTTTCGGGACGGCCCTTCCATTGTCGGCCGAAAGCGGCGTCGATGTCAGGCGAGGATTGCCCCCGTGGAGGCCATGCTCACAAACTGCGCCGCGAGCGGCATATGACAATGAGACATTCGACCACCTCCTTTCCGTTGTTGACGATGGCAGGGAGATAAGAGAATCGTCCGCAAGTTCAAGGGCTTGTGCGGTCAACCGAGCATTGTCGATTCGAAGGTCGAGGTTTCGGGCACGGGCAGGCCGCTCGCCTTGTAGCCCGCGATCAGCTCGGCCTTGCGTGCGGCCATCTGACGGCCCAGCGCATCCATATCGAGACCGGCCTTGCGCGCCTGGGCGAAAATGCCCTCGACGCGCTTTTCCTCTTCCTCGACATGGTGTTCGATCTGTTCGGACAGCACCTTCACCTTGGCGTCGTAATAATGTTCGTCGGGGCCGCCGGCTTCGATCTCGGCGATAAGCACCTTGGCGCCATCATGCTCGACATAGGCTTCGTCGATCAGGTCCTCCTCGACCGCGCCCTTGCAGGCGGGATAGAAGATTTCCTCCTCGATCTTGGTATGGACGGTGAGCTCCAGGCAAATCTGTCTGGCGATCCGTTCCTTGCTGCCGTCGCGGCTGGCGGCCTCGAACTTTTCAAACAATTCCTCCACCTTGCGGTGGTCCGCCTTGAGCAGGGCTATCGCATCGGGTTGGTCGGCCATCTGTCGTCTCCCATCTAGTCCGGAAATTTGATCGATCGTGCGCGGTGGGTGGGCGGCCGGCGCGACGGCCGGCCTCCCGTACCGATCACACGCCGGTCGGCTCGCGCCGGTAGACGTCGCGCTCGCGATCGACTTCTTCCGCGGTGTAGGGCGCGGCTTCGCGGTCAAAGGCGGTCCAGCCCGAACGGCGATAATCGGTGCCGCGCGTCTCCGCGTCGACGCCGCCATTATCTTCGAGCACGGATTCGACCTCGTCGACACGATCATCGCTCACGCGCGCGCTGACGAGCGTGCCGCCGCGGCGGACGCCTTCGGAATAAACGTTGGCTTCGTCTTCGCTATGCCCTTCATTGCGGAGCGCATCGACCAGCCCGCCGGCAGCCGCGCCAACGCCGGCGCCGATAGCCGCGCCAACCGCGGTCGAGGCAAGCCAGCCCGCCGCCACGATCGGACCGAGGCCCGGGATGGCGAGCAGGCCGAGCCCGGCAAGCAGGCCGCCGACGCCGCCGATCGCGGCGCCGGTCGAGGCGCCCGCGCCGATCTCGCCATGATCATGATCGTGGTCGTCATGGTGGTGATGGTCATGATCCCGAGCGGAATCGCGGCCGCTCAAGGGATGCCGGCCATGCGCATTGTTGGCGACAATGCTGAGATCGCTGTGGGCAATTCCCAGGCGCTCGAGCTCGGTGACGGCGTCCCGTGCGTCGTCGTAATCGTCGAAAAGGCGGGTGATGGTCCTGGTCATACTCAATACTCCTGAAAGCTACTCTTGCCGTTACTGACTGCCCTTACTTGGCAGTGACGTTGCCCTTGTAGTCGAGCGTGACGGTGACGGGCTTGCCGTCCTTCGTCGCCCGACCCTGCCAGAACCCGGCATCGGTCTTGGTGAGATCGCCGACGTCGGTGAAGCCGGCCTTGGCGATACGGCCCTTGGCCTGGCCTTCGGTGAAGGAGCTGTGACCCTTGGCGGGCGCGGCGACCTTGTGGACCTTGCTGTGCTTGACCGCGGGATTGTGCGAGCCGGCCTGACCCTCCTGCGCCAGCGCGCCGGTGGCGGCCGCGGCCACGATGGCCACCATCATGATGAGCTTCATAGATTTCCTCTCGGCTAAACATTCCGCCCGCTTTTCAGCCATCTGGGTGACAGTGAAGAAGAGGACGGAAGCGGCGGCTCAACCCGCCAGCGCGCCGCCCGGGGGCAAAGGCGTGGGATTTTTTTTCGGCCGGCGACGTGAATCGGTCGAGGCCGACGCCTGGCGAAGCGGGGAAATTCCGCGCGCATCGTCCGTTCCGACAAGGGTGCGGGCAACAGGGAATATCGACGGATGCGGAAAAACAATCGTGCGGAGAAGGCGGACGTCGCGGTGGCGCGGGCCGCCGCACCGGCGCGCACCAACCCTGCGGTGCGGGCGCTGGGATGGGTGAGCGATATCGCGGACCAGCCGCCGCTCATCACGCTGTGCGCGGCGACGTTTGCGGCGGGCCTGATCCTGCGCGACGGGCGGATGGCGCGCGCGGGCGGGCGGATGCTCGCAGCCGAGCTGCTGGCGACCAAGCTGAAGAGCCTGATCAAGGACCGGATCGACCGGACACGGCCGCATGTGGTGGCCAATGGCGGGCGTTACCGTGCGCGCGAAGGCGATGACCAGGACAGCGCGATGAACAGCTTCCCGTCTGGCCATACCGCGGGCGCGGTCGCGGTGGCGCGGGCCTATGCGCGCGAATATCCCGAACATGCCCACGCCGCTTATGCCGGAGCGGCGGCGATCGGCGCGATCCAGGTGCCGCGATCGAAACATTATCCCGGCGATGTCGGCGCGGGCGCGATCGTCGGGCTGATCGCGGAAAAGGCGGTGCATCTAAGCGAGGGACTGATCCAGCGCGCGCTGGAGCCGGCATGAGCGACCAGGCCGAACGGCTTCGCCAACGGATGGAGGCTGCGGCCGCGGCGCTGGATTTCGAGGAGGCGCGCCGCCTGCGTGATCGGATCAGCCTGGCGCGCGGCGCACGCGATGCCGATGATGCCGAGCCGGACCTGTCGGGACTGGAGCGCCAGCGCCCCGGCGCGATGGGATTGGGGACCAGCCAGCAGCGCGTGACCCCGCAGGAGGGGTGGCGCCCACCCGCCAAACCGGACCCGATGACACGCGGGCGATCCACGCGGCGGCGGCGCGCAGGATGAAGGGGCATATCGCCGCGATTCCGCATTTGCGAAGAGGCGCTGCCTGAGGGGAAAAACAGAAAAACACCAAATACAAACTTAATGATTTGTGCGGTGCAGCAAACGAAGCTCGCGGCGGCTCGGTTTCATGAAAACCTCCGGACACGTGCGAGGACCGGTCCTTCGAATGGCGCAGGATTTCGGTTCTGAATCTGAGAAAGAGCGAGGCGCCGGCCACTACGCGTATGCTAAATGCGTACAACTGTCAAGTCAGCTCTCGGAGATCCGCCCTGCGGGGCCTCAGGAATGAGCGATTGTTCCGGAATTTCCCGTGTCCGTGAATTTCCGATGTCGCCCGGGCGGGGCACAGGGATCTTGCGGTATCTTCCCCGTTCAGTGCGTGCCGCGTAAATTGCAGTCAAAATGGGGAAAAATTTCTCCGCGCACCCGGAAAAGGCGGTTGAGACATCTAAGAGCCAAATGGTACAGCGCTGACGGGGGACAGAATCGTATCGTGCATTTGGCGGGGACTTTTCCGGCAACGAACGAAGCCGTGGCGCGCGATGCTGCTACTGCAATTCAGGCGAGGCAATCGTGGCGACTTTCAACGGCTCCAGCAGCAATGACATTTTTACCGGTGGTAGCGACGCGGACGCGGCCTACGGCAATGGCGGTGGCGACACGCTGAGCGGCAATGGCGGCAATGATACGATCGTGGGCGGCGCCGGAGCCGACAGCCTGAGCGGAGGCGACGGCGACGATCAACTCTTCTCTCACACGCTCTTTCCCAACCCCGGATGGGGGAATGGTATATCCTACGACATCTACGCCGAGCCTGACACGCTCACCGGCGGCGCCGGTGACGACTATATCTTCGCGGGCTATGGGGACAATGTCGACGGCGGGACGAGGGGTTCCTTTGGCGACCGGTTGTTCATCTCGTTCCAGGGCGCGACCTCGGGCGTGGATGCCGACTTTCGCCCGCTTCAGTCCGGTGGCTCGGTTACAATCGGCGGCGCCACGATCCAGAACATACAGAATGTCAGCTACCTTGAGGGCAGCAACTATGACGACACCCTGATCGCGATCGACACTTATTATCCCAGTGGCTCCAGAGTCTATGGCCGCGGCGGCAACGATTATATGGTTGCCGACTATTATAGCGGGTGGGGCAGTTCCGGGCTGTGGGGCGGCGACGGAAACGACACGATCGATGCCACGAACGCCCAATATGGCGCCAAGATTTACGGTGATGCCGGCGACGACCTTCTTCGCACGAGCAGTCAGGGCGGCTCGGTAGCCTGGGGCGGCGACGGCAATGACACGATCTATGCCGGCAGCGAGGCGCATGGTGGCGCCGGCAATGATGTGTTCGTGATGACGGCGAGCTATTATGGCGGGGGGGTCTATGGCGACGACGGTGATGATCTCATCACCGGCGACCCGAGCGGCGGCTATTACGCAAACAGTAATTTCATCTCGGGCGGGAATGGCGCCGACACGATGACCGGCGGCGGCAATAGCGACACGCTCGCTTCCGGCAACTTCGCGACGGGCACCCACACTCCGGCCGACGATATGGGCCTCGAGCATGATGTCCTGAAGGGTTATGGCGGCGACGACATTCTGGCGATCGGTTATGGCGACGATGCCGACGGCGGCGACGGCAACGACCGGCTGAGCTTTTCGCTAGGCGGCGCGACCAGCGGCGTCACGATCGACCTGACCGGGATAACGGGCGCGCAGCCTTATGTGTTCGCAGGCGGCACGATCCAGAATGTCGAAACGCTGGACCATCTGACTGGCAGCGCCTTCGGCGACACGATTACGGCCGGGACGCAGGCTTCGCTTCTGACGATCGACGCGGGCGGTGGCGATGACAAGGTGATTGGGGGCGGCAGCTCGGTCGAATTCCATGGCGGCTCGGGCAACGACACGTTCGTCAGCGGCATAGCGGGCGACCGGTTCGATGGTGGCGACGGGTTCGACACCGCCGACTATAGCCAGTTCGCGAGCGGCATTTCGGTGACGCTGGGCGTGACGGACGGCACGGAAGGTGTCGGTCCGGGCGGCGACGCGCTGATCCACGTCGAGCAGATATTGGGTACCGCCTTCGCCGATACGATGTCGGGCAGCAATCAGGCCGACGCACTGATCGGCAATGACGGCAATGACAGTCTGGCGGCCGGCGGCGGCAACGATACGCTCAACGGCGGCAGCGGCAACGACACGCTCGACGGCGGCGCGGGCGCGGACCAGATGACTGGCGGTGCGGGCGACGACAGCTTCTTCGTCGATAATGCCGGCGACCAGGTGTTCGACACGGGTGTGCTTGGAAGCGGCAACGACCTGGTCACCGCCAGCGCATCATGGACTTTGGGCGCGGGCCAGGAGATCGAAACCATCGTGGCGGCCGCGGGCGCGGCGATCAACCTGACCGGCAACGAGCTTGCGAACACCATTACCGGCAATGAAAAGGCCAACGCGCTGCATGGCCAGGGCGGCAACGATACGCTGACCGGCGGCGAGGGGAACGATACGCTCGACGGCGGCAGCGGCGACGACCAGATGGCCGGTGGCGCGAACAACGATGTCTATTATGTCGACAGCGCGGGCGACGTCGTGACCGAAAGCGCCAATGCCGGCGTCGACACGGTGATCGTGAGCTTCGACTATACGCTCGGCCAAAATCTGGAAAATCTGACGCTGCTCACCGGATCGGGCGCGCAGATGGGGATCGGCAATGCCGCCGACAATGTGATCACCGGCAATGGCCTCGACAACAATCTGTCGGGCGATGCGGGCAACGACACGATCGACGGGGGAACGGGGGCCGACACGATGACCGGCGGCGCCGGCAACGACGTCTTCCTGGTCGACCAAGGCGGTGACAGGGTGGTCGAAGGCGCAGGCGGCGGCGTCGACATGGTGATCGCGAGCGCATCCTGGGCGCTGGGCACGGGGCAGGAGATCGAGACGATCGCGGCCGCGGCCGGCGTTTCGGTGGATCTGACCGGCAATGAGCTTGGAAATATTATCAACGCCAATGACACGGGCAATGCGCTGCATGGGCTCGGCGGCGCCGACACGCTGCAGGGCGGGGCCGGCAACGATACGCTGGATGGCGGCGACGGCAGCGATCAGCTGAACGGTGGTGCTGGCCATGATGTGATTTTCGGCGGGGACGGCGCGGATGTGCTGACAGGCGGCGGCGGCAACGACCATATTTATGGCCAGTCCGCGGCGGGCGGCGCCGACGGGGCGGATTCGATCAGCGGCGGCGACGGATCCGATTATCTGCAGGGCAATGCCGGCAACGACACGATCGACGGTGGTGCCGGTACCGATCACATTTATGGCGGCGCAGACAATGATCGGATCACCGCGGGCGACGGCGCCGATATCGTCAACGGCAATCGCGGCAACGACACGATCGATGGTGGCACGGGCAATGATTTCCTGCGCGGCGGCCAGGATGACGACCAGATCAACGGCGGCGCGGACAATGACACGCTGAACGGCGATCTCGGCAATGACAGGCTCTCCGGCGATGCGGGTGACGACCTGATCGAGGGCGGCCGCGGCGCGGACACGCTGACCGGCGGCAGCGGCGCGGATCTGTTCCGTTTCGACCGATTCGCCGGCGCCGACGCGAACGGCAATGTGAGCCCGCCCCAGATCGACGAGATCACCGACTTCACGCACGGCACGGACCATATCAGCCTGGAATTCACGCCCGCCGCGATCCTGACCGGATCGGCCGCGGACGCGGCGGCGGCGATCACGACCGCGCAGGGCCTGATGACCGCGCATGCCGGCTTCCACGAAGTGGCGCTGATCCACGTCGGGAGCGATACATATCTGATCGCGTCGGGCACCGGGGGATCCGACGCCGCCGAAATGGCGATCAGGCTGGACGGCGTGACGGCGGGAAGCCTGTCAGTGACGGATTTCGTCTGACTCGCCGCGCGCAGGGTGAGCGACATGCGATATGAGACGCTGCGGAGCCGCGCTTCACGGTGGAGACGGTGAGACTTTCTCCTGAATTTCTCCCCAGAGTGGTTGAGATTCCCGATCATTATCAGAAAGATCGATTGAGCCCGACGGAGCGCATGGTAGCGTTACCGTCGTGACAGGCTTGCATTCAGCACTCTGCGTGCGCGCTCGCGCGTGCTTTGTGTCGGAAGCTGCAACGGTGATTGAGGCGAGGCGAACTTGGCTAGTTTGATTGGCACGTCGGGGAACGACGTCATTTTCGGCGGCAATGCGGCCGACGAGATCCATGGCCTCGATGGCGACGACCTGATCGGCGGCGGCGGTGGCGACGACCTGATCTACGGCGACGGCGGCAACGACAATCTCGACGGCGGCGCGGGCAGCAACACGATCCATGGCGGCGACGGCAACGACAATATCGGAATGGATCCAAACGCCGGCAGTTTCGGGCATAACATTCTGTATGGCGACGCGGGCGACGATGGCATTTCCGGCGGAACGTCGGACGATACGATCTATGGGGGCATCGGCAACGATCGCCTGACCGGCAACGGGGGCGCCGACCTGCTGTCGGGCGAGGACGGCAATGATACGCTGGACGGAACCGCCGGCAGCACGTTGCTCGGTGGCGAAGGCAATGACGACCTGCGGTTATACTGGTCGACCCATCCGGTAACCGGCCCCGGTGCCTTCGTGAGCGGCGGGAATGGCGGCGACCAGATACAGGGCGGCGATGGCGACGACCTGCTTCATGGCGATGCGGGCGACGACAATATCACTGGCGGCATCGGCCATGACACGATCGACGGCGGCGATGGCGACGATTATATCAACGCCGTACCGCTCTATTTCGACAACAATTTCATCGCCGATCCCGACACCATAATCGCGGGCAACGGTAATGATGTCATTTATGCCTCGTACGGTGACAGCATCGACGGGGGCAACGGCACCGACACGATCGACCTGGAGCTGCACGACGGCGCCACAGCGGGAATCAATGCCGATCTGCGCGGCATGGCCGGCGGCGCCACCTATCATGTGGCCGACATGACGATCACGAATGTCGAATATGTCGTTTCCGCGCACCTGACCGACTTTGCCGACAATGTGGTTGCGGGGCCCGCGGCCCCCGGAATGGTGAGCGAGCTTTGGGGTCTTGGCGGCAATGACACGCTGTACGGCACGAACGCGAGCGATGCGCTTCACGGGGGTGAAGGGGACGACCTTATCTATGGTGCGATCGTGGACGATCCGAACGCGCCACCGGCTAATGACGCACTCGATGGCGGCAACGGAAACGATACGATCTATTCCAGCTCGCACGGCGCCGCCGCGAGCGGCGGGAGTGGGGACGACCTGCTGGTCGGCAATATCGGTGTCGACGATCAATATGGCGACGACGGAAACGACACGCTGCTGGGGGGAGACGGCAACGACTATCTTGACGGTGGATGGGGCAATGACGTCGTCGAGGGCGGCAATGGCGAAGACTACCTCTTCGGCGATCGCGGCGACGACACGCTCCGCGGGGGTGCGGGCAACGACAATCTGCTGGGCACCGAAGGGCGCGACCTGCTCGATGGCGGCGACGGTAACGATGTCCTGCAGGGCTATGGCTATAGCAGTGGGACAGGCGACAACGAGGTCGACACGCTCAATGGCGGCAATGGCGACGACTATATCTATGTCGGATATGGCGACGTGGTGGACGGCGGTGCGGGCATCGACGGACTGCGCCTTACGTTCGACCAGGCCGCTCCCGCAATCGTGGCCGATCTGAGCGCGCTGGCGACGGGCGGCGCGGTGACGATCGGCATCACGACGATCATCCATGCCGAATATGCCAACGTGATCGAGCTCGGGGCCGGCGACGACAAGGTGATTGCCGGCCCGGCGGGGCCCGGCGGCGCCGGGGCGTTGATCGAGGGCTGGGGCGGCAACGACACGATCACCGGCACCGACGGGGGCGACACGATCAACGGCGGTGACGGCAGCAACCTGCTGTCGGGCGGGAACGGCAACGACACGATCCAGGGCGGCGACGGCAGCGAATATCTTTATGGCGGCGCCGGCGCGGACAGCATCATGGGCGGCATCGGCAACGACCATATCTTCGGCCAATCCGCCAATGGCGGCCCGGATGGCGCGGACTATCTCAATGCCGGGTTCGGGATCGATTACGTTCAGGGGAACGCCGGCAACGACACGATATATGGCGCGGACGGCAACGACCGCATCAACGGCGGCGCCGATGACGACTGGATCAACGGCGGCAACGACAATGATTCGGTCAACGGCAATCGCGGCAACGACACGATCATCGGCGGCAACGGCCATGACACGCTGCGCGGCGGCCAGGACAATGACACGATCGACGGCGGCGCGGGCGATGACCTGATCATGGGCGACAAGGGCATCGACACGATGACGGGCGGATCGGGCGCGGACCGGTTCGGCTTCGATGCGGGATCCGCCGCGATCAGCGGATCGGCGACGGACGTGATCACCGATTATGCGCATGGGACGGATCATATCATGCTCGGCTTCGCCCCGGCTGCGGTGTTGACCGGGGCGAGCCAGGCGTCGCTCGCCAGCGCGCAGGCTGCTGCCCAGGCATTGTTCGACGGCCATGCCGGCGACCATGAGGTGGCGGTGCTGCAGGTCGGGAGCGACAGCTATCTGTTCTGGGCGGGTGACGGCGGCAACAGCGTTGACAGCGCGGTGATGCTGCAGGGGGTGGCGTCGTCCGTGATCGGTCTGGCGGATTTCATGTGAACTGGCGCTGCTGATGCGCCCCGGCGCCAAATACCGCTGTATCCCTAAATTCTCCCAAATATCGGGCAGAACATTACAAATAGAGTCATGTTGCTGGCGCCTATTTACGGGGTAGGCGCGGCCTGCGAGGGGTGCGGCATCAGATGTAGGGGGAACATCATGTCGCGTCGCATATCATCGTTCATTGTAACCTGTGCTGCTTTAGGCCTGGCTGTTCCGGCCGGCGCGGCGACTTTCTTCAGCGACAAGGCGGCCTTCCTGGCCGCGACCGCGGCGACGCAGGCGACCACCGCTTATGCCGATCACGGTGCGACCCATCTGTCGCACCTCACGTCCGGTTCGGTGACGATCAGCGAATATGATGTCGCGAGCTATTTCTTCTCAGGCGCCTGGACCACGCGGCTGCCCGGCAACGATCTGGCGATCACGGGGAAGGAGAATCTCAACGTCGCGCTGGCGGCTCCGGTGAGGGCGCTCGGCTTCGATTTCGTCGAGCCGCAGCATGATCCGAACGTCAATGGGGTGTTCCAGGATTCGACCTTCACGGTAACATTCCTGAACGGCACCACCGCGGTGGACAGCTTCACCTTCAATGCGCCCAACGACGTCGCCGCCTTTGTCGGCGCGTCGAGCGCCTGGGCGTTCGACCGGGTGCAAATCCGCGAGACGATCGGCGGCGCCGAGAATGAATTCTTCGGTCAATTCTATACCAGCGCGCAATTGCCCGCGGGGGCGGTTCCGGAGCCGGCAAGCTGGGCTTTGATGCTGGGCGGCTTCGGACTGGTGGGCAGCGCGCTGCGCAGTAGCCGCAAGCAGGCGAGCGCGGTCAGCTTCGGCTGAGCGGCTCGCACGGAGAATCCGCGCGCTACCAAGGCAGGGTCGCGCCGAAGCGGTCGGGATAGTAAATCAAGTACAGCGTCACAGTAAATTCAATCACCGTATTCCGGACAATATGGCGACAATTGCCGATATCTTGCTCAGAAACCGTCCGAATTACCGCTAACCAACATTGCTCGACTCACGGCCGAGAATCCGTTATGGTTTCGGAATAATTAAGTTGTGTTAGGGAGAGTCTAATGTCGCGTATGAAGTTCGCCGCGGGCGTGATGTCCTTGTTGTTGGTAGGCACGGCCGCCAACGCCACGTCGCCGGTCACCTCGATCAAGATCAGCAACGCGTTGCCAGACTGGCTGCAGGTTTCGGAGGTCATCGCGACCCAGACCGGCACCGGAACCGATGTCGCGCTGGCGAGCCAGGGCGCGACGGCAACCGCGACGAGCAATTATGGCGGCGGGGATTCGCCGGCCTATGCGATCGACGGCGCCGGACCATCGAACTATCCCTATATTTATCATTCGGGCAGCCCCAGCGGCGCCGATTATCTGCTGATCACGCTGGCGGGCGCGTTCGACCTGTCGAGCCTGACCATCCAGGGCCGTACCGATTGCTGCGACTCGCGCGACGTCTATAATTATCAGCTGTTCAACGGCACCAGCCTGGTGGCCTCGGGCGTGCTCGATGCGCGCAATCCGCGACATTCGGCCAGCGTGGAATTCGCGCCCGGCGCGGTGCCTGAGCCGGCAAGCTGGGCGATGATGCTGGGCGGCTTCGGCCTGGTCGGCGGCGCGATGCGCAGCCGCAAGCGGATGAGCGCGGTCAGCTTCGGCTGAGCCTTTCCGCGGGAAAGATAAGAGCGCCGCTGGGCCTTCGGGTTCGGCGGCGCTTTTTTTGTGCGCGGTGCGCGGCTGTCGCCATGGCATAATACCTGGCGGGCCCTGCGTAATCCGCCTGACGGCCCCGGCCTCGAGTACATCGCCGCAGCGAGACAAGTGCACTGTCACCGTAACTCCGTAACTCGATGATCGAAGGCCAATTGGCGGTGTGGTTCGCTGGCCTCTTCCGCCGCCCGGCTTCCGCACCTGCGAAGGGCGCGCGCCCGAGGGGAAATACAAAAAAACACCAGAAACGAACTTGATGGTTTGTGCAGCGCAGCAAAGCCGGAGACCGCCCGCAGCGCGCGCAGTCATCCGGTCCGCGCGCGAGCTGCCCCCGATGCGCAAACGTCGTTGGATGAACCTGAGAAAGAGCGGCGGCGGGGTACAACCGAGCGCGTCGGTGCTGTATGCTAGATGCGTACAAATGTCAATCCGACTTGTCCCTGCCAACGGCGTTGCGTCGACGCGGCGGCACATTAAGCTGTGCCGATGCAGGGGGATGGTAGATGTTCTTGATGTTCCTGACACTCGTGGCCGCGGCACCGTCCGAGACCGACCTGGCAGGGCAGCTTCGCAATGGAGAGCTGCTCTGCATCAAGCCGGATGAGGCGAACAAGAGCTGCGACACGATCGATCGTGTGACCGTCAACCCCGATGGAGCGATGATCGAGACGAGCGAGACCCTGTTTTCAGACGAGCCGCCGACCGCGTTGGAGATAACCAACCCGGTATCGATCGAGGGCGATGCCGTTTGCGCCGTGGTGGACATGGCCGTGCTTCGGCAGGGCATCGTGCGCGTAAATGGCACGCCATTACCGCTGGACGCCAATGCGGCGCTGATCCGTACACTCGGCGAGATCCTGAAGCCTGCCGAGGGGCACACGATCTGCGAGAGGCTGCAAATCGACGCAGGCCAATTAGTGGTGACCGCGCGCGATAATGGAACGCCTTCTCCTTACGCTGCCAGACCGGTGCGGTGGATCAGCGCAGGGGCCGGCTGGCGCGTGGCGCTGCCGAGCCACAAGCCAGCCAGCTGAGCGCAATTGCGCTTTTCCCCGTTCGTGCCGGCTCGCATAATATTCACAAAACCAAGAGGGCGGTGATGATCAGGAACAAGGGCAAGCTGGCTTTGATGGTCATATGGCTCGCCTTGGCCGTGATCCATTTCCTCAACTGGTATTTTCAGCATGAGGGACTGTTCCAGCTAGGCGTGTGGATCGCATGGCTGCTTCTTGGGGTGGCGATTGCAACACGGGAACCCGCAGCATCGGCAAAGCCGCGAATGCGCACTTTGCCGCAAGGCGGCCTTTATCCGGTAAGCATGGCGCTGTTCGTCGCGGTCGTTGCGGCACTGCCGCTGGGGCGAGCTAATTGGGAGCCGGCCCAGCCGGTGTGGGACGGCTTTCTCGTCCTAATCCTGATCGCGATGGTTGCCGGTACATTCGTTGGGCTGCGCCACCTGCAGTCGAACAATATCGAATTTGGCGAAGCGCGCTTTCGTCCGGGTGGGGATAATAACGTTTCCTAGGCAGTGGCCGCGCGAATAAGTGCACTGTCGCCGTAGTTCCTGTCAGCGTAATTCCAGCTATTCCGTCGCCGGGATTGCGAAGTCGAATCGATGGGGAGAAAAAAGTGCCCGTCTATCTTCCGGTATTCGCCTTTCTTCTCTCCGGCGCGCAGGCGGCGGCCGAGCCGCTGCAGCCGATCGGCAAATGGAATCTCGACGCGGGCGAGAATGCCTGCGTGCTGGCGCATCGCTTCGGCACGCCAGATCAGACATGGTCCGTGGGTTTCAAATCCCACGTCGGCGCTCCACAAATGGATGTGGTGCTGATCGGCCCCAGGGGCTGGGACATCGGGCAGGACGGTGTGGCGACGGTGACGCTGCGTCCATCGGGCGCCACATTCAGCGGCGGTGGCTATACGGCCAGCCTGCAAGGCGGAATGCCGATGAGACGTATCAGCGTCGACCATGCCTTGCTGGACGCAATGCCAACCACCACGGAGCTGGCTATCGGCACGAAGCGCAACACGACTATATCCTTCGCCATCCCGACCTCCGCGGGGGCGTTCGCTGCACTGAAATCCTGCGACGAACAATTGCTGCAAAGCTGGGGCGTCGACCCGGCACGGTTTCGACGGATGGTGCCGCCGGGGCAGCCCGGATTCGTCGACTTGTCGAAATATCTAATGGCCGACGATTATCCGGAGCATGCGGAGCCCGCGAGCGGAAAGACCATGGCGCTTCTGTCGCTCGATGCGGACGGCAAGGTGAAGACGTGCCGGGTGATCGAGAGCAGCGGCACGCCCGAGCTGGATGCGCGAACATGCCAGATCGCCGTTTCACGGCTGCGCTACCCACCGATACGGAATGCCGCCGGTCAGAACGTCGAAAGCTGGACGGTGCTCGCACTAAACTGGGTCGCTGCGCGATATTAGCCGGCCAAACCCCGGGAGACCGATTAGGCGGTTATTGCACGTGTCGCCCTCACCAAGCGCAGGCTGGCGTGGAAAAAGCCGCTCGACCTGCCGCAGGTCGAGGAGCCGCCGCGCTATTTAGTAGTGTGTCCCCGAATTTTGGAGCCGGTTGAGCGGCCCCAGAGATATGTGCACTGTCACGGTAATTCCCGAGCGGGCCGACGACCGGGCGGCGTGAGCGGCGATGCGAATTCCCGCCGATCAGCCGTGTTCTCGACGCTTGACTCTAACAGAACATAATAGGAACAGTTGGGCGCTCCAAGGAGACCCACCGTGCCCGAGTCGTCCACTTCGATATCGTTTTACGCCGCCCCGGATTTGCGGAGCATACCAAGCCTGCTCGATTGTGTTCGCATCGAATTGAAGGCCGCGCGTGCGAGGGGGCGGGTGCCGATCAAGCTGCTGGTCCATAGCGACAATCTTCCTGCGCTGGTCGCGAACGCGCGGGAAGCGGGCGAGCTGAACGAGAATGCGTCGCCAGCCCGAATCCTCGATCTTCCGCTCCTGCTCTCCGATCGGCTGATTTCAGCCGCCGAAGGTGCGCGGGTCGTCTGCGAGGGCGACAGGACGCACATGGAAATAATGGCGCGGCGGGCCGCCGAAGGCGCCTCCACCGGCATCAGTCTCTAGAACCCCAACCGAAAGACGACCCATGCAAACCGACGTGCGGCTGAGCGAAGCCGCGCGGGCGATCTTTGACGCCTGCTTCACATTAGCGCCGATCTCATTCGACGAGGCCCGACGCCGCGACACGCTGCACTATCAGCGCGCGATGGATGCGGCGAAACGGGTGTGGGATTGCCTGGCGCAAAATGCACCCCGCGGATGAATGTCCGAATCCTGCGCGCGCGCCGTGGTTCTCGCACTCGCGGCGCTTTACGATATTGCGGAGGAAGCCGGGAAAGGCCCGATCCCGCCCAGCCTCTCTCTGCGCGCGCTGCTCGCCCTTGTTTACGAAGCGAGCCACAAGGCGGTCAGACGCGACCGAAAGCCGTTCGACGCATATTGGAAAACGGTGACCGATCATGGGCGCGAGGATCAGCCAGAGGCAGACCGAAACTATACCCGACAATTTGTGGCGAGAGCGAACGTCGCTGCGATTGCGCGCACCTTCGGCATGCGGCCCGATAGCGAGATATATAAGCAGTTCATCGGCCAGCTCCGGCGCAATCAGCGGATGGCGACCGATCGCGATTTTCGGGCGCGCGCACATCGTGGACCGGCTTGAGCGCAGCAAGAACATACCGCGCGGCATAACCCTGGACGAGTGGGAAGCACACCTTCGCGAAGGGTGGCATGAAAAGCCCCGGCGATAGCTTGGTGAGGCAAGCTGGGCGCTACTACGGGCGCCAGCCCGCTCTTATTTAGCCAAGGCCGAGCCCGCCGCACCACCGGCCCTAGCGAACACAACCGGGACGTCTTCATCCAATCGCGCAAGCAACTGGGTTCCGGCAGGCATGTGGGCGCTCTTCCCGGTAATGAAGAAGCCTGCCGGCAAGGCGATGAGGGATGCCCCTACGGCGATACCACCGCCCGCGCTGCCTTTATCGCTTTGCCCTCCGACGAGCCTGATCTGGCGGTCGCCCATGACAAGGTAGAGCGCGCGAACTTCAATGCGGCCCCCTTTGCCCCACATCCCCTTATTGTGGACCTCGGTTATCTCGCCGACGGCGCGCGCGCCTTGGGGTATAACGACTTGGCCTTCGAGCCTGATCGGCTCCGCCACCTCCATGTCGAAGCGATCGCCGACGTGGAGTTGCTTCTCCTCGGTGGTCAGTTCGCGAAGCGTCCTGAGCGGCACCTCGGTGCCCGAATGCAGCATCGGCCCGGTGACGGCGGGCGCACCGACGATCAAAGGTGCCGGCGCCTGCTGCGCGAACGCACTGCCCGCACAAAGCAAAGTTGCGGCAGCGGCCGCTGCGATCATTTTCATAATGCGCCTCCCCGTGCAGATCCCCCGATCCGCTTGGGAGCGTTTGATACCTGTCCGGAGTGGGCGTCAAGGGCGGGGTGCGGCGCGAGATTAGTGCACTGTCACCCTTATATCAGCAGCTGTCAGCCGCCGAGTTAGGTATTGCGTCACCGAATCTTAGCTTGATATTTGAAAGCCGCGCCCGCTGTGTGGTTCGCCGCAAGTTCGCAGTAGCCGGGGCTACGGTCGATCTGGATCAATCTACATTGGATGCGGCTAGTACGCGTCTAGGTCGTCGTCTAAGCTACAGCATGGACTGGCGATCGTTGCAGCGCGAACTCGGCACTTTTTCCGACGAGGCGATTGGCGAAATCGCGTTTCGGGCTGCACTTCGGACTTTTCCCTGGGTTATCAAGCAGGCGTTCGAGAGAAGCGGCCATAAGGATAGTCAAGCTCGCTATCTGCTGTCGATTCTGCGCGGGCTGATCACAGCGAAAGCCGCAAATGGATCACTCGATAGAGAAGTCACGGCAGCGGCGGTCGATTCTCTTCGACAACTCAACGCCATGGGCGATGCCTTCGGCTATTCCCTCCGTACTGCGCGGGCAGCGCTAAATGCGGCACTACCATCAAGGCGCGTTGAACGTGTGGAGCAACTCCGTCAGTGCTTGCAGGCGGCAAATGACGGAAGCGCAAATACAGCCGCGCTGCGAAGCCGCCGGCCTTTCGCAAATGTTTGGAATGTTGCGAGTAGTGAACTCGCGGCGCTTGCCGGCGGTGCAAGATTACCCCCACCCGTTTTACCAGACTTAGAATCCAGTCGGGACTTCGAAAGATTTGAAGAATTCCTCCTCTCCCTCGACGAGAGCTGGAAAGTCTGGACGATGTGGCTCCGCCACGTAATGTTGGGGGAAAACAGCGACGAGGTGCCCAACGTCGTCTGGCCGGAAATTGAACGACGATTTGCAGCCAGCCCCTTCGATATTTGGGCGCAGACCGATCTAGAAGTAAACCGTCACTTTTCGGTAATCGTGCTGGAAACAGTTGAGCGGGCACTCGATGTGGAAAGCACTCGGCCGCAATCCCGATATGTCGAAACGTTTCAAGTAGAAAACGATGTTATATCTGTGGATCCGTCGGATTTGGAGGAGGTGCCGATAAGGATTTCCATCCTAAGGGAGTCCGTCAACTCTATGAATGAGCTCGTCGCGGTCCCTTATTCAAATAGCAATGCTCGTATAATTGACCGTGCTCGCCAATATATAGAAAACATTAAAGATGATACCTGGGACGACGATGCTATTCTAGTCATGCGCGGAGATGCATTGCGCAAGGAGCTATCCTTCCAGCTTAATCGTGATATAGATTCCGATATTCCAGAGCTTACCCAAAATGCAAGGCGCTCGCTTGAGCAGGCCGTAAGAAATCATAATCTGCTAATTAATACACATGAAAATCTTCGTAGCCTAGATCGCATGTTATCTACCGCGTCTGACACCGTCAGCTCTGATCCAGCGCTTACGCTTCGTTCATTAATTGAGAACACGGACGCGCGTATAGCGCTTGACCAAAAGACTCGGAAAGCTCTCGCGGATGCGATACAAATTAAGAATGACGCGTTTAATTATGACATTTCTGCGCGTGCGTACGTTACTCTGATAATTCAGAATCTATTACGCGTTTCATTTGCGTATCTATGGAAGCACAAAAAGGCCCTCGGTGGCGCGGTCGTCGGAGCGCCGATAGCGGTCTACAATATCGGGAAATGGGCGCTAGCCAACGAACATGTAATCATGAGCTTTTATTCAGCCGGTTCTACAATGCATGCGTTATTATTCAGGGTATTTGAATGGCTTCACGTTCTGCCATTGACATAGGATAGATGCGCGCGACTCCGACTTTTGTTTACTCCGCCGCCACAGCCTCGCGCCTACCTTCCAGCAACGGCTTGAGGTAATGCCCAATATAAGACCGCGGCTCCTTCACCACCTATTCCGGCGTGCCGGTCGCGACGATCTCGCCGCCTTTGTCGCCGCCTTCAGGCTCCAGGTCGATAATCCAGTCGGCGGTCTTGATGACCTCCAGATTGTGCTCGATCACGACCACGGTGTTGCCGGTGGCGCGCCGGTTGCCGCCTCCCCACCGGCCGGCCTTCAGGCGAACACCTCGGCATGGCGGGTTACGTCCTGCGCTTCCCTGATCTGTCGCATGATCCAGATCAGGATCAGCGTGAGGGGGATGGTAATGACGCCGTCGACCAAGCCCAGCTCTGCAGACAGTTGCGGAGCGTCGACGCTCAGCCGCCAGGATGCATTGCCGATAAAGGAATCGACAATGAAGAGGCCCCACCACCAATTGAGCAGATCGCTGGAGTAGCCGGCTTCCCAATTGGCACCGTAATGGCTGCCGAGCCAAATCTCCTTCATCGCCTGGAACGGCTTCCACAAACTGGCGATCGGGACGAAGTACCAACCGACCGCCCAGCCCGGTGTAATGGTAAGGTCCGGGGCCGCCGCGTGCGCATTCACGCTGGCGCGATAGACCCAGCGCAAAACGATGATACCGGTGACCAGGAGGACAAGAATGTTCGCCAGGACGAGATAGTCGGTCGGGTTCAGGATGCCCAGGGTCCGGCCGGAGACCATCTCGGTATAGAAGCTGCCGATCTGGGCGACGGCGTTGAGGATCATGTAGCCCCAGAGGAACCCGGTCGCGGTGCGCGTGAGCCCCTTTATTTCCCTTGCCTCGTACATGTTGCCCCCTCTCCCTGGGCCATCCCCCGACGGCCGATAACAGACGAAATGTGGCCGTCACGGAATCCGGTGACAAGCGCGGGTTGGGGATGCGCTCCAAAACGGTGGCAATTCTTGTGCCGCGGACGGACAACAGGCGGTGAGGGGCCAAGCTGTGGAATGGATGCCGGTCCCCGGCCTTCGCCGGGGCAGGCAAGTCCGGCATGACGGGGGAGGAGCAGGACTCCCCTCCCTTAGCGATTACCACTTACCCCCAGCGGCCTCGATTGCCTTGAGTAGCGCCCGCTTGCTGGCGGTGCGGCGGGTGCCGCTATTGCGAGGAACCTGAGGCTCGCCGGCTGACTCGATGCGACGCGCAACGTCGCGCCCGAACTCTTCGAGCGTGATCGCCTTTGGCTCAGCTTTCAAGCGTATCGATGCCATAGTCGCCTGCTGTTTCCTCGCGGATACGGCGTTCCATATAGTCGCGATCGGCGTCGGGATACAGGCGGAACAGGGCCTTCGCCTGGTCCAGCATCTCGCGCGCTGTGCCTGACGCATATTGACCCATGCGATCCGCGATCATGTCTTCGACTGAGATCACCGTTATGTCGCCCGCATCACCGATGCTTATCCGGCGAACGCGGTCGCGCTCCGCATTGCCGTCGAGAAGCTGATCCGAAACGACTTCAAAGCCGAGCTTCAATTCCGGATGAATCCAGCCACGCGTAGCCTTGCCGGGGCCAGACGGACGAACGAACCCCTCCTCGCGCAAAGCCTCCTCAAATAAGTCCTGGCGCGCGGTTGATACATCGAAGTCGCCGGTGATGATCGCGCTGTTCGAATAAATTTCGACGGCACCTCCGCCGACCAGCACTGGCGGAAGGCACCCCTGCGCCTTCATCCTTTCTGCCACGCGAGCGAGTGCGGCGAGGCCGGCTTCAAATTCAGGGCGGTAGGGGCTCGTCACGATGGAGCCGATAGCGAGACGCCAAGCCGCTGAGTGGATGCCGGATCAAGTCCGGCATGACGGTGGGTGCTTCGGAGCGGATATGGGCAATTGCGCACGTTCGGCTCCCCTCCCCTAGCCCAGTGGCTGCGTCCGACGGGGCCGGAACTGCCCCCGGCAGTTCCTTGATTATGCCGGGGGCATAATCAACCCCGACGGGCGCCGCCACTCGCAAGCGGGAGGGGGATTACTCCGCCGCCACAGCCTCGCGCTTCGCCTCCAGCAACGGCTTGAGGTAATGCCCGGTATAAGAGCGCGGCTCCTTCACCACCTGTTCGGGGGTGCCGGTCGCGACGATCTCGCCGCCTTTGTCGCCGCCTTCGGGCCCAAGGTCGATGATCCAGTCGGCGGTCTTGATGACCTCCAGATTATGTTCGATCACGACCACGGTGTTGCCCTGCTCGACCAGAGCCTGGAGCACGTCGAGCAATTTGCGGACGTCCTCGAAATGCAGCCCCGTCGTGGGCTCGTCGAGGATGTAGAGGGTGTTGCCGGTGGCGCGGCGGCTGAGTTCCTTGGCGAGCTTGACGCGTTGCGCCTCGCCGCCTGAGAGCGTGGTCGCCTGCTGGCCGACCTTGACGTAGCCGAGGCCGACCTCGGCCAGCATCGCCATCTTCTCTCGTATTGATGGCACCGCCTTGAAGAACTCGACCGCATCCTCGACCGTCATGTCGAGCACGTCGGCGATGCTCTTGTCGCGGAACTTCACTTCTAACGTCTCGCGATTGTAGCGCGCGCCGTGGCAGACGTCGCAGGTGACGTAGACGTCGGGCAGGAAGTGCATCTCGATCTTGAGCACGCCGTCGCCCTGGCAGGCCTCGCAGCGGCCGCCCTTGACGTTGAAGCTGAAGCGGCCGGGCTTGTAGCCGCGCGCCTGGCTTTCGGGCAGGCCGGCGAACCAGTCGCGGATCAGGGTGAAGCTGCCGGTGTAAGTGGCGGGGTTGGAGCGCGGGGTGCGGCCGATCGGCGACTGATCGATGTCGATCACCTTGTCGAGATATTGCAGCCCCTCGATCTTCTCATGATGGCCG
>Ga0070658_10000057_pt1 | contig 113572 bp, 114 predicted proteins | sample KBSC13metaG_FD_64664 | JGI IMG/M metagenome (GOLD analysis project Ga0070658, IMG submission 64664) | Corn rhizosphere microbial communities from Kellogg Biological Station, Michigan, USA - KBS C1-3 metaG | ecosystem: Host-associated > Plants > Roots > Rhizosphere > Soil ...
GATGGCTGAGTTCGCGTTGCCCAAGAATTCGAAGATCACCGGTCGCGCCCGCAAGCACAAGGCGCCGGCGGATGCGACGCGCGTCCGCAGCTTCAAGATTTACCGCTACGATCCTGAGGCGGGCGAGAATCCCCGCTACGACACGTATGAGCTGGATCTAGACCAGACCGGCCCGATGGTTCTCGATGCTCTGCTCAAGATCAAGAATGAGGTCGACTCGACGCTGACCTTCCGCCGCTCGTGCCGCGAGGGCATTTGCGGCTCCTGCTCGATGAATATCGACGGGCGCAACGGCCTCGCCTGCACGACCGCGATCGAGGATATCAAGGGTGAGGTGCGCATCACGCCCTTGCCGCACATGGATGTGATCAAGGATCTCGTTCCGGATTTCACGCATTTCTACGCCCAATATGCGTCGATCAAGCCGTGGCTGCAGACGGTCACGCCAGAGCCCGCGGGCAAGGAACGGCTTCAGTCGCCGGAGGATCGGGCCAAGCTCGACGGCCTTTACGAATGCATTCTCTGCGCCTGCTGCTCGACCTCGTGTCCGAGCTATTGGTGGAACAGCGACAAGTTCCTGGGGCCGGCGATCCTGCTCCAGGCCTATCGCTGGCTGGCCGACAGTCGCGACGAGATGACAGGCGAGCGCCTGGATGAGCTGGAGGATCCGTTCCGCCTCTATCGCTGCCACACGATCATGAATTGCGCTAACGTCTGCCCCAAGGGCCTGAGCCCGGCCCGCGCAATCGCCGAGATCAAGAAGATGGAAGTGGAGCGTCAGCTCTGAGGCGAGCGGAGCCCGCTCGCTTAGCCCTTCCGTTCGCCCTGAGCTTGTCGAAGGGCTGTCCGTTCTCCGATTTCAAGAGAAAAGTGCAGTGCTTCGACTTCGCTCAGCACGAACGGTATCCTAGGCTGTGACCAGTGTTCTCGCGCGCTACCAGCGGCTCGTTGCCGCGGGGGAATTGAAGCCCGACCCCGATCAGCGCCGCGTCGCCGAACGGCTCGACCGGCTCGCGCACGAACTGGAGGAGCAGCCGACCAAGGGCAGCGTCTTGTGGCGCATGCTTGGCCGCAAGCCCGATCCGGTAAAGGGTGTCTACCTGTGGGGCGGCGTGGGGCGGGGCAAGTCGATGTTGATGGACCTGCTCTATGAATGCGCGCACGTGCGCCCCAAGCGGCGCGTTCACTTCCACGAATTCATGCTCGAAGTGCATGAGCGTATCCGCGAGGAGCGCAAGAAGGAGGAGGGCGACCCGATTCTCCCGGTTGCCGCGGCGATCGCGGAGGAAGCGCGATTGCTCGCCTTCGACGAGATGATGATCAACAATACTGCCGATGCCGCGATCATGAGCCGGCTGTTCACCGCGATCCTCGATCATGGCACGACAGTCGTCACAACTTCCAACCGCCCGCCTCAGGATCTCTACAAGGAAGGGATCAACCGCAGCCTGTTCCTACCCTTCATCGATCTGATCGAGCAGAAGCTCGATGTCCTGCCGCTCAATGGGCCGAGCGATTACCGGCTCGATCGGCTCGCCGGGTTTCCAACCTGGTATTCGCCGCTCGGCGATGCCGCGACCGAGGCGCTATCCGCCGCCTTCTTCCGTCTCACCGATTATCCGGTCGAGGATCGCCTCCACGTGCCGTCATGCGAACTCAAGGTTTCCGGCGGCCGCACGCTGCACGTGCCGAAGGCGCTCAAGGGAGTCGCGGTCTTCTCGTTCAAGCGTCTCTGCGGCGAGCCGCGCGGCGTACCCGACTATCTCGCGATTGCGCGTACTTTCCATACCGTGATCATCGTCGGCATCCCATTGATGGGACCGGAGAAAAGAGATGAGGCTGCCCGCTTCAAGGTGCTGATCGATGCACTCTACGAACACAACGTCAAATTGCTCGCCGCGGCGGCGGCTGAGCCACAGAGCCTCTATCCTGCCGGGGATGGCGCTTTCGAATTCGAGCGAACGGTGTCGCGCCTGATCGAGATGCAATCGGCGGAATATCTGGTGCAAGGACACGGACTCGCTGCATCGGGCGCCGATCAGTAGCGAAAATTTATACCGCAGTGCAAAATTGATCGGCGCGTTAGGCCTTTCGACGGTTGAACCCCTTAGACGATGGGTCTAAGCGGCCCGCGCAGCTTCGCGGTTGCCTCCTCGCGACCGCATCTCACGCGCACTGGATTCAGGCTGAAGGGAGTCGCATGGCTCGGAAGAAGATCGCGCTCATTGGCGCGGGCAATATCGGCGGCACATTGGCGCATCTCGCGGCCAAGAAGGAACTCGGCGACATCGTCCTGTTCGATGTGGTCGAAGGCGTGCCTCAAGGCAAAGCACTCGACCTTTCCCAGTGCGGCCCGATCGAAGGCTTCGACGCGAAGATCTCCGGCTCCAACGATTACAAGGACATCGCTGGCGCCGACGTGATCATCGTCACCGCCGGCATCGCCCGCAAGCCGGGCATGAGCCGCGACGACCTGCTCGGCATCAACCTCAAGGTGATGAAGGCCGTCGGTGAGGGCATCAAGGCCAATGCTCCCGACGCGTTCGTGATCTGCATCACCAACCCGCTCGATGCTATGGTGTGGGCGCTGCGCGAATTTTCCGGCCTGCCGCATCATAAGGTGGTCGGCATGGCGGGCGTGCTCGACTCGGCGCGCTTCAGCACTTTCCTTGCGGAGGAATTCGGTGTTTCGGTCAGGGACGTGAATACGTTCGTGCTCGGCGGCCATGGTGACACGATGGTCCCGGTCGCCGAATATTCGACGATCAACGGCATTCCGGTTCCCGATCTGATCAAGATGGGCAAGTCCACGCAGGAGCGGATCGACGCGATCATCAAGCGCACTCGTGGGGGCGGCGGCGAGATCGTCGGCCTGCTCAAGACCGGTTCCGCCTTCTACGCGCCCGCCACCAGCGGCATCGCGATGGCCGAGGCCTATCTCAACGATCAGAAGCGGATCCTGCCCTGTGCGGCTTATGTCGACGGCAAATATGGCGTCGACGGGCTTTATGTCGGCGTGCCGGTGGTGATCGGCGCGGGCGGCGTCGAGGAAATCATCGAGATCGCGCTCGACGACGAAGCCAAATCGAACCTTCAGGTTTCCGTGGAGGCGGTCAAGGAACTGTTGGTCGCCTGCAAGGGCATCGACGAGAGCTTGGCCTGAGTTTTGTTGCCCGGCGAAAGCCAGGTCCTAATACGACGGCAATTCTGGACCCCGGTGCCACCGGGGAACCAAAGGATCGAAACTACGCATGAGCATCCTCGTTAACGCCAACACCAAGGTCATCACGCAAGGGATGACGGGCAAGACCGGCACGTTCCACACACGCGCCGCGCTCGATTACGGCTCGAAGATGGTCGGCGGCGTCACGCCGGGCAAGGGCGGCACGATCCATGAGGAGCTGGGCCTGCCCAATTTCGACACGGTCCAGGAAGCGGTCGCCCAGACTGGTGCCGACGCCAGCGTGATCTACGTGCCGCCGCCTTTCGCCGCCGATTCGATCCTTGAGGCAATCGACGCCGAAGTGCCGCTGATCGTCTGCATTACCGAGGGCATTCCGGTGCTCGACATGGTCCGCGTCAAGCGCGCGCTGACCGGTTCGAAGAGCCGCCTGATCGGCCCGAACTGTCCGGGCGTGCTCACGCCCAACGAATGCAAGATCGGCATCATGCCGGGCAACATCTTCAAGAAGGGCTCTGTCGGCGTGGTCTCGCGATCGGGCACGCTCACCTATGAGGCAGTGTTCCAGACGACCAACGCCGGGCTCGGCCAGACGACGGCGGTCGGCATCGGTGGCGATCCCGTCAACGGCACCAATTTCATCGACGTGCTCGAACTGTTCCTCGCCGACGACGCGACGCAGTCGATCATCATGATCGGCGAGATTGGCGGCTCGGCCGAGGAGGAAGCCGCGCAGTTCCTCAAGGACGAGGCCAAGCGTGGCCGCAAGAAGCCGATGGTCGGCTTCATCGCGGGCCGCACTGCGCCCCCGGGGCGCCGCATGGGCCATGCCGGGGCGATAGTGTCAGGCGGCCAGGGTGGCGCCGACAGCAAGATCGCGGCGATGGAGGAGGCGGGCATTCGCGTCGCGGCTTCCCCGTCGGAGCTTGGCACGACGCTTTCCGCCCTGCTCAAGGGTTGATTAACAGGATGGTAGCGCTCACCTGATAGGGCGCGCCGCGACAGACCGTTTCCGAACGGCGGCGAACCGAATGAAGGACGTGCGATGGGTATCGAAGGATTGGGCTTCGACGAGCTGGAGGGCGTAAGCCCCTCCTTCGCGGAGGCGCTGTACCGGCGATACCGCGCCGATCCGCAATCGGTCGAAGCCGACTGGCGCAATTATTTCCAGGCGCTCGAAGCCACGGTCTCGGGTCCCTCCTGGGCGCGTTCGAACTGGCCGCCGAGCGACACCGATGCGCTTACCGCCGGCCTCGATCCAACCCAGATGGAGGTCGCGGCCAAGCCCGCGAAGGGCGCGAAGCCTGCTCCGGTAGCGGAACCAACTCCGGCCGCGTCGGCCACGGATATCACCGCCGCCGCGCTCGACTCGATCCGCGCGTCGACCCTCATCCGCACCTATCGCGTCCGCGGGCACCTGCTGGCCGATCTCGATCCGCTGGGTCTCAGCAAGCAGGGCTGCCCGGAGGACCTAAATCCCGAATTTCACGGCTTCACCGAAGCCGACATGGATCGCCCAATCTTCCTTGGCGGCACGCTCGGCTTCGAGCGCGCGACCGTGCGCGAGATCATCGCCGTGCTCCGTCGCAATTACTGCGGCAAGGTCGGCCTCGAATATATGCACATCCAGGATGTGGAGGAACGCATGTTCCTCCAGCAGCGGATGGAGGGCAAGGACAAGGAAATCAGCTTCACGCCCGAAGGCAAGAAGGCGATCCTGTCGAAGGTGATCGAAGGCGAGCAATGGGAGAAATTCCTCGCCAAGAAATATGTCGGCACCAAGCGCTTCGGCCTCGACGGCGGCGAGAGCATGATCCCCGCGCTGGAAGCGGTGCTCAAATATAGCGGCCAGGCCGGCGTGCAGGAGGTCGTGATCGGCATGGCCCATCGCGGCCGCCTGAACGTGCTCACCAACGTAATGAAGAAGCCCTATCGGGTGCTCTTCCACGAATTTGCCGGTGGTTCGGCCAACCCCGAGGATGTCGGCGGTTCGGGCGACGTCAAATACCATCTGGGCACATCGACCGACCGTGAGTTCGACGGCAACAAGATCCATCTCAGCCTCGCGCCGAACCCGTCGCATCTCGAGGCGGCCGATCCGGTCGTGCTCGGCAAGTCGCGCGCCAAGCAGACCCAATTGCAGGATAATGAGCGCGCCAAGGTGATGCCGATCCTGATCCACGGCGATGCGGCCTTTGCCGGCCAGGGCATCGTAATGGAATGCTTCGGCTTTTCGGGCCTGCGCGGCTACAATACCGGCGGTACGGTCCACTTCGTGATCAACAATCAGGTCGGTTTCACCACCAGCCCGCAATTCGCGCGCTCGTCGCCTTATTGCTCGGACATCGCCAAGATGGTCCAGGCGCCGATCCTGCACGTCAATGGCGACGATCCTGAAGCCGTGACTTTCGCCTGCAAGGTCGCGACCGAATTCCGCGCGCGCTTCAAGCGTGACGTGGTGATCGACATGTGGTGCTATCGCCGTTTCGGCCACAACGAGGGCGATGAGCCGGGCTTCACTCAGCCGCTCATGTATGAGGAAATCCGCAAGCATCCGCCGGTCTCGAAGCTTTATGCCGATCGCCTGATCGCACAGGGCCTGATCGACGAGACATGGCTCGACACGGCGGAGGGCGATTTCGTTGCTTACCTCGAGGAGGAGTTCGAGGCCGGCAAGAATTACAAGGCCAACAAGGCCGACTGGTTCGAGGGCGAATGGGCTGGGCTCGCCGCCCCGAGCGAGGCCGTCAGTGAGCGTCGCGCGGCGGCGAGCGGTGTCGATCGCGCGAAGCTCGACACGGTTGCCAAATTGCTCACCACGGTTCCGCCGGGCCTGACGATCCACAAGACGCTCGCCCGCATCCTCGAAGCCAAGCGTGGCATGTTCGAAAGCGGCGAAGGTTTCGATTGGGCGACCGCCGAGGCGCTCGCCTTCGGTACCTTGCTGATCGACGGCTATCCGGTCCGCCTGTCGGGCCAGGATGTCGGCCGCGGCACGTTCAGCCAGCGCCATCAGATCTGGGTCGATCAGACCGACGGCCACAAATATATTCCGCTGACCGAGCTCGACCGCCGTTTCCAGGTGCTCGACAGCCCGCTGTCCGAGTTCGGCGTGCTCGGCTTCGAATATGGCTATGCCGGCCAGTCGCCCAAGACTTTGGTGCTGTGGGAAGCGCAGTTCGGCGACTTCGCCAACGGCGCCCAGGTGATGATCGACCAGTTCATTGCGGCGGGTGAATCCAAGTGGCTGCGCGCCAACGGGCTCGTGATGCTGCTGCCGCACGGCTATGAGGGGCAGGGGCCGGAGCATAGCTCGGCTCGGCTTGAGCGTTATCTACAGCTGTGCGCCGAGGATAATATCCAGGTCGCCAACTGCACGACGCCCGCCAATTATTTCCACATCCTGCGCCGCCAGATGCTGCGCAATTTCCGCAAGCCGCTGATCATGATGACGCCCAAGTCGCTGCTGCGGCACAAGGCGGCGGTGTCGACGATCGACGAATTCCTCGGCGACAGCCATTTCAAGCGCATCCTGAGCGATCCGAATGCGCCGGCTGACGACAAGGTAAAGCGGCTGGTATTGTGTTCCGGCAAAGTCTTCTACGACCTCGCCGAAGCGCGTGATGCGGCCGGCGATTCCGGGACGACCATCGTTCGGATCGAACAGCTCTATCCGTTCCCGTCGGACGCGCTTGCCAAACGGATCGGCCGCATGGCCAACCTCGAGACGATCGTCTGGGCCCAAGAAGAGCCGAAGAATAACGGCGCCTGGTTCTTCGTCGAATGCCTGATCGAGGAAGCCGCCAAGCAGGCAGGCAAGGCGATCCGCCCGATCTATGCCGGCCGCAAGGCTTCGGCCTCCACCGCGACCGGCTTCATGAAGAAACATACCAGCCAACAGGCGGCTTTGGTCGCCGAAGCGCTGGGTCACGAACCCAAAGCATAAGGAAGACCAATGGCGACCGACGTTATCGTCCCGACGCTGGGCGAATCGATCACCGAGGCGACGCTGGGCCAATGGCTCAAGCAGCCGGGCGATGCGGTGAAGGCCGACGAGCCGATCGCGAGCCTCGAGACCGACAAGGTCGCGGTCGAGGTCAATGCGCCGGCCGCCGGCGTGCTCGCCGAGCATGTCGCGGGCGAAGGCGACACGGTCCAGGTCGGTGCGGTGATCGCGCGCATTCAGGAAGGCGCCATCGCCGCCACCGCCGCGACGCCCGCAGTCGAGGATCGTACCGCGGTCGGCAAGGCCGAGGCAGCTGCTCCAGCCGAACCCGCCGCCGCGCCGGTCGCTCAGGCCACCCCGGCTGCTTATGGCAATCACGGCGAGGCGGAAGAAGGCGGCACGGGCGGCCAGACGCTGTCGCCGTCCGTGCGCCGTGCCGTGCTGGAGCTCGGGGTCGACCCCTCCAGGATCAAGGGCACGGGCAAGGATGGCCGCCTGACGAAGGACGACGTCATCGCCGCGGCCAAGACCCAGCCTGCCGCTGCCAAAGCCGCGGCCCCGGCGCCAAGCCTCTCCGCACCGGCAGCGACCGGCAACGGGCGCAAGGAAGAGCGGGTGCGCATGTCGCGCCTGCGCCAGACGGTCGCCAAGCGGCTCAAGGAAGCTCAGAATACCGCTGCGATGCTGACGACGTTCAACGACGTCGACATGAGCGAGGTGATCGCCGCGCGCGCCAAGTACAAGGATCTGTTCGAGAAGAAGCATGGCGTCCGCCTCGGCTTCATGGGCTTCTTCGTGAAGGCCGCCTGCCAGGCGCTACGCGACATTCCCTCGGTCAATGCGTCAATCGAGGGCGAAGAAATCGTCTATCACGATTATGCGGACATTTCGGTCGCGGTCAGCGCGCCCAATGGCCTGGTCGTGCCCGTTATCCGCGATGCGCAGGACATGTCGGTCGCCACGATCGAGAAGACGATCGGCGACTTCGGCAAGCGCGCCAAGGACGGCACGCTCAAGATGGATGAGATGAAGGGCGGCACCTTCACCATCTCCAACGGCGGCGTGTTCGGCAGCCTGATGTCGACCCCCATCATCAACCCACCGCAGTCGGCCGTGCTCGGCCTGCACCGGATCGAGGAGCGCCCGGTCGTGCGCGACGGCCAAGTCGTCGTCCGCCCGATGATGTATCTCGCGCTCAGCTACGATCACCGTCTGATCGACGGCCGCGAGGCGGTGACCTTCCTGGTCGCGCTCAAGAACGCGATCGAGGATCCGACGCGGTTGCTGATCGATCTCTGATCTTCACATTAAAGGAACGTCGTCATTCCCGCGAAGGCGGGAATCCATAAGCCGGAAGGTTCGAGATTATGGATCCCCGCCTTCGCAGGGATGACGCTTTCGGGAAGCAAATGATGGCTGACTATGATTTCGACGTGCTGGTGATCGGCTCCGGTCCCGGCGGCTATGTCGCGGCGATCCGTGCGGCGCAGCTGGGTCTCAAGACCGCGTGCGCGGAAAGCCGCGAGACGCTGGGCGGCACCTGCCTCAACGTCGGCTGCATCCCGTCGAAGGCGATGCTGCATGCGTCCGAGCTCTATGACGAAGCCGCCAGCGGCGCGCTCGCCAAGCTCGGCGTCAAGATCGACAAGATGAGCCTCGACCTCGAAACGATGCACGGCCAGCGCAAGGACGCGGTCAAGCAGCTCACCGGCGGCATCGAATTTCTGTTCAAGAAGAACAAGGTGGAATGGCTCAAGGGCCGTGCGACGTTCCAGGATGCGCACAGCGTCAAGGTCGGCGACCGAATCGTCACCGCCAAGAATATCGTGATCGCGACCGGATCCTCGGTCACGCCGCTGCCGGGCGTCGCGATCGACCAGAAGGTGATCGTGGATTCGACCGGCGCGCTCGAGCTTGAGAAAGTCCCCGGTCACATGGTCGTGATCGGCGGCGGCGTGATCGGGCTCGAGCTGGGCTCGGTCTGGCGTCGCCTTGGCGCCAAGGTCACCGTGGTCGAGTATCTCGATCAGATCCTGCCGGGCATGGACGGCGAGGTCCGCAAGGAATCCAACAAGATCCTCAAGAAGCAGGGGATCGAGTTCAGACTGTCGACCAAGGTCACCAAAGTGGAAGCGGGCAAGAAGGGCGCGGCTCTCACGATCGAACCCGCCGCGGGCGGCCCTGCCGAGACGATCGAAGCCGACGTGGTTCTGGTCTCGATCGGCCGCCGTGCCAATACCGAGGGTCTCGGCCTCGACAAGGTCGGGCTGGAGACTAACCCGCGCGGTCAGATCGACATCGATCATGATTTCGCCACCAAAGTCCCGGGTATCTGGGCGATCGGCGACGTGGTTCCGGGGCCGATGCTCGCGCACAAGGCGGAGGATGAGGGCATCGCCGTCGCGGAGAATATCGCCGGGCTGACCGGCATCGTGAATCACGATGTCATCCCGAGCGTGGTCTACACCTCGCCAGAGATCGCCGGCGTCGGCTTGACCGAAGAGCAGGCCAAGGAGCGCGGACCGGTCAAGGTCGGCAAATTCCCGATGCTCGCCAACAGCCGCGCCAAGACCAATCATGAACCCGACGGCTTCGTGAAGGTAATTGCGGATGCCGATAGCGACCGCGTGCTTGGCGTGTGGTGCATCGCGAGCGTAGCCGGCACGATGATCGCGCAGGCCGCGCAGGCGATGGAATTCGGCGCGACCAGCGAGGATATCGCCTACACCTGCCATGCGCATCCGACGCACAGCGAGGCGATCAAGGAAGCGGCGATGGCGGTCACGGGCAAGCCGATCCACATCTGAAAAGAGAACCGTCACTCCGGCGAGAGCTCGGCTCCAAATCCAGCGCTATTGGCATTCGCTGAGTAACGGGGATGGAGCCCGGCTTCCGCTGGTATGGCGGTGAATCGTCAGACTCCGAGTGCCGCATGCGCGCTGGCCACCGCCTGTGTCGCGTCGGCGCGATATTCCACCTCGGGCGGTCGCGCACCTTGCATCATCAGTAAACGGCAGACGGTCGGCCGCGCGCCGGCGATATAGACGGCAGCCTCATGTTTTCGCACGTCCCTCGCGAAGCTCGCGATCATCGCGGCGGCGGTGGAATCGAGCACGGGCACACCGGCCAGATCCAGCACATAGGCCTTGGGATGTTCGCCGATCCTGTCCAGCGTGGCCGCGACCGCGCCGACCGCGCCAAAGAAGAAAGCCCCCGAAATCCGAAAAACCAGCACGTCCGGGTCGCGCACCTGCGCAGCATCGTAGCCGCTTCCCGCACCGTTGATGCCGTCCGCCTGATCATCGTCAGCAATCAAGGATGGCTGTTCGATCTCGACCGCATGCGCCATCCGGTGGAGGAACAGCAATGCGCCGACCCCGAATCCCACCAATATGCCCTCGGTCAGGTCACGGAACACGACCAACAGGAAGGTCAGGAGCAGCACCACCGCGTCGCCGCGCGATGCGCGCAATAGAATCGCGAATTCATGCTTCTCGGCCATGTTCCAGGCGACCACCGCCAGCACAGCAGCGAGCGCGGCGAGCGGGATCGCGCTCGCGAGCGGCGCGGCGACGCCCAGGAAGACGAGCAGTATGAGCGAATGGAGCATCCCGGAAATCGGCCCACGCGCGCCTGCGCGCACGTTGGTCGCGGTGCGGGCGATCGTGCCGGTGACGCAGATGCCGCCGAAAAGCGCCGAAACGATGTTGGCGGCGCCCTGCGCCACCAATTCACAATTGGATCGGTGTCGCCGCCCCGACATGCTGTCCGCGACCACCGCCGACAGCAGGCTTTCGATCCCACCAAGCAAGGCGAAGGACAAAGCGGCGGGCAGCATTTCGCTGATTCGGGCCGGGCTCAGATTCGGGAGGTGAGGCGCGGGTAGCGAACGCGGAATTCCGCCGAAGCGGGATCCGATCGTCTCGACCGGCAAGTGAAGCGCCCAGGTGGCGAATGCCGCCCCCGCCACGGCGATTAGGAAACCGGGCCAATGCGGCCTCACCCGCCTGAGAACCAATATGGTCGCGATCGAGACCGCCGCGACGGCCAATGCCGCCGGCGTGAGGGTCGGCAGTACCCCGGCCAATGCCATGATCTTCGGCAGGAAGGGGCCAGGCTCCTTGCCGGCCAGGTGTAATCCAAGCAGGTCCTTGATCTGGCTCGCGAAGATGATGACCGCGATGCCGGAGGTGAACCCCACCGTGACCGGATAAGGAATATATTTGATGAAAGTACCGAGCCGCAGGAAACCCACGCCGAGCAGGATCAGACCCGCCATCATCGTCGCCAGGATCACCCCGTCGACGCCATGCTGCGCGACCGTGGCAGCGACCAGGACGATGAAGGCGCCGGCGGGACCACCGATCTGAAAACGGCTGCCGCTGAGTAGCGAGACCGTGAATCCGCCCGCGATAGCAGTGAACAATCCACGGTCCGGCGTCACGCCGGAGGCGATCGCGATCGCCATCGACAAAGGCAGTGCTACGATCGCCACCGTGAGCCCGGCAATCGCATCGGCCTTCAGATCGGTCGGGCGATAATGCTCGCGCAGTACGGTCACGAGCTTGGGCGTGAACAGCTCGGTGAAGCTGGGTCGTGGTCTCATCGCTGGAACAACCATATAAATCCATCCGGTCAGGGACCGCCGACCGGCCTCCCTTGCACCAGGCGGACCCCGCGCCCGCCTGCCGGGCTCGCCGCGCCCTCGCCAATCAGCAGAATGCCGGCCCGATCGAACGCTTCGATCACTTTGGTAAGCGTATCGATCACACCCCGCACATTGCCTTCGCTCGCCTCCATCCGCTGGATGGTAGGCAGCGAGACGCCCGACATTTCGGCGAGCTGCCGCTGATCGATGCCCAGCAGGGCGCGCGCTGCACGCATCTGGCCTGCGGTAATCATGCGAGTCTCCTTACCCGGATATCAATGTACAGTATCTTTATATTCATGTTCAATACATCAAGATCGCGGTTTTATAACGGCGTATCGAATTCGTCCGCGTCTGGGCGGCCGCAACCGAAGCGCGGTCGATACGTATTCGCATCGACCAGACAGGACAGGCGTGCAGGTGAAGACTATTTTTTCGAAGTTTCTCGTGCCGATGATCGGGGCAGCGCTGATTTCGGGATGCGGCGAGAAAACGCCGCCGCTGCCGAGCGAGGCGCTCGACCGAGCCGCCGCCTGTGGCGTGGTTGCAGCCGCCAGCGAGCGCGAGGCGGCAGGCGCCAACGGCGATCTGTCGGCGGACGCTCAGGCGCGGATCCTGCATTATGCGATGCTTTACGCCTCGACCGGGGCGGCGCTCGATGAGGACAAGGTCAATGCGGTGTCGAAACGCATGCCGGCGCTGTTCGATCGGACGATCAAGGGCAAATGGCAGAATCTGCGGCCTGCCTGCGCGCAGGCTTTTCCGTCAGCTCAGATCCGGCAACCTATGTTGCCCGCCAAGCCGATGGATTCGATGCTGCAATGCTACGTGCTTGCCGATTTCGTGCGGAAGGTGCTGAGCGAGCAGAAGGGCAGCTACGGCGCCGCCGCGAATGACTATCGCACGCTCAAGGACCGGCTGGATATCGAGATGACGCCGCTACTGCGCGCGGCGGGGCTGCATAACGGCCCGGCGCTCCAGCATAAGCGGCTCGAGGCGCTCGCGGCGGCGGCCAAGCTCGGCCAGCCACCCGCCGTGATCTCCGCCTGTGAGAAGAAATATCCGGTATCAGGTAGATGAACGGAGCCGGCCGGACCGGCTCCATCCATCTCGCCTGATGGACTGCCTTAACGGCAATGCACCTGATTCTGATCGATCGACTTGCCAGCAAGCGCGCCGAGCGCGCCGCCGATTAGCGTACCCGCAGTGCGGTGACGACCACCATCGATGATGTTGCCAAGTATGCCGCCGCCCGCCGCGCCGATAATTAGACCGGTCGTGCCATCGCTACGTTTGCAATAATAACGGCCGTCGGAGCCGCGATAGACCTGGTCGTCCGCGCTCAGCACGCGCTCCTGATAGCGCGGATCTTCGCGATAATAGCGCGACGCATCATAATCGGTTGCATAAGGATCGGCGCCCGGCGGTGTCGCGTAGCGTCCGCGATCCGCACGCGAAATGGCATAAAAACGATCGCGCTCGGCCTCATAGCGGGCCGTCTCGGCGCGATAGCGCTGCTGCGCATAATCCCAGCGTCGCTGGTCCTCGGCACTCTGCGCCAGCACCGGGCCGGCCAGCGCGGCGGCTCCGAGCAATGCCATGATCGTCTTTTTCATCCCTAACCTCCCGTACTCTTCACCGACGTTTTCAACTGCCGCCCCGCGCCTGAACGATATTGTAACGGCATTTGCAGCCGCCGTTCACGGCCGAAACGATCAGGGAAGGCGTTGGCCGAGCACCTGATACGCCATCACCGCGCACGATATCGCCGCGTTGAGGCTATCGGCCTTTCCCAGCATCGGAATTTTCACACGCAGATCACAGGCCGCGGCATAATCAGGGGGTAGGCCTTGCGCCTCATTGCCGACGAGCAGGAATGTCGGCGTCTCATAGGCTGGCTGCCGATAATCCTCGCTCGCTTCCAGGCTGAGCCCGACCAGCTGTCCCGGGGCGGAGCGGAGCCATGCCAGGAAATCTTCCCATCGCGCCTGTGCGATCCGCTGTGTGAAGAGCGCGCCCATGCTCGCGCGCACCGCCTCGACCGAGAAAGGATCGACCGTATCGTCGATCAGGATCAGCCCACCCGCGCCGACCGCGTCGCCGGTCCGCAGCATTGTGCCGAGATTGCCGGGGTCGCGCATCGCCTGCGCCACCAGCCAGATGCCGGACGCGGTGCGGTCGATCCGCGCCAGGCTGGTATCGAACTGTCGATAGACGCCGAGCACGACCTGCGGATTGTCCTTGCCCGACAATTTATGGAGGATGTCGCGACTGGTCTGGATCGCTTCGCCGCCTTTGGTTTCCACCGCCGCGGCCAGCCGACGGACGATCGGGTGCTGCGCGCTGTCGGCGGCGAAGAACAGATGTTCCGGCAGGGTTCCCGTCTCTTCCGCCTCGGCGAGAATGCGCAGCCCTTCCGCCAGGAACAATCCTTCCTCACGGCGGTGGCGCTTCTCACGCAGAGACCGGACCCGCTTGATCAGCGGATTGGAAAAAGCGGTGATCTCGCGCGGCATTGCGCGGCCTTAGCAGGCCGTTCCGGACAGGGGGAGGCCCGTATCCTCCAGCCCGTCATGCCGAACCGAGTTCAGCATGACGGGGCGTAGCTTAATGGTGCCGTTCCTGAATAGTTGGCGCTTGCGGAGCCTGCCCATTTTTCGGAGGCGGCGGGATCGTGATCCGCACATCCTCGCCCGATCGGCCGGGGAAACCGGTGAACATCGCCTCAACCAGGTTGGGGACCAGGTGTGGCAGCGCCTGATCCGTCGAGCGGGCATGGGCGCGGCCCTCGAACAAAGTCCTGCCGTCGCTGGCATTCTGGATTTTCATGTCGAGATGGCTGATGAAAAAGGTATAGCTGTTAACCTCGGGATAGCCGAACGGATCGTACCAGAAGGGATCGTTCCACCCATAATAGAAGCCTCGGCCGTATAGCGGCCTGCCGCGCCAGCGGTGCGGCCCGGCACGGTAACCGACCCCGAAAGCGCCGTAGGGACCCCAGCCCCACGCCGGACCAATGCCGGGCGTGGTCACGATTTCGGTGTGACCATTGTCCACGCCATATGTCATCGTCACGACCATATTGGCGTGGCCGGGTTCGCCCTGATGGTAGCCGAGCGCAGTCAGATGCGCCGCAACCAGCTGGGCATAGCTTTGGAATTCGATGCTGCCCTGCAGGCGCGGGTCGGAGGCCTGGATGAAAAAGCTTTGGCCCTGCGGCGGCGGCATCATCTGGAATCGCGCAACGTCGGCTTTGAAGGGTTCGGCGCAACCGCCCGCGAGCAGCAACGCTGCTGGGGCCATGAAGGAGAGGATCTTGCGGCGGAGAGACATTTCGAAGCGTCCTGTTATAGCTCGATCGGAGCTAAACGATTGTCACTGAACCGCGATTGAACGTTCAGCCTGAGCGGCGAGTTGCCTCAATTGCGCCGAAACGAGCGGCCGGTCAAAGCCCCATCGCGCGATAGGCCGCGGCAAGCGTGGGGGCCGCCGTCGCACGCGCTTTCTCCGCACCGGCAGCCAGCAGCCGATCCAGCTCGGCCGGGTCGCGCTGCAGCTGGGCGAGGCGTGTGCCGATCGGACGCAATGTCTCCACCGCCAATTCAGCCAGCGCCGGCTTGAACACGCCGAATCCCTGACCGGCGAAGCGCGCGAGTACCGCCTCGATCGTCTCGTCAGCCAGCGCCGCGTAGATAGTCACGAGGTTCTTCGCCTCGGGCCGCGCGTCGAGTGAGGCGGGGTCGGCGGGCAGCGGTTCAGGATCGGTCTTCGCCTTGCGCACCTTCTGGGCGATCAGATCGGGATCGTCGTTCAGGTTGATCCGGCTCATGTCCGACGGATCCGATTTCGACATCTTCGCAGCCCCATCGCGCAGCGACATGATGCGCGCCGCGGCGGGAGGGATGATCGGCTCGGGCAGGGTGAACAGGTCGACGGCATAATCCGCGTTGAACTTCGCCGCGATGTCGCGCGCCAGCTCCAGATGCTGCTTCTGGTCATCGCCGACGGGGACATGCGTTGTCTGGTACAGGAGCACATCGGCCGCCTGGAGCACCGGATAGGTGTAGAGTGCGACTGAGGCACCCTCTCGATTCTTGCCCGATTTGTCCTTGAACTGGGTCATGCGGTTGAGCCAGCCGACCCGCGCGACGCCGTTTAGAAGCCATGCCAGTTCGCTATGCGCTGGCACATCGCGCTGGCGAAACAATGTGGCGCGTTCGGGATCGACCCCGCATGCGATCAATGCCGCCGCCATCTCCCGGATTGCCCGGTGCAGCTCGGCGGGTTCCTGAAACTGACTGATCGCGTGCAGGTCGGCGAGGAAGAAAAAGCACTCACCCTGGTCCTGCATCCGCACCCAATTGCGGATCGCGCCCAGATAATTGCCGAGATGCAGATTGCCCGTGGGCTGGATGCCGGAAAGGGTGCGCATGATGCGCGCCTTCGGGCAGTGCGTCGGTGACGTCAAGGCCGCCGCCCCTGGCGGAGCGGCGGCGCTGTGACGAATGGTCTTTTACCAGGGTTTGACCTTGGTTTTCGTCTTGGTCTTGGTGGTGCCGGTCACCGGATCGGTGACCGTCTTCTGTTTGGTGATGGTCGTGGCCGGGATCGCCGGATCGCCAGTCGTCACCGTGGTCGTTGCGCCCGCGCCGGTGGTCAGGGTCGGGTCGGCGGTCGTGGTGACGGTAGTCGAGCTTGCCGGCGGAAGTGCCGGATCGGTCGAGGTCGTAACCGTGGTCGAACTCGCCGCAGGCGGCAGAGCTGGGCTCGTTGTGGAGACCGTCGTCGAGCTTTGGCCAACCACCGGATCGGCCGCGGTCGTGGTTGTCGTGGTGGTCTGCGCAAGGGCAGACGACGCGAGCGTCATCGCCGCGCCAATCATGAGGATACGCATAGAATACTCCTGTTGCGGTTTAACGCAGGTCAGGAACGCAGCAATGTCCGTTCGGTGCCTTAATCCGCTGTTCAGCTGCTGGCGGGCCGACGGCGGAGTAGAAGCTTGAGGTCGCCCGGCACAAAGGCGCGGGTGACCAGGCTGGCTAGGAAATAGACAATCACACCCCCCGAGCACAGCACCACCAGCGCTGCAACGCGGATCAGGAATCCTCGCGTCAGATACGGATCGGCGTAGGGACCAAGCAGGAATAAAACTGCGCCCATCATCAGAGCTGCCAGCAAAAGACGCGGGATACGACGGCGCAGCTGGGCGTCCGGCGCGAAATGACCGCGCTTGCGGAGGGTCATATAGAGCATGGCGACGTTGACGGTGGAGGAGATCGCAGTGGCGAGCGGCGGACCGTTGATGCCGATCGTCGGGATCAGGATGATGTTGCCGACAATATTCACCCCGATCGAGATGATCGCGTAGCGAACCGGCGTGCGTGTGTCCGCCCGGGCATAGAAACCCGGCGTCAGCACCTTGACCAGCACGTAGGAGGGCAGGCCCAGCGAGAAGGCGCTCAGCGCCCAGGCGACGCGAATTGTGTCGCTGGCCTTGAAGGCGCCATGCTGAAAGATGCCCCTCACAAGGGGTTCCGACGCGAAGATGAAGGCCGCTGTCGCAGGCAAGGTCAGAAAGAGGGCGAGTTCCAATCCGCGATTCTGTGTTGCCATCGCTTCGGCTTCTCGACCGCTGCTCAGGAGGCGGGAGACAGTCGGCAGCAGAACCGTGCCCAGGCCGATGCCAATCATCCCCAGCGGAAGCTGGTTGAGGCGGTCAGCGTAATTGATCGCCGAGATCGAACCTGCGGCGAGCAGATAGCCCGCGAGCGAGGTTGATACGAGAAGGTTGATCTGGGAGGCGCCCGCGCCTGCAGCAGCGGGCAGGATGAGCTTGATCATCCGCCGGACATCGTCGTCCAATCGCGGGCGCTTCAATTTCATGCTCACGCCCGTCCGTTGGCAGGCGAAGATCAGCCAGCCAAGCTGGAGCACGCCGCCGACTGGGATGGAAATCGCCTGGGCCCGCGCCGTCTCGTAGGGATTGTGGCCGTGAAAGAAGAGAAGCGCGCTCACCATCGCAATGTTGAGCAGCGCGGGAGCGGCGGCGTTGACCCAATATTTGTCGACTGAATTGAGGATGCCGCCGAGCAGCGAGGCCAGGCTGATCAGCATCAGATATGGAATGGTTATCCGCGACAGCAGGACCGCAAAGGCGAGTTGTGCATCGCTGGGCTGCTGTTCATGGAAGCCGCCGGCAAGCGCCCAGGTGAGCGGCCAGGCTGCGATAATCATCAACACGGTCATGCCGAGCAGGAGCGGGAACAGAACCGCCAGCACCTGCTCCGCGAAGCGCAGGCCTGCCGAAATCTCCCCATGCTCGGCAACCTTGCGATTGAACATGGGGATAAAGGCGGCATTGAAGGCGCCTTCGGCGAATAGCGCGCGGAACATGTTCGGCAGGCGGAAGGCGACATAGAAAGCGTCGGACGCGAAGCTTGCTCCGATATAGGTCGCCTGGAGCGCTTCGCGCGCAAGCGCAAGCACGCGGCTGACCAGTGTCAGCCCGCCGACGGACCCGAGCGAGCGGGCGAGGCCCATGCTTAGGCGCTCATCCCGGTCAGGGTCGGGATTTCATGAAGTGAGGCAAAAACGAATTTCACGTCGCCCGTTCCCGTCCCCGTTCGCGCGGGCTTGTCGAAGCCTGTCCTGAGCGACGCCGCACCGGGCGTCGAAGGGCGCTGCCCTTCTTCTCACCGGAGCAGGAAAAAATACAGCGCTGTGATCGGCCAGCCCGAACGGGGCAAGAATTCTCGTCAGGCCTGACCGGCCGTTTCGCCCTCCGCGAGCTGCGTGGCGGCCTGGGCCTGCTGCATGTACATGGCGCCAAAATCGATCGGGTCGAGCAGCAACGGCATGAAATTGCCGTCGCGGGTGACGTCGGCGACGATGCGGCGGGCGAATGGGAAGAGCAGGCGCGGGGCCTCGGCGTAGAGGAAAGGCGACAGCTGCTCGGGATCGACGTTGCGCGCGCCGAACAGACCGGCATAGACCAGCTCGACCGCGAAGATGGTCGCGTCCGCTTCGCCCTGCGCGCGTACCTCGATCTTCATCGTCACTTCGTGAACGTCGTCCGCCACCGGGGCGACGGCGATATGGAATTGCACGTCGATCTGCGGCTGCGCCTGCTGCTGATAGATGCCCGGCGCGTTCGGGTTCTCGAACGAAAGATCCTTCACATATTGCGCGATCAGGCCGATCTGCGGCGCGGTGTCGGCTCCGTTGGGCAGCGCGCCTTCGGGCGTGGCATTGATCGTATCGTCGGCCATGGCGTATATATTCCTGAATGTCTGGAGCGGGCTGCCCTTGCGGCGCCCGCGGCGGCAAGCCGCTAGCAGCCCCGACGGGGCAGGGCAATGCGGAACCCGGGTGCCACGCGCGGAGTCTAGCGGGTAGGCTCGTTTGCAGATTGACGGTCAGCACCCTATGTAGGGCGCAATATGGAGGCCCGGTGACCACTCTGATCGTTCTTGCGCTGGTTTTCGTCTTTGTCGCGCTTCGCTTGTGGAGCGTGCTTGGACGCCGCACGGGTCATGAACAGCAGATCGCGAAGACGGAAAGTGTTCCGATCGTACGCGGCGTAACGCTCAAGGCGCCAGACGCGGATCGCGCCCCCGCAATAGGGCAGGAGCCGGCACCGTCGGCAAGCGCGAGCCTCGGGCTGCGCGCGATCGCCGCGGCCGATCCGCAATTCGACGTCGCGCGCTTCGTGGAGGGTGCCAAGGCCGCTTACGGCATGGTCCTCGAAGCCTATTGGAAGGGCGATCAGGATTCGCTCGACAAGATGGTCGATCCTGACGTCGCGCACTCTTTTGCCCGCGCGATCCACGATCGCGAGGAAGCTGGCGAAACGCTCGACAATCGCCTGATCTCGGTCGAACAGGCGCAGATCGAGGATGCCAATATCGAAAATGGCGTCGCCCATATCCGCATCCGCTTCGAAGCGGATGTGGCGGCGGTGACCCGCGATCGCGATGGTAATGTCATCGCTGGATCGCTTACCGATGCCGTGCCGACGCATGATGTCTGGACCTTCAGCCGCCCGGTAAAGTCGCCTAATCCGAATTGGATGCTTACCGAGACCGACGAGGCTGCCTGATCTCGTCATGCGGGGAGGCTCCTTCCGCGTCGGCGTCGCGCTTGCCGCGTCCTTATTCGTCGCCGCCTGCTCGACTTCCCCTCGCGGCCACCCTCAGCACCCCGCACCGTCACCGCATCGGCCGGAGCCTCCTGCAAGCCCGCCTAAGCCCCCGCCACCCAGCAATGCTGTTGCGCTTGGCGTATCAGCGGGGCCGCCCGTCTCTTCGCTCGATCTTTCAGCCGATCAGGCAGTCGCCGCACGCGATTCGTTCAAGGCTTCATGCCGCGCGCTGATGCGGCGCAGGGATGCGAGCGGTCTTACCCAATCGGCCGATTGGGCGCCGGCCTGCGCGGCGGCTTCGGTTACGGATACCGATCCCGTCGCCTTCTTCCAGAGCCAGTTCGAGACCGTGCTGGTGGGCAACGGCGCCTTTTACGCCACCGGCTATTACGCGCCGGAGATCGAAGGTTCACGCACGCACGAGCCCGGCTATGACGTTCCCGTCTACCGCCGCCCCCCCGATCTCGTCGAGATGGACAGCGGGGTTGCGGCTGGCGGCCCGCCTTCGGGCAAGAAAGTTCGCGGGCGGATGCAGGACGGACAATTCGTCCCTTATTATGACCGGGCGCAGATCGACGCCGGCGCGCTCGCCAATCAAGGGCTGGAAATTGCCTGGGTTCAGGACCCGGTCGAGCTGTTCTTCCTGGAGATACAGGGCTCGGGCCGGCTGCATCTGCCCGACGGCAGCTATATGTGGATCGGTTACGATACGCAGAATGGCTATGATTATACCGGTATCGGCAGGCTTATGCGGGATCGCGGGCTGATCGGCCAGGGCACCAGCTATGCAACCTCGATGCAGGGCATAAAGGCCTATCTCGCCGATCATCCCGACCAACGCCAGGCGCTGATGGAGGAGAATAAGAGCGTCGTCTTCTTCCATGATCTGCCCGGCGGCGCGCCTTTGGGGGCCTTGGGGGCGCCGGTGGTGGGGCATGTCAGCGTAGCCGCCGACCCTGCCTTCACCCCGCTCGGTTCTCCGCTCTGGCTTTCCTCCGACCATACCGAGGTGACCGGATTGTGGGTGGCGCAGGATACCGGCGGCGCGATCAAGGGCGCCAATCGCATCGATACCTATTGGGGCGCGGGCGTGATCGCGTCGATAACCGCCGGCGGCATGTCGGCACGCGGCCAGATGCTGATATTCGTGCCGCGCGGCACGATCGAGAAACTGAAACCGGTGCTGATCCAGCAGCAGATCAATGCCGCCGGGCCGACGCCTCAGCGCTGAGGAACGCGCGCTGTGGGCGCGCGTCGCGGCAACAATTGTGCCCATCGAGGGTAAATCGGCGGACTTTGTAAACGTGCCGCTCGAGGGGCTCGCGCCGCCCGTCAAGCGTCGGCCGATCGCTCGTGGCCTCCCGCAGCCTACGCCGGCGCGCCTAAACGAATCCGCGCCGCCCGATACGCTCGACGGCGGTTGGGACCGCCGTTTGCGCAAGGGCGGCGTCTCGCCCGAACGCACGATCGACCTCCATGGCCACACGCTCGCAACCGCCGCCAACGCGCTCGAACATGCGCTGGCGCGGGCGATCGCGGACGATATCCGCGTGCTGCTCGTGATTACCGGTAAGCCGCCCAAACCCGATACGAAGGGGCGCGGACTGATCCGCGCCAATATCGGGGTCTGGCTGGGCAGTTCAGGCTATCGCGACCGCATCGCGGCAGTCCGCAACGCGCATCCCCGCCACGGCGGCAGCGGCGCGCTCTACGTGATCCTCAGGCGAAAACGCGGCGAATGACGCCTTCGTAAATGGCGGTCAGGGCATGGAGATCGGGGATCGCCACCGCCTCGTCCAGCTTATGCATGGTCGCGTTGATCAGGCCGAATTCCACCGTCGGCGCGAGTTTCGACAGGAAACGCGCGTCGGATGTGCCGCCGGTGGTGGAAAATTCGGGCGTCACGCCGGTCACTTCGTGGACGGCATCGCTCACCAATGCCGACAAATTGCCTGGCGGCGTAAGGAATGCTTCGCCTGAAATACGCGCGATAACCCGGGCATTCGGCGCTTCTTCGGCGACGATTTTCTCCACCATCGCCACCAGATCGGGGCCGTTTTGCATGTCATTGAAGCGGATATTGAGCCGCGCGCGGGCCATTCCGGGGATGATATTGGTAGCGCTGTTGCCCGTTTCGACGTCCGTTACCTCCAGATTCGAGGGCTGAAACCAGTCATTCCCCTGGTCCAGTTCAAGCGCGGAAAGACGCGAAACGATCCGCGCGAGCGCCGGTATCGGGTTATCGGCAAGGTGCGGATAGGCGACATGGCCCTGATTGCCCGGCACTTCGATCCACATATTGACCGATCCGCGCCGCCCGATCTTGATCGTGTCGCCCAGCCGCGCGGATGAGGTCGGCTCGCCGACCAGGATCAGATCCGGTTTGTGGCCGTGCGCTTTCATCCATTCGATGATCGCGGCGGTGCCGTGTGTGGCGGGGCCTTCCTCGTCGCCGGTTATGATCAGCGCCAGCGTGCCCTTATGTCCTTGCGTGCGCGCGGCCGCAGCAGCAAACGCGGCGAGCGCACCCTTCATATCGACCGCGCCGCGTCCGTACAGCAGGTCGCCATCAACGCGTGGGGTGAAAGCATCCTCCGACCAGCCGCCCCCCGGGGGTACGACATCGCTGTGGCCGGCAAAGGCGAAGAACGGGGCTCCCTGGCCCCGGATCGCGAACAGATTCTCGACCGGCCCATCCGGCGGGCCGCCGTCGGTGAAGCGATGAACCTCAAACCCCTGCGCTTCGAGCACATAGGTCAGCACATCCTGCGCGCCGGCATCCTCCGGCGTGATGCTCGGGCAGGCGATCAGTTGCTGGGCAAGAATGAGCGGGTCAAGCGGCATCCTTGCGGCGGTAGCCTGTGCCGCCATCCTTGCCTAGCGGCTCGCCGTCAGGCGACGCGTGGCATTGCGGGCATGGTGCGGCGTATCGCCTGCCAGCCGAGGATCAGGAAAAAGATCAGCACCGCGGCCTGCGCGACGAGAAAAGGCGGTTCGCTTCCCGCCGGAGCCAGGCGGTGGAAGAAGCCGATCTTCTGGAACGTCTGCACCACCCCGACGAAAGCGTTCAGATAAAGGGCGAACACCGCCGTGCAGATATAAACGAGCCGCCACGCGCCGGTGCGGCCGCGCGCATAGAGCGCGAACAGCGCAGTTGCGAGCACTACCAACGAGATCGCTCCCACGATATGCGGCGGCCCGATCTGTTTGGATGGGAACAAGAAACCGGTGACGCTGGTCAGGATCGTCGTCACCAGAAATGTGACGTTCCAGCCATCGAGCCATTTGCCGGACACCATACCGGCCAGGAAAACCAGCCCTGTCGCGATTCCGATCAGGCTGATGATGACGTGAAGTTCGGTGAACGCCGATACGGATAAGCCGAGTATCATCGCGCTTGCTCCCACTGCCGATCCGCCCCCGCAAGATCATTACGGGGGCGTATATCAGCTAAAGGGCAAGGCGGACAACGCCGTAGCTTAGCGGCCGCCGCCACCACCGGTACGCTGGACGGCGTTGCGATGCTGGCCGGGCGCACCCTTGCGTGGGCCGAAGCGGCGCTTGGGCGCACCGCTGGCCGGACGCTCGCCGCCGCGGCCGCCATCGGACCGGCCGCCACCATCACGACGCTGGCCCTGCCCATGGCGCTGGCCGTGCGGGCGATCAGGCCGCTCGTCCGAGCGGACCGGCTTGGGAAGCTTGGCTTGATCGGCCAGGAAATTCTCAGGCAGCGGCATGATCGTCGGACGCACACGGGTCAATTTCTCGATCCCGCGCAGGTAAGCGCGCTCGTCGTCCGCCACGAACGAGACCGCAAGTCCGGTCGCGCCGGCACGCGCGGTGCGGCCGATACGGTGGACATATTGCTCAGGCACGTTGGGCAATTCGAAGTTGAACACATGGCTCACGCCCGACACGTCGATGCCGCGGGCGGCGATGTCGGTCGCGACCAGGATCGGGGCATTGCCCGACTTGAACTCGGCCAGCGCGCGTTCGCGCTGGGGCTGGCTCTTGTTGCCGTGGATCGCGTTGGCCGAAATGCCGGCCGCGACGAGATGCTTCACAACGCGATCCGCGCCATGCTTGGTGCGGGTGAAGACCAGCGCCCGCTCGATCGTCTCGCGCTTGATCGTCAGCGTCAGCAGGGCCTGCTTTTCGGCCTGATTGACATAGGTGACGAACTGCTCGACGCGCTCGGCGGTGGTTGCCGGCGGAGCGACCGACACCTTGACCGGGTTGGTCAGGAAGCTCTCGCCCAGATCGGCGATCGTCTTCGGCATGGTCGCCGAGAAGAACAAAGTCTGGCGCTGCTTGGGCACCAGCTGATGGATGCGCTTGAGCGCATGGATGAAGCCCAGATCGAGCATCTGGTCGGCCTCGTCCAGCACCAGGATCTCGACGTCGCGCAAGGTCATCGCGCGCTGATCGATCAGGTCGAGCAGGCGGCCCGGCGTGGCGACGAGGATGTCGATGCCGCCGGCAAGCTGACGGATCTGGCGGTTGATCGGAACGCCGCCGAACACGGTCATCACCGACAGGCGGAGGTTCTTGCCATATGCGGTGAAGCTTTCGGCGATCTGGCTGGCGAGTTCGCGCGTCGGCGCCAGCACCAGCATGCGGCAACCCTTGGCGGGACGCGGCTTGAAGGCGGCGGCGAGACGGTGGAGCGAAGGCAGCGCGAACGCTGCGGTCTTGCCGGTGCCGGTCTGCGCGATGCCGCACAGGTCACGGCCCTCCATCACAACAGGGATTGCCTGCGCTTGGATCGGAGTCGGCGTGTCATAGCCCTTGGCGGCGAGCGCCTGCTGAAGCGGCGCGGCCAGGCCGAGGTCGGAAAATTTGGTCAAAATAGGCACTTTCGTGTGCGCGTGCCGTCCCGGCAGGACGCAATCGTCCGACCAGCGGCAAGCGGGTTCATCGAGACGACCCGCGTGAAAGGGGAGCCCTTGGCTAAGGCACCTGATGGGCGAGCCGGACCGCACGAAAGCGGACATTCACGCTGCTCTGCCCGGATGCCGAGGCATCGGTGCTGTTCGCCATATGGTCTATTGCGGCTGCGAAATCAAGCTGATCCTGCTCTCCGTCAGTGGTACTTCGGCGCCGCAGCAAAATGGCAACCGGACTGGACCCGCGCGAAGAGGCTGACTAGCCTCCGTTCCATGCGCAATTTGCTCCTTGCCGCCGCTTTGCTGGCGGCCACCGCCACTATGGCGCCCGCCGCTAACCTCTCCCCCACCGAGACGCGCATCGCCGCCTCCGTCGACGCTTCGCGCGAGCGCGATATGGCCTTGCTGCAAAAGCTGGTGGACCAGAATAGCGGTACGCGTAATTTCGAAGGTGTGCGCGCGGTCGCCGCGATGATGCAAGCGGAGCTCGAGCCGCTCGGCTTCACCGTCCGCTGGGTGCCGATGCCCGAGACCGGTCGTGCCGGCCATCTCGTCGCCGAACATAAAGGCCGGGGAAAACATATCCTGCTGATCGGGCACATGGACACGGTATTCGAAAAGGACAGCCCGTTCCAAAAGATGGTCCGCCGCGGCGACACGGTTGAAGGCCCGGGCGTGTCGGACATGAAAGGCGGGCTGGTGATCATGACGTCGGCGCTGCGCGCGATGCAGGCGGCGGGCACGCTCAAACATGCCGATATCAGGATTGTGCTGTCGGGCGATGAGGAAAGCGCCGGCCATCCCGTGGCGCTCGCCCGCGCCGATATGATCGAGGCAGGCAAATGGGCCGACGCGGCGCTGGAATTCGAGGGGCTGGCGCAAGATAAAGGCCAGGATATCGGTTCGATCTCGCGTCGGGGATCGATCACCTGGACACTCACAACCACCGGTCACACCGGTCATTCGGCGGGCATCTTCAACCAGAGCGAGGGGTTCGGTGCCAATTACGAGCTGGCGCGGATCATCGACACCTTTCGGCGCGAGCTGCGCGAACCCAATTTGACTTACAGCGTCGGGATCATGCTCGGAGGCGTCACCGCGACGCCGTCCGCGACCACTGAAGAGGCGATCGGCGGCACCGCGCAGGGCAAGGCCAACATCATCGCCGGCCAGGCCTATGCCACCGGCGACATTCGCGCTTTGTCGAACGAGCAAGCGGCGCGGATCGAAGACAAGATGCGCGCGATCGTCGCGGATCACCTGCCCGGCACGGGTGGCGAGATCAGCTTCAGCGAAGGTTATCCCGCGATGGCCCCGACCGAGGGGAGTCGTGCGCTGCTCGGCCAGCTGAACGCAGTCAATCGCGCCCTCGGACTCGCCGAAATGGGTGAGCTCGATCCGATGCGACGTGGGGCAGGGGATATCGCCTTCGTAGCACCCTATACGAGCGGTCTGGTCGGGACCGGCGCCGCGGGCGACGGCGCGCACGCGATCGGCGAGACGGCAGATCTCACCAGCTTCCCGCGCCAGGAAAAGCGCGCCGCGATCCTGATGTCGCGGTTGAGCAAGCAGCGCTCGGCCAAGCCTTGATGACCCGGCCGGACGGCCGGCATGCAAACCATGCCCGTCGCCAATGGGAAACCGGGAGCAGATCCGAAATCGTCAGGTCGAGCGCTTCGCTGACGAGGTTGGCGAAGCCTCACCACCCGAGCGTAACCGCGCGCCCAGCGCTACCAGCGGCACGAGCGTGATCAGGAAGAAGAGGTGATACCAGAGCGGCAGGCGTGCCCCGATCCGGATATGCTCGGGAAGGAAAAGCGCCAACAGCACGGCGCCGATTACCCATGGCGCCCAGCGGCTCGCCGGCGCGATCGTGCGCGCGACCGCGCCCGCTGCAAGCGAGGCGACGACCGCCAAAGACAGGCGTGCGACTTTCATCGGCAAGGTGAAGGCGAGCGCTGGCTCGGCCGCGGCATAGCCTGGCAACGCAAGGCGCGAGCCAATATCCAGCACGGTTGCGACCACCGCCCACGCCACCAGCCCGCCGACTATGCCAAGGATCGTCCGCCCCATGATTGCCTCCTTCGACTTTCCTTTACGTCGAAATTATAATAGTTGGATTAAACTATGAAGGCAAGGCTTCTCATTCTGGGCATGCTGCATCGCGGCGATCTTCATCCTTATGAGATGAAGCGCCGATTCGAGGCGGCAATGGTTGGCTGTTATCTCGATGTGGACGTCGGGACGCTTTATTACGCCATCCGCCAACTCGAAAAGGAAGGCGGGATCGAGGCGGTCGCGCAGGAGCGCGTCGCACGCGGCGGCATGCGCACCATCTATCGCATCACAGCGGCAGGCCGGGCCGAGTTCCAGGAAGGCTTTTTCCGTCAGTTCGAGACGGATGGCGCCGTGCCGCAGACGCTCTATGGGGCCTTGCTCTTTCTGCAGTGCGTCGATCGCTTGCGCCTTGCCGGGGCGATCCGGGACAAGATCGCCCGACTCGACGATCTGATCGCCAAGCTCGGTCCGCTCCGCGAGACCCTGCCCGCGCCGCTCTCAACCGGCGGCGAATATCTTTTCCGCCACATCGAGCGACAAAGACTATTGGACCGCGAATGGCTCGCGGCACTCCTAGTCGAGATCGAGGGCGGCCCTTTGCGCGACGCCGGTCCCGCTCCATCCGCTACCTGATTGGCCGCAGGCCTCCCGATATCCATCCGAAACCTTGATCTGCGCCCTCAGTCAGCCCACATGGCGGGGATGCTTATCGAGACCGAAGCCACGCCCAATCCGGCGACCATGAAGTTCCTGCCGGGCCAACCGGTGATCGATGCCGGGCCGCCGCGCGACTTCGCCGATGCCGACGAGGCGCAGGCCTCGCCCTTGGCCGAAGCGCTGTTCGGGCTTGGCGATGTGGCAGGCGTCTTCTTCGGGCGCGATTTCATCGCGGTGACGGCGGGCGAGGGCGTGGACTGGCGCGATCTCAAGCCGCAGGTGCTGTCGCTTCTACTCGATCATTTCTCGTCGCAGGCGCCTTTGTTCAAGGCGGGAACTGCGGGCGACATTCATATCGAGGATTCGTCCGAGTTCGCCGAAAACCCCGAGGACGCCGATATCGTCGCGCAGATCAAGGAGTTGATCGATACGCGCGTGCGCCCGGCGGTGGCCAATGACGGTGGCGACATCGTCTATCGCGGCTTCGATCGCGGCATAGTCTATCTGGCGATGCACGGCGCCTGTTCTGGCTGCCCCTCTTCGACCGCGACGCTGAAGCAGGGCATCGAGCAATTGCTCAAACATTATGTGCCCGAGGTGACAGAGGTCCGCGCGGCCTGAAGGGCGAACAGGGGAAAACATGCTGCAGCCGCTGTCCGACGAAGCCCTCGATCGCGTCTTCCGTTCGGCTCGGACGTATAACGGCTATACCGACGCGCCCGTTTCCGAAGAGGAGTTGCGCGCGATATGGGACCTGCTCAAATGGGGTCCGACGTCCGCCAACCAGGAGCCGCTGCGCATCATCTGGTGCATGAGCCAGGACGCGAAGGACAAGCTTGCCCAATTCTGCTCCGCTCAAAACGCTCCCAAAGTGCGCAAGGCGCCCGTCACGGCGATCCTGGCGATGGATATGGAATTTTACGAACATCTGCCCCGGCTCTTTCCGCATACCGATGCGCGCGCCTGGTTCCTTGGTAATGAGGCATTGATCCAGGAATCGGCCTTTCGCAACGGGACGCTTCAGGGCGCTTATTTCATTATTGCCGCGCGTATGCTGGGGCTCGATACCGGGCCGATGTCCGGCTTCGACAATAAGAAAGTCGACGAGGCCTTCTTTGCCGGCACGACCTATAAATCCAATTTCATCGCGTCATTGGGCCATGGCGATCCGGCGAGCATTTTCGGCCGGCTGCCGCGGCTCGACTTCGATGAGGCGAACCAGATACTTTAGATCGGTATGACGATTTTGGTGATCGAGACGGCGACCGCCGCTTGCTCGGTGGCGCTGCTTGACGGCGACCGCATCCTTGCCGCGCGTCATGAGTTGGTCGGACGTGGCCACGCCGAGCGGCTGGTGCCGATGATCGGAGAACTGCTTGATGAAGCGGGCATGACGCGGGCTGATTTGATTCAGGTCGATTGCGGCCCGGGCAGCTTCACGGGTATTCGTGTCGGCCTGGCCGCGGCCCGCGCTTTGTCGCTCGCCTGGGGCGTTCCCGTTGCCGGCTTCAGCGCACTCGCACTGATCGCGGCGTCGGCCGAGGAGGATGTGGGCGTGGCTATAATTGGGGGGCATGGCGAATTGTTCGTTCAGCGCTTCACATATCCGCCGCTGGCCCCCGCCGACACCCTGCGATCCTTGCCGCCCGAGCAGGCCGCTATCGCGATTCCCGACGATCGGGTGCGCGGGTCGGGTGCGGCGGCGTTGATCGCGGCGCGCGGAGCGGGCCGCGCCGATGAGGTTTTTCCCAACGCGGCCAATGCGCGCCTGCTGCCCAGCGCGCTTGCCGCGCTGCCGCCGACGCCGATCTACGGTCGCGCACCCGATGCCAAGCTGCCGCAATGAATTTCACTCTCCGCGAAGGGAATGAGGGCGACATCGACGCGCTGATGGATGTCATGAACAGCGCGTTCGATCCATTGTTCGGGGAGGCTTGGAATACTGGCCAATGCCTCGGGATATTGTCGCTGCCTGACGTTTGGCTCACCTTCGCCGAGGAGGATGAACGTACCGTCGGCTTCGCGCTTAGCCGGCTGCTGATGGACGAGGCCGAATTATTGCTGCTCGCGGTGGAACCCGAGGCGCGTTGCCATGGCGTGGGCCGCGCGCTGATCGAGCGGACAATCGCAATCGCCGCGGACAAGGGCGCGCACCGCTTATTGCTTGAGGTTCGTGACGGCAATCAGGCGCGGGATCTCTATCATGATGCCGGCTTCCGCGAGATTGGCCGCCGTCGCGATTATTATCGCGGGCAGGACGGCGCCACGCGAGACGCTCTGACGCTGGCCCGGCCGATCGGAGATCCCTTTGGCTGACACTCTTCCAACCGCCCGGCAAAGCCGGTAGCATCGACAATATGACCCGTGCGATCGACGTCGAGGCACTTTGTGCCGACAAGGGCTTGCGCATCACCGAGCAGCGTAAAGTAATCGCGCGCGTGCTGTCGGAAGCGGAGGATCATCCCGACGTCGAGGCGTTGCATGCGCGCGCGTCGGCGATCGACCCGGGCATTTCGATCGCCACCGTCTATCGTACCGTACGGTTGTTCGAGGATGCTGGAATCCTGGAACGTCACGATTTCGGCGATGGTAGGGCGCGTTACGAGGCGGCGGCGGAGACGCATCACGACCATCTGATCGACGTCGAAACCGGCAAGGTGATCGAATTCGTCGATGCGGAGCTTGAGGCGCTGCAGAAGCGTATCGCGGAGAAACTGGGCTTCCGGCTCGTCGATCACCGGATGGAACTGTACGGCGTCTCGCTCGACCGGCAGGGCTGAGCGCGTTTCATGACTTTTCGCATGGTCGTGCGCGTGCTGGTCATGGCCGTGCTGCTTGTCGCTTATTTGCCGATTTATGGCGTCTTCAGGCTGTTCGGCGCGCAAATGGCGGTGGTCAGTTCTTATCTCGGTTGGGTAGCCTGGCTGCTTGGGCTGCGCATTTCCGTGAATGGAGTGCCAGAGAGGGGCAATGTTCTCTACGTCGCCAATCATGTCTCCTGGCTTGATATTCCCGCGCTCTGCGGCACGGTCGGTGCTCGCTTCATCGCGAAATCCGAGATTGCGGGCTGGTCGCTGATAGGCTGGCTCGCCAAGCTTGGCGGCAGCGTCTTCGTCCGCCGTCAGAATAGAAGCGAGGCGCGGGTCCAGGCCGATGCCGTCGCGGTGGCGCTGACCGAAGGCGTGCCAGTGGTCTTGTTTCCCGAGGCCGGCACCGGCGACGGCATCTCGCTATCTCCTTTTCGTCCCTCCCTGTTCGTGTCCGCCAATGAAGCGCGCGTGATCGTTCAACCGGTCGCGATCGATTATGGCGCGCGTCAGGCCGAGATCGCCTGGCCGGATGGCGCCGGATTTGCGAGCGAAATGAAGCGCATGCTCAACCGCCCGGCGCCGGTGCCGGTGACGCTGCATTTCCTTGAGCCACTGGATGGGGCGATGGTCGATCGCAAGCAACTCGCGAACCAAACCTACGCCGAAATTGCTGGAGCGTTGCGTCTGGCCACCCCGTGAGGCGGCCTACCCCCCGAACTTGATCCCGATCCAGAGCGTCCGCGGATTGGCCCGCTCGATCGTGCCGTCCGAAGCCACCGTCGCCTCGACCAGCGCATTGCTTACATTCTCGGCGCGCGCCTCGATGGACACGTTATGCCCGATCGGCACGGACGCGGTCAGGTCGAGCGTGGTGGCGTGCTTGTCGACCCGGCTATTCTGGTCGTCCTCGAATTGGTCGGACACATAGCGGACAGTGGCGGACATCGAGAGTCCCCACAAATCTTCGCGCCCCAGCGTGACCGAAAGCTGGTTCCTGGGTGTCTGCGCGGGCCTTAGCCCGTCCAGCGGGGTTGAAAGGCCGGATCCGCGCACGCGTGCGTCGACATAAGCGTAGGAGGCGGAAAGGCGCCATTCGCCGTTGGTGACATGGCCTTCCAGCTCGACGCCGTCGGAGCGGATCGCGTCGAGATTGCCGCGCTGGCGATAGACCCCGCCCGCGCCGACGAAGCCGACGCCGGGGAACGTGCCCGGCCCGGCGCCGAGCGTGATGTTGCCGATCGCATGATCGAGGACGTTGTGGAACAAGGTCCCGCTCAACTTGACGTTGGGGAATGGGCTCCAGTCGATTCCCCCGTCGATGCCTTTCAGCCTTTCGGGGGTGAGCCCGGGATTTGCCGCGGTCGCGTCGGCGCCGGCGCGGAAGGGCCGATACAGCTCGTTCAGCGTTGGCAGACGCCACCCGAGATAGGCTGCGGTGCGGACGTGCCAGTGGCGCGCAGGCCTCCACGACAGTCCGGCCCGCGCGGTCGTCTCGGTGCCGTCGCGGTTCGGATAGTCGGTGTCGGTGAGGATCGCGCTGTTTGCCAGCGTGCGCTCGCGCAGGCGTCCGTCGCTTATCCACCAATGGTCGATCCTGCCGCCGCCGGTCAGGATCAGCCGATCGTCGAGCGGCCAGCTCAGATCGGCGAAGGCGCCAGCAGTAGTGGTGCGTCCGCCCGCCTCGCGCTGTCGCGTCGGCTGGCCGGCGACATAGGTGAAATATTCGTCCGTCTCGCCCTCAGTATAGCGCGCATCGCCGCCCAGCCGGAGTTCGAGATTGCCCCCGATCGGTGGTCTGATCTCGAACCGGCCACCTATGCCGGTCGCGGGCACGTTGAACTGATCGAGCGTGGTGGTTGCCGCGGTGCGCCCGGCATTGGCGCTGGCAAATCCCGAGGTGAACTTGCGCAGTTGCAGATAGGTGAGCGCTTCGAATCCCCAGGCGCCACGCCCCACCAGCCGCAGGCTGGCATCGGCGCCGGTGTTCGTATTCTCCGTTCCGGGCAGGCCGCGTCCGCGTTCGTCGCGCAGCAGCAGCATATTGGCCTGAAGCTCGATCTCATCGCTGACGGGGAAAATAGCGCGCGCATCAACGCTTCCCTGACGATATGCCGCGCGCTGATCGATTGGCCCGCGCTGGCTGGACACGATCGGTATGAAGCCGTCGCCGCGCTGATAGCTTGCTGAAAGCGAGGCGAAACCGGCACCAGCGGTGCTCGACAGCGCCGCCTTGGCGTCGATCGATTTGCCGCTGCCGTAAGCGAGTGCCACAGTGGCCGGTCGCAGCACGTCGGGGCCGGCGCTGTCGATCTCGATCGTGCCGGCGAGCGCACCGGGGCCGTAAACGCCGCTACCGCCGCCACGGGTGACGCGGATCGCGCCCAGCCGTGACGGGTCGAAGGCGGTGAAAGTGACCCAGCCGCCAAACGGGTCAATCTGCGGCACGCCATCAAGAATGATCAGAGCGCGCGACGAGGCGTTGCCGCCCAATCCACGCAAAGTGGCGCCCTGGCTCGTCGGGTGCGCCGAACGCGAATCCGATCGACGGAATTGCGCGAAGCCCGCGACATCGCGCAGCACATCCTCCAGCCGGCCGCTGGCAGTGGAGGTCAGCCGGGCGCGATCGATCGTCACGACATCGTAGGCCGCGTTGCCAGCAACCTGGCCCAGCCCCTCGCCGGTGATGACGATCTCTGCGGGCGGGGCGGGCGGGGGCGGCGCGGGCATGAAGCTTCCTTAGCCGGGCGCTCCCGATTTTGGAGCGAATTCGCCGCGGACGTAACGAACTTGCGACGAGCTGAGCGCCGATGCAATCGCAGAGGCGCTCCATCGGCGTCCGAGGATCAGGCGGCGCGCTGCCTCAGTCTGGACTTGAGCAAGGCCGTCGCCTCCGCAGCGGGCACCGCTTTGCTGAACAGAAAACCCTGGATCGACGTCGCGCCTTGCTTCTGGAGGATGGCGAGCTGGCCCTGCTTCTCAACACCTTCGGCGGTCGTTTCCATGCCCAGTGCGCCGGCGAGATCGATGATCGCCTTCACGATCGCGGCCGCGCCAGGTCGCGATTGCAGCTCGCTCACGAACGAACGGTCGATCTTAATCTTGTCGAATGGGAAGCTCTGCAGATAGCTGAGCGACGAATAGCCGGTTCCGAAATCATCGAGCGCGATTCTGACCCCCAACCCGCGCAAGCTGTGCAGCAGCTGCAGCGTGCTTTCGGAGCGTTCGAGGAAGATCGATTCGGTAATCTCGATCTCCAGCCGGGCTGGTTGCAGCCCGCTATTTTGCAGGGCGTGCAGCACGACATGGCTGAGACCTGGCTGCTGAAACTGGATCGACGAGACGTTGACCGCCACGCGGACATGTTCGGGCCATTGGACGGCTTGGCGGCAGGCCTCCTGGATCACCCAGGCGCCGATCTGCACGATCAACCCGGTTTCCTCCGCGATCGGGATGAATTCGACCGGCGAGATATAGCCGCGCTGGGGGTGGTTCCAGCGTAGCAACGCCTCGAACCCGCCGACGCGATCGGCCGCGAGATAGAAGAGCGGCTGATAGTGCAACTCGAGCTCGCCGTTCATGAGCGCGTGGCGCAGATCGACCTCCAGCGTGCGGCGCGCCTGGGCGAATGCGTTCATCGATTCCTCGAAGAAGCGATAGGTGCCGCGCCCGGCTTCCTTGGCCTTGTAAAGCGCAAGCTCCGCGCTGCGCAGAAGAGTGTTGCTGTTGGCACCGTCCGCAGGCGCGATCGCGATGCCGATGCTGGCCTTATTTTCCAAGGCATGTTCGCCGACGTGGATCGGCGCCTCGACCGCCGCGAGCGCGCGACGCGCCAGTTCATCGATGGTGGCGGTTTCGCCACCGAATGATTTCACCAGCACGAACTCGTCGCCGCCAAGACGTGCAACGAATACGTCACCCAATTCCTCTCCCAGCCGCGCCGCGATCCGGCGCAACAATTCGTCCCCGGTGGGATGGCCGAGCGTGTCGTTGACTCCCTTGAAATTGTCGAGGTCCATGCAAAGCAAGGCCACCTGGCCGCCGCGCCGTGCGATCAGCCGCAATTGATGGTCGATATGCTGGTTGAAGTTGGCGCGGTTGGGCAGGCTGGTCAGCAGATCGTTGAAGGCGAGATGCGTGATGCGTTTCTCGCGCTCGACGATATCCGACGACATGCGGTTGAATGTCGCGGCGAGCCGGCCGAGTTCGTCCTGGCTACTGACAGGCACGCTCGCCAGCTGCCCGTCTGCGAGCTTGCCGGCAGCCGCGTCGAGCAGCGAGAGCGGCAGCGTGATCGATCGCGCCATGCGCCAGGTCGCGAACACGACCAGCCCCAGTCCCAATATGCCGATCACCACGATTGCGAGTTCGAGCGGCCGGTAGGGGATGAGCGCGAGGCGCATCGGATATTGGAGCAGCAGCACCGCGGGCGGCGCGCCGGGAACGGTCGGCAGCGGCTTGGCGAGTGCGATCGACGGGCCTTCGGGCCCTTCAATGTCCCCCGATTGGCCCGCGCGACGCCAGTTGGCCTCGACGAAGCGGCTTACCGAAGGGTCGGCGGCCTTGGCATGTTCATCCGCGCCGCCCCAGCTGCCGTCCTCACGGCGCATATAGACGGCGGCGCTGAGTGGTATCGCCGACAGCCGCTCGAGCACGCCCATCTCATGCCGATCGAGCTCGGCTGCGAACACAACCCACCCAGTGAGCGCGGGCGCCATGATCGGCGCCGCGACGATCTTGTGCGCCTGTCCGCCCAGATTGGCGACGCCGGCGGTCACCCCTTCGTCGAGACGGGTGGATAAGGCGGATGCCTCCTTGGCTTCGCGCGGATCGGTGAGCCCGGTGACATTGCCGTCGACATCGACAATGAAGGCGGTGCTCAGCCCGACGCGGTGGCGCAGGTTAAGCAAGGCAGACTCGATCGTGCGGCGATCGTGCGTCGCCACCGCCGCGCGGAATCCGAAGTCGCGCGCGAGCAGGCCGGCGGCAGCGCGCAACTGGCTGGTCTGCTGGTCCCACAGTCGGTCGAACACCGTCCCGTTGGCGATCAGTTCCTGGCGCACCAGGGCCTTGGAATTATGCGCGACCATTCCAAAGAGGAGGCCGCCGATGCACAGCATCGCGATCGCGAACAGGCCGGCATAAAGTACTGCCAGCCGTGTCCGCAGCTGGCGGAATGCAAAGGCGCGTCGAAGCCGCATCAATAGCCCGATCCCGGATCGCGCGGCGGGGTACGCATCGGGGTTATGAAGCGTTCGACATGTGTGGCGGAATCGGAAAGCGTGACAGTTCGCGCCAGGCTGTTTCCGGGTGCGCGCAGATAGGGATGCCAGACGGATACCGTCACCGCGCCTGCGGGAATGCCGCGCAATAGGACAATACCATTGGCGTCGGCGGTCTTCGCCCACGGCGTGTCGACCACGTCGATATAGGCGATCATATTGTCGTGAATGTTGCAGCCGAGCGGCACGATACCCGCCTTGTCGAACAGGACCGATTGGTTTTGTTGCCGGCTCGCGAGCTTGAGTTCAAATTTCCGGGCTGGCGAGAAAGAATAGACATGATGCCGCACCGGATCGTGGTTCATGAACATCACGCTCGCGCCGATCGGCACCGTCGTCACGAATGGATGGAATTGGATGTCCTGCTGATCGATCGCATAGCTCGCGCCTGGCCGCGGTCGGGGCGTCGGCTGCCCGATCATGTGGACCGCGACGACTGCGCCGGGGATGGGAGCACCGTTGGCGGCCCGCACCTGCACCTCAAGATCGGCGGCGCGCGCATGAGAGGGCAGCGCGATTGCGCACCAAATGGCGAGGATGGTCGCAGTCCGAGCAGGGGCATCGCACATGCGGTGATTGCTATCACGAAAAACTAAGTAAAACCTAACGTCGGAGGAGACTTCGCTCAGTCCCCGACAACACCGCGCAGGCGCAAGGTCAGTCGCAGAATATTCTGGTGCTGCCGCGGCGCCACGCTTTCGCGCAACCGGGCATCACGGCGGCTGTCGATGCGGAGCGCTTCCGCCAGGACGGTTGCATAGCGGAAAAGCGGCCAACGCGCGGCCGCGGTGGCGGCCCAGCCGGTTTCATCATCGTCACCGTGCACGGCGCTGCCCCGGTTGCGGGTGTCGAACGCTTCGATCCGCCCTGAAACCGTGCCCGTGACCGCACCCATCGTGACCTTTCGCGTGGCGAGCAGAAAGGCGGAGCGATAGCGCATGTCGACCCAGCGTCGCGTGCCGGGGCCGAAGGTGAAGCCCATGATGGTGGTGCCGTCGACAGCCTGAGCAACCAGACGCGTGCGCGGATCGATATCCAGGATCGCGCCGAGATGATCGAACCGCGTGCGCCAGCCCCATTGCAAGCCGTCATCGAATGCGGTGGGATCGCCGCGATTGTCGTAATGGAAATATTGCAGCTCGAACGGACCGGGCGGCGCCCAGGCGAGCTTGGCGTACCAGCCCGCATGGTGATCGAGATCGATCATCGGCCGCGTCTTGGGCGCTTGAGCGTCACGCATGAAGGCATTGGTGACGGGCAGCGGTTGATAGCTGAACAGGGTCGCTTTCTCATCATGCAGCGCCCAGCCGCGAAAGGTGAGCAATGTGCCCGACGTGTCGTTGAGCCCGAACGCGGCTGCGGTCAGCGAAAGGCGATGCTCTCCGATCATCGTAGTGAAGCCGGCCTCAACGCCCGCAACCTTAACCTCCTCGCCGATCCAGCTGTTGATGGCCGAGGGTGTTATCGTGTCGTTGACCCGCCACTCGCCGCCGCCATGCTCCAGGCTGACTGGGGGCCAGAAGATCCCCGCGCGTAGGTTCACGCGCACCCCGCCGAGCGGCAATGGCCGCCAGCGCAAATAAGCCTCGTTCAGGTCGATCGTCTTGTGCTGGCCCTGCTGGGCGACTGCGGACACCAGGCCGCTCAGCGACCAGCCGAATTCGGGCTGAAGCACAACGCCCATTTCGGTCACATAAGGGCGAACGCGCAGTGACTTGCCGTCAGGATTGCCGAACCTGGCTTTGCCGGTGCCGCCATCGTCGAGCCACGCGCGCGGCGCGTCGGCGGCGGCCAAGTCCAGATTAGCATAGACCGTGAGCAAACCCTTTTCAGGCGCGTCGGCCGCAAATGCCGGGCAGGCCAGCACGCACAAACCCGCACCGGCTACCAGAATGGCGCGCCATCTCGATCCGCTAACAGACGGTACCCGACCCATTTGGCCGCCTTGCCCCAATATGGTTAAGGCAGGTTTAGCATGGAACGTGCTGATGCCCAGCAGTGGCCGATCCGGCCTGATCAGCGACGCACGTCCAATCCGCCTTCGCGGAAAGCCGCGAGATCGCGGCGGGTGAAGAGGCTCGCGTCGCCAGGCAGGCTATGCTTGAGCGCGGCTAATGCGAGTCCGGTGCGCGCGACCTCCTCGAGCGGCTGCGCCTCGATCAGACCGTGCAATATGCCGGCCGCGAAACTGTCGCCCGCGCCGATCCGGTCGACGATGCCGGACAGCGCTATCTCCTCGGTCTGGAAACCGCGCTCGGGCGTATCGACGCGCGCCGACAAAAGGTGGCGGTCGCTATCTTCCACATGACGCGCGGTCGAGGCCATCAGCCTGAGCTTGGGAAAAGCCTTGAATGCGGCTTCGGCCGCTTCGCGCCTGCGATCTTCTCCATCCGTGGAAAAATCGCGGCCAAGCAGCAGCGCGATGTCGCGGTGGTTGCCGAACAATATGTCGGCTTGCGCGACCAGCGCCAAAAGTGTCTTGCGCGGCTTGCCGTCCCAGGCTTCCCATAATTTGCCGCGCCAATTGCCATCGAAGGAGATCGGGACGCCCCGGCTGCTCGCCGCCTCGGCTGCGGCTAGTGCGGCTTTGGTGCCGTTCGGCCCGAGCGCCGGGGTAATACCGGACAAATGGAGACGGCCCGCGCCATCGAGCAGGCTGGCCCAATCCCAACTCTCCGCCGGCGTCTCCGCGAAAGCGGAGCAACCCCGGTCGTATATCACCTCGGTCGCGCGCAGGCCGGCACCGGGCGTCGCGAAATAGAGGCCCATCCGCCCAGGACGGCGCTGGATAAGCTTTGTGTCGACGCCTTGCGCGCGCAACGCCTGCACGGCGGCATCGCCGAGCGGCGTGTCGGGAACGGCGCTTACCATCCGGCTCGGATGATCGAGCCGGGCGAGGCCGGTCGCGACATTGGCCTCCGCTCCCGCGACCCACATGTCGAGCCGGGCGGATTGCAGCAGCAATTCGCGGTTTGGCGGGGACAGGCGCAATATGATCTCACCGAAGAAGACGATCGGCTTGGTGGATTTCATTGTGCGAAAGCGCCCTTCACTTATGTCCGTCCCTTCTTAGGCGCGCCTGGGCAGGATCGGCAAATGGCTCGATTGCCATGGAGCCAATCCAGAACAAGATGTCTCGGCATTCCCTGCATGGCTTTGGAGTCTCTGCTAAGGTGACGGAGCATCGCGCGGTCAGATGCCTCGCTGGGCGCGTACCGTTCGCGTCAGTTCGGCCAAAAGATCATAGCCGTCCCACAAGAGATCGAACTTGAGCGCGCTTCCGATCGGCACCAGTCGGGCAACACCGCGAACTGCAGCCTGTCTGGCCAGCTCCTCGAACAGTTCCGGCTCGAGGCCAAACCAACTCAGCGTCTGGTCACGCTCCGTCAGCGTCTCGGCAATGCCGGCAACCGACTCGACCGCGCGGACGCTCAGAAACCCCCCCCCGATGGAAAGCCCGCGTTGCTCCCCCGGCGCGAGTTCTACGACGGTCATCTCATTGGACAGCCGGCGCGCACTGACGCCGGCGCCAGCCGCAGCGATGGCGCAACTTGCGGCAAATTTTGCGACTCCATGGGAAGGGTCGGTCGACGGCGATTGGCGCGCCAGCGCGTCTACCGCCTCCATCAGCCGGTAAACCGCGTCGGCGCCATCGCGCATCCCGAGCACGTGCACGGTATGGGGCGACGAACATGCGCGCTGATCGAACAGCCGCACGTCGTCGTGAATCTGCTTGGCGAGCCGCTCGAGCCCGACGCCGTCGAGTTTGGCGACGGCCGCGGCCGACAGCACGGCATGTGAATAACGGTCGCCGAACATCAAAGATTTCCCGCCCGGGCGAAGCGGATAACGTTGGAACAGGTTGACCTTCTCGTCGCCACCCCAGACCAGACGGCAATCGCTGATTGCCGACAGTCGCTCGCTGATATTTGCTGCATCGCGCGGATAGGTGATGAAAACGTCCTCGAATTGCCCGGCGCCGAGCAACGACATCAGCGGGTCCAGCAGGCCTTCGATCGTGGGCGACATATGTTCGGGCAGCCGCACCACGTTGATGTTCCCGCAAGCAAACGCAACCGCCCACGAATAAAGGAATAACGTATCCACATTTTGCGGCGGCAGGTGGAAGACAATGCCCCGCGCCGTCGCAATACTCTGGGGATGCGCCCGCGCGCCGAAGTCCGCGGCCATTCTGCGGACCGCGGCCTTTCTGAGCCAGAAGGCGAGGGCGAGGACCGGGGCTGAGCCCGACCACCTGGGATCGGTCTGGAGCTGATGGGCATATCGGCCCAGCAGCTGGATCCGCTCCGCGCTGAACGGCGCACAGAAGGGGAGGCGCGCGCGCTCCATCCGCTCTGATATCCACGCCAAAGGACGGGGCTCGAAAGCGCCATCGCCCCGGTACAGCCGAACGATCGGGTTCTCAGGCGGCTGCGGCAACATCGCTACACCCCCGTAATTCCGCCTTGGGCAGGCGCCCGTGGATCAGCAATGCCTTGCCCATCCAGCCGTCGGTGCCGGAATCGATCGCGACGATTTCCCCCAGATCCTCCGTCAGGATGGCATGGCCCGGATAGGATCGAGGCAGCAGCGAAACCAATTCGATGAGCCCCTTCTCCCTCGGCGGGAGCGGCTGCCAGGTCACCGGATCGCGGATGATCACGTCGGTGAAATTAGGAGCATAGAGATAGCCGTCGGAACCCTCCAGAAATATGGACCCGATCTGCTCGACCATGCCGTAGAAATTATGGATGCGGCTCAGGCCGAACCTTTGACTAAGCGCCTGCCGGAAGATGCTGTTGGGCACCTTGCGCTCCTCCAGCTGCTTCCAGCCTCCGGAATGGATCAGGATAGCGTTCGAAAGGTCCAGCTCTCCATCCGCAAAGGCTTCGTACAGCTTGGTCCAGACCAGAAAGGTGAAGCCGAACAGCATAATCGGCCGCCCGGCATTGGCGCTTATGAACGAGCGGATGACATCGACGTCGGGTGCAAGACCCTCATCGAGCGCGAACGTCGGGCGCGCGCCGAACTTCATCATCCCGAGCACGCCCGCGCCGCGCGCGGTCATGTCCGCAGGATCCGATATCACCTTTTTCGTGTCGATCAGCAGCATCGGCATCCGGCTTTCGCCGAGCACGGCCTTCATCGTCGCCACCAGCGCACGCGACTGGCGCTGGGACGTTTCCGGATCGACAAAAATGCGGCTGCGCGCCTGTCCCGTCGTCCCGCTCGATTTGAGCATTATGCCGTCTTCGCCGCTCGAGCGAAGGTCGATCTGCTTGAACAAGGAAACCGGCAGGAAGGGCATCTCCTCGACGCAATCGGACCGGTCGCGGCCTGTCCAGACCCGATCAAGGATGCGGGCATAGGCGTCGCAGCGTTCGCGATGGTGCCGCGTCAGCTCCTGCAGTTCCGGCAGCATCAGCGCCTCGCGTTCGCGCTGCGGCACGGTGAATGCAGGGCGGGCAATCAGATCCTCGAAGCTCATCCGATCAGCACCTTAAGCTGCTGATAGTCGATCTTGCCCGATGCATGGCGCGGGATCGATTCGATGGCGTGGATCTGAAAACTCGACGCAGGGAGCGCATAGCCGATCGCCAGATCGCGGAGGGGCGGTTTGAGGTCCTCGGGGCCAGCATGGAAGACATGGATCTTCTCGTCTCCGGGGAGCAATGCCACGTCGCCATGCGCTGCCAGCTTCGCGGCAAGATCGTCCAGGCTCAGGCGCAGTCCACCAATCTTCGCAAACCCCTGGTTGCGGCCCTTGAGCGTGAGAATGCCGCTTTCGTCCACCACACCGCGATCTCCGGTCGCGATGGATGGCAGCGGCGTGTCGGGTTCGATCAGATCGCTGCGGCTGACGGCATAACCGGCCATGAGATTGGGGCCGCTATAATGGACAGCGCCTTCCTCTCCCGGGGACAATTCTCCACCTTCCTCGTCCAGAATATGGATGTGCCCTCCGCGCAGCGCGCGGCCGACGCTTTCCGGATATGCGGGAAAATCATCATGATCGAGCGTGCTGATACGCGGTGCCGCCTCGGTCTGCCCATACATCACGTAGAAACGGCCGCCGCGCGCGCAGACAGCCTCATGGATGCGCTGACGCACCGGCACCGCCAGCGCTCCCCCGGCCTGCGTGAATGTCGTGACACATGGCGGAACCAGCGACTTCAGCGCCCCACGCGCGAGGAAGGCGTAATGGAATGGCACGCCGGGCAGGTGGGTGGCCCCCGCTTCCGCGACTTGCGTCCAGAATTCGGGCTGGGTGAACGCGCCATCGATCAGGTGCGCGGCGGCACCGGCTTCGAGATGCGAGGTCAGCACCGACAGGCCATAGGAATATTGCAGCGGAAGGTGGACCAGGCCGACGTCGCTCTCATTCAGACGAAGCGCTTCGACAATCTGGCGCGCATTCTCAATCACCGCGTCGAGCGACAGCCGGACCAGCTTGCTCGACCCGGTCGTGCCAGACGTCGAAAGCAGAAGGCCGGGGGCGGGATGTACGGCCGGGGCCCCATGCTGGACGAGCTTGAGGCCGGCATCGTCCGCCACCGCCTCCGGCACGAAGGTGTCGGCAAGGCCGCTGCCGTTGCTCAGAATAACCTGATAGCCCGCCGCCCATCCGCCGAGCAGCGCCGCGACCGAAGGCGCGCTCTGCCTCGCTTGCAACAAAAGCACTCCGGAAGGCCGATGTGCCCGCAGCCGCGCGCAAACCGCCGCGGCCTCGGCAACCAGCCTGTCGTAGGACCAGCTATTACGGGCGGAATCGCTCACCGCACGGCGCTCGCCGCCCGCGCCGCCGCCGCCCGCGGCCGCCGCGATCAAACCTGCAAGACCTGGGCTGGCGGCTTGCGCCATGGCTCAGACGACCATGCCGCCGTCAACCCCAACAACCTGGCCGGTGACATAGCGCGAGAGATCGGAGGCGAGGAAAAGCACCGCATCGGCAACCTCCTCGGGTAAGCCGGGCCGCTGCATGGCGATTGCGGATACTCGTCGCGCAATCAACTCTTCCGATAGATTGCGGGTCATGTCGGTCGCGATAAAACCCGGGGCCACGACGTTCACGCGGATGCCGCTCGGGGCGAGCTCCTTGGCGGCGGCCAGCGAGGCACCGACCAGCCCGGCCTTGGACGCAGCATAAGCCATCACGCCAGGCGCGCCGCGCACACCCATGATCGAACTGAGGTTGATGATCGAGCCGCTCTTGGTGCGCATCATCAGCCGCGCGGCCATCTGTATCGCGGCTAATGCGCCTTCCAGATTGACCTGCAGGGTGTGTTGCACCGTCTCGTCAGGCGTCATGCCGATCAGGCCTTCCGTCAGGACACCAGCATTGTTGACGAGGATGTCGAGCCGCTTGGCGGCGCCGAACGCATCCTTGACCATCCGCCTTGCCTCTTCGGCGCTCGCGAGGTCGGCAACCACCGTCGAGCAGGCTCCGCCCAGAGCCTTCACCTCCGCCTCTACCGCGGACAGGGCTTCGCTCTGCTCGCGGCCGTGCAGAACCACATGTGCGCCCGCCGCCGCCAGCCGCAGCGCGATCGCGCGGCCGATGCCGCGCGACGAGCCGGTTACGAGCGCGACGCGCCCGGCGAGATCGATCTCAATCGACATGTCGAGCGACGATCTCGGCGCTTTTGTCGAAGCTGCTCATGTCGATGATGTCGTCCGTCTCGAGCATGATGTCGAACTCGGCCTCGATCGCCGCCACCAGCGACATATGGCCGAGCGACGTCCACGCGGGATATTCATTGTAGCGCAGGTTTGCCCAGTCGACCTCGTCAGGAATGTCAAAGGAATTGCGGAACACAGCCTTCAGCTTGTCGATGTCCATCGGTCACTTTCTCGGTGCACGCGCTGCCGCGCGCTGCTTCTGGAAGGGCAAGAAATAATAAGGATAGTGGCTGTCCGCCCGCTTTCTCAGAAAATCTATATGGGCGCGCCCCTCTACCATCTCGAGAGAAATTCCCGAGGCCTGATATTCCCGCAACACGCCTGCACGACGCAGATCGGCGGCCAGCCTGCGCTCGGCATAGTTCATGGCCCAACGCGGCAGGCGTTCCGCGACCATCTTTTCCACAAGCGATCCGTCCGGCCGCACGATCTCGAAACGCCGCTTCCGATACCAGCCGAGCCGCGTCCAATTGTCCGGGAAGCTATCCTCCGCGACATGGTTCATGGTCAGACTATGCGGCAAGTCTATACCCAGCCCGACGATCTTGGCGTTACGTTCGTAACAATAGAACCAGGCGGATTGGCGTCCGCATGGATAGATCAGTTCGCCATCGAGCTCTGTCGCGAACATCCGGTCCGCATGCGCGCCGAGCGCGACCAGGCTGTTGATCGGCAGCGCGCTCCGCCGCGCGCCCGGGCTTCGCATCAAGGCATGCGGCAACAGCCCGGTCCAGATCGGCGTGCGTTTGGGATCATAACGCAGCGTGAGGGTACTGACGTCTGCGGTCATACGCTCCACGCCCTTCGGCTCGTCCGCGAACAGAGGGTAAGCGGGCATGACCAATGTACCTTCCGGCCCCACCAGCTCCGCCAACGCGGCATTCACCTCCGCCGGTCGCGCACCGATCTTATGAAGCAGGTCCAGGTCCGAATGGACGATCAGGATATCGCCGCGGCCGACCCCCGCTTCCGCCAGCGTTGCTATGATGGCTTGCAAGGCGCCGGGCACTTTCTCAGCCGGGGCCGACCCGCCGCCGCGCGTCAGCCTGGATAGCGCCGATCGGACGGCCGGCAGCCGCCAATAAGCGGTGCGGATGGCCACCTCCAGCCATGGATTCATGGCCATGACGCTGTTCAACATTAAACCCTGCCACCCCCGGGAAGCGCCGGGTTATCGTTTGGCTGACCCGCTTGCGCAAGACCGGCGGCCTCGGTTGGGGCTATGAGCACTTGAACAGAAGACAGTGTCCATCATCCCGCTCAACTGCGACGCCATAAGCGTAGAAGCGATCCGCGGGTGCGCTTCCGTTGCAGAAGCGGAAGGTTCCAAACTGGGCCAGCCGCATTGGCCAGCTGTCTTTGCGGGCGCGATGGATCAGCGCCAGGTCGCTCCCATCATAGGCGTATATGGCGGCGTCTTGCCCCATTATTCCCGGGCCCGGTTGGCGCTCGAATATGTCGCGCAACCGCTTGCCGGTCAGTTCGCCAGGCTCGACCGTGGTTGAGAAGAGAACGCGGGACGCGTCCGCATAGGCATAGATCGAACTCCCGAGGATCGGCGCCAGATCCTGCGCCGTGCCGCCGCTCAGCCGTCGCAGATGATTGGCTTCGAACTGGCTGTCGGTCGCAAACACGATCTCGCCGTTCGGCGCCTGCCACAGCCAGCATGCCCGCACGCCCTGATTGCCGCGGGCTATCGGTTCCAGCAGGCTCAGATCGGGGTTGCTGCGCCAGATGCCGGCCGCGTCGCCAAAGTCCCCCGTCAGCACGAATACGGCCCCATCGGGGGTCTGGACGATGTTGTGGACATGGTCGACCATGCCGGCGGGGAAGGTCGCGGCGACCTGCCACTCCGCATGTTCCGCTGTGCCGCGCCGCCAAAGCCGCACGGGGCGGCCGTCGAATGCGGTGACATAATCGCCGAAGCAGATTGTACGGCCCCCGGAGTCCGGATCGACGATCTCGGACAGGTTTAGAACACGCCCTCCGCCTTCGATATGAAGATCGACATGGCATTCGCCTGTGGTCAGCGAGACGCGATAGAGTGTGTCGCGCATCGCGATCAGCAGCCAGTCGTCCTGGATCGGCGCCGCCGCATCGATGCCGACGCGAAAAATCCGCGCGGCGAGACGGCCCGGCAGCCGGGCGGCAGCCGTTTGCAACGGCAGCGCGCAGATTGGCCGGATATCTCCCAGTTCATGGTTCGCTCGGTATAATTTGCGGCCCTTGAACAGGATGATGCCGTCGGACTGGCAGTAAACCGGCTGATACCCGGCAAGGCTGTAGTGGAGACTGTAACTCATACGGCGTGATCGCCCCCTCCGGCCTACTGTCCTTTAGTCGTGGTTGGCGGCCGAGACCAAGGCGAAACGCCATGCTCGCGAACGGGTGCTTGCCGATCTGGAGGCAGGATCGGTCAGCCGGCCACAATGTGCGTCCGTGGGCGAAGCGCGTTAGGGCCGATGCGTCGTGAAGCCGGATTATCCGCGACGATCGACAAATCGCTTCCGCTCATCGTCGGACCATGGCACTTCCCGGTAACTTTGGAGTCGCCGCTAAGTGACGGAGCATAGCGCGGGAATCCTATTATACCGTCGGGCCCCGAACGGGCTCGAGGTGCTGCTTGTCCATCCGGGCGGCCCCTTCTGGCAAAGGCGCGACGCTGGCGCCTGGCAGATTCCGAAGGGAAAGATCGACGAGGGTGAGGAATTGCTCGCCGCTGCCCTGCGCGAATTCCAGGAGGAATTGGGCGTGGCGCTCGAAGGTGAGGCGCAGCCGATGAGCCGAATTCGCCAGGCGTCCGGCAAATGGGTCGATACGTTCGCGATCGAGGGCGATCTCGATGCCGATGCGATCGTCAGCGCGACGTTCGAGATGGAATGGCCGCCCCGATCAGGAATGATGCGCAGCTTTCCGGAGGTTGACCGCGCTCGCTGGTTCACGATGCGCGAGGCGCGCGACAAGATGCTCGTCAGCCAGCTGCCTTTGCTCGACGAACTCGTGACGGTGTTGGGCTAGAGCGGCAGGGTGTAAGCGCATGCTGGCAATCTGTTCGCCGGCGGGCAGAGCTTTCCCCACCGCATTAGCTGCCAGGCGTCAGTACCAACAGCGAAACGCCCTGGCGCGGCAGGCTGAAATCCAAACCGGCACGGCCATGCGAAACCTCGATCTTGCCCGGCGCGTCTGCGAGCGGGACGAGGTCGGCCGCCTTCAGCAGTTCGGCGCGCTGGCTGTCGCTGGGCGCAATCGGCGATCCCATCGCCAGCCATGCCGCATAACTGTTCGAATGGGTCTGATCGATCCGATAGTGGGTTAGCACCGCCCCCCGCGCGAAAGCAGGCGGCAAGTCTTTAATGTCGAGGTGAACCCTGGCGACAGGCCCTGCCAGATCATCGTCATGATAATGCCAGACGAGGATCGAGAGCTTGCCTTTGTCGATCGTCGCGACGCTTCCGACATCGGGCTCGCCGCGCACGCCATTGTCCATTACGTCATCAAGCGGCCGCTGATGATCCGAGACCGCCGTCACGTAATTGCCGCCCATCTTCGCGAACATTTTGAACGTGTTGATCACCGGGAGATCGATTCCCGCCGAGGTGAGCTGGCGGAATCCCGCGAAATAGGGCTGGTCCTCGAACTCAAATGCCCAGGTCAGCACGCCTTCCAGCTTGAGGTGTCGGCGGTCGGCGAGGGCCTGTAGTCGCGGAAAGGTGGCAGCGGTGTAGCTCGAATACATCGTGCCGTTGCGATAGGCGTTCGCTGGGCCCTGGCATGCCGCGCACCCTTCGGGGTCGGATTCGCCGATGATGATCGGCTTGCTACGAAACACAGGATCCGTAGCGATTTGCGCGAATTCATGGTCGGCGACCTTGAGGTGCGTCGCGATGCCCATGCGGACAAATCCTTTGCCATTCCCCTCCGCGATGAATTTTGGGCTTCCCTTGGCATGGAAGGACAGGAAATCGTCGGGCGTGCCGGCTTGCCGCACATGATCCATGAAGGCGGTGAGGAAAGTGTCGTTCATGCCGGCGATGTCGGGACCCCCGACGCGGGCTTCCGGTAATGCGCGCCGCACCCCGTGGACCGCGGCATCGTGCAGCCTGAAGAAGTCGTCGGGTGTGCCGCCCCAATAGGCGCCCGCCAGATTGGCCTCGTTCCAGGTTTCGAAATACCAGGTCGCGACTTCATCGCGGCCATAACGGTCCACGCAATGGCGCACCCACTGGAAGATCAGCTCCTCCCATTTGGCGTAATCCTTGGGCGGATAAGCCCAGCCGGTCCTCAGGTTGCCGCTGCCCGGCCGGAAATTATGCTGGTAAGGCTGCGGGTGGGTGGAGAGAGCCTCTGGCATGAAGCCCATCTCGACATAAGGCTTCACGCCGTGCGCGCGATACGTATCGAAAATGTGATCGACGATCGTCCAATTGTACAGGGCCCGCCCGTCCGCGGTCTCCGTATAGACGTTCGTCGATCCCCATTTTAATGCGGGCGTACCATCGCCGGACGTGAGCAGATTGTGTGCGCGGAAATAGATCCGGTCTGGCGCGAGGCTGCCGAGCGTGGCCAGCGTGGTACGTCCATCCTTCATCGTCGCATAATTGGGTTCGTCCGCGCCGAAGAAGCGCCACACCGGGTTGACGACACCCTGGGCGCGCGCCGCATCGACGCTGACCGTCACAGGAAACGAAGCATCCTGGGCTCGTCCCGGTGCCAAAGGAAGCACGACCAGGAATGCGAGCAGCGCTGCGGCGATTCTCATGACCGTTCTTCCTTCCGGTTCGGATGCGCTCTGAGGCGAAACTCTATGGATAGGAGCAGTATGTTCCGCAGAAAAGCGGCCACGCGAAGCCACTGCGGGAGCGCCGCGCGAAAAGCCGGAAAAAACGGAGTGGCTCCCCTCTGTGTGAGATATTCGAACTTCCTTTCGGGAGAGCGCCAAGGAAGTCCGTTGTTGCTATCCGGCTATCGGCTCACAGGCCGGCGCCCGATCGAGGCAGCGATCAACCACGCGGCGCCTGAAAGCGACGTCGCGATGAATAGAGCCAGCCATATGGTGCGGTGATCAGGGGCCCAGAATGGCAATGTCTTCAGGAAGAGGCTTGGCACATGCACGAGGAGAACGAAGCTGCTCATCATCAGAGCTTCGAGCCTGGCCCCAAGCCTTGCCTGGACCCCACTCAAAATGGCGAGGCCCGCGCAAAGATGGCCGAAGCCGGTCACGTAAGCCAGAAACAGCCTGCCGGGTATCCAGCCCGGAATAAACGCGGCGGTGCCGGCGCTGTACACGATATGCGAAGCCGCGAACTCAAAACAGCAGACCGCGAACACTATCTGCGCCAGCCGTGTTCCGCGTCCATTTGTAAGGAAACGAAAGTTCGGCGCATATGCCGGGTCGCTCAGGAGCACGAGCGCACCGCTCAGAAGGACGCCGACCTCAAAAAACGGTAGCCAGGTGAACACGACAGCCGGAGCCTTCAAGACCACCGGAGGCTGCAGGACCACCAACCACACTAGCAGATCGGCAACCAGCACCAGTGCCGCAACCTTGCGCGTTCGGGCAAACATCAGCGCGAGCCCGCACGCCACGAGCACGATTGCCGGAATGAAGGCCAACGGGAGCCTCGGTACCCATGCGGGCACCGGTTCATATTGCCAGAGGAAGTCCCGCATGATCAGGCACAACCCACCCAAGGCGACCCAGCCGGCCGAGAATAGGGCAAGCCCAATCCGCCTGATGTTCAATGCCCTCACTGCGTCCTCCATCGTGGAATTACTTTTCGACCCGTGACGTTCGCGACCGTTGATGATTCTCAATCGGGCATTCGGATCGGGCCGGATCGGGTCCGTGGTGCTACAGCCCTCCCAATCCTTGCTGAAGTCGTGCCGCGCAAACGGGGGAGGGCGGCTTCGCCTGGAGGCGATCCTGAGCGGCGATTTTCGGAAGGGCAGCCGAAATGGCACGCGTCAGCCGTCACGTACGCCGATCATCCGCGACCCAGTTCAGCTCCCAGGTTTTGCCTCCGTCTGCGGAATAAGCTTGCTCAAAATGACAATTGTTCCGTCCGCGGGGCTCGACAATGAAACGCACGAGAATGGCCCGTCCATCCAGCATCTCCTGGTCGTAGAATTCGCCGGTGCCGTGTTGGAAACTGCCTACCGTGGGAGTGCTGATCTCCCCTACGGCGCTATTGACGAAATTCAGACTCCATTGGCGCGCGGTCGGATTGTAGAGCCTGAGCGAGGCGCCTTCGATGCGGCCCTTTGGGCCGCTGACTTCAAGTTCCACAAGATTGGCGCGGCCGGCCCACACCGGGCGAATGACTGAGGTACCGTCATAGTCCGCCCACACATCGGATCCCGTCAGTGGGTGCAGCAGACGACGAACGTGAGTGTGCCATTTGCCGATTTCGAAATCGAAATCGTGCGCTCCGTCCCGAACCTCGGATGCATAAACAACGTCGGCGACGAGCGCTCCGAAGAGTAGCGCGGCCATGGCCGACCAACGCACATGGACCATCATCCTCTCCCTGGCTGTGGCGGCCATGGTGGTACACCGCATGTTCTCAGGCAAGCCAGCTGCGGCCGGCAATGTGCCGGAATTCGCTATCGATTCGCCGGAAATTCGCCCTTTTCGGGTATGGCTGCGATCATCGCTGCCCGCCAACGGCGCGACCGCAGAAAATATGCGCTCGCCGTGGCGCCGCCGAGGTGCGAGGATCGTGGCGCAGGCCGCGCTTCAGCTTCGATCTTTTGCGGACGAGAATTTTCCCAGGTTCGCTGTAGATCTAGACCATTCACGGCTTTCTGCTTCACGATGCCAGGCTGCAGCTCTATCAACCCCGTTTCACGCGTAGCGAAACGGGTTTAGCTCGAAAGGCCAACCACCTCCTATGGCTTCCCTGTCCAGGCATTCCCTTGACGACAAGGACCGGAAGTTGATTGCCGCGCTGCGCGACAATGCACGCTTGTCATTCAGCGAACTTGGTCGAATTCTCTATCTGTCCCGCAGCGCCGTGCAGGATCGGTTCAACCGCCTTCGCCGCGACGGCGTCATCATGGGCTTCACCGTCCGCGCCAAACTGAATGAAGTCGGCGATCTCCAGGCGTGGCTGTTCGTCAAGGTCGCGCCGGGCCTGCTATGTTGCCCGCTCGTTCCCGAGGTCTTGAAGATCACGCAGGTTACCCAATGCTACGCCCTGGCTGGCGAGTGGGACATGCTGGTCATGGTGACGGCGCGTGACGGCGACGACCTATGTCGCCTCCGTGAACACATCGGCGCGGTCGAAGGCGTCGCGGAGGTGCAAACCCAGGTCGTCCTCGGCGTACACATGCAGCCGTAAGCGCCCGCGCGTTGCCTGATAGGCGACGGGCGGCCAACGGCCCTGGGCCTGCTCCGCCTTGCCGACATTGCAAGGGCGCCGTGTCCATTTGGTGCCGAGCATGTGTGACACTTCGATTTTCGGCGATCTGCGGCCAATTTCCGTCAAATCGCCGGGCTCCCTTGTCTTGCCCGATCCCTTCACAGCCGTCAGAATCCTCCAACAGAGAATAGGAAGGGCTACCCTCCCTATTTCAAACGATAATGGCGGCCCGACGAGCTGACGTTAGCCTCGGCTACGTTGCAGCAATTTCAACAAAGCAAATGGAGCCACCGAAATGGGAAGCAAAGCTGCTCTAGTCGGCTTGTCGATGTGCGCCTTGGTTGCAGCCATGGATACTCCACGCGCTAATGCTCAGGCCAGCCTAAGCGACGGTAATCCTGCGCCGAAGACGACTGGCGTTCAGGAGGCGGACCGTCCGCGGGACGGGCAGCATGACTTCGATTTCCATGTGGGCAAATGGAAATCCCAGATTCTTCGTCTTTCTCATCCGCTCACGGGCTCCACGACCTGGGTGCGTTGCGATGGAACCCTGGATGCGCGGAAAGTCTGGGCGGGGCGGGCCCAAATGGAAGAACTTGAGGCCGATTGTCCGTCAGGGCACATCGAGGACCTGCTTGTATTCCTCTACAATCCCCAGTCTCATCAATGGAGCTTGAACGCGGCTGCCGTGAATGATGGCGTCATCGCGCACCCTCTTTACGGGGAATTCAAGGGCGGTCGCGGCGAATTCATTGATCAGGAGCCGTTTAAAGACCGGATGATACTGGTTCGTCAGGTTTGGTCGGACATCACGCCGACGTCGCACCATTTCGAGCAATCTTTTTCCGACGACGGCGGCAGGACATGGGAGGCCAATTTCAAGGCAACGCTTACCCGCGAGGAGTGAGACTACCGCGTTTTTGCTGTTTGTTGCGCCATCCAACGCCGGTGGACCACAAGCGATGGAATGGCTGCGAACAATCGCGGAAAATGCCGGCGTGTTCCTCAACAGTCGGCCAACGCTGAATCGATGAATCCGTGCACCGATTGTGTAATCCGGCTTTAGGTGCGTTGACGCTGGGGAGGATGGTCCCGCCTAGCAGGCCGTTGCTCCTACAGGGGCGGCAAAATCTCTGCGACGTGTCGCAAGCCTCTCAATATCATTGTGGAAAAGCTTCCGCGCGAGAAGCTGCCGGAAGGTGGCGCGGGCGCGAAAGCGCCCAAAACCACGAAATGGCTCCCCGGGCCGGATTCGAACCAGCGACCATTCGATTAACAGTCGAACGCTCTACCACTGAGCTACCGGGGAACAGGCCCGTCGGGCCGTGAAGGCGCGGCCTATAGCAAAGCGTCGCCGGGTGGCAAGCGCTTAGCCGGGACTTTTTCAGATCGCGAACTGCTCCATCGCGATGCGATCATCCAGCGCATGCTCCGGATCGAACATCAGCGTGAGCGGGTTACCGCGATCCACCGTCACGTCCACCCTGGCGACATCGCGCACCTCGCGCTGGTCAGCCACCGCGCTGACCGGGCGCTTTACGGGATCGAGCACGCGAAAGCGGATACGGGTGCGGTCCGGCAGGATTGCGCCGCGCCAGCGGCGGGGGCGGAACGGGCTGATCGGCGTCAACGCCACCAGCGCGCTTTCAAGCGGTAGGATCGGCCCGTGGGCGGAAAAATTATAGGCAGTCGAACCCGCCGGGGTCGACACCAGCACGCCGTCGGCCACCAGCTCTGCCAGCACGACGCGATCGTCGACGCTGACCTCGATCCACGCAGTCTGCCGCGTTTCGCGCAACAGCGACACTTCGTTGATGGCCGCGAGCGAAACGCTTTCGCCTTCTATCGTGACCGCTTCCATCTTCAACGGTGCGACCTTGATCGTCTTGGCCGAGAGAAGGCGATTTTCGAGCAGATCGGGCGACCATTCGTTCATCAGGAACCCGACCGTGCCGAGGTTCATCCCGAATACCGGCAAGGCGCGATGCCGGTCGAGCATCGCGTGCAGCGTCTGCAGCAGGAATCCGTCACCACCCAGCGCCACCATGATCTCGGCTTCGTGCGGTGGAACCCACTCATAGCGTGCCCGGAGTTCCTTCGCCGCCTCCTGCGCCTGTGGTGCTGGAGAGGCAGCGAGCGCCAGCTTGCGTTCGCCGCTCATCCGCCGGTGACGCTCATGTGACGGGCGACCGCGGGAACGCCCGCTTCGATCGAGAAGGCATGGCGCGCCGGCTTAGCGGCCATCGCCCGGTCGAGCGCCTCGTCGAGCGCGCCTCGCCCGCCTTCGCGCAAGGCGGCGCGCAGATCGATCCGGTCTTCCCGGCCGAGGCAGAGATAGAGCTGGCCCTCCGCCGTCAATCGCACCCGATTGCATCCGGCGCAGAAATTGTCGGTGAGCGGAGTGATGAAGCCGATCTTGGCGTCGAGTTCAGCGACGCGGAAATAGCGCGCCGGGCCACCGGTCCGCTCCGACAGCGGCACCAAAGTATAAAGACGCTCCAGCGTGCTTCGCACGCCGTCCAGTGGAAGATAACGATCCGTACGGTCCTCTTCGACCAAGCCTAGCGGCATCGTCTCGATCAGCGTCAGATCATGGCCTTCGGCGGCGCACCAGCGCAGCATCGGCTCGATCTCGTCCTCGTTGAGACCCTTGAGCGCGACCATGTTGATCTTGAGCCGTAATCCGGCCGCCTTAGCCGCAGCGATGCCGTCGAGCACCTTCGCTACGTCGCCAGTACGCGTGATATGGTGGAAACGGTCTGGATCGCGGCTGTCGAGGCTGACGTTGATCCGCCTGACCCCCGCCTCGGCAAGCGCGCGCGCTTCCGCCGCGAGCCGTGTGCCGTTGGTGGTAAGCGTGAGCTCGTCCAGCCCTCCGCCGATCCGCCCGCCGATCCGCTTGGCCAGGTCCATGATGCCGCGCCGCGCAAGCGGCTCGCCTCCGGTCAGGCGGATGCGCCGCACTCCACGCGCGATGAAGGCCTCGGCAATCTCCACAATCTCGTCGATCGCCATCAGCCGGTTCGCAGGCAGGAACGTCATCCGCTCCGCCATGCAATATCGGCAGCGCAGGTCGCATCGGTCGGTTACCGAAATGCGCAGATAGGTGATGCGGCGGCCAAAACCGTCGATCAGCGGAGCGGGCGAGGGCGAAGCTTCGACCATGCGTCGTTAGCTAGGGCGGTGCCGGGATGGCGGCAAGGGCTGTCGAGCGGCTTCGGCCGTGTATTGCCCGCCGAACCTGCGGCAAAGCTTGACATGGGCGCTGCCGTGCGCAGCGACGGCGGCCTAGTGGGGGCAGGCCGCCCTGCCGGCACAGAGGTTCCTTTCGGAACAGGCCGGCAGCCATGTCATCCCTCGGCAAAAACGATGCCCTTGGGGGTAGCATCGCATACGCCGCCGAGGGGAACTCTAAACGGTGAGTCCTTCGGTCAGGAAACGGAATGCGTGTCTCCAAGCATCCAGCACCGTGTTCGAGGCCATCTTGCCCAAAGCCTCGGTCAAAGCCAACAGCAAGACCGGCTCCATCGTCGAATAAAGCGACGCCGAACCGTGTGCCTCCGTCGGGGTAAGCAAGCGCAACCCCTCTAAAGACCGCCGTCGCGTCGCAACCGCGATCGCGTCCAGCAAACCCATGACCCTTCCGTCGAGCGCGAACTCGGCGAACAGCAGCCGGCGCGCGGCTTCCGACGGCAAATGGTGCCACATCCGGAAAGTTATCGCAGCTGCATGGGCCTGCACATCGGGCGCGGTCGCCTCGACGATCCCGATCGTCTCATTGGATAATGTCAGCAAGAAATCTCACGCGCCGTTACGGAATGTTCGGGGGGCGAAAGCCGGCCGGATATCGTTTCGGTCGCGTCCTGTCTTTGCGCCAGGACAAGTAAGGCGACATCGGGACCGAATTGGAGTATGTTGGACACGAGCCATCCGGGGAAGGGGCGCCGGCGCGGAACGCTGATCGGAGGGGCAATGACCAGGAGCCCGCTCTTCGCGGGACTGAGTTCCGATGAACGCGACGCCTTGGAGCGCCGTGCCTCCCTGTGCAAATTCGCGCCGGGGGAAAGCCTTTTCGCCCAAGGCGCTACCGCCAAAGAGCTATTCGTCATCACCAAGGGTCGAGTGAAGGTCTGGCGCGCTTCCGAGGATGGGGGTTCGCTGACCTTGACCTTGCTGGGGCGGGGGCAGCCGATCGGTACGCTCGGCGCTGCGGATGACCGACTCAACCACGCCACCGCGACCGCCGTCACGCATGTCGAAGCCTTGCGCTGGTCGATCGGGGGGTTGCGTCAGCTGATGGAGCATAATCGGGCACTGACGGGCAACGTCCTTCGCACCGTCACCAATTATGCCGAACAGTTGATCCAGCGGCTCGAAGAAATGTCCTCCGTGCCGGTCGAACAGCGGATCGCCCGCACGCTGCTTCGCATGGCGGAAAGCCTTTACGGTGAGGAAGCGGTGGACGGCTGCGAGCTGCCTTTGTCACGCCAGGACCTGGCCGATCTCACGTCCGCCACTCTGCCGACCGTGAGCCGGATCATGAGCCGCTGGCGCGTCGATCGGCTGATCGCGGGGACGCGCGGCCGCGTGAAGTTGCTCGACCGCGCCGCACTCGCACGGATCGCCGGCCTGCCGGCGGCGTAATCGCTATCGCTACGCCCGGTTTTTGCCATCCGGCCTGGGTGCTGCGCGTCTCACGCCGCCTGTGGCCTCAGGCCTGTTCATCCTCCAGCCGGATTTTCTCGCGCATTCTGACGCCCGCCCAAACCGCGACGCCAGACATGATCAGGAGCGCGGGAAGATCATAATCCTCGATCACGCCCGGAACCGCGAATCCCAACGTGATGCGGAGGCCGATCGCCGTCGCCCAGGCGGCGGCGATCGAACACAGCTTGCCGGTCACGGGATCTTCGGTGACATGCTTGAACAGCAGGCTCTCCCAAACCAGCGAGAAGATCCACAGCAGGAATGAACTCGCCAAGACGTGCCCGAACAGTGCGGCCACGGGGTGGGCCTGATCGGTCAGCATCAATAGGAATTCGTTTTGCGGCATGAATCTTCCCCCCTCCATCGTGGCGGAAGCTGCCGGGTTATGGCTGGAGGGGCAAGAATCGTTGGCCCCGATCCGGGTGGAAATCGTGGCGACTAGTCACGATCTTGCGCGAGACATTGGCCAGTCTGCTGAAGTGCGTGCTGATAGGGTGCGGGTGCTCGCCGTCGAGCGATGAGCGGGCATATGGCTCCCTTCGGACACATGCCTTGTCTCTCAGCCCGCTACTCCTCTCCGAACTTATTCTCCACAAGGTCGCAGAGCGCCTGCAGCGCGGCGTCGGCGCCATCGCCCCGCGCGCTGATGATGACATTGTCGCCCATCGCGGCGCCCAGCATCATCAATCCCATGATCGACGTGCCGGCGACCTTGGATCCGTCCTTCTCGACATGAACCTCGGCCGGCTGGGTCGACGCGAGCGTGACGAACTTGGCGCTGGCGCGAGCGTGCAGGCCGCGCCTGTTGGAAATGGTGACGGTCCGCTCGACCGTCACGCGGCAGCTGCTCCCAGCACTTCGGATGCAACCGAGATATATTTCCGGCCGGCTTCCCGGGCCGCTGCGACCGCCGCCTGCACCTTCATCATCTTGCGTGCACCTTCGAGCCGAATCAGCATCGGCAAATTGACCCCCGCGATCACCTCGATCTTGCCGGGTTCCATCAGCGAGATGGCGAGATTGGACGGCGTTCCGCCGAACAGATCCGTCAACAATATGACACCGCGGCCCTGGTCGACCGCCGCGACCGCCTGAGCGATGTCCGCGCGCCGGGCTTCCATATCGTCGTCCGGGCCGATGCAGATCGCCTCGATCGCCTCTTGGGGACCGACGACATGCTCCATGGCACGCACGAATTCCGCTGCAAGCTGGCCATGAGTCACCAGCACCAATCCGATCATTTCATCACCGTCACGATTGCGCCAGTGCCATCGTCCGGCTTCCCCTCCCGCGCGCCGGGCCGTTCTTGAGCCAGATCACGATGGGCGATGGTGGGCGAAAAACCTGCGGCGCGCAACCTCTCCGCGATGGTTTCGGCGGTGTGCACCGACCTGTGGCGCCCACCCGTACAGCCGAATGCAACCGTGATATAGCTTTTGCCCTCGCGTTCGTAGCGCGGCAGCAAAGTCAGCAGCAATCGCTCGATCTGATCGAGCGCGGGTGCATAGACCGGGTCGGCGGCGATATAAGCGGCGACCTCCGAATCCTGGCCGGTGCCGGGACGCAATGCCTCGTCCCAATGCGGATTACGCAGAAAACGCATGTCGAGCACGAGGTCCGCGTCGCGCGGCAGTCCGCGCGCATAGCTGAACGAGGATATGATCAGGGTCGGCGATCCAGGAGTGCTGCCGCCGAAACGCTGCCTTATATCGTGCTGAAGCGCGTTGCTGTTGGTCTCGCTGGTGTCGATGAGGTGCTCGGCGGCTTCACGCAGCGGTTCGAGCAAGGCACGCTCGTTCGCGATACCGTCTTCGGCAGGGCGATCGAGTGCGAGCGGGTGGCGTCGCCGGGTGGCAGAGAAACGTTGCGCCAATACCGCATCTGCGGCGTCGACGAACAATATTTCGACCTGCTGGCCCTGCTCGTCGCGCAGCTTGGAGACCCGGCGAAGTATCCCGCCTGAGTCGAATCCGCGCGTACGACTGTCGATACCGATCGCGAGCGGTCGATCCTCGTCGGGCGCGCCCTGCGCCTGCGGGCTCGAAAGCAGGCGATCGAGCAGGCTGAGCGGCAGATTGTCGACCGTCTCCCAGCCGATATCCTCAAGCGTCTTGAGCACGGTCGTTCGCCCCGCGCCGGACAGGCCGGTGACCAGCAGGATGCGTGTCGGGCGACTCATGCGCTCAGCCCATAAAGCATCAATGCTTTCTCGACCTTGACCGGCGCGGAAGCTTCGAACGGATCGAGAGCGATCATCGGCAGGGTCAAACCCTCTATCACGCGAACCGGCAGCAATTCTTCGGGCATGCGCGGCACCGGCTGATCGAGCGCGATCACCAGCGCGAGCGGTGCCTCCGCCAGTGACGGAAACGCGAGGATGCCGATGCCGCGCACCTCCATCTGCCCTTCGATATTGGGTGCTGGACGTGCGATCAGGCGGCCTTCGCGCGCTTCCGCGACGATTCCGTCGTCGCCGACCAGGACCGCACCGCGATCGATCAGCCGCAATGCCAGATCCGATTTTCCTGCACCCGACGGTCCGGCCAGAAGCACGCCACGGCCGCCGATCGCGACGCAGCTCGCATGTAATATAGCGCTCATTTTTCCGCCGCCGGCAGCCGGATCGTGAAGCGGGCGCCGCGATGATCATTCTCGCGGTCGGTGACCGAAATCGACCCGGTATGGCCTTCGACGATGGCCTTGGCGATCGCCAGGCCGAGGCCCGAATGGCGCCCGAATACTTCACCCTCGGGACGGATCGAGTGAAAACGGTTGAAGATCGCCTGGCGTTCACCCACCGGAACGCCGGGACCGTCATCCTCAACCCGCACCACCACTTGCTGGCCGTCGCGCATCGCCGTGATCTGGACCAGCCCGCCCGGCGGCGAAAACGAAATTGCATTGTCGATCAGGTTCTCGATCGCGCGCGCCAGCCTCTGACCGTCCCCGAACAGGACGGCGCTGCCGCGGTGCGGCCGCCCGAACGCCAGGCGGATGTTGTTGGGCAGTCCCCGTGCCTCGCGTGCTTCGACAAGCTGTTCGATCATATGCCCCATATCGACCGATTCGAACCGCGCGCGGGATAGTTCGGCGTCCATGCGGGACGCCTCGGACACATCGGTGATCAGCCGATCCAGCCGGCGCACGTCGTCGCGGATCACCGACAGCAATCGCTCGCGCAGTTCCGGATCCTTGACGAGTTCAAGGCTGTCGATCGCCGATCGCAATGAGGCGAGCGGATTCTTCATCTCATGCGCGACATCCGCCGCGAACGCCTCGGTCGCGTCGATCCGCTGGCGCAGTGCCTGGCTCATATCCGAAAGTGCGCGTGCGAGCGTCCCGATCTCGTCGCGGCGAGAGGGGAGGCGCGGCACCTGGACCTCACGCGACCGGCCAAGGCGAACGCGGTGGGCGGCCAGCGCGAGACGCCGCAGCGGTCGCGCGATCGTTCGCGCAAGGAACAGCGACAGGGCGATCGACAGAGCGGTGGTGCCAAGCAGCACCAGACCGAGCCAGAACCGCTCCGCGCGCACCGTGTGCACCACATCGCGCTCGTCACTCGTCAGCAGCAGCACGCCCGGATTTCGGCCAACGACCCGCATCGCACCCGAAATGACCGGCGTGCGGGCGGGCGCGCGGCGGATCGCGGTCTGGACCTCGCCGGTTTGCGCGGCGCGTATCGCCTCCGGCCATGCATTGAGCTGGTCGCGGTTGGGTTCGACGAACGGCTCGGGCACTTCGGCGCCCACCACGTCGTCGATGATCCGGTCCATAAGTCGTGCGACATGCCGCCGCCACGGCTCGTCAGCAGGGTCGCGCAAGACATAGGTCGGCTTTCCGTTGCTCCACGAATCGGTGGGAGCACCGTCATTTCGATAGAATCGAAAGCGATAGCCGCTCGCTTCTCCCAATCGGGTCAGCAACGGATTGAGCTGGTCCGGCGGCACTGCTGCCGCGGCGGCGGCGGCGAGCTCGGCCTCGGTCGAGATTTCGTCGGTGCGCTCTTCGAGTAGCTGGATGCGGAACGAATCGAGATAGAAGAAGCCGCCCGCAAGCACGATCAGGGCGAAGATGTTGACGGCGAGGATCCGCGCGGTGAGCGACAATCGCCACCTGCTCTCGCCGTCATTCCTCCGAAAAACGGTAGCCAACGCCATAGAGCGTCTCGATCGCCTTGAAATCGTTGTCCACCTGCCGGAACTTGCGCCGCAGTCGCTTGATATGGCTGTCGATCGTGCGGTCGTCGACATAGACGTCGTCCTGATAGGCCGTATCCATCAGTTGGTCGCGCGATTTCACGAAGCCGGGCCGCTGGGCGAGCGCCTCAAGGATTAGAAATTCGGTGACCGTCAGCGTGACATCCCGTCCGTCCCAGGTGACGCGATGGCGCGCGGGATCCATTTCCAGCCGTCCGCGCACGATCTTTTCGGCGGTCGGTGTCTCGTCATCACTGCGGCCGCGCATCTCGACGCGACGCAGGATCGCGCGGATTCGCGCGATCAGCAGGCGTTGGCTGAAGGGCTTGGTGATATAATCGTCGGCGCCCAGCGCGAGGCCAAGTGCCTCGTCCAGTTCGTCATCCTTGGACGTCAGGAAAATGGCGGGGATCGGGCTTTTCTCGCGCAACCGGCGGAGGAGCTCCATGCCGTCCATGCGCGGCATCTTGATGTCGAGCACCGCCAGGTCGGGCGAATTCTCGGTCAGCGCCTTCAGCGCGGTCTCGCCGTCGGTATAGATTCGGACCGCGAACCCCTCTGATTGGAGCGCAATCGAAACCGAGGTCAGGATGTTGCGATCGTCATCGACTAGGGCGATCGTTGCAGTCATTCTTGCCTTTCGCACGCGCCAGCCGCGCGCAGCGGATAGCCGCTTCCCTTCTCCCGCTCAACCGCCATTGGAACGGGAAGGCGGTTTCGCGTTTTCAGCGGCCCATGCTGCTTTCCCCCCGCGCGTCGACGACGGTTGCGATCGGTACAGCCGGATGGGCGATACCGGGCGCTTTCCGCGACCGGTTTCGGTCTGAAGGAAGCCAGCTTGCGCGCTATTCCGGAATATTTTCGGCGGTCGAGATCAACAGCAGTTTCAAGCGTCACCACAAACCCGCGACTTATGCCCGTTGGGCGGAGAGCGTCGGCTCCGATTTCCGCTTTTGCGTGAAACTTCCGCGCAGTGTCACGCATGAGCGGCGCCTGATCGATACCGGTGAGGAAATCGGCCGCTTTGCCGGGGAAATACAGGGATTGGGAGCGAAGCTGGCGGTGATCCTTATCCAGACGCCGCCAAGTCTAGCCTTCGATCCGGCCGTTGCTGCCGACTTCTTCAGTCTCGTGCGCGCCCTTGTTCCCGTCGATCTCGCATGCGAACCCCGCCACGCCAGCTGGTTCAGCGACGCGGCGAACAGCTTCCTTATCGAGAATCGGGTCGCGCGGGTCGCCGCTGATCCGGCGCCTGTCCCGGCCGCGGCCAAGCCAGGCGGCTGGCCCCACCTGGCCTATTTCCGCCTTCATGGGCGGCCGCGGATCTACTGGTCGTCCTACGATACCGACGCGGTCAACGCCCACGCCAGGGCGATTGCGGGTGCGACAACGTCCGCCGGTCGCGTTTGGGCGATCTATGACAACACCGCAGCTGGGGCTGCCACCGGCAACGGCCTGGAATTGCGCGAGCGCCTCGCCGAGGAAAATTTACCGGCTTAACTCTTATGAAACCCGTTCCGTGGTCGTAAGGTAATCGTGTTTCATCAACGCATCCCCCCCGAGCTCGGCGAGCAGTCCGCAAACAAGCGTAAGAGCTGGCTGCGCGCGCTTTTTCACATCGATGGCGACTCGCCGGAGAATCCGCCCGAGCTGCTCGATCCGCCCGCTTCCGAAGGCGAGATCATCGGCGCGGGAGAATTGGTCGACCTCGCGCTGCTGGCGACGCAGCTGTCGGAACTGATCCAGGCCGCACGTGAGCGTCTCGACGGCGCGGTGGCCATGGTCGATCGATCGGCCGACGATGCGGCCGATTATGGTCGCTCGCTGAGCGCCAGCGCCAAGGCGATCGACGCGCAGAAGCTGTCCAACGATGCGGTTCAGGCCTTGCTCGACGTCACGCGGCAGATGATCGACCGTACCGAGACGGCAGAACAGCGGCTCCGCTCGACCAACACCGAATTGCGCGCGCTGCAGCGCGACCTCAGCGTCGCGCAGGAAAGCGCCGAGCGCGATCCGCTAACGGGGCTTCTGAATCGACGTGCGCTCGAGCAGGCATTGACCAGGGCTGTCGACACCGCGCGCAAGGCCGACGCCGCTTTGTCGGTCGCTTTCTGTGACATCGATCACTTTAAGCGCCTGAATGATGTCCACGGCCACGCCGTCGGCGATCGCGTGCTACGACTGGTGGGCGATTGCCTGTCGGAGGATGCCGATGACCGTACCTTTGTCGGCCGGCAGGGGGGCGAGGAATTCGTGGTCCTGTTCGAAGGCCTGCCGGTGATCGAAGCGGCCGCACGGATCGATGCCATTCGCGATGCGCTGTCGAAGCGGATGCTGCGTTCGCGCTCGGACGGAATGCCGATCGGGCGCATATCCTTTTCGGCGGGCGTCGCCGCGCTCAGCGGTGATGAAGCGGGCGAGGATCTGCTTCACCGGGCCGATTTGGCGCTGTACCGCGCCAAGGAAGGCGGCCGTAACCAGGTGGTGATCGATCCCGGCGTTTAATGCCCGGTCGAGATAGCGTGCGCCTCGTCGAGGCCGCGCTGGATCGCGACGGTGATCCCCTCGCCGATCGAAGGCGCGGCGATCGCTAGCAAGATCACACCCGCGAGCAAGGTGGCGGGCAAACCCACCGCGAACAGGTTCATCGCCGGCGCCGATCGCGCCAATATCCCCATCACGATCTGAACCAGGATCAGCGCGAATCCGACCGGCAGCGCGATTGCGAAGCCCGCCGCGATCATGTCGCCGCCGAACAGGATCAGCCCATGGATTGCGTCATTGCTGAGCCCGGGTCCGCCGACGGGAAGTGAGCGGTAGGAATCAACGATGATCGTCGCCAATGTCAGGTGGCCGCCGATCGACAGGAACATGAAGCTCCCCAGCATCGACAGGAAGGTCGCCAGTGCCGGGGTAGAGGCGCCGGTCGCCGGATCGATCATGGCGGAGAAACCGAGCCCCATGGCGTTGCCGATCGTTTCGCCCGCCAGCGTCGCCGCCGAAAAGCCGATCTGCACCGCGAAGCCCAGCGCGAGGCCGGCCATCACCTCGCCGAATACCAGCCCGATCCCCTCGAACGAAGCGATCCCGCCGGTTGGCAGGTGAAAGGGCACCGCCGTATACCCCGCCATCCCGATTGCCACCGCGATCACGAAGCGCACCTGAGCCGGCACCGACGTATTGCCGAACAGCGGGGCCGCAAAAAAGGCGGCGCCAGGGCGGATCGCCGCCACCAGCATCAGCCACAGATTGGCCTCAACGCCTGCGAATGCCGGCGGCAACATGGCCTGGCTAGCGCACCACGTCTGGGATGCGCGCGAATATGTCGCGCGTGAAATCCGCCATCAGACCCAGCATCGCGCTCCCGAACAACACCAGGCAGATCGCGATCAGGATCAGCTTGGGTACGAACGACAAGGTCTGCTCGTTGATCGACGTCGCAGCCTGGATCATGCCGAGGATGATGCCTGCCAGCAAAGTGGGTATCAGGATCGGGGAGGCGGTCAGCGCCAGCACCCATAAGGCCTGCTGCGCGACGCCGATGAAATAGTCCGGGGTTGCTGCGCTATCCACGATGCCGCTTACTGGAAGCTGTTGGCGAGGCTGCCCATCGTCAGCGCCCAACCATCGACCAATACGAACAGCAGCAACTTGAACGGCATCGACACGATCGCGGGCGAAAGCATCATCATGCCGAGCGCCATTAATGTGCACGCCACCACCAGGTCGATCACGAGGAACGGCAGGAAGATCAGGAAACCGATCTGGAAGGCTGTCTTGAGCTCGGACGTGACGAAAGCGGGTAGCAGGATCGAAAAGGGCACCTGGGCGGGATCAGTGAATTTTGGCGCCTTTGCCATATCGGCGAACAGCTTGAGATCGGTCTGGCGCGTCTGCCTGATCATGAAGCCGTGCAGCACATTGCCCGATCGCGACACCGCCTCTTCGATCGAGATCTGGCCGGCGCCATAAGGCTTGTAGGCATTCTGGTTGATCTGGTCGATCGCGGGGCGCATCACGAACATTGACAGGAACAGGGCGAGCCCGACCAGCACCTGGTTCGGCGGGGTCTGCTGCAATCCCAGCGCCTGGCGCAGGATCGATAATACGATGATGATCCGGGTGAAGCTGGTCATCATGAGCACCAGCGACGGCAGTACCGTCAGCAGGCTCATCAGCAGCAATATCTGCAGCGACAGCGACATCGGCTGGCCGGTGCCGCCGATCGTGCGCATCGCGCGATCCAGGCCGCCTGAGGGATTTACCGCGGGCGCCGCGGAGGGCAGGGGGGCGGCCGATGCCGCCTGCGCGAACGCCGGGTGCGCGAGAAGCAAGGTGATCAGGATCGCTGCGGCGGCCAGCAGGACCCACGAAAGCCCCCGGACTCTCATCGTCATCTCACTCATCGGGCAGCGAGAATTTGGGTGCTTCGGTTTCGGCGATCGTGTCGACTCGCCCGCGCGAGACCGCGATCAGGAAGCGCCTGCCGGCAAATTCCACCACCGCCAGTCGACTCATCGGCCCCAATGGCACCGCGTCGATCACGCGCACGGCGCGTTCGCGTTGGCCGAAGGACATTCCCGGCTGGAGCTTGCGGTATAGCCAGAGGGAAAGGACTGCCATTCCCCCTACCAACACGACCATCAGGAAGAGCTGGAGGAGGTAATAGCCACCGATCATGTGCGTCGTTCAATCCCCGACAGCCGAGCCTCCGTGGCGACGACGTCGACAACCCTTATGCCGAACTTGCCGCCCACCGTCACTACCTCTCCGCGCGCGACCAAAGTCCCGTTGACGAGAATGTCGAGCAGCTCGTTGGATTGACGGTCGAGCTCGACGATACTGCCCTCGGAGAGATCCATAAGTTCGGCGAGCTTGAGGCTGGTCGAGCCGACCTCGACCGACAGGCGCAGCGGAATGTCGGCCAGCAACCGATAGTTGCGTCCGCCGGCCAGATTGTCGCGAGATGGGGCCTCTGTCATGTCACTCATGCTCACGCATCCCCTACTTTCTCGATCATGAGCGCAGCGCGCCCATCCTGTTCACCAATAACGCCATCGGCGATCTTGCGGGACCCGGCAAGCAAAGGCGTGCGCGGCGGCAAGGTGATCGGGATCACGTCGCCAGCCTTGAGTGCAAGCAGATCCGCCACCGAGATCTCCGGCCGTGCGAGCACGCTGCGTACCGGCAGACTGACCTGCGCCAGCGCCTCGCCCAACCGCCAGCGCCAGTCCTCGCTCGCCGCCCTGTCTTCGTCATGCACCCGCGCCTCGAGCTTTTCCTCGATCGGCCGCAACATGGCGAGCGGATAGAGGAACGAGATCACGGTCGGCGACACGCCGGCTGAAATCGTGAATTTCTGCACCACCACCATCTCCTCACCGCGTAGGAAAGGAAGATGGCTGATATTGGTTTCGCGCGCGCCGAGCACGAGTTCGACCGGCGTCACTTCGTTCCAATGGCTCGCAAGGATGCTCGAAATCTTCTCGAGCAGCCGGTTTAGCAGCAATTCCTCGCTCGCGGTGAAGTCGCCCGCTTTGCGCTTGACCGCAACGCCTGGTGCTCCGCCATAAAATATCTCGACCAGCGATGCGATGAAATTGGCTTCGATCTGAACCACCATACCGCCCCGCAGCGGCCGCAGGCGATAAAGCGTGAGCGCCGAAAACTCCTCCTGTTCGTCCTGCCAGCCCTGGAAGCTGCGAATCTCCAGTGGTTCCGGGGTAACCGCGATCCGCGCGCGCGCGATCGGCTCGATCGCGGGGCGCATCGCGCGGGCAAGCTTTTCACCCATCCGCTCAAGTCCGGTCAGCCGCTCGGCAGAGCGCGGGCCTTCCTGGCCGAAGGCAAAGGGCTGGACCTCCTGTGCGAAGGTAATTCCCGGCGAAACCTCGGCGAGCTCGTCGAGGATCAGCGTGGATTCCTTGGGGTTGAGGGGTTCCTGGCTCATTGGATGATGAAGCTCGTGAAATAGACGTCGTCGACGCCGCCAAAGCCCTCACGCTGCAGCAGCACGCGATTTATCGCGACCTTCAGTTGCTTGCGCAACTCGGCCTTGCCCTGAGGCGTGTTGAGCGATTCGGCTGATTGCTGCGCGAGCACTTCCAGCACTGCCGAACGGACCGGCATCTCGCTGTCCTTCAGATGATCGGTGACCTTCTGGTCGTAGAAGGTGGAAACGCCCAGGCCGAGCTGCAGATAGCCATCCGTGTCGCGCAGATTGGACGTGAAGGCCTGTTCCATCGGCACATAGGTGGACTTGTAGATGGCGGGGTTGGGCTGCGTGTTCGGCGGCAAGTCGGTCGGACCCTTTTCGCCTTCCTTGAGCACGAGTTTCGGACGGTTCGGATCGAGCTTGGGGCCGGCATGATGGCCGAACATACCGGCCGCGAACACGCCGGCACCGATTCCTCCGCAGATCAGGATCAGCGGAAGGACCACGAAGAAGATCAACTTCTTCGTCTTTCCGCCCTTCTTCTTGGGCTTGGCCGCGGCTTCGTCACTCATCTCGGTTCACCATCTTATGCGTAGCGCGCATCCGAATCACCGTTCGATGATTCGGATTCGGCGTCGGCCTTACGCCCGAGGTTGCTCACAAATGGTTGATGACCCGGTGACGATTGGCGATTCTGGCCGTTCTGCGCGGCTCCGTTCTGACCGGCGCTGCCCTGGGCCCAACGCGACGCGTCCTGGTTCGCGCCCTGATTCTCATTCCGATTCTGATTCGGGCTGCTGTTCTGATTCTGGTTCAGATCGACATGGCTCTCGCTGACCTTCAGCCCCTGCGCGCGCGCCTCGGCCATCAGCCTCGGCTGCGCATCGAGCAATATATTGCGCGTCGCGTCATTATCCGCGGTCATGCGGATCGACGCGCCGTCATCACTCTGGCGAATCGCGACCTTGAGCGAACCGAGGTGCTGCGGGTTGAGCTTGAACTGCAAGTCGCCGCCATTTCCGGCCGTCCCGGCAATCTCATGCGCCAGCTTGTCGAGCCAAGCCCCGTCGCGGCCGATCGTGAGCGCCTGGTCGACCATGGCGTCGCCCTTGATCTCGGTGGTCGCCGTCACGGGGTTTTTTGCGGCATCGGGACGGATATCGGCAGCGCGCTGGTTAAGACCAATCGATGCGCTATCGAACGCCGCGATGTCGGCCCGCTTGCGCGGCTCGCCGCCACGCCGCGGTGCTGCAATCTCGGAGCCGCGGCGGCGCGAGGCCGTCTCGACCGGAACCGCCGATTGCTGTGCCTGCTGCGACGGAACGGATGACGGCAGCGATAATGCGGATGGCTGCGCGGAGCTGTTGGCCGGTGGAACAAACGGTGCAGCTACTTTCGTCGGATCGCCGCTTGCGGCGGTCGCGTTGGCCGTTTGGATGGCCGTGATTACCGCTTTTGCGATCCCGGGAGTCATGGCCGTGGCCGGCGACTTGGCCTCTTCGCTCGAAGGCTGCCGTGGCGGCCCATCCGAATTTGATTGCCCCGATGGTGTGTCTCGATCCGGCGCGGTGGTGTTCGCCGGTCGGGCGAGGTCGGCCGATTGCGCGTCGGTCCTGGTCGGCAGAGGGCTGACCGCATCGAAATCGCCAGGGCGCGGCGAATCCGAAGTCCCGGCGGCCGTCTTGGGCGTTTCGGCTGCAGCGATCGGCCCGGCAGCGGGCGTTGCCTTCATGATCAACGGGTCGACCTTCGTCGATGTAGCGGCGGGCGTCGGCGTGGGGACCGGCGCGACGATGACCGGCGCGAAGGCGAGCACGGCCGTCGCCCCCGAAGCGATCGCATCGGCAAGCGGATCTTTGACGGGATCGCCGTCGTCCGAATCGTCCGCCTTGCCGTCCTTCTTCTTCGCAGCCGGCGTCGAGGCGTCGGTGTCGTTCGATGAAGATTCGACGGGCACGGCGGGCAGGAGCGTAGCGGGGGCCGCGTCGACGACCCCGAGAATCCCCGAGGCGGGAGATGAGGATATTTTGGATATCGCGGGGGTCGGAACGGCCGTCGCTTGGCCCGGCATTATTGCATCCGGATCGGCCGCAACCTTGATCGGCGGCACCCCGCCAGACGTCTTCTCACCCGTTGCGCTCGCCAGAAGCACGGCGAAAGGGCCAGAGGCCTTCGCACTGGTCGCGGAATCGCCATTACCGCCCGTCGGAAGTGCCGCGGGCGGCGAGGCGGTTACGGAAAGCGCGACCTCAGCCATGCGGCAGTTCCTTGCGCCTGCGATGGCGGATATTGGCCGCCATCCTGTCTTCGATCAGTTGCTGAAGCTCGGCTACCGCGCGGCTTTCGAGTCGCTCCGCGCTTTCGCGGCGTATGTCGGCGTCGCGCCGGTCATTGGCGCGGGCGAGTGCGATCGCCTTGGCCGCGCCGATCGCGTCGGAAAGCCCGTGGCGCACAGTATCGAGTCTCAGCCCCATTTCGCCTGCATTGCCGAGTCCGGCGCCGGTCGTGATGCCCGGCGCGAGCGAGAGGCTCATGCGTAATGCCGCGAGCCTGGCGGCATTCCCTTCGAGCTGAACGACCTTGCCCTCGGCTGCCGCGGCTTCGCCGACGGCATGGAGGTGCTGAACCTCGCGGACACGAGTGATTCGGGCACGGCGTTCGGCAAGAGCTCTCATGTACCGAAGTTATCGACTAACTGGGTAACCGAGACGTTAAGGCTAACCAATTCTTTCTGACCCTGGCGCAGAAACTCCAGAATCAGCGGGTGATGCGCGATCGCGGCGTCAATCGCCGGGTCGCTGCCGTCCTTGTAGGCGCCCATCAGGATCAGGTCGCGATTCTCTTCGTAGACCGACCAGAGCCGCCGCAACGTGCGTGCCGCCGCCGCATGTTCGGGCGATATGATGTCGGTCATCACGCGGCTCAGCGATTTGCCGACGTCGATCGCGGGGAAGACTCCCTGCTCGGCAAGGCCCCGCGACAGGATGATATGCCCGTCGACGATCGCACGTGCGGTATCCACGATCGGGTCCGTATTGTCGTCCCCGTCGGCGAGCACGGTATAGAGCGCGGTGATCGATCCGCCGCCATGTACATCGACGCCTGCCCGCTCGATCAGGCGCGGGATCAGGCCCAAAGCTGACGGCGGATAGCCCTTCATCGTCGGCGGCTCGCCCAGTGACAGGCCGATCTCGCGCTGAGCGTGCGCCACGCGGGTCAGGCTGTCGATCAGCAGCAGCACACGCAGCCCCTGATCGCGGAAATATTCGGCGATCGCCGTCGCGCGCATCGCGGCGCGCAGGCGCAGGATCGGCGGGTGGTCGGCCGGAACCGCGACGACCGCGGTCTTGTGGCGCACGCCGTCCAATTTGGTGGCAAGGAAATCCGATACTTCGCGGCTGCGCTCGCCGACCAGCCCGACAACGATCACGTCGGCCTTGGCGCCCTGCAGCATCTGCCCCATCAGCACCGATTTGCCGACGCCGGAGCCTGCGGCGATAGCGATCCGCTGGCCGACGCCGGCGGTGAGCAGGGCATTGATTGCGCGCACGCCGAAATCGAACGGTTCGGTCACGCGGTCGCGGTCGAGCGGGTTGGATCTTTTGCCCGCGAGCGGCCAGCGCCCCTTGGTGGCGATCGGGCCGAGCCCGTCGATCGGATTGCCCAGCGCATCGATCACGCGGCCGAGCAACGCTTCGCCGACATCCACACTGGTGCCGCGCCGGTCAGGTTCGACCCGCGCGCCGCAGCTGTGCGGAGCGTCGGCGTCAAGCGCCATCAATAGGGTGCGATCGCCGCGGAATCCCACGACCTCGGCAAGCGCCGCATGGCCGTCTGCATCGATCACGCGCGCATTCGCGCCAACGGGTTCGCTGAAGCCCGTCGCCTCAAGCATCAGCCCGTCATAAGCGGCAAGGCGTCCAATGCGGCGCGGACCGACATTCTCTATGTCGACCAGATCGAGCATCGCGGCGGCGCGCGCCACCAGGTCGCTCATTGGGGTGCGCCCAGCCGATCGAGTTGCGCGCGCAATTTGTCGAGCCGGACGTTCGGACCGTCCTCGACCCAGCCGGAGCCGGTATCGATCATGATCGTGCCCGGTGCCAGCAGCGGATCGCCAACCATTTCCAGTCCGATCGACGCTCCCTGCAGGCGCGCTACGTCGGTCGGATGCAGCCGAACCCTTTTGGGCGCGGTTTCCTCGGCGATCATAGCCGCGACCGACTGGACACGCTCGGCAAGCGTTTCCGCGTTGATCTCGACCTCGCCCATAATCTGGGTGACGAGGCGTTTGACGGTGGTCGCGAGCAATGCCGCGAGCCCGTCCGCATTTTGTGGCTTGAGCCCTTCGAGCGATGAGGCGAGCCGCGCGACGGCGGCACGTTCTTCTTCAAGCTCGATCATCGCCAGGCGCCGGCCTTCGTTGAGGCCGTCGGCATAACCTTGCGCGATCAGGCTCTCGGCATCGCCCATGTCGTTCGAAGCGGCAGTACGGAAGCCATGGTCGGCTCCGGTATCGCCCTGCTCCCATGCGGCGAATCCCGACGAATCGCTGGCGCGCGGGGTGAAACGGCTTCCCGACGGGCGGGTCCAGACCGGGACGCGTGCGGCGTCGACGAAGGCGGCGCTCTTCGAAAGATCAGACATAATCGTCGCCCTTGCCGCCGAGCTGGATCGTGCCTTCGGCAGCGAGGCGACGGGCGATCGCGAGCACTTCCTTCTGCGCTTCCTGCACTTCGGCAAGCCGCATCGGGCCCTTGTCGGCGATCGCATCCTGGATCGATTGGGCGGCGCGGCTCGACATGCAGCCGAACATCTTGGTCTTCATCCGCTCGTCCACGCCCTTCAGCGCGACCACCAGGATCTCGCCGTCGATCGAACGCAGCAATGTGCCGAGATTCTTGTCGTCGAGCGCCATCAGATTTTCGAACACGAACATCTCGTCCTCAACCGAGCGCGCGATATTCTTGTCGAGTTTCTGCAGCGCCTTGATGATACGCTGCTCGGCCGATTTGCGGGCATTGTTGACGATCTGCGCCGCGTCGGTGGTACCGCCGCGCTTGGTCGTGCCGCCAGACTTGGCGGGTGCGACCGGCCGCAGCAACAGCCGTTCGAGGTCCTCGATCGCGTCGGCCGTCACCGGGCCCATTGTGGCGACCCGGTAGACCAGGTCGGCCTGCAAATCCTCGTCAAGCAGTTGCAGCACGTCGGCGGCGATCGGCGCATCGAGGTGCGCGAGTACCAAAGCGATGATCTGCGGATGTTCGTTCTCGATCAGATTGGCGATCGTGCGCGCATCCATCCACTTGAGCGCTTCGAGTCCCGAGCTCTTCTCCTGGGGCGTGATACGCGCCAGCATATTCTCGGCGCGATCGTGCCCCAGCGCCTTTTCCATGATCTGCTTGATCTGCGTGCCCGCACCGAAGCCGAGCGAGGTCCGCTGACGCGCGCGCATCACGAATGCGTCGAGTACGCGATTGACCTGGCTTTCGCTCACATCGGCGACGCTGAACATCGCGCCGCCGAGCGTCTGCACTTCCTGCGGGTCGAGTCGGCCGATCAGCTGCGCTGCTTCTTCCTCACCCAGCAGCATCAGCAGTATTGCGGCGGCTTCGCTTCCGATCGGCTCCAGGCTGGGACCGGCGGTGTCGAATTCTGGATCGGCCTCAGCCATTGTGCACGGCTCCGGCAGGCATGTCGGTGCGGATCAGGTCGCGGACCACCAAAGCGGCGCGATCAGGATCCTGGCGGACGAAATTGCGGATCAGCGCGGCGCGCTCGGCATAGCCGGGGGTCGCTTCGATCATGTCGAGCGTCACCGGCTTGCCCGGATCGCGCACCGCTTCGGTCGCCAGCGCGGCGGCGATCTCGGTGCCGAGCATCGGGTTGTTGCGTGATTTGGCCGGCGCCTTCGCGACTGCCGCGGCAATCGCGCTACGACGTTTCATCAGCGGTTTGACCACCCCGAAGAAGGCAATGATCGCGATGATCAGCCCGGTCACGTTGCGCCCGGCAACAGCCACCCATGGCGATTCATACCATTTGGCGGTGGGCACGGCTTCCGGGTCGGCGAAGGTACGGGACGTCAATGCGAACTGGTCGCCGCGCGTCTGGTCAAAGCCGACCGCGCCTTTCACCAGCTGCTCGATCTGCGCCATTTCGGCGATGCCGCGCGGCTTGGCGCCTTGCTTGAGCGCGACCGCGACCGACAGGCGCTTGACCGTGCCGACCGGATTGCGCGTCACCGAAACTTCGCGGCCCAGCTGGAAAGTGCGGTCATATTGTTCGCTGGTCTTGCCCAGCGTCGCGTTGGCGGCGGCGCCGGCCTGGGGCGCCCCAGCGGTCGCCGGGACCGCCGGATTTGCGGCCTGGGTCTGGTTGGGCTGGGTCGAAACCTGTGCCGCGCTCGGCGCCTGGTTGGCGATCGCGCCCGGCACGCCACCCGGCTGCTGGGGATTGCCATTGGCATCATTCGCCCACTGGCCCTTTTCCGACGCGATGACGGTCTGGTCCTTGGGATAGGATTCGCGTGTCGCCTGGGTCTCGGCAAAATCGAGATCGGTATGCACCGTCGTGGTGAAGCCGTCCGCGCCGACGATCGGGGTCAGGATCTTGGAGATGGCGTCGATGTAACGCTGCTCGACCTGGGTCTGCATTTCAAGCTGGCGGTCGGCGGTGCCGTCGCCGCCCTTGCGGCTGAGCAGGTGACCGGACTGGTCGACGACCGAGACGTTGTCGGGCGAAAGCCCCGGCACCGAAGAAGCGACCAGGTTGACGATTGCCTGGGTCTGGCCCTCGGAAAGCGCACGGCCCTGACGCAGCGTCAGCATCACCGACGCGGAGGCCGGCGCTTCGTCGCGCACGAAAACGCTCTGCTGTTCGGCGGCGATATGGATCTTGGCGGTCTGCACCGCGTCGATCGCCTCGATCGTGCGCGCAAGATCGGTTTCCCGGGCATCGCGCAGACGCTCGCCCTCGACCGCGCGGCTCGCGCCCATCGGCAGCGAAGCGATCACGCTGCCGGCATCGGGCGCGCTCTTGGGGAGGCCGGCCTGCGCCAGCAGCATCTTCGCCTTGTAATAATCGCCGTCGGAAACGGTCAGCGCGCCGGTCGACCGGTCGAGTGTGTAATTGACGCCTGCGGTCTTGAGCGTATCGGCAACCGCCGCCTTGTCGCTATCGTTGAGTCCCGAGAACAGGTCGCGCTGCGGCCCCTTCGCGAAACTGGTCCAGGCGAAGAAGGCGATCAGGACCGCGACTGCGATGCCCAGCAGAGGCATGCTCTTCTGGACGGCGGGTTGGCCGGCAAGTCCTTTGACCCGCTCGAGCATGGCGCCCGATGGGTTGGAGGAGACGGGGACGGGGAGGGATGCGTCGCTCATCGATTATACCGGCATGCTCATGATGTCCTTGTAGGCGGACAGGAGTTTGTTTCTGACCTGGAGGGTCGCCTGGAAGCCGACCGAAGCCTTTTCGCGGGCGAGCATCACCGCGGCGATATCTGTCGTTTCGCCGCGTTCGTAACTGCTGGTAACTTGCTCGGCATTGGCCTGGAGCCCGTTCACTTCATTGAGCGCGCTCTTCATCGCGCTCGCGAAATTGCCTCCGCCTGCGCCGCCGACACCGCCGATCCCGCTCGCGCCGGATATGCCGTCGATCGGCTTTGCGGCATTGGTTGCCGCCTGCTGCAGCGCGCTATTCTGCTGGAGAATCGCGCTCCGCATCTGGAGCAGGGTTGCAGGAGTGATTGCACTCATTGCCTAAGCCTCCTCAAGCCGCCGCCCGCATGCCGGCGAGCCGGTAGCGGAGCGTGCGTTCGCTGATGCCGAGCCGCGCCGCCGCCCGCAGGCGGTGACCGCCGGTCGCGGCAAGCGCTTCCTCGATCGCTTCATATTCGGACAGCCGCGCCGCTTCGGCGAGCCGGGTCGCGTTGGCGGCAATCCTTGGCACGTGGCGGACGCTCTGCGCGGCGGCGAGCGTACCCGCCTCGATCGTCAGGTCGTGCGCCTCGATCCGGTCGCTCGAACGCAGCAGCATCGCGCGCTGGAGCACATTCTCGAGCTCGCGGACATTACCGGGCCAGCCATGGCTCATCAGGCGTTCGATCGCGGCCTGGGTCGGCCAGGGAAAGCTTTCGCCCGCCGTGAGGTGGCGGAGCATGAGCGTCGCGGTGATCGCGCGGACGTCGAGCCGGCGTTCGGCGAGCGGGCGCAGCATCAGCGGCATCACGTTCAGGCGCCAGTACAAGTCGGCGCGGAACCGGCCCTCGGCGACCTCGGTGGCGAGATCGCGGTTCGCGGCCGCGATCACGCGGACGTTGATCGCGATCGGCTTGGTCGCGCCGATCGGAAGAACCTCGCGCTCCTGCAGCGCACGCAGCAATTTGGCCTGCAGCGGCAATGGCAGCTCGGCGACCTCGTCGAGCAGCAACGTGCCGCCCTCGGCCGCACGGAACAGGCCCTCACCGGCACCCGCGGCGCCGGTGAAGGCGCCTTTCTGGTGGCCGAACAGCATCGCCTCGAGCATCGTCTCGGGCAAGGCTGCGCAATTGATTGCGACGAACGGCCCCTCGCGACGCGGCGAGCTGGCATGGATGAAACGGGCGAGGCCTTCCTTGCCGGTCCCGGTTTCGCCGAGAACCAGCACGGTCGCGTCATGCGCCGCAATGCGGGCGGCGAGAGCCAGGAAAGCCGCGCTTTCGGGTTCCCCGCAAGCCGGGCGGCCGGCGGGGCGGATCAGTTCGGCGATCAGCGCATGTCCGAACGCCATATCCTCGAAGCCAAAGCCGATCTCGGCCGGAAAGCCCTTCGCCGCGGCCGTGAACACCGGCGCGCCGTCGCGAATGTCGAGGATGATGTCGCTGTGGCGGGCGGATGCGCGCTCCGAAACGGCGATGATTCGGATCATGTCCTTGGGTGCGGCATCCCCTGCGGCGATCCGCACGGTCGCCAGCCCGACGCCGGCGAGCCACGACGCCAGTGCGGGATCGCTCGCCGCTGCGCCTTCGCTCAAACCGATCTGGGTCATCTGCACTCCTCGGCTGCGGAAATTTCCGCCGTGGAGTGCTGGTTACTCCCTGATTAACTTAAAAAGTCTTAATGGAACGCGCGTGTGTCGCGCTCGCACGGCGCCCGTACGCGGCGATGCGCGTCGCCCGTACGAGCGGGCACGCGATGCGTGCGCGCCTTGGACCGGCTTTTTCGATCCCCCGAAAATTTTCTGGTTAAAGCCCCGCTATCCGCTGCCGTTACCCATTTCGAGGCGGGAACAGGACCACTGTCCAAACTGCCTGATTTGAGCGGGAAAGGAACCCACAGTGACTGTTATCAACACCAATGTCAGTGCTCTTCGGGCACAGAACGGTTCGCGCATGGCTAATGAAGCCCTGCAGACCGCCATGGAGCGCCTGTCGAGCGGCAAGCGCATCAACTCCGCGAAGGACGACGCCGCCGGCCTCGCCATCGCTTCTTCGATGACCTCGCAGATCCGCGGCATGACGCAGGCGGTCCGCAACGCCAACGACGGTCAGTCGATGGCCCAGACCGCCGACGGCGCGCTGGATGAGGTCACCAACATGCTGCAGCGTATCCGCGAGCTCGCGGTTCAGGCTGCCAGCGGCACCTATCAGGACAGCGACCGCACCAATCTGCAGACCGAAGTCACGGCTCTCGCTTCGCAGATCTCGCAGGTCACCTCGAACACCAAGTTCAACGGCGTCGGCCTGTTCACCGGTTCGGCCGGCTCGTCGGGCACCGTCACGATCCAGACCGGCTCCAGCTCGTCCGACACGGTCGACATGGACTTCACCGCGCTCGATCTGTCGGCTGCTGCTTCGGTCGATCTGTCCACCTCCAGCGGCGCAACCGCGGCGCTCGGTTCGGTCGACACGCTGATCAGCACGGTCGCCACCAAGCGGGCTACGCTCGGTGCGGCGGAAAGCCGGTTGAGCTCGGTCGTCAACAACCTGACGAGCAACATCACCAACCTGACGGACGCGCGCTCGCGGATCGAGGATGCCGATTTCGGTACCGAAACCACGAACCTCGCCAAGTCGCAAATCCTGGCGCAGGCATCGACCGCGATGCTCGCTCAGGCGAACCAGAGCACGCAGAATGTGCTCAAGCTGCTCCAGTAATACTGGTCGGTTGACCCAATAACGGGCGTTGAAGCCCCGGGCGCTGTTCCCCCTTGGCGCCCGGGGCTTCTTCTTTTGGCGGCAAAGGTTTCTGCGTGAAGTTGCCCGCTGCGCGCGTGGCCCTTAAGGCGCCGCGTATGAGCGCCGCGCACAACCACCATGATCATGGCCATGATCACCACGGCCACGGCCATGATCATGGCCACGGCCATCATGATCATACCGCGGGCGCCAGCGCCCGTTCGCTCCGATTGGCGCTGATCCTGAGCGGATCGGTGCTCGGAATCGAGTTGGCCGGCGCCTTCCTTTACAACAGCCTCGCCCTTCTCTCCGACGCGGCGCACATGCTGACCGACGTCGCGGCCTTGCTCATCGCGCTGATGGCGGTGCGGATCGGGAGCAAGGCACCCGACGACAAGCGCACCTTCGGCTACAAACGGCTCGAAATACTCGCGGCAGCCTTCAACGCTTTGCTGCTGTTCGCCGCTGCAGCTTATGTACTGGTGCAGGCCATCGGCCGCTTCCATACGCCCGAGCCGGTCGCCGCCAGCGGGATGCTGGTCGTCGCCGCGATCGGGCTGGTGATCAATCTCATCGCCATGGCGGTGCTGATGGGCGGACGCGGCGAGAGCATCGCGGTCAAGGGCGCCTATCTGGAGGTTTGGTCCGACGCGATCGGGTCGGTGGGCGTGATTGCCGGCGCGGTGCTGATCCATATTACCGGTAAGGCCTGGATCGATCCGGTGGTGGCCGTCGGCATCGCCTTATGGGTGTTGCCGCGCACCTGGGCCTTGTTGCGCGACACGATCAACGTGCTGCTGGAAGGCGTGCCCAAAGGGATCGACCTCGGCGAGATACGAGAGGCGATCTCGGATGTGCCTGGGGTATGCGACGTGCATGACCTTCATGTCTGGTCGATGACCATAAGCGACATCAAAGGATCGGTTCACATCGCGATTACCGAACTGGCGATCGGGGAGGAGGTGCGCGTCCGCGTTGCGGAGTTGCTCCAGCACCGCTTCGGCATAGGCCACGCCACGATCCAGATCGAACGAGATCCGTGCGCCCAGGCGGTCCGACCGCCTCGATAGTTCGACCGAACGGGTTGGAAGATCAGCCAGCCAGCACGATGTCGTCGGCCAAGCCTGGCGTCCTGCCGCTCAGTTGCCGGTAAACCGCTTCGATATCCTGCGTGAACCGCGCCGTATCGAACAGCGGCGCGGTCAGCCGTTTCTCGGCAAGCTTGCTTTTGACGGCGGCCAGCTTTGCCGGGTTGGTCGCCAGATCGAGCGCCAGCGCTTCGTAATCGGCGACCCTGTTCGTGACGAGTTCCGGCATGTCGAGCGCGTGTAGCAGGCTCGCCGCCACGCGGGCGGCGAAAGCGCGGCCCACCTTCGTGAGCACCGGCACGCCGGCCCACAGCGCGTCGCTAGCGGTGGTGTGCGCATTCACGGTGAACGTATCGAGGAACAGGTCCGCGCAGCGATGCCGCGCCAGGTGAACGTCCAGCGGCGCGCGATCGGCGAAAACCAGGCGGTCGGGATCGACGCCCCTGCGCTCGGCCTCGCGGCGTAGATTGGCAGCCGCGATTTCGCTGTCGCGCAACAGCCAAAGCACGCTGCCATCGACCTGGAGGAGCAGGCGCATCCAGACGTCGAATTCGGCGGGCGTGATCTTGTAGTTATTGTTGAAGCAGCAGAAGACGAACCCATCTTCCGGCAGGCCCATATCGGCCCGCATGATCTTTTCGTCGGATATCCGGCGGCGGTCGTCATTCACCTGGTACGAATGGGGCAGCCGGATCACCGTTTCCGAATAATCTTCGTGGAGCTCGTCCGGAATCGTGACCGCATCGGCAAGGATATAGTCGATGAAGCCAGCGCCCATCGTGCCGGGGTAGCCAAGGTAGCTGACCTGGACGGGCGCGGCGCGATGCGCGAAGACTCCCGGACGTCCGCCTGTCGTATAGCCTTTCAGATCGACCGCGATGTCGATCCCGCAAGCATTGCCCAGCGCGGCGATCTCGCGATCGTCCAGATCGGCGACATCGTGAAAGGTATCGACCGCATCGACCAGGCGGGAGCGCATTTCGTCCTGCGCGTTGGCGCCGTACGAAAAAGCGTGGATCTCGAACTTCGTACGATCGTGCAGCTCGAACAGCCGCGCCATCAGATACATGGTCGCGTGGCGGTGGAAGTCGGCCGAGAAATAGCCGATGCGGATACGCTCGCCTGGCTCAGCGCGCTTGAATTTCCCAGGCTGAATAGCGCCGAACTTTTCTTCGGCCCACGCTCGGGCAAAAGCCAGCTGCCGCTGCGGATCGTCCGTCAGCTCCAGCATATAGAATGGCGGAATGACGTCCTCTTCGCGGCCGAGATCCAGTAAAGCGTCGTCGCGCACCGCTTCCGGCCAGAGGCACAGATGCGCCTCGATGTGCTGCAATTCGCCATAAGCCAAAGCATAATCGGGTTTCAGACGGAGCGCTTCGCGATAGCTCGCGAGCGCTTCCTCCGGCCGGTGCAAAGCGCGCAGCGCGGTGCCGCGATTATTATGTGCCTTGAACAGGGCGGGCGCCAAGGCGATGGCTCTGTCATAGCTCGCCACCGCGTCTTGCGGGCGCGCGAGCATCTTGAGGACATTCCCACGGTTGAGGAAGGCCTCGGCATAAGCCGGTTGCAACCGAACCGCCTTTTCATAATCGGCGAGCGCGTCGCGCAGGCGATGCTGCGCCATCAGAAGGTTGCCGCGATTATTATAAGCCGCGGCAAGGCCGGGATCGAAGCGGATGGCGTCGCCGAAGGCCGTCAGCGCCTGCTCCGGACGGCGGAGTTTGACGAGCGTGACCGCGCGATTGACGTGCGCATCGGCATAGTCCGCCTTCAGGCGGATCGCCGCGTCGAAGCTGGCAAGTGCCTGTTCCAGGCGCTTCAGGCCGACCAGCGCATTGCCGCGGTTGTTGAAGGCTTCGAAGAAGTCCGGCGCGAGCGCGATGGCCTGATCATAATGCGCGACCGCCTCTTCAAGATGGCCCGTCGCCGCGCGGATCGCTCCCGCCAGATTGTGCAAAATCTCGCCCCGCGGATAGCGTGCGAGCAACCGGTCCGCGAAACGCAATGCCTCGGCCCAGTTCCGCGCGGCATAGAGGGCAACCAGCTGGTCCAGTTCGGTCTCGGGCGGATTTGCGGTGGCCGGGCGCGACAGGGCCTCAAGCTCCGCCGCTGCCTTTCGATTGCCGGGAAACCGCTCGAGAACCTCCCTATAGAGACGCTCGGCCGCCGCACTGTCCCCGCTGCGGGCAAAGGTCTGCGCCTTGCGAAGGACTTGATCGATCGCCAATGTATCGCTCCGTGCTGTTCGAGACGGGCAGCCTTCAGGCGGCCATGCGCAACTGCGTCTTGGACAATAAAGCGAGCAGCGAGATGCGGTTGAAGAACCACATCTGCTCGATGCTGAACGCGCTATATTTCTTGATCGTGTTGGCGAACGTATATGGCGTGTACCAGACGTTATGGTCGGGATGGACGACCTCGACGAACGTCTGGCTGTCGGCGACATAGTCGAAATGCCGCCCGCGGCACTGGAAGGCGTCTGGCACCGAAATCAGGAACATGCCGGCATCGATCGCGTAAAGCTGATCGAGAAATTCGGCTACGTTGGCGACATGCTCCATCACTTCCGGGACCAGCACCAGGTCATAGGAATCCGTCACTTCCGTAAGTGAGGAGAAGAGGCGGCCTTTCGTGAAGGGCGCAAGCTGCTCGAGCGCCTCCACGTGCGGATCGACGCCGTCCAGCTTTGCGCACACCGATTCCAGAACCAGATGCAGCGAAGTCCGCGGATCGGTGATCGGCCAGTCCGCACAGCCGACATGGAGCACGCGCTTGCCCTGGCACATCGTGCGCAGGACATCATAGCGGTTGAGCTGCGCGATCTCGCTGCTGACCGCGACGCGCTGAACGAAATAGGGGTCGTGGAGCGCCTCAAGCTTGGAGCCTCCCGCCGGAGCAGTCGCCGGCTGGGGCGTCCGCTGATCCGTTGCGGGCGCGGCTGTCGCGGGTTCGGGCGCGGCCTGCGACGGCGCACCGATCGCGCCCAGATCCTGCTTGTGAATCTCGTCGTAGGATCGCCGCGTCGAGCCCCACAATTGGTGCGCATAGACCGGGTCGCTGCCGTCATATGTCGCGCCGCTGAAATGCTGCGGGATGAAATAGTGGCTCGGATAGATGCGGAGCTTGGAATAGCCGTATTTTCGGTGGCTCTGCGTCAGCCGCAGCGGGCCGACCGTCTTCCACGCCATTTCATGCGTGACCGACCCTTCCGCGCAAATATCCTCGATGATGTGCTTGACGAAGGGGTTGCCCGCCTCGCAGCCAAAATAACCCGCCGCGATCAGACCCGGCCTGACGATCTCATTTTCCCAGCAGGCGAAGGCTTCGCATTCGAGCAGGTGATCGTCGAGACGGCGCAGACAGACGCTGTCGGCGTCGACCACGATGCCGCCATTTGCATGCAGGATTTCCCATCGCATCATATCCGCGACGCCATTGAGTTCGCGGCCGTACATTTCGGTCATGTGCCGGCGGTTGACCCAGGGCAGCTGATTGAACTCGGCATTGCCCCAGAGCTTGAATTCCCAGTCCGGATGGAGCGCGCGCCAGCTATCCATGCAATTGGTCGGACACTTGGTTTCGTCACCGACCCAGATGAAATGGATAAGCTTGGGGATCATCGTCTCTGTCCTCGCCGAGGCGGAGCAGATGCTCCACCATCCATGCCGCCGTCCGGCCGAAACACGCGCCGTATGCGATATTCTCTCAATCCTAAGCGGAGTTGGTTAATTCCGTCTTAGCGATGATCCGCCAGTTCCGCCGACGCTCGCGTGGCCGCTGGTACGTGCGATCCTGGCAGAGCGTGGCGATGCGCTGGCATGGGAGCTAGCGCGTCGCGTGTCGGAAATCACACCCGCGCGTGGGTGATCAGTCGTTCCACTCAGCGAGCGATTTGCGCAGCCGGTCGAGCGCAGCCTTCTTGATCTGGCAGACGCGCGCGGCGCCGACGCCAAGCGTCTCACCGATTTCGTCGAGATTCATCTCCTCGACGAAATAAAGCTGAAGGACCAACGCCTCGCGCTCGGGAAGCTCGGAAATATGCTGCGCCATTGCGCCGGCCAGTTGCTCGCGCTCGAGCGTCTGGTCGACCCGTTCTTCGACATCGGCGAACCACATCGATTGGTCCGAATAGATTTCGTCGAGCGATTCCTGCCGCATCGCCATCGCCGAATCCGCCATCTCGCGGAAGTCGGCCGGATCGATCCCCATCGCGCGCGCCAGTTCGGATTCGCTCGGCGCGCGGCCCCATTGCGCCTCGAACTTCGCGGTCGCCTCGTTCATCGCCTTGCGCTTGGCCATCGCGGAGCGACAGATCGTCGCATGACGGCGGAGATGATCGATCATCGCGCCGCGAATCCGCATCGACGCATAGGTCGAAAATGCGTGGCCGCGATCCTCATAGCCGTTCGCGGCTTCAACCAATGCTACCATGCCGATCTGGACCAGATCCTCGACATCGATCGCGCTCGAAACGCGGCCGTGGACATGCCAGGCGATCTTGCGCACCAGCGGCATGTGCTGGCGCGCGAGCAGAGCCGGGTCCGCCTTTCCCGGGCGGCGCTGATAGGTCATCGCGCCTTCCAGAGGTGCGGCCTGTTGCGCGAGGCTCATGCGGCCATCTCCTGGGTGCGCGGCAATGTCGGCGCCATTGCGGAGCCGCCGTTGCTGCCAACGATCGCCATCACTTCGACCGCCTTGCCATCGGGAATCTCGAGGAAGGACATGATCGGAGTTTCAGGCAAATGTGGTTTAAGAAGTCTTGCGACCGCGCGACGCGCGAGCGGCGAGGTCACCAAAGCGAAGCGCGTGGCGCTCGCAAGCAGGGGCTGAGCCGCCTGGTTCACCGCAGCAATGATGCGCTGCGCCAGCGCTGGCTCGAACGGATGCGCGGCACCCGGACCAACGCGGACCGCTTGCGCGAGCAGGCCTTCCAGTTCGGCGTCGAAGGTGACAACCGGCAAGGGCATGCGGACCGGCACGATCGTCTGAACGATCAGTGCGCCGATGCGCTGCCTGACCGCCTCGTTGAGTTGCACTGGATCGGTCGCTTCGCGCGAAGCGTCGATCATCGCTTCGGCCACGCGGCGGAAATCCTTGAGAGGTATGCCTTCGGCCAGCAAGGCGCGGCATGCCGCCGCGAGCTGCGCCAGGCTGAGTGGCGCGGGGGTGAGACCGGCGACGAGTTGCGGCGCCGTCTCCTTGAGCGCGTCGAGCAATTTCTGCGCTTCGTCCATACCGAACAGGTCGGCGGCGCTATTCGCGATCAGCTGGTTCAAATGGGTTGCGATCACGGTTGCGGCATCGACAACGGTATAGCCCGCGACAACCGCCTCGTTGCGTTGCTCCGGGCGGATCCAGACGGCATCCAGGCCGAAGCTCGGATCCTTGGTCATGCGCCCCTCCACCTTGCCGATCAGCTCGCCTGAATCGAGCGCGAGCAGATCGTCAGGCCAGCATTCGTCCTCGCCGACCACGACTCCGGCGACGGTGATGCGGTAGCTGTTGGGACCGAGCGACAGATTATCGCGAACGCGAACCAGCGGCACCACGAAGCCGAGCTCGCGGCTCAGCTGGCGGCGAATGCCGGTGATGCGTGCCATCAGCGGCGCGCCCTTGCGTTCGTCGACCAGCGCAATCAGGCCGTAGCCGAGTTCGAGGCTCAGCGCGGCGCCGTCCGACACTTCTTCCCATTGGATCTGGCTCGGATTGGCGGCGGGCACCGGGGCGGGCAGGGCTGCGGCAACCGCGGCTGCGTCCTTGGATTTCTTGAGCTTCCACGCCACCGTGCCCGCAAGGGCCGCGGCGGGCAGGATGATGAGATGCGGCATGCCCGGCACGACGCCGAGGAAACCCAGGATGCCGGCGACCGGCGTCCAAGCCTTCGCCATGCCGAACTGGCTGGTGATCTGGTTGGATAGATCAAGCGGCGAGTTGACGCGCGTCACGATCGCGGCGGCGGCGATCGACAGCAGCAGGGCCGGTACCTGCGCGACCAGCGCATCGCCGATCGCAAGCTGGATATAGGTGGAAGCGGCCTCGTTGACCGACAATTTGTGGCTGACCACGCCCAGCACCAGGCCGCCGACGATGTTGATCACTAGGATCATCACGCCCGCGACGGCATCGCCCTTCACGAATTTGGACGCACCATCCATCGATCCGTAGAAATCGGCTTCGGTCGCGACTTCCTGGCGGCGGGCCTTGGCTTCCTCGGGCGTGATCAGGCCGGCATTCAGATCGGCGTCGATCGCCATCTGTTTGCCGGGCAAGGCGTCGAGGGTGAAACGCGCCGACACTTCCGACACGCGGCCCGCGCCCTTGGTGATCACGACCAGGTTGATGATCATCAGGATGCCGAACACAAACAGGCCGACCGCATAATCGCCGCCGATCAGGAAGTGCCCGAACGCTTCGATTACGTGGCCGGCGGCGTTGGGCCCGGTATGGCCGTCGACCAGCACGACGCGGGTCGATGCCACGTTGAGCGCGAGCCTGAGCAGGGTGGTGAACAGCAGGACCGTCGGAAAGGCCGAAAAGTCGAGGGGCTTGTCCGAATTCAGCGCGACCATCAGCACTGCAAGACTGATCATGATGTTGGTGATGAAGCCAATGTCGAGAACGAAGCTCGGCACTGGCACGATCATCAGGCCGACGAGCATCAGGGTCGCCAGCGGGAGGATCGCCCCCTTGGCTGAACCGATCCAGAGTCGGCGGGTCATCGCTTTGGTCGCCATTTTTACCTCTTACTTGCAGAGCTAAATAAGCAAGAGGCGTGCCAGAATTGGCGCGTTTCTAAGGGGGCTACAAACGAAAACGCCGGCCTCTCGGCCGGCGCTATGCGTCTTGTCAGGGGGCAGGCTCAGCCCAGCGTACCGCGCCGTCCATAAGCCAAGGTGCGCGGCGTGCCTGCCAGGCTGATCAATTTGTCGAGGTCGCGGCGATTATTGTCGGCCAGCGCGTTGATCCGGCCGCGTGCGGCTTCCGCGGTCTTGAGGATGTGGATGAGGTGGTCGCGCAGCCCCGGCCGGTCGCGCCAACCGCCGGCCACGCGCACTTGTTCGACCGCGACCGCGACTGCGGCATTGGCCGCGTCGATCGCGTCGACATCATGCCCGTCCAGCGCCACGATCAATGCGGCCTGGGCATCGCTCAGCTGCTGGAGCGCGGCTTCGCTCACGCTTTGGGCAGATCCATCGCGATCATGCGCTCGGCGATCGCCTTCGCATCGATCCTGTAGGTGCCGTTGGCGATCGCGCTGCGGATCGCCGCGACCTTGCCCTCGTCGATCGGCGCACCCTGCGCCGCCAGTTCGGCCGCGGGAGTGGCGACCGTGCCGGGCGCGTGCGCGCCGGCGGGATCGATCTTGGCGACCGGCTCGCTCTTGCCGACGATATCGCTGCGCAACTCGATGGCGCGAGCGATCCCGGTCGGTCCGACTGCAGTGATCATCGTCGCATCCTTTCGCATCTTACTCGTCCGATCAGAATCATCGCCTGATCGGAATAACGACACAACCGCCAAATTATTTAAATCCTGGTAATCTCACGCGCCCGGCGTCGATAACCTCCGCAAAAAGCGGGCTATTTTTTCCGTCGGCCTTGACCCGGATACGGCTTCCGGGGGCTCCATCCTCCTGCGCGATGGCCGAAACGCTGACGCTGAAACCATTGGTTTCTGCAACCAGATCCACCGGATCGCCGCGCCGGATGACCGGCTCGGCCTTGACACTCGCCGCTCCTGTCGTCCCCACATTCTGAGCATTGCCAAGCCGCGCGATCGGCACGCGGATGCGCCAGTTTGCGGCCGTGCAGCGCAGCGCCACCGCGCCCATTACGGGCGGGTCGATCTGCACCGTGCCCGGGCAGGCGGCAAGCTTGAGCCGGCGGTCGATCGGAGTCGCAGGCCCCCCAGGCTCGCCGATGCCCGCGCCGAGCGCGTTGATCAGCCGTGTTTCGAGCGCGTCGATATTCTGGAACGGCGACGCCGCAGCCGCGGGAACGGCAAGCAGGGCCAGCAAGGGGAGGGTACGCTTCATCATCCCCATATTGTTGCAAAAGCCGTGCCAGACTTTTTAGACCGGATTTGAGCAACCAGCCGGGGCGGGTGCCTATCGGGTGTCGTGGCTCAATTAGGCGTGATCTGGATCCGCTGTCCGCCGCCCGTCGATGGGTCGATCGCGATTGCGATCCTGTCCTGCGCGATACCCGCTTTGCTGAGTTCGCGCGCGACCGCCGCTGTGCGCGCGGCCGCCAATTCCCAGCTGTCGAAGCGCGCCGCTGCGGGCTCGCTGCCGCGGCTGCTGACGATCAGCGCATTGCCTCCCGCATTGCGGGCGAAATCCTGAAGCGCCTGGTGCCCCTGGCGCGTCAGCACCGCCTCGCCGGGTTCGAACCAGGCATTCGCTTTCTGTTCGATGGACGCCTGCCCGCGCGCGCCAAAGGCGGCGCGCAACCCTGCCGACAGGTGATTGGCGTTGGGTTTGGCCTGCAGCAGCACGAAAAAGCCCAGCAGAAGCAAGGCGAGGTCGGCGAAGCTCAGCGCCCAGCGCTGGCGCCCGGCGGAGGATTTCACGTGCCGTAGCTCCGCTTGAGAACCCGCTGCAGCCCCTGCGCATGGTCAAGCTCGGCCCTCGCCAGCGCGCTGAAATGGTCGAGCGTACGGCGCTGCCAGGCGAGTTCCGCTTCCGACAGGCGTTCAAGCCGGTCGGCGACCGGGCCCGCGATCAGATTGGAGAGCAAAATGCCCCATAAGGTGGATACAAGAGCGGTCGCCATCGGCGCGCCGATCAGTGCGGGATCGGTCATATGCGCGAACATCCGCACCAGCCCGAGCACGGTCGCGCACATGCCCATCGCCGGCGCCGCGTCCGCCAGGTCGCGCCAGAAGGTCGCATTGGCGGCATGTCGCCGCGCACGCGCCTCGAGTGATTCCCGCGTCCAGCGCGTGAAGGCCTCGCTGTTATTGGCTTCGGAGAGCTTCCGCATCGCTTCGCGCAGGAAGCGGCCCGCGGTCGCGACGCGGTCGGCGCAGACGATGCCCTTGGTCTCGGCGATGCGCTCGACCTTGCCGACCGCGACGATCGCGGCGAGCGCGTCAGCTTCGGGATCGGCGGTGAAGAAGGGGCGCAGCGCGGCGAACGCGGGCCCGAAGGCCGCACGTCCGCCGCGGAGCAACGCCGAGACCGATGCCCCACCGAACACGATCACCAGCGCTGCCGGGTCCAGAAGCCGTCCAACTTGCGCGAAAAATTCCACGCTCAACCGCTCCCGTACCCATACCGGCAAAAAATTGCCGCCCCCGGCAAAATCTTGCCGTTCTCGCTTTGGCGAGCCTTGCCGGCACGGTTTTCGTGGGGCCGCCAACAAATTGGCACACCCTTTGCAACACTGCCTGGCGACGCCGCCGTCTGAGCATGTTCACGACAGCGGTCACGGAAACTTTAGGAAGAAAGGAAGGGCGACATGGCAAATAATGATCCGCTCTTCGGGCTGAGCGGCGACGCGCTGAAGCTGCGTTCACAGCGCATGGCGCTGCTGGCCTCGAACATCGCGAACGCGGCGACACCCAATTACAAAGCGCGCGACTTCGATTTCCAGAAGGCACTCGCCGCTGCCCAGTCGGGTACGTCGGCCGACGCCGCCGCCAACCAGGCGGCCGGCTATCGCGTGCCGCTTGAGGCTTCGCTCGACGGCAATACGGTCGAGCTTTCGACCGAGCAGACTTTGTTCGCGGAGAATGCCGTCCAGTACAAGACGACGCTCTCCTTCCTTCAGGGTCGGATCTCGACCGTGATGACCGCGCTGAGGGGAGAATAATCATGGGCAACATGTCGATCTTCGACATTTCGGGTCGCGCCATGGCGGCGCAGCTCGTGCGGCTCAACACGACCGCGTCGAACCTCGCCAACGCCAATTCGGTCTCGACCACCAAGGAAGGCGCCTTCCGCGCATTGAAGCCGGTGTTCAAGACCGTCCAGGGCGGACAGGGCCTCGCAACCGTCGAGGTTAGCCACGTGGTCGCATCGCAGACCGATCCGACCAAGCGGCATGATCCCGGCAATCCGATGGCCGACAAGAATGGCGACGTCTGGGATGCCGGCGTCGATCAGGCCGCCGAGATGGTCGAGATGATGGAGACCGCGCGTCAATATCAGAACAACGTGCAGGTCCTCCAGACCGCAAAATCCCTCACCCTCGATACGCTGAGGCTCGAAAAATGACAGTAGCCACCGGTAATAGCTATCTGGATTCGCTGACAAATTCGGCGACGTCCGCTGCGGCCGCCGCCGCCGGCAGGTCGAACCAGACGATCGATCAGTCGGGCTTCCTCAAGCTGCTCACCACGCAGCTGAAAACGCAGGACCCGACCGAGCCGACCGACACCAACGCGATGACCCAGCAGATGGCGAGCTTCAGCCAGGTGGCAGGGATCACCGAAATGAATCAGTCGCTGAAGTCGATGCTGACCGCGATGAACGCATCGCGCATCGGCGATGCGTCGAACTGGCTCGGCCATGCCGCGCTCATCAGCGGCAATGTCGCGACCCAAGCGACCAACGGCGCCTATGCCGGGCAGATCACCTTGCCGGCGGATGCCAAGGATGTGACGATCAGCCTGGTCAATTCGGCCGGCCAGTCGGTCTACACGCAGGACCTCGGCGCGAAGAGCGCCGGCAACGTGTCCTGGTCGTGGGACGGCAAGGACCCTTCCGGCAAGGCGACCAGCGACGGCGCATTGCAGGTGATCGTCACCGGCAGCAGCACCAACGGCAAGGGGCTCAACGCCACCAACGCCACCTGGAACGAGATCCAGTCGGTCAAGTCGCCGGCCACCGGCACCACCCAAATCGTCACCGGGCTCGGCACGATCGATCCGGCCGACATTCTCCAGATTTCCTAATCAACGCCCCTTTTGCAGGAGTAACATCCCATGTCTTTCTACACTTCGCTCTCCGGCCTCAAGGGCGCCCAGTCCGATCTGTCGGTCATCTCGAACAACATCGCCAATGTCGGCTCGATCGGCTTCAAGAAGAGCCGCGCCGAATTCGGGGATCTGATCTCGGCCTCGCCGCTGCAGTCCGGCACAGTCGCCGGCCAGGGCACGCGCCTTAAGGAGATCAGCCAGCAGTTCACGCAGGGCGGTTTCAAGACCTCCGACCGTGCGCTCGATCTCGCCATTTCGGGCCAGGGCTTCTTCGTCACCAAGAGCGGCGCGCAGCTGAGCTACACCCGCAACGGTGCCTTCAGCCTCGATGGCGATCGTTATCTCGTCGATGGCAACGGCGCCTATGTCCAGGTGCTGCCGGTCGACAGTTCGGGCATCCTGAGTGCCAGCGGCATCTCGTCTGCGACCAATTTGCAGATCCCGCAGACCGCCGGTTCCCCCATCGCCACCAGCGCGATCCAGCTCGGCGCCACGCTTCCCAGCAACGCCGATCTGCCGGTCAACCGGCCCAGCTATTCGACGACCAATCCGTACAAGTTCGATCGCTTCGATTCGAACAGCTATAATTATTCGACCGCGACGACGGTCTATGACAGCTCCGGCAACCCGCAACAGGCGACGCTTTATTATGTGCGCACCGGCGTGCCGGACGCGACCGCGACGCCGCCCGTCACCACCAGCACCTGGGACGTCCATCTCTTCATCGGCGATCAGGAATCCAGCTCCGACGGCAATGTGAGCACGACGCCGCCGGCGCCGCTGGCGCTGACCTTCGACAATACCGGTTCGCTGGTGTCCCCTACCACGACCACCCAGTTCAGCAGCGTCCTGCCGGCCGGCGCCGGCGCGCCGATCGCGATCAAGCTGACCTATGATGCCGCCAATACGCGTCAGGCTTCGTCAACCTTCACGCCCGGCACCCTCGTCCAGAACGGCAAGGCCGCCGGCCAGCTGACCAACATCTCGGTCGACGGCAATGGCCTCGTCGCGGCGACCTTCTCCGACGGCACGACCCGGAAGCTCGGCGCGATCATGATCGCGAACTTCCCCAACACCAACGGCCTGCGTCAGCTCGGCGACAGCCGTTGGGGTCAGAGCGGCCTGTCGGGCGATCCGATCATCAGCCAGGCGGGCAGCGGCTCGGCCGGCTCGATCCAGTCGGGTGCGCTCGAGGAAGCCAATGTCGACATCACCGAGGAACTCGTCTCGCTGATTTCGGCACAGCGCAACTTCTCGGCCAACGCCAAATCGATCGAGACCGCCAATAATATGACCAACACCATCATCCAGCTGCGCTCGTAACAGCGGACGATAAGGAGCAAGGGCCGTGGATCGTCTGATCTACTCTTCGCTGGCGGCAATGCGTGGCGCGATGGCGCGCCAGGCGACGATCGCCAACAATCTCGCCAACGTGAATACGGTGGGGTTTCGCGGGGAGTTCACCAGCGCAGAAGCCGAATGGCTGAAGGGCAGCGGACTGAATGGCCGCGCCACCGTCTCGCAAGATGTGACGGGCGCCAACATGACCCCGGGCGCGGTAACCGCCACCGGGCGCGACCTCGATGTCGCGCTCAATGGCGGCACGCTGCTCACGGTCCAGGCGACCGACGGCTCCGAAGCTTATACCCGCCGCGGCGACTTGCAGATGACCGACAGCGGGCTGCTCACCACCGGGGACGGCATGCCCGTGCTCGGCCAGAGTGGCCCCATCACGCTGCCGCCGGCGGACAGCGTGTCGATCGGCAAGGACGGTCAGATCTGGATCGTGCCGCAGGGGGGCGATCCGAAGAGCCCGCAATCGGTCGATACGATCAAGCTGGTCTCGGCCGACGGCTCGAAAATCAAGAAGGGCATCGACGGATTGTTCAGGGTCGACGGCGGCGGTGCGCTGCCGGCGGATCCCGACGCTACGCTCACCGCCAAGAGCCTCGAAGGATCGAACGTCAACGCATCCGCGACCCTGGTCGACATGATCGACGCGTCGCGCGCCTGGGAAGCCCAGGTCAAGATGCTCACCACGGCGCAGGAACTCGACAAGTCCGGCGCCCAGCTCATGCAGCTGTCCGAGTAAGGAAGCCAGGAAATGACCAACGCTGCCCTCCACGTCGCGCGCACGGGCCTTGATGCCCAGAATGAAAAGATGCGCGTGATCGCGAATAATCTCGCGAACGTGAACACGACCGGCTTCAAGCGCGATCGTGCCAATTTCGAGACGCTGGCTTATCAGCAGATCACGGCCCCCGGCGCTCAGGCGACCGATCAGAACAAATATGCCACCGGCCTCAACCTGGGCTCGGGTGTGCAGATCATGGGCACCGCGCGCATCGACACCCAGGGTTCGATGCAGATCACCGGCAACAATCTCGATCTCGCGATCCAGGGCGCCGGCTTCTTTCAGGTGCTCCGTCCCGACGGAAGCACCGGCTATACACGCGACGGCAGCTTCAGCCGCACCGCTGATGGTACGATCGTGAATTCGCAAGGCATGCAGCTGCAGCCGCCAATCCAGATCCCCGAAAACGCAACCGGGATGACGATCGGCGCCGACGGCACGGTTTCGGTGACCGTTCAGGGTCAGGCCCAGCCCAGCATCGTCGGCAAGATCCAGACGGTGCGCTTCACCAATCCCTCGGGCCTGCAGGCCGACGGCAATAATCTGTTGCTCGAAAGCGCCGCGTCGGGGGCGCCACAGGTCGGTGATCCCGGCATCGACGGCCGGGGCACGATCAACCAGGGCAGCCTCGAATCGTCGAACGTCGACATCACCGAGGAGCTGGTCGACATGATCGAAACCCAGCGCGCCTATGAGGTCAATTCGAAGGTCATCAAGGCGACCGACGAGATGCTCCAGACCGCGAACCAGCAGCTCTGATGATGCGCAAATCCCCGATCCTGTTCGGCCTCTCCGCGGCTTTGGTTGTCGCCGCGCCGGCGCATGCCTTGTTCGGCAGCAAGAAGCGCATGGCCGATCTGCGCGCCGAATATACGCCCACGCCTTACACGCCGCCTGCGTCGCCGGCCTCGCCCGACGGTGCGATCTTCCATGCCGCGGCTGGCTATGCACCGCTCACTTCGGGCATGCGCGCCGCGCAGGTCGGCGACGTGCTAACCATCATTCTGGTCGAGCGAACGCAAGCGACCAAGAGCAACAGCGCCACGACCGATCGCAGCGGCAGCGTCGGCATCACGCCACCCGCGACCGGCCCGCTGAGCTTCATCAAGCCGACCAGCCTCACCGCGAGTGGCGGTGGCAAGTTCGACGGCAAGGGCGGGGCGGAACAGTCCAATCAGTTGAGCGGTGCGATCAGCGTCACCGTCGCCGCGGTCTATCCGAACGGCACGATGCTGATCCGCGGTGAGAAGAACCTTACGCTCAACCGCGGCGACGAGCAGATTCGCATCTCCGGCATCGTCCGCGTGGCGGATATCGATCTCGACAATACCGTACCGTCGACCCGCGTCGCGGACGCCAAGATCACTTATGCCGGCACCGGCGAGATCGCGCGAGCCAGCCGCCAGGGCTGGCTCAGCCACTTCTTCTCGATCCTGAGCCCCTTCTAGGAATTGCCATGAGCCTCGCCTCTCCTTTCCGCCATCATCGCGCTCAGGCCGATGGCGCCGCGCAGCTTCCGGCGCGGCTCAGGGTCTTTGGCCTGCGGCTCGTGCCGACGCTCGTCGGGATGGCGCTGGTCATCCTCGCGATGCTGTTGACGAGCCCGGTCTCGGCCGAGCGGATCAAGGATCTCGGCCATTTCCAGGGCCTGCGCGCCAACCAGTTGACGGGTTATGGCATCGTCGTCGGGCTCGCGGGCACGGGCGATGACAATCTCGAATATACCACGCAAGGGATGCACAGCGTCGCTTCGCGCTTCGGCATGCAACTGCCGGCGGGGGTCAATCCCGCGCTCAAGAATGCCGCGGCCGTGATCATCACCGCTGAACTGCCGCCCTTCGCCAAACCTGGTGAGCGGCTCGACATAACCGTCGCCGCGATGGGGAAAGCCAAATCGCTGCGCGGCGGAACCTTGCTCATGACCCCGCTCCAGGGCGCGGACGGCCAGATCTACGCGATGGCGCAGGGAAACCTCGCTGTCGGCGGTCTCGGCATCACCGCGGCCGACGGTTCCAACGTCACCGTCAATGTACCGACCGCGGGCCGCATCCCGGGCGGCGCCACGGTGGAGCGTGCGGTCGACGCCGGTTTCGCGACCACGCCCGAAATCCGCTTCAATCTTGCCGAAGCCGATCTGACCACGGTCGGCCGCGTCGCCAATGTAATCAACCACAGCCTCGGCGCCGGCCGTGCACGCGCGATCGATGCGGTCACCGTCGCGATCAGCGCGCCGGAGGGCGCCGAACTCCGCACCGCGCTGATGGGTCAGGTCGAGGATCTGCTGGTCGATCCCGCCGACGCACCCGCGAAGGTAATCGTCAACGCCCGCACCGGCACCGTCGTGATCAACGGCGCGGTCCGCATCGCGCCGGCGGCGGTCAGCCACGGCAAGCTCACCGTCAAGGTCAACGAGACGCTCAAGGTCTCGCAGCCCGAAAGCTTCAGCCAGGGCCAGACCGCGGTCGTGTCCAAGAGCAAGATCGACGTCGACGAGGAGCATAATCCGATGTTCCGTTTCGCCCCCGGCGCGAGCCTGTCCGATATCGTCAAGGCGGTGAACGCGATTGGCGCCTCGCCGGCCGATCTGGTCGCGATCCTCGAAGCGCTCAAGGAAGCGGGCGCGATGAAGGCGGAGCTGGTGGTCCTGTGACGACGAACCCGATCTCGAACAGCGCTGCGGCGATCGCCGCGCCTGCGACGCCTTCGCCCGAAACGGCGAAACTCAAGAAAGCCGCGCAGGCGTTCGAGGCGGTGTTCGTGCGTCAGCTGATCGGCTCGATGCGCGGCGCTACCGATGGCGACGGCATCTTTGATTCGGAAGCGACCAAGCAATTCCAGGATATGGCCGATTCCAAGACGGCCGACGCGATGGCGTCGAAGGGCGCGCTCCACATCGCCGACATGCTGGTCAAGCAATATGGCGCGCGGCTCGCGCCGGCGGTGGCGCAAGCTAATCCGGCCGCGCCCGCCAAGCCCGCCCTCGCTGGCAAGGACACCGCAAAATGAGCGACCTCCTGTCGATCGGCAAATCCGGCGTGCTCGCGTATCAGAACGCGCTCGCCGGCATTTCCGAAAACGTCGTCAACGCCAACAATGACGGTTTCGCGCGCCGTCAGGTGACGATGAAGGAACAATATACGACCGCGGGCCCGAACTTTCTTTATCGCGGCTCCCAGTCGTTCAATGGCGTGCAGGCTGCCGACGTTTCGCGCGTGTGGGATCAATATGCCGCGTCGAAAGCGTGGAGCGCCAATTCGGACAACTCGCAGGCCAGCACGCGCTCGCAATTTTTCGGCACCGTCCAAAGTTCGCTCGATGACAGCGATTCCGGCGTAGGCGTGAAGCTCACCGCGATCTTCACCACCGGCAACGCGCTGGCCGTCAATCCGACCGACCCCACCTTGCGCCAGAGCTTTCTGTACGCGTTGCAGGATGCCACGGGGGCGATCAACAAAACCGCGGCCAATCTGGCGAAGGTGAGCACCACTGTCTCCACTCAGGCCAGCGAAGCGGTCGGGCAGGTCAATGATGCGCTGGCCGCGCTCGCGCGGATCAATGTCGCGCTCAAGACTGCGCCAAAGGGCACTTCGGGTCGGGCCTCGCTGGAGGACCAGCGCGACATGGTCATCGGTACGATCAGCGACAAGATGGGTATCGACGTCACGCTCGACAGCTTTGGCGCCGCAACGCTGCGAATGAATAACGCTGGCGGACCGATGCTGCTTGATAGCAACAACATCATCCCCGGCCAGGTTGGTCTCCAGACGGCCGCCGACGGTCGGATCAGCATGTCCGTCACGATCGACGGATCGACCTCCGCGGTGAGCCCCATGTCGGGTGCGCTGGCGGGGTATACCGAAGCCGCCAACCAGATTGCCGGGCGGCGCCAGCAACTCGACACGATCGCTGCCAATCTCGTGCAACAGATCAATGCCTGGAACGCGCAGGGGACGGATCTCAACGGAAACCCCGGCGCGGACCTCCTGTCCGGCACGGATGCGGCCAGCCTTGCGCTTTCCGTCAACGACGGCAACCTTATCGCCGCGGCCGATTTGACCGCGCCGAACGGGAACCTGCTTACCCTGTCGGCGCTGCGTGGTTCCAACGGGGCGGAGACGAGCTGGCGTTCGATGGTGAACGACCAGGCGCTGCGCGTGCAGTCGGCCCAGACCCTGGCCACCAGCGCCTCGGCAACCAAGGACGGCGCATATTCCGCGCTCGACAATGTGTCGGGCGTAAACCTCGATACCGAGGCCGCTGATCTGATGCGCTTTCAGCAGGCTTATTCGGCTTCCGCCAAGATCATCCAGACCGCCCGCGATACGATGCAGGCGATTCTCGCTTTGTTTTGAGGGCTAAAATATGATCAGCTCCACCCGCTATAACGCAGCCGCAGAGATCAATCGCCAGACCGAATTGGCGAAACAGATCGCGCAACTCCAGACAAGCGTCTCGAGCGGCAAACGGCTGTCCGCGCCGTCGGACGATCCCGGCGCGTCGCAACGCATTTCCGAAATCCGACAGACCCAGGCGGATCAGACCGTATGGAACATCAACGTCTCCATGGGGACGTCGATCGCTTCGTCGGTCGACACCAGCCTGACCAACATTTCCGCAATGCTCGATCGCGCGAAGGAACTGGTCCTGTCCGGCCGCAACGATACGACCTCCGCGACCGATCGGAGCGCGATCACACAGGAATTGCAGTCGATCATCGACAAGCTCGACACCGCCTCGAAGGCCAGCGATCCTACCGGCGCGGCCCTGTATCCGGTTGCTTCGCCGCTCGCCATCCCGGTTTCGGATACGCTGAGTTTGCCCGCGACGGCGCAGCGTAGTGAGGTGTTCGGCAATGTCAGCACGGCGAGCGGTGTCCAGTCGCTGCAGCAGATTCTCTCCGGGGCGATTGCCGCGGTGAACGGCAGCGGGGCCACCCGCGCGACCGACATCCAGACCAGCCTTGATGCGCTCGACGCCGGGTCAGCGCACATAACCCAGGAGCGCAGCGATCAGGGCGTGCGTGCCCAGCGCTTCGATGCGGCAGCGGAGGATCTCGCCAATAGCGGCACGGATCTCGCCAGCGAACGCAACGGACTCGAAAGCACCGACCTCACCTACGCGCTGAGCGAATTCCAGTCGAAGCAGACCGCGCTGCAGGCGGCGCAAACCTTGTTTGCCCGCTCGAACAAGAGCTCGCTGTTCGATCTGCTTGGCTGATTTCCCACCGGCAGGGTCGCGAAAATCAGGGTAAACCGGATTTTCACCATAAAGCGCGTAGAACCCGGCCGTTAATCATATTGGAGAGGCCGGAATCACGTCCGGCAATCCGCTTCAGCGTTCCGCCATCCGGGGGTGATTTCGAATGTTCGCAGCGATCGGTCTGGTCGTCCTCCTGGTGATGGTGTTCGGTGGTTTCGTCTTCACCGGCGGCGCGCTTGGCCCGGTGATGGAGGCGATCCCGCACGAGATGATCATCATCGGCGGTGCGGCGATCGGCGCGATCCTGGCCGGCAATTCGATGAAGGAAATAAAGCAGCTCGGGGGTAGCGTCGGCAAGGTCTTCAAAGGACCGAAATACGTCAAGAAGGACTATCTGGAGGTAATCTTCCTCGTCTCCAGCTTGATGAAGATGCTGCGCACCGATGGTCCGGTCGCATTGGAGCCGCATATCGAGGATCCGAAATCCTCGAGCGTGTTCGGCCAATATCCCAAATTGCTCAAGGACACGACGCTCGTCCACCTGATCACCGACACGCTGCGGCTGGTGGTGATCTCGTCGGGAACGCTCGACCCGCACGCGGTCGAGGACGTGATGGATAATGCGCTCAAGACGCACCATCATGACGATATCCGCCCGGCGGAATCGCTGCAGGGCCTTGCCGACGCGCTTCCCGCGCTCGGCATCGTCGCGGCCGTGCTCGGCGTGGTCAAGACGATGGGCTCGATCGACAAGCCGCCCGCAATTCTCGGCGCGATGATTGGTTCGGCCCTGGTCGGCACCTTCCTCGGCGTGTTGCTCGCCTACGGCATCGTCGGTCCGTTCGCGAACCGCTGCAAACAGGTGATCGAGGCCGATGCCGCGATCTATGGCGTGGTCAAACAGATCATCATCGCCTCGTTGCACGGTCACCCGCTGCCGCTCGTGATCGAAGCGGCGCGTTCGGGTATTACCCACAGCAACCAGCCGGCCTTCGCCGACGTGTTCGACGGCATGCGTGGGCGCTGATGTCCAGGCAGACTGCACCGGCCCGCGCCCCAGCCTGGCCTTCCATATTGTACGCTTCCGTTGGGAGGCTGTCGGGATCCCCGCAAAGTGACACTTTGTGGCGGGCGGGCTCGCGCGACCTCCGCATGAGCGGGGCAAAGTAATGGCGGGGCCCGCAAGGCGTGGCAGGAACGAGCCTGAGCCACGGCCGATAATCGTCAAGAAGATCGTGGTGGCGGCGCATGCCGGGCATCATGGCGGCGCGTGGAAGGTCGCTTATGCGGATTTCGTGACCGCGATGATGGCGTTCTTCCTGCTGCTGTGGATCCTCGGCGCCACCACCGAGAAGCAGCGCAAGGGCATCGCCGATTATTTCGCGCCGACCTTGATCGAAATGAAGCTCAAGAGCGCGGGCTCGAACGGGGTGTTCGGCGGCGACAGCGTCATCTCCAAGGACAATTATCCGCACAAGGCGGCGCAGACCGGTTCGAAGTCGCTGACAATTCCGAAGGATGCGACCGGGGGCGCGAGCGAGGCCGCCGCGGCCGAACGCGTCCGCGAACGCGTGCGTTTCGCTTTCCTCAAGAAGCAGATCATGCAGCGCATCGGCTCCGACAAGAAATTGTCGAAGCTCGCCTCCAACATCCGTTTTACCGACACGCGCGAAGGGCTGCGCATCGATCTGGTCGACAAGGCCGATTTCTCGATGTTCGCGATCGGCACCGACGTGCTGCTGCCCGAAGCGCGGCAATTGATGGGGCAGGTGGCGCAGGTGATTGCGGGCGTGCCCAACGGCGTGATCGTGCGCGGTCATACCGACGCCTTGCCTTATGCGGCGGGACGCTCGGTCAATAACTGGACACTTTCGAGCGCGCGCGCCGAGGCGACGCGAAAGGCACTCGCCGATTCCGGCGTGCCGGCGGACCGCTTCAACCGCATCGAAGGCGTCGCCGATCGCGAACCCTTCATCGCCGCCGACCGCTACGATCCGCGCAACCGCCGCATGTCGATCACGCTTGCCTTCACCGGCCCGGATCCGGTGAGTGGCGACGCGGCGGAAAGTGGAATCCCGGCCGCGCCGGGTCCCATGCCGGCGCATTGAACAGTTAGCGATTAAGGTCTGTATCGCGCCGATTTGGTCGGTGCTTACCGCAGGACGATGACGAACCGGTCAGAGGCCTGGCTTCTGTTGAACAGATCGATCGCAATGCGGGTCGTGGCCGTGGGGATCCAGTCGCACCGCGCGCGACGATTCTGACTGGGGCAAGGCCGCCTCCCTTCGCCCTCGTCGACGGTCAGGTCGAACGCTGCTTGTCCTATCGCGGCCGCGACAATCTGCGCGCGCTGCCCTGCAAGAAAAGTCTGTTCAAGGTGCAGATTCTGCCCCGCCGCCAGCGTTACGTCCCGGTAAGCGGGCCCCAGTGCGCGCGTTCGATAGGCGGGCTGCCGGCCGGCCCAGCCGGCCGCTAAATCCGCGCCGCCGGGCATCGCCCGCGCGCCTTCGCTGTTAAGGACGGCCGCGGCATGATGGCGCGCCATTACGCTTCCCCGGCCGCTCGCGGAAATTCCGCGCGACAACGCGTCTACCACGCGATCCACCGGATCGTCGGGCGGACCGGCCGCGTTTGCCGCCAGAAGCAGGAGCGCTGCCGCAAACCTCATCATTTCTCTCCCGCCGCGATCACGAAGCGCGCGCCGGGTGCGGCGTCCTCCAGCCGCAGGTTAAGCCCGTGACGGGCCGCCACCAGCCGCGCCAGTGCCAGCCCCAGGCCGTGCCCAGCGGCCGACGATCGGCCGCGGCCGAAGCGCCGCATCACCAGTTCACGCTCTTCGGGCGCGATACCCGGCCCATTATCCTCGACGATGATGATCGGCCCGGGCGCGACGGACAGCCGCAGCCGTGCCCCCGCCGGCACGAACTTCAGCGCATTGTCGAGCAGGTTCGCGATCATCCGGCCGACCTGCATCGGCTCGCCCGTCATCATCACGCCCGGGGCAATCCGTGTCGAGAAATCGAGGCCCGCTTCCTCGGCGCTGGGCGCATATAATTCGCCCAGGGTGCCGGCCAGCTCGGACAGGTCGAAGCTGGTCCGGGGAATGCGTGCGCCCGCCTCGCCATGCGCGATGTCGAGCAGCGCATCGAATAGCGATACGATCGAGCGGACATCGCCGCGGGCTTGTTCCAGCTCCGCCGTCAGCGCCGGATCGGCAGCTTGCTCGATCGTGCGGCGCAGCCTTGTATCGAGATGCGCGAGCGGGGTGCGCAATTCATGCGCGACATTGTCGCTTATGCCCTGCTGGAAGGCGAGCAGCATGTCGATCTGTGCGAGGTGCCGGTCGACATATTCGCCCAACATAGCGAGCTCGTCCTGTCCTACCGGCGCAACCCGCGCGGCCCGATCGCCTTCTTCGAACCGCCCGAATATTACGTTGATCGCCGCGACGCGGCGGGCGAGCCGGGCTGCGGTCCACCAGCCCGCCGCGAGCGCCGCCGCAAAGACGCCGCCGCACAGCAACGCCAGCTGGTTGCGCAGGCTTGCAATCAACGTTTCGGTCGGACGCAACGATCGCCCGACCATGAGCACCGCACCATGCGGCAGGCGGGTTGCCCGGACCAGCGCCGGGTCGGTGCCGATCGTCGCGTCGCCATAATCGGAATGGGCGGGATCGATCGGTGGGGGCGTGTCGATATTGCCCGCCAGCCGCTGCCCGCTCGAATCCCGCAGCAGATAATAAGCGGCGGCGCGCTCCTGCGTCTGCACCGCCAGCCGGTCGCCGATCCGCGCCTTCACCTCCGCCATGCCCCCGCGAGCGGCGCCATCCGCCAGGCCCGCAATATCGGTATCGATCGTGTGGAGCAGGTCGGCGCGCAGGCTGGTTCGGACCGCCGTGAGCGCACTCAATCCGAATGCCGCCAGTGCGGCCAGGATCAGGCAGGCGGTCAGCAGCGCCTGGCGTGTCGCGATCGAGGAAAAGGGCAGGCGCACCATCAGGCGTGATGCGGTGTCGCGCGTAAACGATAGCCATGGCCGCGTACCGTCTCCAGGCAGGGTTGCACCGCACCCTCCTCCAGCTTGCGGCGCAGTCGGACCAGATTCACGTCGACGACGTTGGTCTGGGGGTCGAAGCTCAGCTTCCACACGTGCAGCAAAAGCATCTGCCGCGTGACGATCTCCCCCGCATTCTCCATCAGGTATTTCAAAAGCTCGAATTCCTTCGGGCTCAATCCCAGATGCCGGCCCGCCCGATGCGCGGTGCGCGCCTTGACGTTGAGCTCGATATCGCCGTGGATCAGGATCGGTTGGTTCGCGAGCGCGCCTGCCCGGCGGTGAAGCGCGCGGAGCCTGGCAACCAGTTCGTTGGGCTCGAACGGTTTGGCGAGATAATCGTCGGCGCCGCGCTCGAGCCCCTCGACCCGCTGCTCGGCGCGTCCCAACGCGGACAGCATAAGGATCGGCTTTTCGACACCGGCGCTGCGCAGACGCGCCACCGCCTCCAAGCCGTCGATGCCGGGCAACATGCGATCCATGACGATGACGTCGATGTCGCCGCGTCCGGCGCGCTGAACTCCCAGCTCGGCGGTCTCGACCGGCTCGACGGTGATCGCCTCGCGCGCGAGCACCTCCTGGATCGCGGAGGCGGTCAGCAGGTCATCCTCGATCAACAGGATGTGCACATCAATTCCTCTCCGCCCCGTCCGACCCTATATCGCAGCCTCCGCCGCACTGCCCAAGTGACAAACCCCGTTAGTTCATTGGCCGAGCAGGACGAACGGCGCCCACAAAGCGGGGTCCCCGGCACCCGGTATCCGCTTGTCCGCCATCAGGCGCAGTGTCGCCGCCTGCAGAGCCTTGGCGCGCGAAAGGCCATGCGCCGCGCCGCGCAACGTATCGACCGTCAGCCGCGCCGCCACATCGTCCCGAACCGGCCAGTGCGAGACCAGCAGCGAACGCGCCCCAGCCTGGAGGAACGCCGTCGCCAGCCCGCTATAGGTCGGGTTGCCGGCCTCGATCGCGCCTGCACTGTTGCAGGCTGACAGGATCACCCAATCCGCCGCCAGCGGCAGTGCGGCGATCTCCGACGCGGTCAGCAGCCCGTCGTCACTCCCCTCGCGGACGGCCGGAGACGTCAGCAGCAAGGCGGGCTCGGTCAGCCCTGGGACATCGTGCGCCGAAAGCCCATGCGTGGCAAAGGCGAGCACGCCGTATCGACCCAGCGACTGACCGCGCAGTGAAAGCTCGGTCGCATCCGCCCCGGTCAGGACAAGGCTGCGGCCGGGACCGAAAGCGCGCGCCATCGCCGCGAGTTCGCGCCCCGCCCCGGGGAGTGGCGGAAAGGAGGGCTCCTTGCCGTCTTCGACAATCCCGTCACGGAAATGCAGTGTGGCGCCGGTAGCGGTGTTTTCGCGGGCGAGGGCCAAAGCGGGGGCGCCAATGCCGAGAAAGGACGTGCCGCGCATCGCGCGCGCGGGCGGCGGCGCGAGCGCGGCGAGCGACGGCAGCACGGTTACATCATGGCTGCGGATCAGCCAGGGCGTTGCCGCCGCCGGAGTTGCGGCTCCGACCTGCCGCGTGACGAGCAAAGCGGGCGGGATGGCTGCGAAAGCGCCGTTGGCGAAATAGAGGACCGAAGGCTTCTGGCGTAATGCCACCGCCACCTTGCCCGGGACGAGCGCGGTGAACAGCGTGCTGGCCGCACCCAGCGGGAAGCGAGCTGTCTCGCCCGGCGCACGCTCGCGCGCCGCGATCGACGCGCGGATCGCGCCTGCTGCCGCAGAGACCTCGGCGCCGGTGACGCCTGACCGCTGCCAGATGAGCCCCTCCCGCGTGACCGCGATCGCCAGCACGCCGTCTGTCATGATCAGCGGGGCCAGCAATATCTGGTCGGGCGCCAGCTGCGCGCGCACCGCGGCAACCGAGAGCGGCGCGGGCCGCGACAGCGAACGGAAGGCGGGAAAGACGCGGTCGAGCTCGCCGCCGATTTCCGCAATCCTCTTGTCGTTGGCGGCAATCTTCTCGCCGCTCTTTCGGGCGCCGTCATTGTCGTTCGCCGACACCGCATAGCTGCGTTGCTGATCGAGCAAATGGCGACTGCGCACCCTGTCCTGTAGTTCGATGACAAGCGCGCGCGCCGCGGGGTCGGCCGCCGCCGCACGAACCGCCAGGTTGTTCGCGACCAGCACCGTCTCCGAAAGATTGGCGAACTGAACCGCGCGGAAGCCGTCTTCCTCATGGCCGGATGCGAACGCGAAATCCGCGATCGTCGCGAAGACCGAGGTCGCGAAATTGCTGTAGCGGATCAACTCGGCGTTCGACGTGCTCACGTCGAGCAGCTTCTTTTCTGCGCGTTGCCCCAGTTCGGATGCAATCTCATAGCCGTGCTGCGGGCCGAGCGCGGCGCCGGCGATCCGCGCGTAGAGCAGTTCCGCGCTGATCCGCCGGACGCTGTCGATCGCCAGCTTCGATCGAACCGCTTCGATCGCCGGCGTCGCTATCGCAAGCGCATCGCTCCTGGCGCCGGTCAGCCGCAGCGAATCCGCATATTCAAGGCGTGCGCGGGCAAGTTCGGGATGATTGTCCGGCACATGGCCGGTCATCTCGGCAACGGCCTGCTTGCGCCGCGCCAGGGCGGTGGACCGGTCGCCACGGGCGAGCGCGGCCTCGGCGGCGAAGCGCAGCGGATAGGTTTTGCCGAGCACGTCGCCGCTGGACGCCGCCTTTTGCCACCAGGCGCGGGCCTCCAGCCACAGCGTTTCGGCATCCTTGTGCCGGCCCTGCATGTCGATCGTGGTCGCATAGCTCGACAGTGTCGTCGCGCGGGTCGCCCAGACATTCGTTTCATATTTGGCCTGCCGGTCGAGCAGCAGCGCCAATATGCTTTCGGCTTCGGCCAGCCGGTTCACGTTGCGCAGCGAAACGCCAAGATTGTTGAGCGCGAGATTGGTGGCGATGCTTTCCGCCGGCAGATGCTCCAGCGCCCATGCTACCACATGTTCGTTGGTGGCGAGCGCTTGTTCCTGCAATCCGGCGGCGTCCTGCATCCCTGCCTGTGACGACATGAATTCCACCGTGATCGAACTGTTCGCGGGCAGGCATTTGCGCGCGGCTTCGGCCGCCTTCGTTTCGAATTCGACTGCGCGGCCGAACTCGCCCGAATTATAAGCGATGAATGCCGATGCGTTGAGCGCGAGCGCGCCTTCCGCGCTGATCTCTCCTGGTCCGGAACCCGCCAGCGCGAGCGCCGCTGCGGCATGTCTCCGCGCTGCGGGAAGATCGCCTGTCACGGCCTCGGCATTCGCGAGGTTGGCGAGGATGCCGACGTTGAACGCGGCGCCGGAAAGCCCGGCCTTTTCCACCAGATCCTCCGCGCGGCGCGCCGCTTGCAGTGCATGCGCGGGCTCCGGATCGGCGCTGCCAAGCGCAAACGCCAGCCCGCCCTGAAGCTGGGCAAGAAGCGCTGGCGACACCCCCGGCACCGCCTCGGCTTCGCGGATCAGCGCCTGCCAGCGCGTCAGCTTGGCGGCGGAATCCACTTCGGCATCCTCGCCCGCGAGCGCCTCGAACCGCTCTTGCAAAGTCGCGCCAGATGGAAGCGTCCGCACGATGATCGGCGCGGCATTGCAGCTCGCCGCCGCGGGCGTGGCGGACCAGCAGCCCAGCGCGATCAGGCAGGACAATCGCGCCGAACGCCAGAAATACATCATGTCCGCTGCTCCCCCTGCGAAAGGCTGGCCATGGCTCGACGGCTTGTCAAGCAGAGCGGGGTTGAATGAAATGCGTCAATCATGATGACAGGCTTTGTAAGTTGAATCCTCTCCCTGTCCGGCCGATGCTGCTGAAATATCGCAAACAATAATCGGGGCGGGGAAAATGCGGATATTGGGTGGGCAGCTCGGGCTGGCATTGGCACTTATATTGGCGGCGCCTGCGACGGCGGAGGCGCCCCAGGTAAAGGTAAGCTCTCCGCAGGCGATAAAGGGTGTCGGTTCAGTGGTGATCGGCGCCTTCAACGTCGGCTTCATCTTCCAGTCGGTCGACAACACCAAGAAGACCGGTGGGATGATCGGCGCGTTCGGCGGCGCGACCCAGGCTCGAAGCGTGCTCGCCGGGGTCACGCCCGAGATGATGCAGGCGATCGTCGATGCCGCTTATGCCGATTTCAAGGCGCGGCTCCAGGCGGGCGGCTTTACCGTCGCCGCCGCCGACGGCCTGTTCGGCGGCCCCGATTTCGCACGCGTCAAGCCGCTCGCCGCACCTTACGAAGCAGGCGTGCAGCTCGATAAACGCAGCACCGGCAAGGCGACGTTCTTGAAGCCCGCGGCGGTGCCGGCGATGTTCATGCTGCCGGGCGATATCACCGCCAGCGGCTTCAGCGGCATGGGCGTGACGATGTCGGCGGGGACCAACGAATATGCGGTCAGCCAATATGCCAAATCGTCGGGCCAGACGGTCATCGACGTGACATACCTGGTCGACTTCTCGGACGTGCGCCGTCCGGGCGCGTTCAGCATGGCCGGCGTGCAGGTGAATTCGGGCATGTCGGTCGCGGGCGGCTTTTCACGTGTCACTGTTGTGACTCCCTCCGGCAAGAGCGCCACCGTCACGCTCAACGATCCTGCCGCTGTGGAGGGTGATTTCGCCGACAAGGCGGACACCACCAAGGACAAGGCGATGCAATCCGCGTTGAACGTGGCAGGCGGCGTGGCCGCTGCGTTTGGCGCGGGGACCTTCCAGTTCGGCAAGAGCCGTACCTACACCTTCACCGCCAAGCCGGCTTATGTCGATGGAGCGGTGAAGGCGACGACGCTCGCCAACGATCGGATCGTGACCCAGCTCGCCTTGCTGCGCTGATCGGCCTTGCGCTGCCCTCAGCTCACTGAGGGCAGCGACAACATCAGATAGGCCAGCCTCGCCTGTGCGGGAGTCGGCTTCAGCATGTTGATCCGGTTCTGCTCGATCGCGGCGAGCATGTCGCCGACGCTCGTGCCGCTCTGGTCGCTTTCCTCGGTCGCCATCGGGTCGCCGCTCGACATGTCGCCATAAGCCAGTTTCACCGCCGAAAGATCGGGCGCGCCCGGAAGTGACTGCACCAGGCTGCCGGGGGTCAGCGCCTGCGCGCTCTGCACCGCGCCGCTGTCGCTGCCGTCGACCGCATTGTCGAGCTTGTGGCCCATCACCGCATAAACTTCGTCCAGGCTACGCGGGCTGCCGTCCTTGCCGTAGAAGATCGATCGGTTCGCGCGCGCTTCCTGGGGGAACAGGTTCGCCGCGCAGGCGCTGCCGTTGGTACATTGCGCGCGCAGGAATTTGGTCGCGCCGCCCAGCCCAAGGAAATGCGCCATATAAAGATCGGTGCCGTTGACCTGCCGCCCGAGCGACTGGCTCAGATTGGCGGCATTGTCGCTCGCATAGGCGGCCGCCATCATCGCCGCCGGGCCCGGCTGGCGGCGCAGGGCAAACACCGCATCGCGCACCGAAGGATCGACCGTGAAGCCGCCGCCCTTGCGCGCGGTGATCGCCTCGGCTGCCCAGCCGAAGCCATATTGCGCGCCATGCTGCTTGACCACGCCGAGCCAGCTCTGGTCGAGGAACTGATAGAGTCCGGTCGCGCTCGAATTGGCCGCCTTGGCCGAAGGGTTGAGCCCGCTCTCGCTTTTCGCCTGGGCGAGCAGATAGGAGAAATTGACCCCCGTCGTCTGCGACGCCTGCCCGATCGCCGCGCGAACGTCGTCGCGCAGACCGGAAAGGGCGGAAGGATTGAAACTAAGCGTCACTGGGCACACCACGTCCGAAGATCGAGTTGCCCTGATTATGAAGGCAGAAGGTTAACGCGCCGTTAGCCTGGATAAACGCTGTCTTAGCGACTTTTGGAGGCGGGCGGCCGGAGCCAAACCAGCCCAAAAATCTATCGGACCGGAATCTCGAAAGGCCCCGCCGGCAGACCCGATCCGTCCGAGAGGGTGCAGACCGGGCTGTCTCCCCAGCAATAACGCAGGCGCACGGGCCGTATCGCCGTCGCGTCGATCGTGACCATGTCCCTGCCGCTGATTTTCGCCGCCACGCGCTTGCACGTCCCTTTGCCGGGGCCGCACAGCTCGAACGCGCCCGCATCCGCGCTGGATGAGGTCAGCGCGCCCGTCACCGAGACGAACTTGACCGTGATCGTTCCGCCCGAGCGCGTCGCAGCCCCCGGCCGTGCGCCAGTCGGAACCTGCTCGCCGAGCAACAGCCGCCGTGCCGCGAGCGCGAGGCGCCGTCCCACTTCCTGCTTGTTGGTGGGATGAATATTGTTCGGGTCGCCGATGTCGATCGTGACCACATAATCGGCATGGCGGTCGGCTGTCGCGACGCGCCGCTGGCCCTCGCGCACGTCGGCCAGTTCCGATTCCTGCGGCTGGGCGGAAGGCGCGCCGAAATTGGGCAGCTGCACGATCAGGAACGGCAGATCGGGCCGGAAATCGCGCCGCCAATCCACCATCATCGCCTTCAGCGTCGCCGCATATTCGGGCGCGAAATGGATGTCGGACTCGCCCTGATACCAGACTACGCTGCGAAAGCCGTAATGGCCGATCGGCGCGATCATGCCGTTATAGATTACTGCGGCGCCGTGCGCGGGCCCCCAGGGGAGCTGCGGCGCGATCATCGCGGACGGCATCTCGGCATAGCGCCACGCACGGTCGAGCGGCACCGCGCTCCCATCCGCCAGCCGGATGGCGCGGCCGGAGGCGGGGCCGTTCAGCCCGCAATTCCGCCAGCTGCAGAAGATGTTCGTGACGATCACATTTTCGCCGGCGTGCAGCACGCCCGCCGGAATGTCATGCCGCGCCTGACGCGCCCACGATGTGCCGCCGACCCCGGTGCCGTTGGCCCAACTCTGATCTTCTTCGTTGGCATTGCCCAGATCGAGCACTGCTTTCTGCGCCGCCTGTTCCGCGGTCAGCGTCACGCGCGTGCGCAGCCACATCTGCCCGGTGAAGCCATCCGGCGAGCTGCCGTTCCACAGCGCCCACGGCCCAAGCTTCTCAGGTGCGGTCCGCCAGCTTGAATCGTCGAAAGCCACCTGCCAGGGCGCCCCGCCGTTTATTCCCTGCGCGCGCCACCAACGTTCCCAAACATCGCTCCAGGCGCGATCCCCGGCCATGGGCTGGCTGCGATGCAGGTCTAGCAGCCGCAGGCTCTCCGCCTGGAGCCCGGCGGCGCGCAATCCCGGCTCGCTCACCCAGGCGCGGCCCCGGCTGCCGCCCCATGCCGCGACCACCATCCCGATCGGCGCATGCGTCGTCTGCTTGAGCTCGCGCGCGAAGAAATAGCAGGCCGCGGAAAAACCACCGACGGTTGTTGGCGATGCCGGAATCCACCGCACCGGATCGGCGAAGCTCGCCAGCGGCGACACGCTGTCCTTGGTCCTGATCGAAAGCGATCGGATCTCGCCGTCCTGCGCCGCCGCGATATCGGCCTGCGCGTTATTGGCTTGGCGCACCTCGAACTGCATGTTGGATTGGCCGCCACACAGGAACACGTCGCCGACCAGCACGTCCTTGGCTTCCTCGCTATCGCCCGAGGCCGTGGCGGCGCGCAGCAGATAGGGGCCGCCCGCGGGCATTGCCGGCAGCGCGACATGCCAATGGCCTTGCGGGTCGGCTTTGGCGTGAGCCTGGCCAGCGCCCAGCGTCACGGTCACGTCGCTACCCGGCGCGGCGTCGCCATAGACCGGTATCGGCGCGCCCCTCTGCAGAACCGCATGATCCTGGAACATCGGATGCAGCAAGGTCCCGCCGCTCGCCGGGGCCGCGACCAGCCCGAGAAACTGGATGATCCGTGCGGTCTTCGTCACATCGCTCTCCCAAAGCATCCGTTCGGCGCTTCGCCGTTCCGGTCCGCCATGGATAGCGCGGCATCGGCGCGGCGAACATAGTCTGCATTGGCGCTGATGGCGGCGTTACCGGTATCAACATGCCTTCAGCCGGAGCGGTGGCATTTCCCGCACCCGCGTCACGCTCCTCAGGCAAACTCCAAACAAATTGCTTATTGTCAGAGTATTGACCGTTACGCTCCAGTGCCTATGGACGGAATGAGAGCGGTACCAATCCGCCACGCAAACGAAACTGGGGAGAGCCTACGTGACGATGATGCGGATCAGGACCGCGGCTTTGCCGATTGCGCTCCTGGGGGCCTGCTGTGCCGCACCGGCCAGCGCGGCGGACGCTCCTCCTGCGCCGCCCACCATGGCGGCTTTTTTCGAGCCCGCCGCTGCGACCCCGAAGGCTCCGGATGCCGATGGTTTCCTTCAGCGCTGGCTGCTGCTCGAACCCCTCGTGAAGCCCAATCGCAGCAATGCTGGCTTCACCGGCACTTATGTGCGCCAGGCGCTCACTACCGAATATTTCCCCGGCCAGTTCACCGTCGTGCCGCATGACGGCGACAAGACGAAAGGCAAGGATCCGCTTCAGTGGCACGCGCTCGACGCGAAGCTGTTCGACGTCAAATTGTTCAACTTCGCGCAGGGGCTCGGCAAGCCGGTCTATGGCGTGATCTTCTGGGCGGTGACGATCGTCAACAGCCCGCGCGAGATGCAGAATGTCCGCCTCGCGGTCGGCTCCAATTCAGCCTCGATGTGGTGGGTCAACGGCAAGGAAGCCGCCGGCCTGTTCGGCGATCGGCGCATGGTGATGGACGATGTCGTCTCGCGGCCGCTCACGCTCCACAAGGGCAGGAACATCATCCGCGGCGCGGTCATCAATGGCCCGGGTCTCAGTGATTTCTGCGTCCGCTTCCTCGACGCGGACGGCCAGCCGGTCCGCGACGTCACGCTCACCACCAAATGATGCAGATCCGGCAGGCAGGCCTGGGCCGCTCGCCGAACCTTCTGGAGACTTTATGAAGCATCTAGCCGCCGCGATCCTTCTCTCCGGGCTGCTGTCCGGCACGGCCAGCGCGCAGCTGGCCGGCGAACCCTTCATCCACGATCCGTCGACGCTCGGCTTTTCCGACGGCAAATATTATACGTTCGGTACCGGCCGCGGCGGTCTGGTCTCGGAAGATGGCTGGACCTGGCACGCCGGCGGCGAGCGGCCCGGCGGCGGCGTCGCGCCCGACATCATCAAGATCGGCGATCGCTATTATGTCGCTTACGCGGTCGGCGGCGGCGGGATGAACGGCGGCCACGCCAGCAACGTCAAGGTCATGTGGACCAAATCGCTCGATCCGAAATCGGCCGATTTCGGTTATCATGACGTCGGCACCGTGGCATCGAGCAATGGCGTCGAAGATTGCGACGCGATCGATCCCGCTTTCCTCTACGTCGATGGCCGGCTGTGGCTGAGCTACGGCACCTATTTCGGTTATATCCGCATGGTCGAGCTCGATCCCAAGACCGGGCAGCGGGTCGCGGGCAATGAGCCGGTCGACGTCGCGATCGACATGGAAGCGACCGCGCTCATGTACCGCGATGGTTATTATTACCTGCTCGGCACGCACGGCACATGCTGCGACGGCCCGAATTCCAGTTACAACATTCGCGTCGGGCGTTCGCGCAATCCGACCGGGCCGTTCGTCGACAATCTCGGCATTCCGTTGCTCAAGGGTGGCGGCAAGCTCGTCATCGGCGCGCGCGATCGCGGCATCGGCCCCGGCCATTTCGGGCTGATCGACATGGGCGACGGCATGCAGAAATTCTCGATGCACTATGAATCGGATATGGTCCGCGCCGGCCGCAGCGTGCTCGCAATCCAGCCGCTGGTCTGGAAGGATGGCTGGCCCCTCGGCGGCGAGAACATCAAGGCCGGCACCTACGAGATTCAGTCCGAACGCGGCGGCGGCGCGCTCGAACTCGCGGTCGATTTCGTGCGCGCCAATTTCGATTTCCGCCGCTCGTTCGGCCCGCCGCCGACCGGCCCGCTCACCCCGCTGGCCGAACAGACGCTGGAGCAGGACATGGCGGTGTGGCCGACCGGCCCGATCAAGGTCGACCTCAACGATTTCATGGTCCGCCCGCATCAGAAATGGACGATCACGCCGGTGTCCGAAGCCGGCGGCTATATGGGCTCGCCTTATTACAAGATCGTCATTGCCGGCACCGAACGCGCGCTCGCCGCGACCGCGGATGGCGATGTCGTGACCGCGCCCGCCTTCACCGGCGCGGCCGACCAATTGTGGCGGATCGATCAGCTGACCGACGGTACCTACCGCATCAGCCCCGGCAAGGCCCGCGCGAAAGACCCGACCGCGCTCGTCGCGGTAGGGGCGAGCACGGTCGCGCTGGTCAAGTTCGATCCGGCGAGCGACGCCGGCCGCTGGACCTTCAGGCTGCAATAAGCCGTCGAAGGGTCGGATTTGGTTCCTAGAAGTCCGTGGTGATCCGGGCATTGATCTGACGCGGCTGGTGGACGCTAAGCGCGTTGCTGCCGACCACGTCCCAGCTGAAACTGTTGGTGACGTTCAGGGCCTGGACGCGCAACACCGAGGGCTTGCCCAGCATGGTGAAGCGATAGCGCATGCCGAGATCGAGTTGCCCGCGCGCGGGCAGTCGGGCGCGGCCGTCGACGCTCAGCACGCGATGGCTGTCGCGTTCGTAATTGACGTCGAACGAGAAAGCGCGCCACATCGGCAGGCGGTAATCCGCGCTCGCGATCGCCGTCAGCGGCGACGATCCCACCGGCTTCTTGCCGATCGCACCCGACGCGACTTCGGTGCCCGATACCGTCGCGTCCAGCACCACCGCGCCGCCGACGATGCTGAGGCCATCGATCGGATTGCCGGTGATCGATATTTCCTCGCCCTGATGGCGGATCTTGCCGAGTTGACGGAAATAGCGCTCTGAATCGAGCCCGTAATAGGGTTTGTCGATCCGGAACACGCCCGCAATCAAGGTCATCTTCGGCGTGATCGCCCAGCGCGCGCCGGCATCCACCTGGCGCGTGCGGATCGCCGGCGGCGCTTCGTTGCGGTTGGTCGCGATGCTCGGCGCGACCTCGCTTTCCTCGAGCCCGCGGCTCATTCCCGAATACAGTGACAATGTCGATGTCAGCTTCAGCGCCGCCGACGCATTGAACAGCCATGGCGCGTCGCGCGACGTCGGCAAGCTGCCCGCAGGGGTCGTCACCTTTTTGCTGTAGTGGCTCTTCTCGACGCCCAGATCGATCTCGCCCACGTCCTTCCATGATCCCTGATAGGTCAGCCCGAATGTAAGCTGGCGCACATGATCGTGCGTGGCCGGCGCGAATGTGAAATCCGGCTTCGGTACGAATGCCGGCGCATCGATCGGTCCTGGCCCGAGATCGGCGCTGGCGGTCGCGCCGTAAGCGCGGCGATGATCGCGCGCCCAGGCGGCAACGATCAGCCTGTGTTGGCGCGGCCCGTCATGGATGATGCGGGTGGCTTCGATCTCGCCGCTGGTCGCATCGGCGGATCGGTTGCTCTCGGCGACGATCGATCGGGCCGCTTCAAGCACATCACCCTTATCGGTCACGGTCGGCTGATAATCGATCGGGACATGGTGGACCGATCTGAACAGCCCGCTACGCAGCCGCCAATCCCCCAGCGTCACGTTCGCGATCAGGCCGTCATTATAGGCAAGATCGTGCGTCTTCGCCCAATGCTGGCCGGTGAAACGATGCGCGTGGCCGGATTTGGGAGCGTCCGCGCCATCGAGCAGCAGGACCGGCATGTCTTCGTCGCGATCGTCGTCGATCCGGCTCCAGAAGGGGATCAGCTCGATCGACGCGTTCGGCCGCCAGCGCGCGCTTACCGCCGATGAGATGACGTGCGACGCGCCACCGAACCATTGGTCGTAGCGGTAGAGGCCGACACCGCCGACTATGCCCAGATTGGGTAACGCGTCGCGCCACTGGCCGTCCGCCACCGCATAGCGCCCGCCGAAACTGTCCACGTCGAGATCGACCGAGAGCACATTTTGATCCGGCTTGCGGATGGTGAAGTCGGCGATGCCGCTGGGGGCGGGGAAGGGGTGGCCCAGCACCGATCCGCCGACGAAAATGCGATAGCCTCCGACCAGGCGACCGGTGAGGTTGGAAACATTGTCGAAATAGAGCCCGTCGAGCCGGATATTGCCCGCCGCGGTCGGCGAAAAACCGCGCACGTCGCCTGGGCTGTAGAGGCCCAGATTCTGGCCGTCGATGTTGATCCCGAACGCATCCGCCGCCTGGGTGACGGCATTGTTGTCGACCTTTTGTGCCAGCGCGGGGCCGGCCAAAAGCAGGGTTGCGCCGAGAATGGCGATCGGCCGGTTGGTGCGGGACATCGTCTCTCCAGGCGGCCGATCGTTTCGGCCGCGCAGACAGCGGTGCGGCGGAAAAGGTCCGATCGGCGAGCGGCCTTCGACAAACGGCATGATCGCTTCGACCAGCAGCCCCCGGGCAGTGCGTTGCGCCTTCCGCATGCAAGGCCGAAGCCGTAAACAGGGGACAAGGGGTGATGAGCGATGCCGGATGCGAACGCGAGGATGACGGAGGGGGTGGAGGGCCGGCCCACACTGCCGCCGGGTGTCGCCTTGCTGTCGATCGCGGCGATCTGGCTCTTCTATTTCGTGATCGTCACGCTGCGATCGGTCGTGCTCAAGCATGAACCCGAACTGGGTCTGCTCGCGGTGCAGCGGGCCGTGGTTTGCACGGTCAGCGCCGCGACGACGCTTTTCCTCTACCTCGTCCTTCGGCGTTGGGCCGCGACCACCCTGCGGCGCAATATCCTGATCGCGGCTTTGCTCGCAGCCCCCGCTGCGCTGGTCTACTCGACCGCCAATTATCTCGCTTTCGACACGCAATTTCTCGCTGGGATCGCAGCGCTGCTGCGCAACGGCGGCGAGACCGGACTGCAATTGCTGACGCCGATCGCCCCGGGCGATGCGGACATGACGCCCTCGGTCGAGATCCTGGGAAATGCGGTCAATGGTTATTTCTATTTCGCGACCTGGGCGGCGCTCTACCTTCTGCTGTGCCATGGCGTCGAAATGCGATGGATGGAGCGGCGTGCCGCCGCTCTGCGCGCCGCAGCGCAGTCGGCGGAACTGCGCGCGCTGCGCTACCAGATCAATCCGCACTTCCTGTTCAACACGCTGAACTCCCTGTCCGCTTTGGTGATGAGCTCGCGGCGCGACGCGGCCGAGAAGATGATCGGCAATCTTTCCGCTTTCTTCCGCGTGAGCCTTGCCGGCGATCCCACAGCCGACATCGCGCTCTCGGACGAGGTGTTCCTGCAGCAGCTCTATCTCGAGATTGAAGGCGTTCGCTTTCCCGATCGGCTGCGCGCCATGTTCGACGTGGCGGATGCTCTGCGCGATCTTCCGGTACCCGGCATGATCTTGCAGCCTTTGGTCGAAAATGCCGTGAAGCATGGTGCGGCCAAATCGCGCGATCCGGTGACGATCCGCATCGCTGCCTTCGCCGAAGACGGGTGGCTGCACCTCAGCGTCGAAAATGACGGTGGGGCATCGGCGGATCCGGCGGCGCGCAACGGGATCGGCCTGCAGAATGTCCGCGATCGGCTCGCTGCACGCTACGGTGATGAGGCGCGGTTGACGACGATGCCGACCGCAAGCGGCTATCGCGCGGAGATCACGATTCCGATTGGGCACAGCCATGGCTGACGCACCGATCCGCGTGGTGATAGTCGATGACGAGCCGCTTGCGGCGGAGCGGCTGATGATGCTGTGCGCGGATTTGGACGGCGTCAGCGTGATCGGCCAGGCAAGCGATGGCGACGAAGCTTTGGCGTTGCTGGATCGCAGCAATCCCGATCTTCTCCTTCTCGACATAGCGATGCCGCGCCTGGACGGGGTCAGTCTGGCGCGCATCCTCGATCGGCGCACCGCGCGGCCTGCGGTGATTTTTGTCACCGCCTACGATCATTACGCGCTCGACGCGTTCGACGTGGCCGCGGTGGATTACCTGCTGAAGCCCGTCGCGGCCGAACGGCTCGAACGCGCCATTGCCCGCCTGCGCGAACCGCGCCGCGCCGCCGCCCCGGCGCGCGCGGAAGCCGACCAATTGTGGGTCCCCTATCGTTCGGAGATGATCCGCATCCCGACCGACAGCATCGACCGGGTCGAAGCCGAACGCGATTATATGCGGCTGCATGTCGGCACCCGATCCTACCTGATCCACATGACCATCGCCGAGCTCGAGCAAAGACTCGACCCGAACAAGTTCCTGCGCGTCCACCGCTCCGCGATCGCGCGCATCGATCGGATCGCGCGGACGGGCAGGGACGCAACCGGCACCTGGTTCGTCGAAATGGTCGACGGTCACCGACTGCGCGTCGGCCGGACGTACCGCGACAGGTTGAAGGCGCTGCTGAAACCGGGTTTGGGCGTGGTTTAGCCGCGCATGGTTTGGCGAGGACTTCACTGGATTGTTCGCTGCGCTCGCAATGACGACGTACCTGGCCAGCCGTCATTGCGAGCCGCGCAAGCGGCGCGGCAATCCAGGCCTGAACGTCGGGCTTGACAAGTTGGAACAAACCGTGTACGCACTTCGCGTTCGCTGACTTGGGAGACTAGGCTAGCGGGCATGACCGGCGCGAAGCTCCTCGGCATGCATGAGAGTGTAACTTCGCCCAAGAGTAAAAGAT